>Ga0116226_10002258_pt1 | contig 16689 bp, 8 predicted proteins | sample S1TSphfallax_FD_89692 | JGI IMG/M metagenome (GOLD analysis project Ga0116226, IMG submission 89692) | Host-associated microbial communities from peat moss isolated from Minnesota, USA - S1T2_Fa - Sphagnum fallax MG | ecosystem: Host-associated > Plants > Peat moss > Unclassified | place: USA... | reverse complement strand
CATCAATTTGGACAAATGATTTTGGCCATGTCTTGCGTGACTTGGGATGGTCTTTTTTATTACAAACTATTGAACTATTTTATTAGTCATTTTGACTATTGGATATTGGACCATTTGATCGGTCAAATTTCTACCCATTTTTTTTGGATTATTATCAAAAACAAAATTGTGTAAGTAGGTAGGTAGGTTGTATATAGGTTTATGTAAGTCATATTGGACAGGCAAATAAGTAGGTGGTAGCTTAGCTTAACCTACCTAACCTATGCTACCTAATTTAGTTTAATCTATTTAATCGTCCTAATTTAACCCAACTTAATTTAACCTACCTTCCTTAACCCTTTAAACATATATATAGGTTACAAATATTAGGAATTAAACCGCAAAATTTCATAATGATAAACCAAGTCTTTACTAATGGACTACACCAACAAAAGTGTTAAACTTTTGTTAAGTTTTTCATTTCATATCACTAAACATAGTGATTAAATATAATGGCTTGATCAAATGGTTAAACTTAGTGATTTAATGTAATGGTTAAATTTAATGTTTAAACCTTAGCTAAACCTAGCAATTAATCTAATGCCTAAAAATAATGATTAAACCTAATGGTTAAACTTCTTAGTTAAACTATGGCTAAACCTTTGGACTAAATTTAGTGGTTAAACATAATGACTAAACCTTGGCTACACATAATGGTTAAACTTCATAGTTAAGATGTGGCTAAACCTAGTGACTAAATCTAGTGGTTAAACATAATGGCTAAACTTTATAGTTAAACTGTGGCTAAACCTAATGATTAAATTTAATGTTTAAACATAATGACTAAACCTTAGTTAAACTTCATGGTTAAACCTTGTTGAAACTTAATGGTAAATCTAACGGCTAAACATAATGACTAAATTTTAGTTAAACATAGTGGCTAAACTTAATTAATAAACCTCATGGTTAAATTTCATGGTTAAATTTTGGCTAAATTTAGTGGCTAAACATAATGACTGAATTTTGGTTAAACATAGTGGCTAAACCTAATTAATAAACCTCATGGTTAAACTTCATAGTTAAATTTTGGCTAAATTTAGTGGCTAAACATAATGACTAAATTTTGGTTAAACATATATAGTGGTTAAACTTAATTAATAAACATAATAGCTAAACTTCATGGTTAAACTTTCGCTAAACATAGTGGTTAAACATAATTGTTAAACTTAATTAATAAATTTAATGGTTAAACTTTGGCTAAACCTAATGGTTAAATATAATGATTAATCTTTGGTTAAACATACTAGATAACTCTAGTTGATGAATTTAATGGCTAAAATTTGGTTAAACTTAATGGTTAAAAGCAGTGGTTAAACATAATGATTAAACTTGGGCTAACACTATGAAAAAACAGGGTGTTTTGTATTTCAATTTTTTCATTGCAAAAGACACTTGCAATTCATTGTATTTATACAGCATGAATGTTAACAGACAAGTTGCAAGAATTGCAGAGTTGTAATTTACTATATATACAGTGCAACTTAATTGCAACTTAATAAAAAAAATTCATTTTCAACTATTATGCAACTCCATTATAATTGCACCCATGATGTCATGCCAATGTCATTGATTGTCATCCATTTATTAAAATTTGACATGTGGCATTATGGAGGTTTTAAACCATAAAAATTATTATTTTTTGAAATATTGATCTCCATTGTTCATTTATGATTATTAATGATGGTTCGAAATTGTGACATGTGGCACAATAAAAATTGCCACATCGCATATTAATCATGTTTTGGAATAAGTAAATAAAAATAGTTTTAATAACTAGGTAGGTTATATATAATAAGTAAGCAAGTTGGTATGTTTAAAACCTACATACCTACGTATTTACCTAGGACCTGCCTACCTACATAGGTAGGTAGAAAAATAGGACTTATTTATTTACATAGGTAAGAAAAATAGGACCTATTTACTTACATAGGTAAGAAAAATAGGACCTATTTACTTACATAGGTAAGTAAATAGGTAAGAAAGCACAAGATTAATTGAACTAAAGAATAGCCATGAAATTATATTTTATATTTTATATTTTACCTTTAGATTAAACTTTTTTGAATTCATCCCAAAATAACATTTGTATTTTAATGTGATAATATGAGAGAACAAACCTTTTATATATTGTTTGTAACATGGGATTTAAAGACAAAACATATGGGTTAAACTTTTTAGTTCTTTAGTTTCCAATTACATTGCAGTTGAGTTGCACTTATAACATTTGAGCACTTAGGGCAGACCAAATCAAAGGGGAGGGCTCCATTGCTTTTGGTGTCCAATTTTTTTTTGAATCCCTCTTATTGGTGCCTATGGGGCATTAAAAAATGTTAAAAATGAAGAAAGTTTTGGCCCCCCAAAATAGATAGGGTCAAAAATTTAAAAAAACAAATCACTAACTACAAAGGGCAGTTCCCAAACACTTAAAAAAATCCTTGTATGTTGGTTTGTTGTTACTATAATCTTAAGATGATTTGCAAAACTTTAGGTGGCATTCTTATAACATTTTAAATTGTTTAAAATGAATAAGAAATAAGAATGTTACGAGGTTTGAAAATAAGAAGCGTCCAAAGAGGGAATTTTTTTCTTAATGCGTTTTGTAAATTGGAAAGCTTATTTCTCTTCTTGTTATTTTTTCATTATTCCTTTTCTTTTACATTTCAAAGGTGATTTGTAAAGCTTGAAGTAACACTCCCATAACATTGTACATCACTCCAAATGAAACATATATGAAAATATTAATTAAAAATGCATATGTATCTTTATTATATTATAAATAATAATATTATAATTTTAACGTAGTTGAATAGTAGTATTTTAGTAATGGTGCACTAGTGGCTATATTAATTGTATCAATGAGAATTATAATAAAAAATTAATCGCAAATATATTTCATAATGGGTGGTGGAAATGTGGACACATGGCATGATTGCATGTATGTACATTGTATTTAATTACAACATAGTTGTTATTTTAATGACACATTTACAACATTTTAAAAATAGTTGTGACATGCAACTACAATGCAATTTTTTTTAAAATCAAACATGGTTGACTACTTATGTATGTATGATATGTATAAATTGTCATATAGAAGACCCATTTTCAACTCACTTACAACTATAATATAATTAACTGATTGTTTGACGTGCCAATTTATTTATTAATATATAGTATTTTTGGAGGGATAGTTGTTCATTAGTTCTAATACCCAAGAGATAATTACACAATAGTTGTATGTAAGTTTTTTTTTTAGTTTTGGTTGCAAGGTAATATGGTTTCAATGGATGTGATTTCTCATAATATAAACATAGTGACTCACTTAATTGATAAACTTCATGGCAAAATTTTGGTTAAACATAATGGCTAAATCTATTAGCTGAACATAATGATAAACCTTGGCTAAATATAGTGGTTAAACATAGTGAGTAAATTAAATGGTTAAACATAATGACTAAACTTTGGCTATTAGACAAATCACAATAATTACAATAGTTGTAACTCATTACAATTCAATTACAACTTTGTTGCCACAACTCCTTTTCAACTAGTATGCAACTCCCCTATGATTACAATCACAATGTCATGTTGACATCATTTTTCATCCATCCATCAAAATTTAACATGTGGCACTATGAAGATTTTTTTTACTTTTTTTGAAATATTGATATCCATCATCCATTATGATTATTTGTTTTAGATGGTCTTGGATTATGACAGGTGTCACAATTTTCAAAATTGCCATGTGGCATATTAATTGAATTTTGGAAACAAATAGTGTATATATATGTACCTAGGTAGGTTGGTACATAGCCATAGGTAGGTAGGAAAGGTAGAATACTAGAATAGTAGGTGAACCAAAGAGTAACCACATAAGTTTTTAAATTTATTATGTGTTTTGCTTTTAAGGTCAAACTTTTATGAGTTCATCCCAACATGGCACATGTATTTTAATGTGAGAAAGCAAGAGAAGACTTTTTTATATAATTTGTGAAATGAAATATTGAAAACAAAACATATGGGTTAAATCTTTTAGCGGCACCTTAGTTGCAATTGAGTTCACTACTGCCAATTTACTAGCTTAAATCACTATGGGACCTTAAAAATGAAATAATTTCATTGCATTTTACTGATTTCACCATGGTGAAAATATTTCATTATAATATCACTTTGTAGACATCATGTTTCATTACTAGTTAACATAATTCACTTTTATAATTTACTATAATAATTAGGTTTATTTCCATGTTTTAAAAAAAAATCTATCTATGCTACTTCATGATATACCCTATATTATTTTGACCTACTTTAGTTATTTTAACTTATATTTTATGTTATTATAGGCTATACCTTATGTTATTTTATTTTAAATTAATATATGTTATTTCAAGTTATACTTTAAGTTATTCAACGTCATTCTACTTTATGTTATTATAAATTATTTTTTCCTAAATATAATAACTTAAAATAGAAAAAAATAATCTATGAAAAAAATTTAAATACCATAAAATATAATAATTACCTATAACATATGAAATTATAACATAGAATATCAAACAATATTTTATGACATAATAATCACCAATAGCCATTAATATAATAACCATTAATCAACATCAATATCCACCAATAGAATATCCATCAATAACCATTAATAGAGTAGCCATTAATAGTCATTCATAAAATAACCACCAATAGTCATTTATAAAATAACAACCAATAACCATTAATGGAATAGTCACCAATAACCATTAATAGAATAACCACCAATAACCATTAATAGAATAATCACCAATAACCATTAATATAATAGTCACCAATAACCATTAACAAAATAGTCACCAATAACTATTAATAGAATAGTTCCCAATAGTCATTAATAGAATAATCACCAATAACCATTAATAGAATAGTCGCCAATAACCATTAATAAAATAGTTTCCAATAGCCATTAATAGAATAGTTGCCAATAGTCATTAATATAATAGTCCCCAATAGCCATTAATAGAATAGTCGCCAATAGCCATTAATAGAATAGTCGCCAATAGCCATTAATAGAATAGTCGCCAATAGCCATTAATAGAATAATCCCCAATAGCCATTAATAAAATAATCACCAATAGCCATTAATAGAATAGTCATTAATAGCCATTAATTGAATAATCACTAATAGCCATTAATAGAATAGCCACCAATAAAATAATTACTAATGGCCATTAATAGCCAAAAATAGAAAAGGTATCAATAACCATTAATAATCATTAATAACATTAGTAAAATAACAATTAATAACCATATATTATAATTGCTTAGGATTACCAAAAATAATTGAAGGTGAAATAACTATAATAACCTAGAATTGCCAATAATAACATGAGGTGAAATAACGTTCAATACCCAAAAGTAACTTATAATAGTTGTAAGTAGTCTAAACTGAAATAATTTATAATAACCAAAAATAACATAGAATAGCCAAAAAAACTTACAACAGCTAAAAATAGCCTAAGGTGAATTAAGCTAAAATAGCCAAAATAAATTTAGAATAACCAAAAGTAGCCTAAGGTTAAATAGCTAAAAATTACAAAAAGTAATTGATAATAGCCATAAATAGCCATAAATAGCCATAAATAGCCATAAATAATGTAGGGTGAAATAATTTAAATTAATGAAAAAAATTCATATAATAATTAAAAGTAGCTTAACATAGGTAATATTAATATATGAACAAAAAAAAATCCATTTATTAAACTTTTTTTTTCTAAAAAAATGGTCATTGAAATGTTATTGAATAATGATATTCAACTTTTTTGTTTGTTTGAATGATTTTAAACTTTCAAAAGGAAATAAATGTAATTATGTACATTATTGAAATATTTTTAAAAGTAAACTTGAATCATTTCATTTAAACAAAATTTCAATAAGATATGAATTTTCAAAGTTTATGTTTTTGTAATGTTTAAAATGAAGTATTTGATAAATAGAATGTAATGTAACATATTATCACAACAAGTGAGGTGGTTTGATGGTAAGGGTGTTTGTTTCCAATCTAAAGTTTTAAGGGATCAAACCTTATGGGTGATGTTGTGTGTGGTCAAAATGGTATGTTGGCCAAACATTCTCCTATCAAATTCTTAGAATAGGTGCTTAGGTTGATCACCTGGTTTACCTACTTATTTAGGTTAGGTTTTTTCAACCTAGTGTAAGTAGTGACACATGTCAATAAATAATAGGGTTTAAAAATCATGAAATTATCATTAATATTATATATTAAATAATTAAAATTTAATTGATTTCCATACTAGTTAGTTAATTAACTAGTAAGTGAATGGTTTGATAAATTTATATTTCACTTCAGAGTAACCTTGTTTCAGTAAGTATTAGTGAAACAAGTCATTATTCATAGCAACTGGTTCTTGTTCACTAGGGGGTTGAAAATTTCACTAGGTAAAAATGTTCAAATTCATTCAAAATCTAATGAAACCCAGAGTGAACTAAGACGCATTTCCTAGTAACGGTTGTAATTACAAAAAAAACCTTCCCACATTTTTTTGTTTGATATTAATTTTGTAATTAATTTGAAATTTATAATTAATCGTTTGACATAATTATTTGGAATTTAGTTATTTGAATTAAATATATGATAATTAAGTAGTTCGTTGAACTAGATAATTAATTATCAGAATAATTATTAAATTATTAAGTATTTAAATAACTATTAGATAATTAATTAATTATTAACTGAATTAATTAAATAGTAAATAATCAAATTTGATTAATGAATTCATATGAATCTTTTGTTATTTATTTTACTTAATTAGTTCATGGTAATTAAGTATATTACATATTAATTACTAATTTAAAAATTAATAAAAATTAATTCATTTTCAAAATATTAAATAATAAACATGTATTTGAGTAGAAGACATTGAAATATATAAAAACATATTCATATGTACACCCTTTTTGAATGTTTAATAAAACATAAACATTGCTTTTAATTTTAATTAAAAAATAGACTCTCACCTTTCATGAAATTTTATGGTTTGATATATGTATACCAACATAATATTGTTAATTCCAATGTAATGAAATATTATTAACACAACAACTAACATCAATCACAAAAAATAAAACTATAATATTTACTACATTATTTAAAATTTATTTATTACATAATTATGAAAATGAATTATTTAACTAATTAATTCAAGAAAGGAATCAAATTGTATCAATGAAGCATTTAATAATTTATTTTAGAAATATTTGAAGTCTATAAGCAATGATATCTTTATGTACATACTCATAAAAAATTTAATACACCATTCCAATCCAACTAAAGGCTTACATTTTCACTTTCAATGAATTACACAATCTATAAATCTTTTAATAGTATGAGTTGCCACATAGTTGATTGTTAATTTTCAATGAATTGAACACTCTAGTTCCAAAATAGTGGACAAGTAGTAGTTATGTAATGAAACCATAGTGGCACTTTTCATTGTAATTTAGTTATAAAATTAGGTAGTTTAGTTGACTCTTAATTATAAACAAGTTGCAAATTCCAAATGTTATGGACCTTTACCATGTGGCATGATCATGCGCATCAACGCCATACACTAGTTGCAAAGTTGTTGCCCATTCAGTGCTGAAGTTACATTAGTTGCAACATAGTTGAGATTAACCACTTCATTGTAACTTGTGATCATGGTCAAACTAAGGTTGACTATCATTGTATATCACCATATGTATTGTGTGTACATATGCATGTATAGAGTCCAAGTTACAACTAATGTGCAACTAAATTACAACTATGAAATATTCTAACATGGCATTTAAATTATTAATTTATCATATTTCCATATTGTAGTTGTATTGTGGTTGCACAGTAGTTTCTATGATGATCTAGTTACATGCTAGTCTAGTTTCTATTGGCACAATTTTTCATAGTGGAAATGTCGTGAAACTTTACATTTTTAAATTTTAAATGAGTTTGTAACAAATTAAATTTAAATGAAAAGGATTTAAAAAACTGGTGAGTTCCATTAGTAATTCAATATGTGAATTACAATAAGCATCAAAATCTCAAAAATTATCATCAAGAACAATTATTATTGTTTTATCCTTCTACAACTTCAAAAGAATCATAACTTGGAAAACATAAATCATGTACATTCAAACTTTACTTTTAAATTCCAAAAGCAAACACAAGGATTACAAATTGGGATGACCTTGAATTATGTGCACACAAACTAACATAAATAAAATAAAAGTATTTGGATGGACAAATTTGATAATGTTGAAGAAATTATATTATCAAATCCCATCACCAACTATATTAGAATTGAACATTATGATATTGTATGCGAATTTTGCATAAAACCTCAATGTTTTTAATCAATTATTCCATGTATACTACAAAAAAAAATTGGATTGATTGCAAGTCCAAAATTTTGTTCACAACTTCATAAATTAAACAAGGATCAATGTGCAATTTATGATGATTGCATGTATAGAAAAAATGTATCCTAATCAACCAATTCATTTATTCCTTTCAATAGGAGTAGGTACTAGTAAGATTTTCACATTCCTTTTCATATAAGGCTTGTTAAGACATTATAACAAACAACTTTGCTCTTATCCTTTGAAGCAAAAAGAAATTTTAATGGCACATACATGCAAAACAACATTCAATATTGATGGCACTACTATCCATTTTAGATTGAGCCTTTCGCTAAATTGTAAACATTTATAGTTTTTATCATTAGAAAAGCTTGATTTTTTATCAAAAACTTATGATCAATTACAACTTTTGGTGTTGGATGAAGTTTCCTTTATAGGTAGTAGGATATTTTCTTTTATCGATCTTTGTTTTAGATCCATTAAGCATGCACAATCATTTTTTTGGGGAATATGAATGTCATAATAACATGTGATTTATATCAAACACCATCGGTTGGAAATAAATGGGTGTTCCAAAGAAGGTTTGATAGCATCAATGTCTTCGGGATTAACTTTTGGCTAGATCATATTTGTTGTTTTGAATTCCTCCAAGTCATGCGTAAAAGTGATGACCAATTTATTGAAGTCCTCAATAGATTTCAAACTACAACCCCAAATCCTCTAGACGTTACCTTCCTTAATAGCATGTGTTTATGCCAACCTCCAAATGAACCAGATTTCCTTTATATATGTATTAGATACAAATAAATCAACAAGAGAACACAATAATTTTGCTTTCAAAAATACAAAAGGATAAAAATATGTTTTTGATGTTAATGACCAACACCATGACACATGCCCCAAACATTTCAAATTAAAAAATGACCCATCACAAATAGCTAGATTGCATTTAAAGATCCAAGTCAAATTTGGCATGTTAGTAGAATTATGTGTTGGTAACTATGCCACTCATGATGGCTTATTCAATGGGGTTAACAAGGTTTTTAAATATGTCTCCAAAATACATGATAATGAATCCCTCATATGGATTGCTTTTAATAATCCAAAAACATGTTCCATAACTAGAATACAAAATCAACACTTATACACAACCAACATTCCAAAACATTAAACACCAGTACAATTTTTTTTAAGAGATATAAGTGGGTGCTAATTCAACCCATGTAACCACACGTACCCAATACCTATACAATCAATTGCAATTCATACAATTCATTGCTTTCAAAGTTTGACTCTTGACTATTAACATTTGATTCCAATGGAGTTCATCAACATGGCCTCACTTATACAACATTATCTTCTGTAAGAAATAAAGAAAATTAATTTTTATTCGCACCATTAATTGATGTTAATCTAAGAGTTGATAAATGTGTTTAAAACAAAATGTAACGACTAAAGACAATAGCTCAATGGCACTTGTGTATTTCATCTTTTCAACCTTTTAGAAAAACACACACTTTAATTCAATCTTTGAACACAAGATCTTTATCACTTCATTTTGAAAATATTGAAACAGATCACAATTTGCAAACATCTCATACTTTATGTTTAAATGAAAAAAGGGTAACAATGTAACATTATACTTCACATCCATACGCAAACCATCCAAAATATACATCAATTGAAATTTATGGAAGCTAGAAAATTATGTTATCATATGATAAAAATTATTATACTTGATTCAAATGATCCATTACAAATTCTAGAGCATAATTAATAGTTGACACTTTTAATAAAAACACTTGTTGAGCAATTCACATCATTGTAATTTATAAGCCTCCATTTTTATCATTAACAACATTTTTTCCCACCTTTCAAAAACTTATATTAATAGTAATTAAGGCCTTTTGGATAGATCACAAACCTATTCATTTTGCATTTAAATTACTTAAACATGTCGCACTTTTTCATTGTTCATAATGATTTTGCATCAATATATAATGAAAAGCAAAGCCATTACGTGATGAGTTGCTTGTTTTGTTAATTTTGAGATACATTTTTGAGCATGTTCCCTTGAAAAGTAAATTTTGCAAACATGTAGAGCTATTTTTAATATTTAACTTTTCAACTAGCTTACAATACAAGTTATGTTTATTTATTTATTCCTTTTAAAGCACAATAGTAGACTTGACCTAACAAACCAAGTTCATTGGCATAGGGTAAGTAGGAGTTTCACTTACACACCATTGGGTTTGAACCTAGGACCTTTTACCCAAGTTCCCACAAGGGGCTTTTTATGAAGCAACATATCTTATCCTCAATGGATATTCAATTTTTTTCCAATAAACAAGATCATTTTGATTAAAATACATGAAAATGACATCACTTATGAAAACTTAATCATGAACAAAAAATGAACTTGCCCTAAAATGAATTGATTATTTCACACCAAAATGTTAATTGTGCATTTAAGGTTGTTTGTTTATCGGCCCTGCCTTATAAGGCATTCGTTATAAAGTATAATAACTTCTAGGGAGAAATCATCCTAATTTCATTGTGAAAATATTCAAATTCATTTCTTGACATTTGTTTTGTTTGTCAACTACAAAATTGTACACCTAGCCCCAAGTGACTTTGTCACCAATCCATAACTTACAAAATTAAATATGAAATAATTTTCTCCAAAGATGGTTATTGTTAACATGTAGAAAAATTTAGACAAAATAGTTCCATAGCCTTCCTAGTGATTACTAGTTACTAATGGTAAATTTACCATCCCTTACCCAAGGGGTAAAATTAGTGGGATTTAAGTAGCTCGAGTGTTGCCTTGGGCTTGCAATCAAGGCAAGGGGTTGCAAGGTTGCGGGCCAAGAAAGGAGCCATGTGAGTCATGTCGCATGCTCCTGGGAGTGCAAGAGAGTGTGAGGGAATAGTCCTTCACACTCTCAAGGGAACTCCCACATTAGGAGTTGGAGTTCCAGTGGATTTCCGAATCTTCAGAAGGCAATTATAGGGGCCAAAACTCAATGGCTTGAAGAGTTCTTTATATCATTGGAAAGAAATTGGAACTTAGATGTCCAAAATGGGCTTGCACCCCCCATTTGGACATTTGAAACAAAAATTATGGCCAGAAGAAAGGCCAAGAGTCAAATTGGCAATTTGACTCCCGACCACTAAAAGTCAAGAATCGACCTGATTTTCTTGCGTTTAGATGGAGTGCGACATACCATTGAAAAGTTTTCAACGAGGGCTATAACTTTGCTTCAAACATTATCTCCATCGGAGGTCTACACGAATAGTTATGGCGCCCCAAACTTGCGGGAGTCCCAACCTTGACAATTTCAGGACTCCCATTTGGGAGTCCCAGGACAAAAAACCATTTGGATGTGGGCCCTGTGGAGAGGCGCAAAGTATATTATAAGGGGCAAGGTGGTGGTTTCCCTCAAGTCTGGGCCATGGTGAGTCTTGTGTGTCCAAGTTGCCCGTGGTTCGTCCCAGCATCAAAGGTGCTTTAACTATGCATTAACCATTTTGTGTTGGTTTTGTGCAGGCCCGTGTGAGTAAGTAAAGCTTGTCAATTTTTCCTAGTTCCATCTCGGAATTCTAGCATGTCCTTCTACCCCTCCAAAGTGTTGCGAACTAGGGAGCGTGCCCCGACTCCTTATTCTTTCATTGTTTTACATTTGAGTCCCTCAAGGAGTTGGGAATGCGTCATTGAGTTAATGAATGGTTGGGGGTAATTCACCCAGTCATCTAAACAATTTGTAAGAAGGGATTAGAGTAAGGGCCCTATTTTCTAGAAGTCAATGAAGGCTTTATGTGTGGTAAGAGGGAAGGAGGATAGATGAAGGGGGAAAAGAAAGAGATTTCATTGGAAACTTTTGGGAGATCGAAAACTTTCATTTGGAGTGTGGATGAAAGGAATGGAGGAAAAAATATATACTTTGTGTGTGATTTTAGTGGAAGTTGGTTGAAGATGGTTAAAGGATTCGAGTTTCTTAAATTGTTTCAATGTTCTATTAAGTGTGGAAAGTAGTGTTGTTTTATTGATAAAAATAGGATGTTTCCTTTAATTAATATCTATACATTTATTTTAGGACTACAAATAAAGGGGTTGACTCCTAGGTAATCTTTGGAATCTTAAGCTATTGGCTATCACATGAAGCTAATAGCCACTATTATGAAATGTGTCCTAGTTCACTCTGGGTTTCACTAGATTTTGAATGAATTTGAACATTTTTACCTAGTGAAATTGTTTAACCCCCTACTAAACGGGGACTAGTTGTTGTGGACAACGAATTGTTTCACTACTACCTAGTGAAACAAAATTACTTTCCAGTGAAATACAAAATTACCAAAGCATTCATTTGTTAGTTAATTAACTAACCAACATGGAAATCAATTAAAATTTAATTATCTAACATATAATATTATTGATAATTTCACGATTTTTTAACCTATGATGTATTAACACATGTCACTACTTATGTTAAGTTAAAAACTTAGTCTAAATAGGCCATGTCATCATGTCATCAACCTAAGCACCTATTCTAGGAATTCAATAAGGGAACATTCGGTCAACATACCATTGTTGACCACACATAACACCACCCATGAGGTTTGATCCCTTGACCTTTGGATTTAAGGCAAACACCCTTACCATCAAACCACCCCATTTGTTGTGATAATATGTTACATTACATTCTATTTATTAAGTATTTCATTTTAAACATTACAAAAACATAAACTTTGAAAATTCATATTTTATTGAAGTGTTGTTCAAATGAAATGATTCGAGTTTACTTTAATTTTTTTTAAAATAATGTACATAATTACATTTATTTCTTTTGAAAGTTTAAAATCATTCGAACAAAAACAAAGTTGAATATCGTTATTCAACAACATTTTAATGACCATTCATTTGAATTTTTTTTAATAAATGGATAATTTTTTTGTTAATATAATAATGCTAGTTATGCTAAAGTATTTTCAATTATTATATGACTATTTTTCATTAATTTAAATTATTTCACCTTACATTATTTACAACTATTTATGGCTATTTTCAATTATTTTTGGTTATTTTTTACTATTTTACCCTAGGTTACTTTTGGTTATTTTAATTTATTTCACCTTAGGTTATTTTCAGCTATTGTAAATTTTTTGGTTATCCTATGTTAATTTTGGCTATTATAAATTATTTTAGTTTAAGTTATTTGCAAATATTATAATTTTTTTTTTGGTTATTGAAAGTAATTTCTATGTTGTTATTGGCAATTCTAGGTTATTATAGGTTATTTTACCTTAAGTTACTTTTGTTAATTATAAATTATTTCACCTTAGATTATTTTTGGCAACCCTAAGCAATTTTAATATACGGTCATTGATTTTTAATTATTATGGCTATGGTTGTTATTAATGGCTATTGGTTGTTACTCTATTAATGGTTATTTGTGCTTATTATTGGTTATTATATTATTGGCTATTAGTGGTTATTCTATTGATGGCTATTAATAATTATTATATTGGTGGCTATTGGTTGTTATTCTAATAATGACTATTGTTGGATATTGGTGGTTATTAATGGGTATTTTATTAATGGTTATTGGTGATTATTCTATTGGTGGATATTGGTGGTTATTAATAGTTATTTTATTAATGGTTATTGGTGATTATTCTATTGGTGGATATTGGTGGTTATTAATAATTATTTTATTAATGGTTATTGGTGATTATTCTATTGGTGAATATTTTGTTATTGGCAGTTATTATATTATAGGGTATTTAAAATTACTTTTCATAGGTTATTATTTCATATTTTAAGTTTTTTTTTACCTTAGGTCATTATATTATATATTATATATCATATTATTATACTTAGGAAAAAAAAAAAAACATAAAATAAAATGATGTTGAATAACTTAAAGTATAAGTTGCAATAACATATATTAATTTAATTTTAAATAACTTAAAAGCTTATAATAAACTAGTTACGATACCTTAAGGTAAAATAACGTATAATAATTTATGGTACAATAATTTATAATAACCTATAATAACATAAAATATAAGTTAGAATAACTAAGGTATGTTAAAATAATATAGTGCATATCATAAAGTAACATAAATAGAATATTTAAAAAAAAATAGAAATAAAACCTATTTACTATAATAAATTATAATAATGAATTACGTTAACTAATAATGAAACATGATGTCTACATAGTGATATTATAGTGAAATAATTTTCACCATGGTGAAATCAGTAAATGTAATGAAGTTATTTCACTTTTAAGGTCTTATAGTGATTTATGTTAGTAAATTGCACCCCATTTTTGTAGTAGTGAGCCAATCCATGGTGATGGAAATTAGGTGGGGTGCAACAAGTTGTTTAGAGGTGAAAAGGTATAGAGGAAAAACATTGAAGGCTATAGGTGGCAAGTAAAGTCACTAAAAAATTAGTAGGAAGGGAAAATGGAAGGACAATAGTTTTAAACAAGTATGTAAATCCCCTAGGTTACTCCAAGGGATGTTGAAGGTAGTATAAACCTTGTGAGAGTAATTGTTTTCATGTTCCCCTTCTTTCTCATATTATGCTTTATATTTTACTATTTATTCCTTGGATGAGAAAACTAAAATAAAGGTAGGTTTGGTCTTAGGCATTAGAGCATGTCACCTATTTCTTTTATTGGCTTGTATTTTCAATTTGCATGGGATGCATGTGGGATAAGACAAAGTTCCTCAATGGGTACAAGGTAGTTTGCCCAATGGTGTCCTTCAAGTATTAAATACAAATTTTACGTTGGCAACATAAATAATTTTCACCCACTGGAATTATCTAGACATATCCAAATAAAAACATCATTAACTTTTTCAACTAGCAAAATATTTTATTGATTTTTTCATCCAAAAAATTCATCAATATTAGATTTGTTCATTTCCACATGGCAAAATATTATGCCATATTAATTTTTAAAAATTCCACATAAGAAAAAATTCTTTCCTCCATGGCAAAGAATATTTTGAGCATATTTTGTCCATTTCATCAAAAGATTTTCACAAAGATTTCATCCCACTCACCTATTCATGTTCACATGTTCACATTCACGTTCATAGGCTCATGATATAGTGTTATTCATTGCATTTGTTCAATATACCACCTTGCATAATTGTAATTCAACTAGTTCAATACAAACCCCAACAAAGAGTTTGCAAAACCAATTTTTTTTTACCAAAATGTGTTCCCAAAGGTTATAAATGTGAGCATCCAACCAGAATAAAAGATGTCCACAAATTTTGTCAAATGTTATAGAAGATAATTTATTATGTTCCGATAGTATTATGTACACAATTTTATTGAAAATTTTCAAATAAAAGTTGAATAGTTTTTTAATCCTTTTGTTTCATCCAAATTTTGTGTAACAAAAAAAACATCAATTGGAGATTGAGTTTTTAAAAAATTGACAAATTTCAACACATTTTGATAAACTAAGATATGAATCACCATTAATTGCACATGTTCGCCACTAATTCAATTCCAATTATCTAATATGCCATGCAAAATTTTGAATGCAATGAAAACCATAATACTAATAGGATTTTGTGCTTTCACCCTTTAGATGATTGCAAAATGCAATTTATGTTAAATAAATTTGTGCTTGAATTTCCTTTGTATAGTTAGGTTGACCTAGTTTATATTGATTGTACAAATGCCTTAGGTTCTTTCAATAAAATGATGAGAAATGAACTATCAAAAGAATTTTTTTTGACATGTGTTACTCACTAATGAAAACAAATCTTCTTCTTTATGAATGTAGATAATTGAATCACATAGAAAAGAAATTATTCTATTTTTTATGATTAATAAGTTCATAAATTAACATTTCAGTTTTGGCTGATTTTTAAAAGGGTCCAATATTTACTAAAACATCAAATTTATTATGAATATAATTACATTGGATAACTTGCTATCCAAATTTTATAATAGTGATAAAAAAAAAATTAACATTATTATACATATGACATTAAAACTTGAATTGAAAGTGTCAATGTAAATATTATAAGTTTGTCCATGTCCAATTGATATAAATATTATAACTAGATTACATGAAATTATATAGTTCACACAAAAATTGATATCCACAAACCTCTATTGATCATCTAGGATCAAATGCATTTATTTGAGATCCATATTCATCCTGAATTCCATATGTATCATTTTGTGAGTACTCTGATGAATTCAAGCCTTCT
>Ga0116226_10002257_pt1 | contig 16692 bp, 15 predicted proteins | sample S1TSphfallax_FD_89692 | JGI IMG/M metagenome (GOLD analysis project Ga0116226, IMG submission 89692) | Host-associated microbial communities from peat moss isolated from Minnesota, USA - S1T2_Fa - Sphagnum fallax MG | ecosystem: Host-associated > Plants > Peat moss > Unclassified | place: USA... | reverse complement strand
GGTCTGTCGGGGCGATCAGCGCGACATCCAGCCCCGCACGGTCGAACACCCCGATATATTTCGCGGTGAAGAGCGGCGCATGGTCCGGATTCACGAACCAATCGAGAATCACGGTGAATTTGGTCCGGGCGGGCTGTGCTAAAGCGCGCCCCCCCAAAGCGGTGGCGGATGCCGCGCCAGACGCAGCAGCCAATAACGAACGGCGGTCGAGCTTCATCGAAATCTCCCTTCGCTGGCATTACCCAGACAGGTTCAGCGGGTCTGATCTCAGCCTGCGGATTGCAGGCACCCCGGTAATTCCAAACTTTCCCAATCCGCGCCCGCCGTCAACCCTACCCGTTGCATCCCCGTCACGGCCCGGGAGGCCCTCCTATAACGTCCGGCGAACGCCGCAATCCACGCCTCGTCCCAGGCCGCAATTTTGCCCAACCCACCCCACACCCTATAACGCCGCGCATGAGCACCCTCGACCCCACGGACTGGACCGCCCTTCGCAATCTCGGCCACCGGATGATGGACGACATGATCGACCATCTGGCGAATATCCGCGCGCAACCGGTCTGGCGTCCCATGCCGCAAACCATCCGCGATTCCTTCACGGCTCCGCTACCCGAAACCCCAAGCGCCCCCGCCGCGCTCTACGAAACATTCACTTCCACCATCCAGCCTTATGTCACCGGCAATACCCATCCCCGCTTCATGGGCTGGGTCCATGGCGGCGGAAACCCGGTCTCCATGCTGACGGAACTCCTGGCGGGTGCGATGAACGCGAATTGCGGCGGGCGCGATCATGTCGGCATCGCTGTCGAGCGGCAGGTCATCGCCTGGGCCGCACAAATGCTGGGAATGCCAGAGACCACCAGCGGCGTGCTGCTCACCGGCTCCTCCATGGCCAATTTCGTCGCGGTGCTTTGCGCGCGCTTCAAAGCCCTCGGCGCCCCGGCCCGCGCCACCGGAATCGGCGCCGCCCGCCTCACCGCCTATGCCGCGGCGGGCGCGCATCGCTGCGTTCCCGGCGCGCTGGACATGGCCGGCATCGGCGCCGAGGCGCTCCGTAAAATCCCGCTCGATGCCAATTTCCGCATGGACCTCGCCGCGCTGCGAAGCGCCATTGCGCATGACCGCGCCGCCGGCTTCACGCCGTTCCTCATCACTGGCACTGCCGGCTCCGTCGATATCGGCGCATTCGACGATCTGGAATCCCTATCGCAAATCGCCCGCGCGGAAGGCCTGTGGTTCCATGTGGACGCCGCCTTCGGCGCGCTTGCCGCCCTATCTCCCGCTTATGCCCATCTCACCAACGGTATCGAGCACGCAGATTCCGTCGCCTTCGATTTCCACAAATGGGCCCAGGTGACCTATGATTCCGGCTGCGTGCTGGTGCGCGACGCCGCACTCCACCAGGCGACCTTCGCCCAGGCCGCCCCCTATTTGGCCGCCGCCCCGCGCGGCCTCGCCGGCGGCCAGCCCTGGCCCTGCGATCTCGGCCCGGATCTCTCGCGAGGCTTTCGCGCCCTAAAAATCTGGATGACCTTATCGGCCTATGGCAGCTCGGCGCTTGGCGGCATCGTCGAGACCAGCTGCGCCCTCGCCCAGCACCTCGCCCAGCGAGTCGATGCGAGCGACCGGCTGGAGCGCCTCGCCCCCGCCCGGCTCAATATCGTCTGCTTCGCCATCACCGGCTTCACCGACGCGCAGACCGAAGCGCTGGTCGCGGATCTCCAGGAATCCGGCCTGTTTGCTCCTTCCACCACCACCCTGGGCGGCCGCGTCGCCATCCGCGCCGCCATCGTCAACCACCGCACCACACAAGCCGATATCGACGCCCTGGTGGACGAAATCCTCTCCCGCCTCGCCGTCTGAGCTAGAGTGCGATGACATTAAGTTGAACCAATCGCGGTTCAACTTAATGTCTGAATCGCCCTCTAAGCTGTAATTTAGAGGCGGATTCAGACATTAATCGGATCGCAAAGCGATTCGATTTAATGTCATCCGGCTCTAGGGTTTTCTTTCGCCGCTGGTCAGATATTCGGCCAGTGCGCCGGCGATGACGGAGAGGATGATCGCCTTCTTCGGGTCTTTGCGCACCAGCATCCCGACCAGCCGCGCCGTCACGCCGAGCGTACCGCCGAATTCCGAGAGCAGGCTCGGCTGCTTCTGGCGTATGCGCTTCAGTACCCCGCCGCCGATCAGCCCGGTGGCCACCGCCATCACCAGCAACACCCCGCCTGTAATTGCCGCCGCCGACGCGTTATCGGTATGATGCGCCACCCAGATGAAGAAACCGGTCACCAAAAATCCGACACCGGCCAGGGCGATGCACAGCACCGCCACGCCCACGCCCGCCCATAGCGCGGCACTTTTCATTAAAATACTCGCGCGCCGGGACAGGTTCATCGCTTGGCGTTACGAACGGCGGAAGAATTGCGCCGCCAGAAGGCCGACGCCAAAGGCAACCGCAATGCTGGTGATCGGACGCTGCCCGACCTCGCTCTCCAGCCGCGTCACGGCATTCTTGCCCGTTCCCTTCAACTTGCCCGCCAGATATTCCAACTCGGACTCCAGAGACGCGACGCGCGAGGAAAGCCCGCTGCCGTTCAGGTAATTGGTGATCTGGTCCAGCGCCTCGGTGGCGTTATGGCCCAGCTTGTCCTTCGCGCCGGAGAGTTCCGAACGAAAGCGGTTGAACTCCTGTTTCAGAAAATCGAGATCGATGGATTCGGGGTCGATACGTTTCGTGCTCATGCGCCGTACTCCTATGCTAACGAATTTTACGTCGATTGCGATTTCGTAAGAGACAAGAAGCTTTTCAACGTTAAACCACTATAATTGCCGGTAATATACACGCCGAAATTGGAAAACGCACGTTTTCGCCCCGTCTTCCCCAAAGCTGTTTTGCACCGGCTTTGCTTGCACCGGTGGTTTGGCGGTGGCATGTCGCATCCTTCATGAAGCGATCCATCAAGCCGACTCGCAGCCTTTATTTTCCTACCCTTGCGCTGATTTTCGCGCTGGCGGCTGGCCCTGCCCCTGCGCAGTTCACCATACTGAGCAGCGCGCCGAACTCCTTCGCCCCGCTGGTCCGCGCCGTCGCACCCAGCGTCGTCGGCATTGCCGTCACGGAGGACGGGAGCGCCCCCCGCCATGTCGAAAATGATGGCAATGGCCGCGTTTCCCCGGTGACTGAGGCCGCCGGCTCGGGTTTCATCATCACCCAGACCGGCATGATCGTGACCAACGACCATGTCATCGCGGGCGCCGCCCATATCCTGGTCACGCTGAATGACGGGGAGCGCTACCCCGCAAAACTCATCGGCGCGGACGATCTGACGGATATCGCAATCATTAAAATTACGTCACCTCACAGCCTGCCCGCCGCCCATTGGGGGGATTCCAGCGCCTGCCAGGTGGGCGACTGGGTGCTGGCCGCCGGCAATCCTTTCGACCTCGGAAACACCTTTACCGTCGGAATCATTTCGGCCGAGGGGCGCGATATCGGCGATGGTCCATTCGACCATTTCCTGCAGCTGGACGCACCCATCAACCCCGGCAATTCCGGCGGCCCGGCCTTCGACATGTCAGGCGCTGTTATTGGAATTAACTCAGCAATCGTCTCGCCTTCAGGCGGATCGGTCGGCATCGGCTTTGCGATCCCCAGCAACAGCGCGCGGCTTATCGTCGCCAATCTCATCGCGCATGGGGAAATTGCGCGCGGCTGGCTCGGCGTTTCAGTCGCGGATGCACCGGATGCCGACCCGAACGATCAGGGCGCTGAAATTACCGGCGTTGAGCCCGGCGGCCCGGCGGACAAAGCCGGCCTCACCTCATCCACCATCGTGCTCAGCGTCGATGGCCAGGCCGTGCTGGGTGCTGCCGGACTCACCCGCGCCATTGCCTCGATCCCGCCCGGGACTAAGGTGGTCCTTGGGATACGTAAAAACGAACATATATTCCACCTGCCGGTCATCGTAGACCGCAGGCCGGCTCAATTGGGAGAGTAGCGATGCGAATACTCGTCGTGGAAGACGACAAAGACGTAGCGGGTTTCGTCGTGAAGGGGCTGCGCGAGGCCGGCCATACGGTGGAACACGCTGATAACGGGCGGGATGGCTTATTCCTCGCCGCTTCTGAGAATTTCGATGCCATCATCCTGGACCGGATGCTCCCCGGCGGGATAGACGGGCTGCGGTTGCTGGAAACATTACGCGCACAGGACAATGCGACCCCGGTCGTGTTCCTCTCTGCACTCGGCCAGGTGGATGACAGGGTCAAGGGCCTTAAGGCGGGCGGGGATGACTACCTCACCAAGCCATTTGCCTTCGCCGAATTGCTTGCGCGGGTGGAAGCGCTGACCCGCCGCGGCAAGAGCGACGGCCCCACCACGCGGCTTGCCGTCGGCGACCTGGAAATGGACCTGCTCTCCCGCAGCGTGCGCCGGGGCGTGCAGAAAATCGACCTGCAGCCGCGCGAGTTCCGGCTGCTTGAATATCTGATGCGCCATGCCGGGCAGGTCGTCACCCGCACCATGCTGCTCGAAGGCGTATGGGATTACCATTTCGACCCTCAAACCAACGTGATCGACGTGCATGTCTCACGGCTGCGTCAAAAGATCGACAAGCCGTTCGACCTGCCATTGCTCCATACCGTGCGCAATGCCGGCTATATGCTGCGGTCCGAGGAGGTTTAACGCCCAACATCAAGCTCCCGATGGATACGAACCAGCCGACGAGCCTCGGCCTGCGTATGCGGGACCCTGGGCGCGCACCCCAAGCGCGCCCAGGTCGCAGACGGGCCAAGCCGCTGATCCGTTCCGCCGGGATACGATTTGCGCTGATCTACGCAGTTGTTTTCGGCATCTCCGCCTTCGCACTCGCCTTCTCGCTCTGGTACTCCACGCTCGGCCTGCTGCAGCGTCAGGTCGAGGCTGCGATCCGCAACGACGCCACAGCACTCAGCGAGCATTACCAGCAGGGCGGGCTGAACGCGCTGGTCATCGCCATCCATAACCGCCTGTCCGATACCGTGGATGGCGACGGGATTTATCTGCTGGTGGACCCGTCCGGCAACAGGATCATCGGCAATCTCGACACCTGGCCCAAAGGGCTGGACGAGATCGGCGCATGGTATCAACTCCCGGTCGTCCGCCAGGGCTATAACTCCGTAGCGCTCCTGCGCGCCACCGCCATTCCCAATGGCGATGAGTTGCTGGTCGGCCGCGATGTCCGCGCCCGTTCGGAACTGCGCAACGTGCTGCGCTACGCGCTGCTCTGGGCTTTGGGCCTGATGTTCGCACTCGGCATTCTGGGCGCGCTGCTGATCCGCTCGCTCTTCCGCCGGATGATCCGCGACATTTCCACCACCACCCGCGCCATTGCGCGCGGCGACCTGACAAGGCGCATCCAGAAAACCGGCGATGGCGATGAGTTCGACGAGCTTGCCGAAATTATCAACGACATGCTGGACCGCATCTCGCGCCTGATGGATGGCGTGCGCCAGGTTTCCAACGCCATCGCGCATGATTTGCGCACGCCCATCACCCGCGCCCGCACGAGGCTGGAAGACGCCTCCCTGCACGCCCATTCCGCGGAGGATCTGCAATCGGCGATCGAGCGCGCCACGCTGGATCTGGATGGTATTGTCGGCGTGTTCGAAGCCTTGCTGCGGATTGCGGAAATCGAGGCGGGCTCGCGCCGCGCTGCCTTCGCGCCCATCGATCTCGCCCCCATGCTGCACGATATCGACGAGCTGTATCGCGCCGTGGCGGAGGAGCGCGGGCTGTATCTCGAGACCATCATCGCGGACCACCTGCCCTTGCTGGGTGACCGCGAACTGGTCCAGCAGGCCGTCGCCAACCTGCTGGACAACGCGCTGAAATTCTCCGCCACCGGCACCACCGTCTCCTTCATCGCCCGGCAGGACGATGCGATCATCGAAATCGCCATCGCCGATCGCGGCCCGGGCATTTCAGATGAAGACCGCGACCGCGCGACCGAGCGTTTTTTCCGCGCCGAATCCGCCCGCAGCACCTCGGGCTCCGGCCTTGGCCTGGCACTCGTCGCCGCCGTCGCGCAGCTGCATAACGGCACGCTGCATCTGGCGGACAACCATCCCGGCCTGCGCGCCATCATCACCCTGCCCGCGAGACTGGACACGCCGTTCCGCAAATAGCTTTGCTTTGCGTGGCAGTCAGCGAGATCACCCAGCCTGCGCTGCGACCTTCGGCATATCCGCCGCCCGCCAGAAATACCGCGCCGCCAGAGAACGATGCGGCGCGAACACCTCCGCCGCTGCCGCCAACGCCCTCGGCTTCAAAGGCACCTCCAGCCCGAAGGTCACCCGGTACCCCTCCCGCACGCCGAAATCATCCACCGGGAACACGTCCGGCCGACGCAGCGTAAAGATCAGCAGCATCTCCACCGTCCACCGCCCCACGCCACGAATCGTCGTCAGTCTTTCGATCAGCGCGGCATCGCTGAGCCGCATGGCCCGCGCCCGGGCCGGCACCACCCCCGCCTCCGCTTTGGCCGCGATATCCCGGATCGCGGCGGCCTTGGCGGCGGAAAATCCGCAGCCGCGCAGCACCTCATCGGACAATGCAAGCAGCGCCGCAGGCTCGGGCAATTCCCCGCCGCTCACCGTTTTCAGCCGCCCCAGAATCGCCAACGCCGCCCGCGCATGCAGCTGCTGATGCGCCACCGCCGAGAGCAGCGCGTGATATGGCTCCCGGAAACCCGGCTTCTCAAGCGGGAGCGCGCCAACTTTGGCAATGAGCGCGGCCATTCTGGGGTCGGTCTCGGCAAGATGGATAGTAGCGGGATCGGTCGTAAGGCGTTTCATGGGACGCTTATTAATCAGTTTCCCAGCCGCGACCATGACGAAAAAACGGCGCCTCGCGGCGCCGTTTCGTTTCAGTTTGGCCGGTGATCTGGCTGGAAACCCTGCGGATGGGGCACTTCCTGGGGCCTTGGCGCTTCCTGAGGATGGAATTGCTGCATCGGCTGGGCCGGCGGATGGAACTGCTCCTGCGGCATTTGCGCGTGGAATTGCTGCTCCTGCACGGGCGGGTGATATTCCGGCACGCTTTGGGGATGAAATTGCTGTACCGGTTCCTGCGGGTGGAAAACCTGCGGCATTTGCGGATGATAGGCGGGCGCATCTGGCGCATGGAACTGCTGAACCGGCTCCTGGGGATGATAAACCTGCGGCATCTGCGAATGCGCCTCCGGCACACCCTGCGGATGAAACTGCTGCACGGGCTCCCGCGGCTCTTGTGGTTGGTAAACCTGCGGCATTTGCGCCTGGCCTTGCGGCATACCCGGCGGATGGAAGGTAGTACCCGGCTCCTGCGGGCGGAACATTTGCGGTGTCTGTGGACGCCCTTCCGGTTCGCCTTGTGGATGGAATCCCGGTTCCGCCCCCGGCCGCACCACGCCGCCATTGCTGCCGGGCACGAAATTCTCATGCCCCGCCCCGCCCGGCTGGCGAAAACCCTCCGGCACCGGCGCGTGCGAGATGACTGGCGGCGGCACATCCCGTCGCTGCGCGAAATCGCTCGGATGCGGCGCCGCCGCCTCACGATGCGAAATATCCGGACGCAGCACCTGGTTGAAATCTCCCTGCACGGGCCGCGCATGGGCGAACATGTCGTCCGGCACCGGGCGCGCATACCGCCCCACCTGCTCGCCATGCGCCATGGCCGAAGCCGGAACATAGGTCGCCCCACCCCGGTTCGCGTAATTGTTGATGATCACCGTGTTATGCTCATTGATCTGCGTATAGTTGCGCACATCCACGCGGTTGATCCGCCGCAGATAATCCGGGTCTGCGTGATAGCTCGGATAATACGCCTCGCCCGGCGCCAGCGGCACCCAGCCGACCGAGCCGGAATCCAGAATGGAAGCTGTGATGGCAACGCCCACGCCCAGCCCGAAGAAGCCGACCACCGCCGGTGCGTAGACAGGCTGATAATCGGGCCCATAGCCGCCGCCCGCATAGGCCGAGGCCGGCACCCAGCCCCAGCGCCCGTCATCGTGAATCCAGCGCCCATAATGGAACGGCGCGAAGCCCCATGGCTCCACATCCACCCAGGTCCAGCCCCAGGGTGCGACAAACGCCCAATGCCCTTCGCGATACGGCGCCCAGCCGGAATCCACGCTCGGATACCACACCGCGCCATATTGCGGGCTCTGGTCCCAGCTGCCGTAATCCGAAAGCTCGGTGACACCCGTCATCTGCTGCACCACCGGTGGCGCGTAAGGCGGCGGCGGGGGCGCCATCTCGCTCAACACATGGTTCATGAAATCATCGCGCTGCAGCGCGCCCAATTGCGCCGTCGTCGAATCCGTGCCTGAGAGATAGCCTTCCTGCCCAGCCGGCACCTGCAACTGCCCGATGCTTGCCGAGCCCGAGAGCACGGCCACCGTGGTCGGGTTATTCGCATCCCCCGCCGCGATGTCATATTCGCCGTCGCTGGTGACGTTCACGGCCCCGCGCGGCGTATTCAAGGTGAAACTCTGTCCCGGCTGCAAATCGGTGAGGTTCAGAAACACCTCACCCTGGCTCTCGGTTGCCGCAAAATTCTGCGCTTCCAACTGCGTCACCTGAATTTCGGTATTTGCGGCTAGCGTCAGCTTGCTGGAATCCAGCACCAGCGCGGCCTCAGCGCCATCTTGCGTGAACAGCGAATCCCCCGCCGAAACCGGATAATTCGCCGTCGCCGCCACCCACTGATTATTGGACCCAGCGCCGTTATAGGAGACGCTGCCCGAAACATCCGCCACCTGCCCCACACGCGCGGGCGGGGCGGGGCTGTCATCTTGCGCGAAGGCCGGCAGAGCGAGGCCGATCGCGGTCGTAACGCTCAGCACGAGGCGGAGCGAAGTGGCGGGCGTGAACACGTGCGTTTTTCCTTTGAAAGACATTTTGTTATGAATTAGAGATAGCCCCTTGCCTGCGGCAAAACTATGGCCGCATCCGGCGCAGCATCATGGCGCACATCAGGCAGGCTTGTTGCATTGTTTTACAATTGCGCATGCCGCCCGCCTCAAACCTGCCGCAAATTACGCCCATATTCGCAATCTATCGATCCGGGGGATCGGCTGATTTCAAGGAGTATTCAATGTCTTTCCGCAATATGAAACTATCGTCACGCGCCCTGGGGGCGATGCTGGCTCTGGGCCTCGCGGGCGTGTCTCTTGCGGGCTGCGTCTATTATCCGTCCGGTTACGGCTATGGCTACGGCCCTGCCTATGCTCCCGGCTACGTTTACGCGCCGCCGGTCGGCGTTGTGGTCGGCGGCGGATGGGGTGGCGGATGGGGCCGCGGCGGCTGGCGTTAACGCGCCGCCGTTAATTTTAACCGGCTAATTTTGAACCGGCGCGGCGGCCAATTCCTGCCGCGCCGCTTCCGCCTGACGCAACAGTCTTAAAAAATTTCCGCCCCAGATTTTCTGCACTTCCTCAATCCCATAACCACGCCGGAAGAACTCCGCCGTCAGATGCGGGGCCTGCGACGCGTTCATGAACCCGCGCACGCCGCCGCCGCCATCGAAATCTGTTCCGATTCCGACATGGTCGACACCGATCCGCCGTACCGCATAATCGACATGGTCCGCGATATCGGCCACGGTCAAATCCGAAGCCCGCGCCTTCGGCTTTAAGAAATTCGACACCATCGTCACCTGCACCAGGCCGCCGGTTGCCTGCAACATATCCAGCTGCTCGTCATCCAGGTTGCGCGGGTGATCGCATAGCGCGCGCATGCAGGAATGCGTGGCCAGCACCGGCACGCGTGACAGCGCCGCCGCCTGCATCATCGCCGTTTTCGACGCATGGGAAACATCGACGAGAATTCCGAGCTCATTCATCCGCGCCACGGTCTCGCGCCCCAGCTCGGAGAGCCCGCCATGCTCGGCCTCCACATCGTTCAGATCGCGCCTGGGAATCGCCGCATCCGCGAGGTCGTTATGCCCATTATGCGTGAGTGTGATATAGCGCACGCCGCGCGCCGCGAATTCATCCAGCGCCGCAATGTCCCGCCCCATCGCATAACCGTTTTCGATCGCCGGGATAATCGCCTTGCGCCCGGCCGCGAATGCCGCCTCGATCGCATCGGCGCTGCTCGCCAGCACACCGCCCGAGCCATCCTTCGGGGCCATTTCGGCAATCGCCTCCAGCATCCCCCGCACCCGCCCGGCCGCGGCCAGGTTCCCGCCAAAATCGCGCGGGCCCTGCGGGATGTAGGCGGCAAAGCACACTGCCGCCACGCCACCGGCCTTCAGCTTCGGCAAATCCACGCAGCGCGGCCCGTCCTCGAACGGGCTTGGCCCCTTCGGCCAGGGAATATCGACATGCGTATCAATCGCCAGCAGCCCGTCATGCGGATCTTTGTTCATGCCCCATCGTCGAGCGCCCGGCGCCCAGCGTCAAGCGCCTTGCGCATCACGCTGGGGAGCGGCGCGCTCTCCGCCGGGGCGCGCAACGCCCCTTTGGGCAGATTTTTGCTCCGCGCGACGCGCACGCTCAACGTCAGTGCAAAATGCGTGAACACATGTTCAATGCTCCCCGCCTCCCGCCATGCCTTCGGCCCCCCTTCCGGTGGGCACTCCGGCAACGCCAGCATACCCCCCAGCAGCCCGCGCGGCGGCCGGCGGATCAGAAACACATCCCCGGCTGCATCCATCCACACATAGGCAAGCCCCGTGCGCCTCGGCCGCTCCGGCTTCTTCGTCCGTTTCGGCAGCGCCGCCGCAATGCCTTTTTCCTGCGCCGCGCAATGGCCGAGCCACGGGCATATGCCGCAGGCCGGGCTGCGCGGCGTGCAGATCGTCGCCCCGAGATCGAACAAGGCCTGCGCGAAATCCCCCGGTGCCGCCTGCGCCGCCGGATCCGCGATGAAACCCTGCGCCGCTTGCGCGATCACCGGCTTGGCCGCCGGTATCGCCGCCTCGATGGCGAAAATCCGAGCCGCCACGCGCTCGATATTGCCATCCACCGGCAGCACGGGCAGCCCAAAGGCAATCGCCCCGATCGCATTGGCCGTATACGGCCCGACCCCAGGCAGCGCCCGGAGGCCCTCGATCGTGTTCGGGAATGCCCCCAGCGCCGCCACGACTTGCGCGCAGGCATGCAGATTCCGCCCGCGCGCGTAATAGCCAAGCCCGGCCCATAATCCGAGCACCTCCTCCACTGGGGCTGCCCCCAATTTCGCGACAACGGGATACGCCGCCAGAAATTTGGCGTAATAAGGGATCACGGTCGCCACCTGCGTCTGCTGGAGCATGATCTCGGAGAGCCAGACATGATAAGGATCCGCAGGCAGGCCAGGTGCTGAGCGCCAGGGCAGATGCCGCCGATGGTTGGCATACCAGGAGAGGAGTTTATCGGCGGGTGGCGAAGGTGCAGAAAAAGGTTTCACAAGCGCAGGATCTGCCGGTTGAAGCGCCAAGGCGCAACTATGCCCCGCGCGGGATCGCCGGACTGCTCGGCCCCATCCTCCGCCCGGTCTTCAAACGCCGCGCCCCCGCCGCCGCGCAATTGCTGGCGGACTGGCCGGAACTCGCGGGCCCGGACCTCAAATCCCGCGCCGCGCCGGTTAAATTCGCGGGCGGCACCCTCACCCTCGCCTGCACCGGCCCCACCGCCATGGAATTGCAGCTGCTCAGCCCGCAGATCATCGCCCGGCTCAACCTTGCATTGGGTCACGCCATGATCGAACGGCTGCGCTTCGTGCAGCAGACCCCCAGCATCCCGACCACCGCCCCGGCGAGGCCCGCCCCTCGAAAACCCGCACCGCTGCCGGATAATCTGCCGGACGGCGCACTCGGAGAGGCGCTCGCCAAGCTTTATCAAGGTATTAAGAGCAGAGGCTAGGAAAAAGGTTCTTTTTTGGAAAAAAGAATCAAAAAACTTTTTCAGCTTGGTCCGCGCTGCCTCACGCAGCCGGGCCAATTACGATTCGACTCCTGTCCAAAAAATTGCTTACACTAGATGTAGAGGTAAAAATGCTGATATCCCGCCGTTCGACACTAGCCCTTGTGGGCGCTACGCTTGCTGCCCCCGCCGCCCTGGCCGACTCGGGCGCATCCTCGCCGTTCAGCCAGCGCTCGATCGGCTCGCCCAGCGCACCCGTCACGGCGCATGAATATTTCTCGCTCACCTGCACGCATTGCGCGCATTTTGCCAATGTCACCATGCCGCAGGTCAAGCCGAATCTCATCGATACCGGCAAGCTGCAGATCATTTATCACGATTTTCCCCTGGATCAGGTGGCACTGATGGCCGCCCAGGTCGCGCGCTACCTGCCGCCGGAACAATATTATCCCTTTATCGAGGCGCTGTTCGCCAGCCAGGATGTCTGGGCATTTGCCCCGGGCATCGATTACAAAACCTCGATCTTCCAGTTCGCCGCCCTCGCGGGGATGGATCAGGCAACCTACAACACCGCTTTGGCCGACACCAAGCTCCAGCAATTCATTCTGCAAGGCCAGCAGGAGGCGGAGTCGCTGTATCATATCAATGCGACGCCCACTTTCATCATCAACGGCAAGACGTATCCAGGCGCGATGGAATACGACGATTTCGCCGCCACCATCGCCCAGGCCGCCGCCGGATAACGGCGAGAGGATCAACACATGCCAGCCCGTTTCGCCCACCTGCGTATCGCCGGTTTCAAAAGCTTCGCGGACGCCACCACGGTGGAAATCCTGCCGGGCTTGACCGGCGTGGTCGGGCCGAATGGCTGCGGCAAGTCGAACGTCATTGAGGCGTTGCGCTGGGCGATGGGCGAGGCCAATGCCCGCAACATGCGCGGCACCGAGATGGAAGACGTGATCTTCGCCGGCACCACCGGCAGGTCATCCCGCAATCTGGCGGAAGTCACCCTGACCTTGGAGGAAACCGCCGGCCTCGCGCCACCGCCTTTTCACGAGGCGGCGGACCTTGAAATCTCCCGCAAGATCGAGCGCGGCTCGGGCAGCACGTACCGCGTCAACGGCAAGGAAGCCCGTGCGCGGGATGTGCAGACGCTCTTCGCGGACCTCGCCTCCGGCGCGCGCGCCTCGGCGATGATCAGCCAGGGCCGTGTCGGCGCGCTGGTCAATGCCCGGCCTGATGAGCGCCGCGCGCTGCTGGAGGAAGCCGCCGGCATTACCGGCCTGCACGCCCGCCGGCATGAGGCAGAGCTGAAGCTGAAAGCCGCCGAGCAGAATCTCGCCCGCGCCGAGGATCTGAAAGGCCAGATCGAGACTCGGCTCGCCGAACTCAAGCGCCAAGCGCGCCAGGCCAGCCGCTACCGCAACCTCTCCGGCAATATCCGCGCCGCCGAGGCGGAGCTGCTCTCCATCCAGCGCGCCGTGGCTGAACAGGCCCGCGCCGCAGCGCAGAAAGATTTCCTGGCCGCCGAAACCCTTGTGGCCGAAACCAGCGCCGGCGCCGCTGAAGCCGCCGAAGCCGCCGCGCAGGCGGAAGCCGCACTTCCCGCGCTGCGCGACGTAGAAAGCGAGGCCCGGACCACGCTGGAACGTGCGCGCATCGCCAGCGAGCAATCCGCCGAGGTGGAGTCCCGCGCCCGCGCTGTTTTGGCCGAAGCCAAAACACGGCTGGAGGCGCTGGTTCGCGACCATAGCCATGCGAGCCGTCTGGTCGCCGATGCGCAGGCGGCGAAGGCGAGGCTGGAGGAGGAACAGGCGCGGCTGATGGCCGAGCTGGTCTCCGCCCCCGCAGCTTTGGAAGACGCCGGGCGCGCAGAGGATGCGGCGCTGGAAGCCATGCGGGAGGCCGAGGCCGCCGCCAACCGCGCCACCGAGGAGGCTGCGCGCATCGCCGCCGAGTCGGAACAGGCACGGCGGGCTTTGGCCGAAGCCGAGCAGCGGGCGCGCAGATTTTCGCTGCGCCTGGGCGAGGCGCAGGCTGAATATCACAAGATCGCGGCCAGCGTGATCCCGCCGGAGCGCGTCGCCGCCGCCGAGGCCGAGCGCGCCGCCGCCGAAGCCGGGTTGATCGCCGCACGGGAGGCCGTGACCGCAGCCGAAGCCGCGCGGGGTGCGGCCGAGGCCGCTCTTGCCGCCGCCCGGACCGATGCTGCGCAGGCAGAGTCGGCCGCGACCAAAATCGGCACCGAATATGATGCGTTGGCGGCGCTGCTCGCGCAAAAATTCGGGCGGGAAAGCACGCCGATCCTGGACTCGCTTCAGGTGCCGGCGGGCCTTGAAGCTGCCTTGGGTGCTGCACTGCGCGAGGAGCTTTCCGCCAGCGCGGATGTGCAGGCGGCCCGCCACTGGCGAAAACTGCCGCCGCTGGACCTCGCCGTGGTGCCGCTCAAGAGTTTCGCCAATCTCGTCACCGGGCCGGAGGCGTTAACCCGCGCCCTGTCGCATATTCTGCTGCTGCCCGAGGGGGCGGATGGCGATCTGCACCAGGGCAACCTGACACCGGGGCAGATTCTGGTCTCGCGCGAGGGCGCGATCTGGCGCTGGGATGGGTACACGGTGCGCGCCGGCGCAGCCTCCGAGGCTGCGGTGCGGCTGGCCCAGCGCAACCGGCTGAACGTGCTGAAACAGGACCGGGATGCGACACGCGCCGCCGCCGAATCTGGCCGCGCAAAGCGGCAGGCGGCGGAAGCGGCGGAACGCGAGGCGCGGGCGGCGGAAGGCTCGGCGCGCGATGGACGCCGTGCGGCGGAGCAGCGTTTCGACCGCGCCCGCAGTGAGGCAATCCGCCTGAATGCCGAGGCCGAGCGCGCCGGGGCGAAAGCCGCGACTGCGCTTGCCGCGCGCGACCAGCTCGCCGCGGAATCCGTCGAGGCGGATGCCGCGCTGGCGCAGGTGCGGGAGAATGCGGCGCAGCTGCCGGATGTGAACGCCGCCCGCGCCGCCGTGGAAAAAGCCCGCGCAGCGCTGGCGCAGGCAAGGCAGGGGGAATCCTCTGCCCGGCAAAAATATGAATCGCTGAAATCCGCCGATGCCGCGCGCACAAGGCGTTTGGAATCCCTGACCCGCGAAATGGCGGATTGGCATGAGCGGGGCAAGGATGCGTCGGACCGGCTCTCCGACCTCGCGGCGCGGCATGAGGAAGCCAAGACCGCGATTGAAGCGCTGGAAGCGGCTCCCGCCGAGGCTGCGGCGGCGAGACGGGAGGCGCTGGAAGGGCTGTCCGCCGCCGAGGCGACGCATCGCCGCGCCGCTGCGGCCCTGAACGACGCCCAGCGCGCCGCCGATAACGCCGTCCGCGCCGCCCGCGCCGCTGAGGCTGCCTCAGGCGCCGCGCGCGAGGCGCGGGCGCGCGAAGAGGGCAATATCGTCGCCGCCAACCATGCCTGGGGCACCGTGGCGGAGCGGATTCTGGAGCGGCTGGGGGCGAACCCCGTTTTGCCGGACCCGCCTGCGGAGCTGGATGCTCAGACCGAGGATAAAGCCCGCAAGCGCTGGGAGCGCCTGACGCGCGAACGGGAAGAAATGGGGCCGGTCAATCTGCGCGCCGAAATCGAGGCGGGTGAAGCCGAGGAGGCGATCGCGACGATCGACCGCGAACGCGACGAGATCACCTCCGCGATTGCGAAATTGCGCGGCTCCATCGGGCATTTGAACCGCGAAGGGCGCGAGCGGCTTTCCACCGTCTTCGCCGAGGTGGACAGGCATTTCCAGACCTTGTTCGCCCGCATGTTCGGCGGCGGCAAGGCGCATCTCGCGCTGGTGGGCTCGGATGATCCGCTCGAAGCCGGGCTGGAAATCTATGCGCAGCCGCCGGGCAAGAAACTCAGCACGCTGTCGCTGCTCTCAGGCGGTGAGCAGGCGCTGACGGCGCTCTCGCTGATTTTCGCGGTGTTCAAATGCAACCCGGCGCCGATATCAGTGCTGGACGAGGTGGACGCGCCGCTGGATGATGCGAATGTGGACCGCTTCTGCACGCTGCTGGAAGACATGGTACGCGAGACCGGCACGCGGTTTCTGGTGGTCACCCATCATCATCTCACCATGGCGCGGATGGACCGACTTTACGGCGTGACGATGCAGGAGCGCGGCATTTCCCGCCTGCTTTCGGTCGATTTCTCGCGTGCGGTCGAAATGGTCGACCCGGGGCATTCCATCGCGGCGGAATAGCCGCTGCAATGAAGCATGCCGGTGCCGCAGCGCTGGAAGGCATCCCGGATCCGCTCGCGGAAATAAGATTGCGGGACGGGCTGCGGGCGAAGACCGGGATTTTTTATCGCAACTCCAGGCAGTTTCTGCATTTTCATGAATACCAAGCCGGCATGCTTGCGGATCTCGTGAATCCGGAGGGTTTTGAGCGTTATTGCGTGAATACCGGTGTTCAGAGAACCGCGTTCCTGGCGGCGCTCGACCGCGCGTTGAAGCTTTTGGCACGCTGCCGTAATGGATTTCCGGGAGGCCTCGCCGGCCGGAAAGATCGCAATACATCACGACTTGATGACGGGTGGCGTCGGGGGGGCCACATGGAACAGTTGGGTGAGTTTTCGGGTATAATGTATTGTTATTTTAATTAACTTTTTGCGGCAAAGCAGGGGTTGCCGCGATCACGTTGCTTTATCGAAATAAAAAGCCAGATTTGGGCCGTACATGTTGGGATTTTGGAGACTGTTTGAAAATCACCCCTGTACGGCCGCCAGAGCGACTTTTCAAACAGTCTCAACCATGGGCCTCCAGGAGGGCGAGCAGGCCTTCGATGATCTGGGCGG
>Ga0116226_10002255_pt1 | contig 16698 bp, 9 predicted proteins | sample S1TSphfallax_FD_89692 | JGI IMG/M metagenome (GOLD analysis project Ga0116226, IMG submission 89692) | Host-associated microbial communities from peat moss isolated from Minnesota, USA - S1T2_Fa - Sphagnum fallax MG | ecosystem: Host-associated > Plants > Peat moss > Unclassified | place: USA... | reverse complement strand
TCGATGCGGTGCATCATGGCGAGTGCGGCTGCTGCATGGAGCTTCGCAGTGGAGTGCTCCTTGCTCCGGATGCATTCAGTTGCGAGCGTGAGCTGCTCATCGACCCACCCGCCCGCCGCCTGCGCGACGAACTCGATGACGTCGTTGCGATAGAGCTGGCTGCTGGAAAGCTGGGGGAAGCACGATAGGAACCGTCCAACCGCCTGGGTGAAGGTCGGTCCCGTGTCGACGGACTTTGCCGCCGGTTCAAGACTAGGCTCTGCCTGGTAGGCGTGCTTGGTTTGCCAGACGTGGCTGCCATAGGCGCTCGTGAGCAGCAACTGCCACGCCTCTGTCATGGCCGGAGGACAGGCTCCGTAACGCGACTTACAGTAGGCGGGAATCCATACGGTAAGGTCAATCTCCGCGCTGGACCAAGCGGCGTCGGTCATCAACTCATAGACGACCTCGTTCGTCTCGATGCCCTCGGGGCACATGCTCCACGCGACCAGGTTTCCCTTATCCGGGCTGGCAAGCACCGCGGCCGGCTCGCTCGCCATCAATGGAAGATTGCCCTTTACGTTATTGTTGCCGCCGAAGGTGTGCGCCATGCCGTTCGCCCACTGTTTGCCGAAGAAGGCATGGTCGCGCCTCCAGGGGCCGGGGGCGTACTTCTCGCGCAGACCCGGGGTGAGATCGTTCGAGTAGTCGAGGATCAGCATCCGGTCGTTGGGTACACCGCGCAGCAGGGCCTCCACCGACTGCGGGTCCCAGAAGGGATCGAAGACGAAGAGCCATCCCTGCATAACCCAGGTCGCGTTGGGATCGCCCGCCTGGATGCTCTCGTAGATGGTTCTCCCGAAACGTTCGAGGTCCTCGTAGCGATGATCTTCGCTTACGGGAACGGCGAGTTCATTGAAGGTGTCGGCGAGGTAGTAGCCGACTTCGCCATACTCCGCCTTATACGTCTCGATGAACCGCTTGCCGATCTCGCGGTAGAGGTCCTCCTGTTTCGGGTGCAGGATGAAGGTGCGTGTGCTGCGCGGGATGGCGGGAAACTCATGCGGTAGCCAGAGCAGGGTGAAGGCCTCCGCCTGCGGCTGTACGCGAAGGAATCCCTTTGGGACGAAGCCCGCAAAGGCGGGAGCAACCGGAGTCATGCCCAGGTTGCGCATCCGGTCGAGAATGCGGCGTTGCAGCAGGCGGTGCTCTTCGATCCAGTGCTGCGGCAGCGGCCCGGCAAACTCGTTGATATTGCCCATCCAGTGCCAGGGCAGATGAGCGGGCCCGGTGAAGAAGGCGTCGATCTCCGGCTGCGAAAGACCGAAGCTCTGCCACACCTGTTGCCACACCCACTCCTGTCCGCCCATCGCAAGCGGCATGGTGATGCCGTGCAGGGCCATCCAGTCGAGCTCACGCTCCCACCGGGCCCAGTCCCAGAATGCCATGGTGTATCCGTAGGTGCAGGGATTGAAGTACTCGATGTGCTTATAGGGGCACTCGACCTTCGATCGGGTAAGAGTAGGAAACTGGCCGGGCAGATTCAGGCTGCGGCCGCTCCAGGTAATCATGCAACCGCAGTGTTCCCGCAGATAGGAATACGCCGCGCGGCAGATGGCGACGGCACTGGTTCCGGCGATGCTGACGGTGCCCGCACTTGCTTCAATCTCGTATGCGTCGCGCAACGCGTGAGGGAGCAGAGAGAGATGGAAGTCACCTGCCCGCTTGCCCAACTGCCGTTCCAGAACGCCATGCGCCGCATCAACGGGAGAGAGACGTTCAGGCACTGCGGCTGTGGGCGCTGTTTGCGCCACAAGAACGCCAGCCGATCGCTCGGTTCCGGAAAAGTCCGCGGCAGCGACAGCGGCACTCGCACAAGTCGAACCGAGAAAGTGTCTGCGGGACCACATCCGATTTTGATTGCTCATTCTTCTAAGAGTCTGAGATGTCATGGCGGAGAGACAGGGATTCGAACCCTGGATACCTTGCGGTATACACGCTTTCCAAGCGTGCGCCTTCAGCCACTCGGCCATCTCTCCGCGTACGCCAGACGCGTCGGCTACCACTCCGAATCTACCACATTCGTGCCTTGTGACCGTCGGCGCGTGGCGTCAAGGGTCCTGCGCGTCGACCGTCTGTCTGACATCCTGCGGCTTGCCGGGTTTGAGCCTCAGATCGAGTGGCAGCCCCTGCATCAGGTAGTGGCGCAGTGTGGCGGGATCGTTCCACCTCACATCCCATCCATGGTCGATTGCAACCAGGATATAGGCTCCGGGGAGCACGCCGTTCAGGTCGAAGCTGCCGTCCGAGTTGCTCTGGTCCCGCCGGACAACGTTGAGACCTGCGGGATCGCCCAGCGTGACCGGGACCAGCAAAACCATCGCTCCTGCATCCGCGAGGCCATGGTAGTGGACAGTGCCGGTGACGCTTGCCCGGCCGCGTGCCACATGCAGCACGAGCGCAGGAGCTCCGCCCCCGATTGTCACCATTCTTCCAGTCGCGGCTGCTGTCGTTGCATCGATGCCTGTGAGATGAAGATCGCCCCCGCCGGTCAATGATACCTCGTAACGTCCAGGGTCCAGGCTGACTGTGCGATCTTCCGCATCGGTCGCGATTTTTCTTGCCTCCGTGGCGGCATCGCCGGAAGGAATGTTGCCGCGGCGGGATTCGCGAGAGGGCTCCGGCGACCGCTGTGCGTAGACGATGCGGCCCGTCACCACGTCCCGGAAGATGACCTGCACCGAGCGCGAATCCTCGGCGGGGTCGATCCTCACCGTCACCCGCGTCGTCGGAGTTGCTTGGCTCAGGTCGAGGGTCCGGGGCGAGCTGGAACTGATCTGGATTGTCGTCTCATTCGCCGCATCGGGACCTCGCTCTCCTTGCCGATGCACCACATAGTTGCCAGGCGCGAGACCCGAAATATCCTGGTTTCCTTGCGCGTCGATGTGCGCCGAAGCCGGCACGATGGTCTCTGTACCATCCGGGAAGACCTGGTTCAAGTAGACGCCGGGTTGCTGGATGGCCGCCCGCTCGTGCCCTCGCGCATCGACCGGCGGGGGTGTGGTGTTTGACACCCGCAGGTGGTAGGCCGGCATTGGCGAAAGGTGGAAGTCCGCCTCGCGCGTCTCGCCCGGCGTGAGGTTGATTGGGACTGCCGAGGAGTACTCGGTCGTGCCCGGATACCAGACGGCGGGGTAGACAACATCAAGCGGATCCGGAGGCTGCGCACCCTGGCTTCCACCCTGGTTCGTAAACGATCCAGCGCTCAGCCCACCAGCGATCGCTCCGATTCCGCTGAATCCTCCAAAGGTTCCAGACTGTCCCGACGAAGTTGCGTACCAAGGCTGCGCCTGGAGTCTCAACTGATAGGCTCCCGCCGAGAGCCCGTTAAACTTGAAGTATCCGCGGTCGTCCGTCCTCTGGTTTCCTCGCTGCTGTGGTCTCGGGCTGAGATTCTCAGCTGTCGGAGGTGGCATCAGGCTCAGCGTCAACTGGCCATTGCGGACCGCCTCGCCGGCTTCGTCGAGAACGTACCCCTCGATGACGGCGCCCGGAGGCAGCGGGAACGTGAGCTTATAGACCGGCTCAGTCTCGGTGAGAATGATGGCAGTGGAGAAGCCGTAATGCTCCTCGTAGGCCTGGGTGTGATAGCCGGGCGCGGAGGCTACCACCCTCCAGCCACCGGCCGAGGGCACACTCAGGGAGAAATCGCCGTAAGGCCCGGTCGTGTCGGTGGCTGCCTCGCCGCCAGAACTGAATCCAGAATCAGGCCCGGGGGGCACACCAAACCCTTGACGAGGGATCGTGCCCGCACCTCGCTGGTTGGTCCCCCTTCCGTTCATCGGCGAAACAGTCACCTGCGCCCGCGGCACTGGTGAGCCAGTGATGGAATCTACCACATTGCCGGTTATACGGAATCGCGATGGAGTGATTTGGGCCGGAGCGATCTGGGCCTGAGGCGCTTCGGCAAGTCTCTGCGCAGCCGCGACGCTCGATAGCGAAGTGTCCAGGCCCATGGCAACAAATACAGCCCGGAGCAGGGGAGCTCCAGCCATCGTCCAACGTCGCCTGGGCTTCAGGATTCCCGTCGCGAGCTCTGTCACGGCTTCAACTCCGCGGCTGAGATCGCCTCCAGCTCCATGTTCGCGGACTCTCCGGCTGCGACCGTCACCGTCTGCATGTAGGGAGCGAACCTCGCCTGCACGGCCGGGTCGGTGAGGCGCCCGTTGAGTGGTGCCTCCGACGCAAGCACACGATAGGTGCCCGGAGGGACAAACGCACGGTCAAGCGAGCCGTCGGAGCCGCTCCTCGTGATTGCGATCGGAGCCAACGTGGGCGACATCGCGATCAGGTAAACATCGCATTCCGAGGGAGTTCCGCCCAGCTTCACCGTGGCGCGTATGGTGCCCGTCTGATTGCTCACCACCAACCGCAGCGGGGCCAGGGAACTGCCTGCCTCGACGACCAGATCCTGCGTCATCAGGTCGGTGCCGCCCAGGTTCGCAGACTCGACAAACCATTGCATCGTGGAGGCCGCGTGCAGCCGGTAGGCGCCCGGAAGAAGCGTCGGGCCCGCAGCCTCGCCACCCTGCGACATGAAGAACATGAGGTTGGTCGGACCGGGAACCGCGGACACGGGAACGAAGTTCAGACCAAGCTGCTGGGCTGATGGCGGTTTGTTATCGGACGTAAGCGCCGGGTCGGCAACGACCTCCACGGCCAGCGGCAGGACCCGGGCTACATGCAAAGCCACGCCTCGGATATCGCGGTCGGCAACCGTCACCCGCGTCTCCCCGTAGCTGCTCCCGGTCTGCAAGATCCGCTGCGCGATCAGAGTAAACGTTCCGCGCGGGAGTGTGGCAACGATCTCGCCGGGCGCATCGCCCTGGCGCGAAGTGACGCGGAAGGCGATGCCGTTCAACATTCGCGCCTGCAACTGCATCGGCATTGCTCGACCCTCATTGCGCGATCCGTCGCCGCTCTCGTCGTCAAGAAGAATCGTTACGGAGTGCGTATCCCGCACCTGCGGCCGCAGGTCCAGCCGACTCTCAGAGCCTGCGGCAAGATGCATCGGCGTCAGCGTGCCTCCGCCGCCAGCCGAGGCCAAGGTCGGGAGTATCGCCTCGTGGTTGCCTGGCCGTCCGGGCGAATATTGTGTCTCCACGATGTAGTCGCCCGCCTGGAGCGGAAGGCGGAACTCTCCATCGGAGTTTGTGTTGGTCTGCCCGGCTGGCAACCATTGCCGACCGGATTCGTCGTCAAAGCGCCGCCATGCCTGCATGAACACCTGCGATAGGGACTGCCCGTCCGGACCGCGTGCTGTGCCAGAAATGATGGCCTCCGGATAGAGCAGCATCTCGACATTGCCCGCGGTGTCGGCGGCCACAGTCTTCACCGCGGCCGGAATGAAGTCGGCGCTGCCGTAGAATCCTGGCTTCCGGACCGAAACGATGGTATTGCCTCCGGTCACTCCGTCGAACTCAAACCGCCCGTCTTGGCCTGTCAGCATGGATCGGCCTTCCACTTGCACTAGGGCCCGGGGCAACGGCTGGTTCGTCGTCGCGTTGAAGACGATGCCGCTAACGGTTTGTGAGCTCTGAGTACTCGGCGCAGCTGCACTTTGTGCCGCTTCACCAGCGAGAGCTGCCACGGAGGGTTGCGATGACGATGCGACGAGCGCGGCAGCGAACAGGGGAAGCATCATAATGGCGATTGAGGGCTTCATGAGTGGAGCGCTTTGATAGGCACGTTGAACGAACGGCGCAGCGGGAGACTGGGCGACATGAAAGGTAGACGGTTTCGCAACTTGGTTGGTAGTGAACTGGCCAAGCCTATTGAGACAGCTCTCGAGGGTATGTCCGATAACGCATATTATGTATAGGAAAGCTCAGAGGTGCCAACTGCCCTTCACCAAGGCTATGTCAGGCCGTCACCCCTCCCACTCGTCTCCACTCGAAATCCTCCGCTCAGCGCTTTAGCTTTCACGTCCACCGCCAACAAAATGAACCAGTTCGATCCTATCTTGGTTCGAAAGGCTGGCGCTGTTCCAGGAGCTTCGAGGTACGATTTCGCCGTTGACTTCAAGCGCAATTCGATCTGCCTTCAACTGGAGAGCTTGTACGAGGAGAAGTATCGTCGCCCCCGGAGCAAGTTCATCGAAGGTCCGGGACTGACCGTTCATTAGAAGTTGCAGAGCCATTCAATCAGCCTACCAGCCGAGTGGACGAGTCCTCCATCCCAATCGTTATCGGACACACGGACGGCCAACCGATCCTCCGTGATGCCGCAAATTTCCGGGACCGGCGGAACTCCCCATCCACCGCCGTGTTATCTAAGAAGTCGCACAGGAGTTGCTATGCCCCGTCTCTCGACTTCGCTCCAATCTGCGGTCGCCGTGTTCCTTATCCTGCCGCTCAGTCTTCTTCCCGCCGACGTCGCGGATGCGGAAGAACGTCCATCCACTCGTCTTGCGACCTCGTCGTACGCGGCTGGAGCGCCGCTTACCAGCGACCAGAAGCTGATGCAGGTACTGAACCGCTTCACCTACGGTCCGCGACCCGGGGATCTCGAACACATTCGCGCAATTGGCATCCAGGCATGGTTCAACGAGCAGCTTGTGCCGCAGAAGATCGACGATTCCGCACTCGACCGGCGACTGGCCAACTATCCTGCCATGCAACTTCCTCTGAAGCAACTGATGGAGATGTATCCCAACCGGCAGGTGGTTCGCAAGGTGATGAATGGACAGGAGGGTCGGCCCGGTGGCGAGGCCGAGAAGGCCATCTACAACGACTCGATCGCGCGCTACAAGCAGAGACTGGATGCGAAGAAGAACACCGACCCGGCAAAGATGGATGACGATCCCGGCGATCCTGCTCCACTGCCCATCGATGCCGCAACGCTGATCGCGATGCCAGCGGACCAGCGGTTCTCTGCGCTATGCAAGTTTACTCCGGCGCAACTCAAGACCCTGCGCAGGACTACCCCTGTCGAAGACCGGCCGCGACTGGTGGAGGGATTCAGTCCACGGCAGTTCGAGGCTATCGCCGCATTTGAAACGCCCCAGGGTGTGGTTGCCGCCGAAGATGTTCAGACGAAGCTCCTCCGGGACATCTACAGCCAGCGGCAGCTCAATGAAGTGATGGTCGACTTCTGGCTGAATCACTTCAACGTGTACATGAAGAAGTCGCAGGATGCTCCGTATTACATTGCCACTTACGATCGCGATTTTATTCGCCCGAATGCCCTGGGGAACTTCGAGACTCTGCTGGTTGCGACTGCCACCAGCCCGGCGATGCTGAACTATCTCGACAACGCGTCGAGTCTCGGCCCGCACTCACAGTTTGCGGAGCGTCCGGCCAGACCCTTCGCCCAACCGAAGAATCAGACCGGCCTGAACGAGAACTACGCCCGCGAGCTGATGGAGCTTCACGCGCTCGGGGTGAACGGCGGCTACACCCAGGCCGACGTGACCGAGGTGGCCAAGGTCTTCACCGGCTGGACGGTCGGTTCGCCCGAGCGTGGAGGCATCCCGACGCAGGCGCAGTTCGACCTGAGCAAGCACGAGCCCGGAGCGAAGACGGTCCTCGGCGTCAAGATCAAAGACAACGGGGAGAAGGAAGGTCTCCAGGTTCTGCACATCCTTGCGACGAGCCCCGCGACGGCGCGGTTCATCTCGACCGAACTGGCGGTTCGCTTCGTCTCGGACGATCCGCCGAAGCCGATGATCGACCGCATGACCCAGACGTTTCTCTCGACGCATGGCGACATCCGGCGGGTGCTGCTCGCTATGGTCAACTCACCGGAGTTCTTCAGCAGCGCGACCTATCGCGCGAAGGTGAAGACTCCACAGGAGTTCGTCGTTTCCGCGGTGCGCGCTTCGGGAGCCGAGGTGGTAAGCGCGGGTGCGCTTGCCAATGTCGTGAGCGAACTGGGTATGCCGATCTACGGTATGCAGACGCCGAACGGCTATTCGATGAAGGCCGATCCGTGGAACAACACTGCCTCGCTGGTCGCGCGGCTCAACTTTGCGCTCGCGCTCTCGGCGAACCGCGTCGTCGGAGTCCGCACCGATTGGGACGCCCTCCTCGGCGCGCCGTCAACCAGTGCATCGAACGGGAGTCCCGCGTCTCTCGATCCGCAGGCTAAGGAGCTTGCGCTCGAAGCCCGCCTACTCCACACCGAGGTGAGTGACCGGACCCGCTCGACGATCCTTGCCCAGATCACAGGAGACCCGGCGCAACAGGAGGCAAGTCTGCAGCAGGTAGCAGTCAAAGACCGCAAGCGCGATCCGCTCGCTGCCCGGGCCATCTCGGACCGCGTGGAGCGGACTCCGATTGCCGATCCGCAGGCCGCCCTTGCCGCCGGGCTCCTCTTCGGATCGCCGGAGTTCCAGCGCCGGTAGGCCTTACCGCGAATGGTTTGGGGGACGGAGCGGCCAGAGATGCTCGACCGGCCCGGGTCCGTGCCCTATGGGTACCGCCCGTCGCAACGCCTCGGATACGTATGCCTTCGCATTCCGTGCAGCTGACAGAGGCGCATCACCGAGGACAAGCCGACATAGAAGTGCGCTGGAGAGCGCGCAACCTGTTCCATGGGTCGAGGTTGTGTCGATGCGTTCTCCCGGCAGCCAGTGCCGCTCTCCGTCCGCAGTCAGGAGAAGATCGTCCGGTGCGGCCGGCTCTGCGCTTCCCGAAGCAGTCAGGTGGCCGCCCTTGGCCAGGACGTGGATGCGGCGCCCGCCTTCGGTAACGGCAATCTCCTGCTGTATCTGGAGCGCGGCACGCAGCATGCCGTCGCGGTCCTTCACTAGCGTGCCCGTCAGCCATCCGAGTTCGTCGAGGTTCGGTGTCACCCAATCGGCCAGTGGGAGCAGCCGCGCCCGTAGCGCGTAGACGCCCGCCGGCTCCAACAGTTCCCTGCCGGAGGACGATCGGAGTGTCGGATCGACGACGACCGGAATCCAGGGACTTGCCTGCACGTCGCTCTTGGGCTCATGCCGCCGCAACACTTCGATGAACGCGGCGGTCACATTAACGGCGTTCTTCGTTCCCAGCATCCCGATCTTGACTCCGGCGGTTGGCAGATCGTCCTCAAGGCAGGCGAGTGTGTCGGCGATCGTTTCAGCGCTGATTGGGAGAATCGCCCGGACGGACTGTGTCGACTGGACGGTGAGACTGGTAATGCATGAGGTTCCGAAGAGGCCATGTGCGGCGAAGACCATCAGGTCTGCCGTGACTCCTGCCCCTGAAGAGGGGTCGAACCCGGCGATGGTGAGGAGTGTCCGCATCCACCTCCAACTCTACCAAGTGACCACGCGACCTCGCGAACAATGCGACAGAGGCGGATTTTTCCAATTTTCAAAATAATTTTCGATTGCAGCAGACAGCCGACAAAGTCCCCGCTAGAGGCCCATTTTGGGAGAAAATCTGGGCTCCAGGCACCTGAAAAATGGCCAGCCAGCGGGATTCCCTCTACCACATCGGGCGGGCCGTGTGCAACCTCATCCGAACCGTAAGGGGCGCAGAGTGTTTGACTTAGATATTTTGTCTCTCGACAATATAGGACAGGAGCGTGTGAATGCAATTCAATTCCATGAAAGTAGCATGCGACGGCCACTCACAGGCCCTCTCAACGATTGCAGTCAAGGTACCGGGGCAGACGGCGCGACGTATCGCCTTCCGAGCGACCGTCAGTCTGGTGGTTGTAGCGTTGGGCTTTCCCGCGTCGGCGAGCAGTCCGGACAAACCATCCGAGAGTCAGCCGGTGAAGACCTTCAGGCACTGGATCGAGACGGGCAAGGCCTCCTGGTATGGTCTGAACTTTCAGGGCCGCAAGACTGCGAACGGCGAGAGCTACGACATGAACCTGATGACCTGCGCCCACCGCAGCCTGCCATTGGGAAGCTGGGTGCGGGTGACAAACCTGAAGAACCGCAAGGCCGTGGTGGTCCGGGTAAACGATCGCGGCCCGGCGCTCGACGATCGGATCGTCGATCTCTCGTTCGCGGCGGCCCAGGCCGTCGGCCTGCGCGGCATCGGGAAGGTGCGGATCGACAGTATGCATGAGGGCGATCCCGAGCTGACTCGGGCGCTCCTCGCCCAGGTGCAGATGCCGCTGGTCCCCGCTTTGCTCAACCGTTAATCAGTTGAAGAGCGACTGCAGAAGAACGACTACGGCGAACCGGCAAGAGAGAGGGGGCGACGGTGACGATTCCTCGATCCTGCCGCTACACTTGAGGCATGGCTTCCCTTCCAACTGCTGGTGCCGATCTGCGAACGCGATCAGGCACCGACCCGGGCGAACGCCTCGCCGTCGCTCTTGATCTCCCGTCGGCGGAGTCGGCGCTGGCAATGGTTGACCGGCTCGATGGAACCTGTCACTGGCTCAAGGTGGGCATGGAGCTCTACTACACGGCCGGCGGGGGCCTGGTCCGCACCCTTCGCGAGCGCGGGTTCAAGATCTTCCTTGACCTCAAACTGCATGACATTCCCAACACCGTTGCCGGGGCAGTGCGGTCGGTGGCGACTACGGGTGCTTCGTTGCTCACCATCCATGCCTCCGGCGGCGAACGCATGTTGCAGGCCGCCGCCGAGGCGGCCACGGCTCCGGGGGCACCTCGCCTCCTGGCCGTCACTGTTCTTACCAGCATGGATGGTGCGGATCTGAGGGGCGTAGGCATCGCGGACACGCCCTCGGACCAGGCGATCCGCCTGGCACGGCTCGCCGAGCGGGCAGGCATATCCGGGATGGTCTGTTCGCCGCAGGAGATCGCCACGCTTCGCACGGAGTTGAACCCCGGGACGATGCTGGTTGTACCAGGCATCCGGCCGGCCGGTGCGAAGGGCGACGACCAGCGCCGCATCGCCACGCCGGGCGCGGCGATCCGCGATGGGGCCTCGCTGCTCGTCGTCGGGCGGCCCATTACGACCGCTGCAGACCCTGCTGCCGCCGCCACCGCCATTCTAAGTGAGATCGCCAGCGTCCTCTGACGGCAGAGCGCAAGTGCCAGCGTCCGTCGTTTCCTGATGCGTACTCCCCTCTTGCACGTATAGACTAAAACGATTCAGTCGGAGCATGGGCCCAGCGGAAGCGCCGGAACGTGCCCGCCATGAGGTATCTACCACGATGTTTCTCGGAATCGACGTCGGCACCGGCGGAACGCGCGCCGTCCTGATCGACCGCAGTGGTGCGGTCATCGCCTCGCACAGCAGCGAACACGCACCCATCCGCTCCGAACAAATTGGCTGGGCGGAGCAGGACCCCGACGACTGGTGGCGTGCGGCGAAGGTCGCCATCGCCGGTGTGCTCGCGGTGTCGGGCATCGCCGGAAGTGAGATTGAGGCCGTGGGTCTCACAGGCCAGATGCACGGCTGCGTGATGCTGGACAGCTCCGGGAAGGTCCTGCGTCCGGCGTTGATCTGGTGCGACCAGCGCACACAGCCGCAGTGTGACTGGCTGACTGAGACAGTCGGCTTCGAACGGCTGATTGAGTTGACCTGCAACCCGGCGCTGCCGAACTTCACCTTGACCAAGCTTTTGTGGGTGCGTGAGCACCAGGCTGAGACCTTCGCCCAGATCGCCCATGTACTTTGTCCTAAGGATTATGTCCGCTACAAGCTGACGGGCGAGTACGCCATGGACATGCAGGAGGCATCGGGAACGCTGTTGCTCGATGTGGCAGACCGGAGATGGTCTGAGGAGATTGCTGCGGCCGGGGGCATCCCTATGTCGTGGCTGCCGCAGTTGTTCGAGGGGCCGGAGATCTGCGGCCGCATCTCGGGCTTTGGAGCGGGAGCGACCGGGCTGGCTGCCGGAACTCCCGTGGCCGCGGGCGCGGGAGACCAGGGTGCCGGCGCGTTAGGGATGGGAATTCTGAGGCCGGGCTCGGTGTCGGCAACTGTTGGGACATCGGGTGTGGTGTTTGCCTCGACCGACAAGCCAACGATGGACCCGCTGGGCCGGCTGCATACGTTCTGCCATGCCGCTCCGGGCCTCTGGCATGTCATGGGCGTGACGTACGGCGCGGGCCTGAGCCTGCGCTACTTCCGGGATACGTTCGCTCCCGATTCGAGTTACGACGAGTTGTCAGCGCTGGCCGCTGCGGTGCCTCCGGGCAGTGATGGACTCTTCTGGACGCCGTACCTCTTCGGCGAGCGGACGCCGCATCTTGACGCGAAGGCCAGGGCGGCGTTTGTCGGTATCACAGCCTCGACGACACAGGGACACTTCGTCCGGGCGGTGCTGGAGGGCGTGGCGTTCAGCTTGAGGGACACGTTTACTCTGTTCGAAGAGCTCGGAATTCCAGTCAGCAGCATTCGGCTTGGCGGGGGCGGCTCGCGCGGGCCGTTGTGGCGGCAGATTCAAGCCGATGTCTATGGGCACGCTGTCGACCTGCTGGAGGCGGAAGAGGGCGGCGCCTTTGGGGCGGCGCTGCTGGCCGGCACGAGCATTGGGGCCTGGCCTTCGGTAGAGGCGGCTTGCCAGGCGACGGTGCGGATTGCCCAGACGGTCTATCCACAATCCGCAGAGACGATGCAGGCCGCATATGCGGAGTACCGGAAGATCTATCCCGCGCTTCGGTTCCTGAGGGAATGATCCTGCTCCTGACGCGGATCAATGATCCGGAGCGGCCCCGGCAGACTCGTCGGCGCTGTTCCCTACCCTGAAGATGGTGGTGTAGTAGAAGAGTGTTCCTTCCGCGATGCCGTGGCGGTGGAAGCGCCGCTGCCATAGCTTCGTGAGGCCGCCTGGAAAGAATGCTCCGCGCCCATCGGGTGCCTCGCCAAGGGACTGCACCAGAAAGGCCGGTTTGACTTTTTCCGCCTGGTCGCGGGTTGTGAGGTTGCGGAGTGAAGGGGACGCCAGACCGCCGCCATCGAATATCTCGAACCTGCCATCGGCCTCGCAACTCAAGACGCCGATGTCCTGGTTTACGAGCACACGCTTGTTCGCGCTGTCTTGTGTCAGGGCGACGAGCTCGTCCGCGGCGGCGCGCATGGTCGCCGCGTACTCTCCATCGAATTGCTGCAACGATGGCATTACCGTCCAGTAGTTCAGCGCGAGGGCGAAGCAGATGTGCAAGGCCACAGCGGCGATTGCCATGCGTTTGCCCCACTCGGGCAACCTTGCTTCGGCCGCTGCCCAGACAAACGCGCAGAGGACAACCTCACAGGGCAGAAGCGGGAGAAGATATCGTCCTGGAGACTGGAGTCTTGCGGTCTTGAGGTAATAGAAGGCGCTCAGTCCAACCACCCATCCCAGCGGAATGAAATAGGAAAGAATGGGCATCCCTCTCGGTGAGGTGAGAGGCGGACGGACCACCAGCAGGACGACGATCGTCAGCAGGGCCGGAAAGAGAAAGCTCTCTGCGGCGACCTGCACCAACTGGACGAAGACAGAAGCGTTGACCAGATGGAGATGTGTGGATTTGGCGGCGAATGTCGTGGGGAAGATAGAACCAGCGTAGCGCGATGCGAAGAGGCACCACGGAACGACTGGAAGGGCGATTCCAACGGCGATCAGGACGGGTCGCGTTAGCCGCGAATACCCCGAGGAGCGCACAAGCACCACGAAGACGCAGAGGACGATGACCAGCCCCATCTCAGGCCGCAGGAGCAACGCGACGCCCAGCACTCCGCCAGCCAGCACATAATGCAACCAAGTCGTCGGGGCGGTGCGGCGGAACATCCAGATGGTGAGCGCGACGACGGCGAAGGCGTAGCTTGCCTCCATTAGGGCACCGTTCCAGCGCCACAGGTTGACGCTGAAGGCTGCTGTAGTCTCCGCCAGAAACGCTGCGCTCACCGAAGCGGTCTCGGAGAGGACGCTCAGGAAGATCAGTGCGAGTCCGGCAATCACGGCAAGGACCGAGGCGATCTGCGCCAGACCGATGGCGTGACTGGTGACCTCTTCGGCTGCGGCGAGCAAGAGCGTGAATGCCGGAGCGGTGGAAAGGTTTACCGGCTGGTGAGGATTGATGCCCCAGCCCAGTCCGTGGGTCAGATTGGTCGCGATGCGTAGATGGATGTAGGCATCATCAGCACCGATATTATGGGGGTAGCAGAAGAACTTTACCAGGGCGGGGATGATCGCGATTGCAGCCATGAGGACGAAAAATCGCGGCTTCAAAGAGCCTATGTTGTCCGCAAGCATACCGACGAGTATAGGTCAGGGCATCAGGCCCCGCAATGTAATTCCGGAAGGAATCGACGGGCACTTTCGTCCTTGAAGATGAGAGGCAACCTCTGCGCATCCCGTGCCCTACTCGTACCTTAGCGCCTCGATGGGATTGAGGTTGGCCGCTTGGATCGCGGGGATCATGCCGCTGATGGTGCCGACGAGCACAAGGATTCCCGAGGCCATGATGACGATGTTCGGCGCGATCCAGAGGTGGATGTCGGCGGCTTCGGCGTTTGAGGCGAGTGCGCTGTAGAAGGTGATGCTGCCAACTGCCTTGCTGACGACGAAGGCCAGGACGACGCCGGCGACGCCGCCAATGCTGGAGATGACGAGCGCCTCCGCGAGGAACTGGAAGAGGATGTGGCGCTTGCGGGCGCCGAGCGCCTTCTCGACGCCGATCTCGCGCGTGCGCTGCTGAACCGAGACCAGCATGATGTTCATGAGGCCGATGCCGGCGATACCGAGCGTCAGCGCTCCGATGAAGAGCAGCAGCGCCTGCAGGCCCAGCGTGACGACGCGGAACTGCGAGAGGTTCTCCATGATGTTGGCGACGTAGACGGCGTTGCGGTCCGACGGCCGGTAGCCGTGCGCGGCGGCGAGCGAGTTGCGGAGCGCGTGTTCGACCTCCATGTAGTTGCCGTTGTAGCTCATCCAGATGCCGTCGAGGTACTTGGTGTCCTTGAGGTCGCTCATTGTCGTCAGCGGCACATCGACGGTGCGGTTGATGTTGTCGTCGCCCTCCTGCATCTTGGCCTGGAGGACGCCGATGACCTCAAACGAGATGCCGTTGAGGCGGATCGATTGGCCGATGGGATATAAGCCCGAGAACAACTTCGTCTTGGCTTCGGATCCGATGATGGCGACGTGGCGGCGCTCGGTCAGGTCGGCCTCGGTCATCTCACGTCCCATGGCGATGTTCATGACCTGAATGGACTGGAGCGACGGCTCGATGCCGTCGACCTCCCACGTGTATGTGTGCAGGTCGTTCTGCACGGGGACGGTCTTCCAGACCATCGCGGAGGTGCGGATGATGCCGGGGACGGTCTCCGCGATGCGTTCGACGTCGTCGCGGGTGAGGCGGACGAGAACGCCGGCACGGGAGCCGCCCGCCTGCTCGCTGGTGGTTCCGGGAAACACGCCGAGCATATTCGTGCCGAACTGCGCGAAGATGGTCTCAAATGCGCGGCCGAAGCCGGCACCGAAGGCGAGCAGAAGGATGACGGTGGCGATGCCCCACGCCATGCCGACGATGGTGATCGTCGTGCGGCGCATGTTGAAGCGCATGGCCTCCATGGCCTGTCCAAAAATATCCCGAATCATCTATTCCTTCCTCAATGCTTCGACGGGTTCGAGCATGGCGGCCTTACGCGCCGGATAGATTCCCGCCAGAACGCCGCAGAGCGTGAGGCTGCCGAAGGCGATCGCAGCGGACCAGGGGACGAGACGCGGCGGGTCGAAGCCCATCTCGTTGCCGCCAAGGGCCGCGCCCAGGACGACCATGAACGCGGCCGCGCCGCCGATGCCGATGATGCCGCTGACGCCAGTCAGCGTGAGGCCCTCGAAGAAGAACTGCAGCAGGATGCTGCGCTGTGTCGCTCCCAGCGCCTTGCGGAGGCCGATCTCCTTGGTGCGCTCGCTGACTGTAACCAGCATGATGTTGACGATGCCCACGGCGCCCAGCATCAGGGTGACGATGCCGACGCCGCCGAGGAAGACGTCCATGGCGGTGAAGATGACGCCGACGAGGCGGTTCGATTTGATGGTGTCCCACTCCTCGAAGGCGTCGGCGAGCTTGGGGTCGAAGCCGTGGCGCTGGCCGATGATGCGATGGACCTCGGCCTTGGCGGTCTCGTTCTGCGCCTCGGTGACGGGCTGGTATTGGATGGACGAGATGGCGTCCTTGGGAACGTTTTCGCCGGTGATGGGAAAGAGGTCCATCATGGTCGAGAGCGGGATGTAGACCTTCTGGTTGTCGTTGCTGTCGTTGCCGCGGCCGATCTTCTTCGCGACGCCGATCACCTGGAACCTGTAACCATTGATGGTCAGGAACGACCCGACGGAGGGCCTTCCCGGAAAGAGCAGGCCGTTGTTCTTCTGGCCGACAACGGCGACCAGCCGGTGCTGGGCCTCGTCGTCGGCGTCGAAGAAGCGGCCCTGCGCGATGGGCAGATTGCGGACCGTGGGGAAGTTCTGCTCGACGCCCATCACCGGGCCGCCGGCGCTCGAGAACTCGCTGACTTCTTTGAGGTCGCCGCGATTGATGATCGCCGTGGCATTTCGGACGTGCGGGGCGCCGGACGGGCTCTTGGAACGGATGGTTTGGGCGTCGCCGAGCGTCAGTTTGTAGGGGACCATGCCTTGGTGCTGGTCGGGCAGCGCGGGGATGGTGCCGCCGAAGATCATGATGACGTCCGTGCCCAGCTCCGCGAGGCCGCGCTTCTGGCCGGAGCGGAAGCCCTCGCCGAGGCCGACGAGCAGCAGCAGCGAGGCGACGCCCCAGGCGATACCGAACATGGTCAGGAACGACCGCAGCTTGTT
>Ga0116226_10002254_pt1 | contig 16704 bp, 12 predicted proteins | sample S1TSphfallax_FD_89692 | JGI IMG/M metagenome (GOLD analysis project Ga0116226, IMG submission 89692) | Host-associated microbial communities from peat moss isolated from Minnesota, USA - S1T2_Fa - Sphagnum fallax MG | ecosystem: Host-associated > Plants > Peat moss > Unclassified | place: USA... | reverse complement strand
GCGTCGTTCGAGGCGGGCTTGTCCATCGCCACAAATTCGAGCATCTCCATCATGTGGTTCTGGAGAATGTCGCGCGAGACGCCGGCCTTCTCATAGAACGGCCCCCGGCCTTCGATCCCGATCGCCTCGGCGGCCGTCACCTGAATATTGTCGATGTACTCGGCGTTCCAGAGCGGCTCGAAGAAGGCGTTCGCGAAGCGGAGCACGAAGATATTCTGCACCGTCTCCTTGCCGAGATAGTGATCGATACGGTAGATCTGGTCCTCGCCGAAGACCTTGGCGACGCCGTCGTTGAGCTCCTTCGCCGATGCGGTGTCATGGCCGAAGGGCTTCTCGATGATGACCCGCACGTGCGCGTCCTTGGTGGAGGGACCGGGCTTGTCCATGCCCTGCTCGCCCAGCCTGTCGATGATCTCCTGGAAGTACTCCGGCGCAACCGCCAGATAGAATAACCGGTTACCCTTGGTGCCCTTCGCCTTGTCGATTGCCGAGAGCGTCTCGTTGAGTCGCTTGTAGCCGTCGGAGTCGTCGAAGTTGGTCGTGAAGTAGCTCACCTTCTCCATGAAGCCGGCCAGCTTCGGATCGTCGTCCTTGCTTCCAGAGGCAACGATCGCCTTCCTCATATCGGGGGCGAAGGTCTTCGAGAGGTCGCGCCGGGCTACGCCCACGATCGCAATCTCCTCCGGCAGCAGGCCGCTCTCTTCGAGATGAAACAGGGCTGGCAGCAACTTCTTCTTGGTCAGGTCGCCGGAGGCGCCAAAGATGACGACGACGGTAGGATCCGGCTTGCGGGCGTGGGCGGTGGGCTGCCCTGCTCCGGCCGTATCAGCGGTGGGTACTGCGATCTCTGTTGCCAAGGGGAGTCTCCTTACTCGCTTCCATATATGACGCCGCAGCGCCGCGTGGTTTCAATAAAGTCCCGATCACAGAAGGCCAGCTCACAGCAGTTCCAGCTGCGCGAACTCGGCTTCGAGCGCCGCGGACCCGGTGTACCGGATCCCGTGAAGGCCCAGCGCAGCAGCCTCCTGCACGTTCTTCTCTCGATCATCGATGAAGACGATCTCCTGCGGATCCTTCTGTAACACTTCGTATCCGAGACGGTAGATAGCCGGATCGGGCTTGCGCAGACCAACGTATCCGGAGCAAAAAAAGACGGACAAAAACCGCTTTAATCCAAAGCGCTCGAGCCGTATGTCATTGAGCTCACGCGATTCGTTATTGAGCTGGCCCATGACGAGCTTGCCTCGGGCGTGGAGTTTTTCGAGCAACGGCATGGCTGAATCCTCCAGCAGGATCGACTGGTCCGCGATCGCCTTCTTCATCGACGCCTGCGAGAATGGCCTCGGCCGGTAGAAAAGCGTCCTCTCGAGATACTGGTCGAAGTTGATCGCGCCCCTCTCCCAGGGATCATTCTCGATCGCATGCCGCCGCTCGAACTCGTCCCGGTCGTCGAAAAACTCGAACGCGTCGAAGACCTCCTTACGCTCGTTATGATCCCAGCCGTTGGTCAGCAAAACGCCGCCTACATCCCACAAAACCGTCGTGAATTTGCTCATCGCCTGGCTGCCCGCACCGTTCCTCCCTGCCGCTCCTAGTTGGATAACTTGGTGTTCTCCGGAGATTCGGGCATATAGCGCGCCTCGATGGCTTTGACCTTGAGCAGCCGGCGCACGAAGCGCTCCTCGTGATCCTGAAACTTGGCCGCGAGAAAGGTTGCGACCAGATCGAAGGCGAGCGCGGTCCCGATGATCCGGGCGCCGAGCACCAGCACGTTCATATCGTCGTGCTCCACCCCCTGGTGCGCCGAGTACGTATCGTGGCACATGCAGGCCCGGATGCCGGGCAGCTTGTTGGCCGCGACGCATACCCCTACCCCGGAGCCGCAGATCAGGACGCCGCGCTCGGCCCGCCGGGCGATCAAAGCCCGGCCCACGGCTTCGGCAAAGTCAGCGTAGTCGGAGGGCTCGGTACTCGATGCGCCCAGGTCAAACACCTGATGGCCAAGCCGCTCGAGGTAGCCGCGCACCTCTTCCTTCAACGGAAAGCCCGCGTGATCGGCGGCAATGACCAGCTTCATAGCTCGCGATTCCTGGACGGAAATTTGAATGCGGGGCGGCGTGTGCGATCCACTGCGCCGCCCTGCGGTTGCGAAATCAATACGGCGTCAACCTACTTGGTTGCGAGCGCCGGAGTCTCCTTGCCTGCGCTTGAAAGCAGCGCCTTGGCGCGGCTGACGATGTTGTCCACGCCGAAGCCAAGCTTTTCCATCGCCAGGGGTCCCGGTGCGGACGCGCCGAAGCGGTCCAGGCCTATGACGTCGCCATGGCGGCCGACCCACTTCCACCATCCGAGCGTCGCGCCGGCTTCGACGGCGAGCTTGGGCAGGTGGTTGGGCAGCACGGAGAGCTTGTACTCCTCGGGCTGCCGCTCGAAGAGCTCCCAGCTCGGCATCGAGACGACACGGGTTGAGATGCCCTCTTCCTTCAGCTTGGCGGCCGCCTTGATCACCTGCCAGACCTCGGCGCCGGCGCTCAAAAAGAGCAGGTCCGGCGAGTCCGAGCCCTCATCGACGACGTAGGCCCCATGCTTGACACCTTCGTAGATATCGAGCTTCTCAGGGTCGAGGATCGGCAGGTCCTGCCGGGAGAGCGCCATGAAGCTCGCCTCCTTGTGCTCGAGCGCGATCCGCCAGGCGGCCACGGTCTCGTTTGCGTCGGCCGGGCGGAAGTCGATCAGGTGGGGCACGGCGCGGAGCATGGTCAACTGGTCGATCGGCTGGTGGGTCGGGCCGTCCTCGCCGAGCGCGATCGAGTCATGGGTGAAGACGAAGATCGAGTGGACGTGCATCAGCGCGGCGAGCCGCAGGGCGGGCTTGGCGTAGTCGGAAAAGGTGAAGAAGGTCGAGCCGTAGGGCACCAGGCCCCCATGCGCGGCCATGCCGTTCACAGCGGCGCACATGCCGAACTCCCGCACGCCGAAGAACACATTGCGGCCAGCGGGATCGATGTGGAAGTTGGCCGACTTCTTGAACAGCGTCTTGGTCGATTCAGTCAGGTCGGCGGCGCCGCCGAAGACCTCGGGCACCGCATCGTAGAAGGCGTTCATGATCGCGCCGCCTGCGTTGCGCGTGGCCATCGGCTTCGAGCCTGCCGGGTAGGCGGGGAGCGACTTCTCCCAGCCTTCCTTGAGCTTGCCGGCGTGGGTGCGCTCGTACTCGGTGGCCAGCTCCGGGAACTCGGCCTTATACTTGGCGAAGAGCTCGTTCCACTCCGCCTCGTACTTGGCGCCGGCCGGGATGATCTCGCCCCAGACCTTGGCTGCTTCTTCGGGGACGTAAAAGGTCTTGTCGGTGGGCCAGCCGAGCGCTTCCTTGGTCTTCTTCACGTTTTCGGCGCCGAGCGCTGCGCCGTGGGCCTTCTGCGACCCGGCGACCGGCGAGCCGTAGCCGATGACCGTGCGCACCGCAATGATCGAGGGCTTGTCGGTGACGGCCTTCGCGGTCTCGATCGCCGCCGAGATGGCGTCGAGGTCGTTTCCGTCAGCAACCGACTGCACATGCCAGTGGTAGGCCTTGAAGCGGTCCTGCACATTCTCGGTGAACGACAGGTCGGTCGGTCCGTCGAGCGAGATCAGGTTGTCGTCATAGAGAAAGATCAGCTTGCCCAGCTTGAGCGTGCCGGCGAGCGAAGCAGCCTCGTGGGAGATTCCCTCCATCAGGTCGCCATCCCCGCAGATGCCATAGGTGTAATGGTCGACGATTTCGTAGGAAGGCTTGTTGTAGACCGCAGCCAGGTGCTTCTCCGCCATGGCCATGCCGACCGCCATCGCGAAGCCCTGCCCGAGCGGCCCGGTGGTCACCTCGACGCCGTCGGTCTCACCCAGCTCCGGGTGGCCCGGCGTCTTTGAGTGCCATTGGCGGAAGCCCTGCAGATCCTCGATCGTCAGATCGTAGCCGGCCAGGTGCAGCATGCCGTAGAGCAGCGCCGAAGCATGACCGTTCGAGAGCACGAAGCGGTCCCGGTTGGTCCACTTGGAGTGCTTCGGGTTATGTTTCATGTACTTGTGAAAGAGGAGGTAGGCGATGGGCGCGCAGCCCAGAGGAGCGCCAGGATGGCCGCTGTTAGCCTTTTCGACGGCATCAACGGCCAAAAACCGCAGGGCGTTGATCGATAGCTGGTCCAGATCACTCATAAGCTTTTTCTCCTCAGTTGCAGGGGCCGGAATAGGGCGCGGGCGAAACGGGCCGGGGCCAACTGCGCCGGGGCTCCGCGTTTTTCTCAAGGGCTTCGTGTTCTATAACCGGACACTTCCGGCCACAAAACTTGGATGCCGACGAACGTATCACAAACCTGTAAGAACTCACGGGTGCGGCTCAATCTTCACATCGAAGTTGCGCCCCTCCCAACGGTTCTCATCTGTCCACAAAATGGTAAACGAAAGCGCACTGCCCTGCTTCTCTCCCATCGAGGTGGGAAGATCGCAGGAAGAGCCCGAATAGCCAAAAGACTGGCTGCTCACCTGGTCCACCGTCGCCCATCCATCGAGGCTGTAGCGCACCGCGAAGGGGGCGCCGGCTATGATGCGCAGGACCTTGCCCGCGGGGATGCTTTGAATCTGGCGGCGGAGCTTGAAGACCTCAATCTTGCTCTCGACCGGACCTGCGCCATAGCGCGCCTCGACAGTTGAGATCCGGTCAAAGACCACTCCGTCCTCAAGCGAGCGGAGCAGTTTGAGGTACTCGGCATGCGCCCAGACGAGCGGCATGGCCGAGCCGGCCGGATCGCCCATCCGTACGACCCCGGCTGAGGTGACCAGCGGCTCCGTGTAGTCCCAGATCTGCTCGGGGAGCATCGCGCCGGCGCTGGCAAAGCCTTCCATCGCCTTGACATAGATCTCGGTGTCCTCGCCTGCGGCAATCGCATAGTGGGCTCGTTCCCCGGTGAGCAGCGGCCAGGCGCGGCCCTGTCCCCAGGTCAAAAACGGTCCGCCGCCCTTCTGCTCGCCGTAGCCGTCGTGGTTGTAGCGGCGCCAGCAGGGGCCCTGCGGCGCGTCGACCTTGAGGATGCGGTCGACCACCTTGAGCGAGTCGACGATCAGCGGGTCGTCGGCCCGGCGCACCCCGTAGCGCACCAGTTCGAGGAAACCGCCGTCGATGATCTGGCGGGCTTCAAAGGCGTACCGCTCGCCCGGGCCGCGATTGTTCAGGTGGAGGATGCTCTTGTCGCAGCCGTCGCGGGCATAGGGCTCGCCGCAGGCCGGCGGCCGGATCCGCATATAGTGGCGCTTGATCTCGGGATGCAGAATGCCGTCGTTGGTGACCGTCCAGTCCTCGAGATGCGACTGCAGCCAGTCGGCGTGCTCCTCGAGGAAGACGCCGAGGGCGGAGTTGTCGTGCGCGTGGGCCAGCTCGGCGGCGCAGATGAGCCCGGCGATGACCGCGGCCAGGGTGGAGGGAGAGTAGCCGGCAGCCTCCTCCCAGCGCTCCTGCTGGGTAATGGGAGCGTGGCGCACAAGGAAGCCCGCAGCCCGGGCGGTAAAGGTCAGCACATCGAACTTGTCCAGCCCGCCAATCTTCCACAGCCGCCAGGCGAGGATGATCGGAAACGCGACCTCGTCGAGCTGGATGCCGGTCCAGTACGGGGTGCCGTTGACCCAGAAGTTCTGCGCGAAGCTGCCGTCCGGCTTCTGGGTACACGCCAGGTAAACGAGCGCACGCAGGGTTGTGTCGATGCGGCCGCAGGCGAGCAGTGCCGAGGCGGACTGGCACATGTCGCGCGTCCACACCAGATGGTAGCCGCCCAGGTCGTCATCGCCCTTCGCATAGCCCCAGGGAATCGAGGCGGAGGCGATGAAGGCGCCGTTGTAGGTCTTGTCCTCGTGCGTCAGGATGACGTTCTGCGAGACCCGCATCAGACGTCCGCCATCGAAAGAGTGCCGGCCGAGTTCGCTCGGCACCTGCACCCGGGCCCACTGGGCGACGAAGCGTTTCAGGTGCGAGTCGAAGCCATGCGCGAGCGAGCCCATGGTGGCCGAGAGCGCTGCATGGTGGGTCTCCCCGAAGCCGATCGCGATGACAAACTCACGCCGGCCGGCCGATCCCTTCGGCGCCGGGACGGGGTCGTTGACACGCTTGCCTCCGCCGGGCAGGTTCGGACCGGGCATCTGCTTGTGGAGATCGATCTCGCCCAGCAGCGCCAGGTTGCCATGGGTGGCCGATCCATACTCCCAGTGCATCTTGAAGTCGCGTTTCAGGTCCTGCCAGCCGTCGGAGACCCCGACGAAGCCGCAGGAGGCCCGGCTGAAGCCCCGGTCACAGGCCAGCGCGAGCGAGGTGTTGGTCTTCCACGCCACCAGAACCCGCTTGCCGGCGACGTCCAGCACCCGGGCGTTGTTGCCCTCGCCGCCGCCATCCATGTGGGGCGCAAGCAGCGCATAGATGCGCAGGCGGGCCAGCAGATCGGGCTCGGCATCGACCCGGACCCGGATCAGCACCACCGCCGCGTGCGGATCGCTGATCGTCTCTTTGGTCAGCGTGTAGCGACCCTCGGGGTCCTTGCTGACCTGCCGGGCCGCCGGGGCGTTGGGGTCGATGTAGGCAAAGGAACGCTCCACGTCGCGCTTCTCCTCGTGGAAGAAGGTCTCGCCGTCGGTGACGAGAAACTCCATGTCCCGAATCTGGGGCCGGTCGATAGTGGGGTAGTAAACCTCATTCACGATGCCGTGGGAGAGGGTGTACCAGACGCGGCTGGAGGCCGAATAGGCGGTCCCGACCAGATTCTTCACGCTGGAAGTCCAGCGCGGTTCGAGCCCCGGGGCCCCTGGTGCTTCCCCTTGCTGATCGAGCCACTTGTATTGCGGGGCTAACATAAGTTCCTCCACTGCCTGCACGACATCGCGCCTTTAGAGTAATGCATGGCGGGCATCTCACGAGCGTCCCGGCTACACCGAAGTCACCCCTTCCGCCCCTTTCCGCTGCATATTGTTATTCTCGAAACGCTAGAATGAGCTTGCGCAGCCTATCGCGGAGGGAATCCTTGGCAGCATCGCCAGCCGCCGTAACCCTGGAACAGTACCTCGCCGCCTCATATCGGCCCGATGTTGAGTTCCTCGATGGTGCTCTGCTGGAGAAGCCGGTGGTCAGCCCGGTGCACGGCCGCGTGCAGATCCTGCTCGGCAGCTGGTTCGGCCAGCACGAGGACGCGTGGTCGATCCAGTCCTTAGCCGAGGCGCGAACCCAGGTCAGCGACCGCTCGGTTCGCCTGCCGGATCTTTCGGTCCTCCGAGACGGCCCGCTGCCAAGGCGGGCGTTGACCGAGCCACCCCTGATCGCGATCGAAGTCTTATCGGAGACGGATACCGAGACTGGGCTGAAGGCTCGCGCGCGCGATCTGGAAGCCATGGGAACGCGGGCGATCTGGCTGATCGATCCTTCGTCCCGGACGGCGCAGCAGTGGTCAGCCGGCGCGTGGCGGATCGTGCGGGAAACGCGCCTTGAGCTCTCCGGCTCCCCGGTATTCCTCGATCTGGGCTGGCTCTGGGACAAACTCGGGCCGCAGAGCTGAGCGGCTGCCCGGACCTGGCGCTCAACCGTCGGCCTCCGGGGTTCGGCGTTCAAAGCACCTGTGAGTTGGCATCCGGGTCGGGATGGAACTGCACCTCGCTCATCGCATGGGCGAGTTCCCGGTTCTGCATAAAGTACTGCCAGACGAAGCCGGTGCGGAGGTTTTCCGCCATCATCACGCTGATGCCCTGGTCGATCCCGAGAATATCCTCGGCAAACCAGTTTGCCTTGGGATGGAAGGCGTCGACGAAGCCATAACGGGTCCAGACGCGCGGGCCCATCTTCTCGCGCATGCTCAGGAGCACGTGCGAACACTCGGCGGGTAGAAACGGCAAGGAGCCCGCGGCGGCGCAGGGCACCAGCGTTCCGTCCGGACCCCCCATCGTCGGCGGGCCGCCCCATACGCGGTAGCCGTCGCGCGCGTCCGAGGCCGTAATCCCCCACATATCCTGGTCGATCCAGTTGAACTTCTGCCCCAGGTTGATGCACCAGAGCTGGTGCGTTCGCGTGGCCGCAATCGAGTTGGTGAAGTAGTTGGCGTGCAGGTCGCGCTGGTCGCGATAGTCGCACCAGGCGTGGGCGTACTGGTGGATGAAGAGCGGCGCGAGACCGGAGATGTACTCGATGCCGCCGAACTGCACCAAAGGCCGCTGCAGCGCATTCCAGGTTGCGACCGGAATAGGGTGCGTGGGCGAGCCGATGGCCAGCAGGTACATCGTCATCAACTCGGCGTAGATGTCCCAGCGATGCTTGAGGAAACCCTGATCGGGCAGCCAGCCCATCGAGAGCGTCGGGCCGTCGTTGAGCATCCACTGCCAGTCGACGCGCCGGTAGAAGGTGGTTGCGAGCGCGGCGATGCGCTGGTTGCCGGCAAAGTACTGGCGGCAGAGCAGCACGCCGCAGAGCAGCAGAGCGGTGTCGATCGAGCTCAGCTCGCTTGCAAACATGCGCTGGCCGCTCTCGATATCGATGAAGTGGTAGAGGAAGCCGTGCTCGTGCGGGCAGTCCTCGAGCAGAAAGGCGAGGGTCTTTTCGACGCGGGCCTCGCAGTCGGAGGGCCTCAGGTAGCCGCGCTTGGCCGCGATGCAGAGCGCCGAGAGCCCGAAGCCTGTTGCGGCGATGGAAGCGACCCGGCTCGCCGTGCGGCCCGGCATGGGACCGGCGGCATGGGCGCGGTCGCGGACCAGGCCCGTCCTGGGGCTAGCCTCGTTATAGAAAAACTGGCAGCCGCGCTCCTCCATCTCGTCGAGCAGCGCGTCGGCGGTCTTTGAGACCTGGGTCAGCGGGCGGTTGATGAAGCTGCCCGGCGGGTGCACGTACTTGCCGGCCGCCGACGACTCGGGCTGAGGCTGCTGGCCGGGCTTGGTGGCGGGCGGCGTGTTCTGGTTCTGCAGGCTCGCGAGCGCGAGCGCGGGGCTGCCGAGGGCCAGCGCGCCGGAGGCCCCGGCGGTGCGGAGAAGTTGTCTGCGAGTAAGCAGGGGATCCGTCAAGTTCACAAGTCCTTCACTTCAAGAAGTCCTTTGCGGACGAAGGACTGAATGCTCAAATCAGATGAAAGTACACATCCAAATCGATCGCCACGGCAACCGGCTTGCCCTTCAGCAGTCCAGGCTCAAAGCGATACTGCCTGGCCGCCTCTACCGCCTTATCGTCCAAATCCCGTGCGGCAGCTCGGTACTTTGGATCGACCATTGCAGATAGCGACCGGGTCACCTTCCGTACTTGAGGGTTTCCCTGCTCATCCACTACGAGCGAGAGCGTAGTGCTTCCCTGGATGCGGTGCTTGCGCGCCTCCTCGGTGTACTCCGGGACCACTGCGTACACCAGCTTTGGCGCGGTAACCTCACCGCCTGCCTCGTACACGATCGGCTTCGCTGCCGGGGCATCCGGAAGCGAACCTTGTGCCGGAGCCAGGATCGTTTGCAACGCGAGCCAGCTACTCGCCAGAACCTCAACCCTACGCATGCTGAAACTTGCCTCTTGTTAAAGTGTAAACAAAGCCGGCGTCCACACGAACTGCCTATTCCCGACACCTTCTCTGGACAACTGCTAGCGTCGCAGGAAATGGGCAGGCTTCCCTCTGATACTTCTGGCGCCGTTACCTGCTCTCCGCGCATCCTTTATGAGTGAAAACCACGCGCGGCACTGGTGCCCGCGCGCGAACAAGAAGGAGACGACCTTGGCATACGAAGTTCCCGCACTGGCTTATGACTACTCCGCGCTTGAGCCCTATATCGACGAAGCCACTATGAAGCTGCATCACGACAAGCACCATCAGGCGTATGTGACCAACCTCAACGCCGCAATCGAGAAGCATCCCGAGCTCGGCAAGCACACGCCGGAGGACCTTCTGCGCTCGCTCGACACGCTGCCCGACGATGTGAAAGGGGCGATCCGCAACAATGGCGGCGGCCATGTAAACCACACGATGTTCTGGGCGATCATGAAGCCAGAGGGCGGCGGCGAGCCTACGGGCGCGATCGGCGAGCAGATTACAAAGGACTTCGGCTCGTTTGAAGACTTCAAGAAGCTCTTCAACGAGACGACCGCAAAGCAGTTCGGCTCAGGCTGGGGCTGGCTGATCTTTGACGGCGGCAAGCTCAAGATCGTAACCACCGCGAACCAGGACAATCCGATCTCGCAGGGCAAGTTCCCGATTCTCGGCAACGACGTCTGGGAGCACGCCTATTACCTTAAGTATAACAACCGCCGGCCGGAATATCTTGCCGCGTGGTGGAGCGTCGTCAACTGGGATGAGGTCAATACGCGCTTCGAGCAGGCCAAGGCGTAGCCTTGCCGTCGCCTGGCGGCAGCTCGCCTGCGATGGGAATCTCAACGAAACCGTGAGCCCCGGGCATTCTCTCCGGGGCTCACCGCGTCACGCGCTGGTCGTCGATTGATGCTCCTCGCATCAGCCGGCCGCGACTTTTGTCAAACGCACGGGGTCTACACAGATAGAGAGTTCTGAGGACCCATGAGACGCATCCCCCGTGCATTGTCCACCAACCGTTTGGCCGTAGTACGTTTGCTCCCGCTCCTGCGCTGGGCTGTGCTGGGGCCGGCCATCGCTGGAGCGGTTTTCCTTGGCGCACCAGCTGCCCTGTTCGCACAATCGCCCGGCCCGCTCGTGAATGGCGGAGCGCATTACTCAATCGAGCAGAACGGCAAGGCGCTCGGCGACGCCCAGTACTCGGTCGCGACGATCCCCGGCGGCTACACGATCACCTCGAGCGGCCACATGAGCCTGGGCAAGTTCAGCTACGGCTTCCGTAATATAGATACGCTCGATGCGTCGCTGAACCTGGTGCGGGATGCGCTCACCGGCTCGGTCAAGGGCGCGAAGGCAAGCGGCAACAATATCGCGTTCGATACGGCGTCGGATGCGACCGGGCGCAACCTGCAGATCAGCATCTCGGCCGAGGGCAAGCAGACGGCCAACTCGGTCGACCGGCACCGCAATACGGTGCTCATGCCGGACCTTGATCCGGGCGCGTACCTGCTGATGGTGCGGCTGGCGATCGAGCAGCCGCAGACCGCCTGGATTCTGATTCCAAAGGAGAACGGCCTGCTGGTGCCGGCGGCGTATGAGACCCAGCCCGACGTGCGCGGCAGCCTCGATGGGGCCAATATCAATGTCAGGCATGCGACGGCGGAGCTGAGCGCCCGTAACTCGATCACGGTCGAGCTGTATTACTCCGAGGATGGAAGCCTGCTGGAGGCTGATTTGAACGCGCAGAATCTCGACGTGGTGCGGGATGGGTTCAAGCTGGCGGAGCATCCGGCGCCCACGCCTCCGCCGCCGGGGCAGGCCCCGCCTGCGCCTGGTCCGCAGCAAGCGCCGCAGCAGCAGTAATTCGGATAACGCAGGCTGGCAACTGCTCGCGCCTCGACCGCATAGTCTCCCAGGTCTCAAAGGCGAGACCTGGGGCACCCAGGGTGCTCTAAGCGTTCGTGCCGAAATGCTCTCTGACGAGCGCGAGGCCCTGCTCCCGCGTGTGGATCCGGCCTTCGAGCTGCGCGTCTTCGGCGAGCGCGAGCAACTCCTTGAAGCGCGGCCCGGGCTGGTAGCCAGCCTCGATGAGGTCGCGGCCGGTGACCAGCAGCGTTGGGCGGACCTCATCCGCGGGCAGCTGCTCGAAGCGAGCTTTGGCAAACTCGTAGAGCCGCAGCAGGCCGTGGCTGGAGAGGCAGTCGATGCGGTGCAGCTCCAGGTGCTCATCAAAGCGCGGCAGCCGGAAGAAGCGCTTGAGGGTGGACTCCTTCATCCGCTCGACGTCCCCGAAGCGCATGTGGTTCGCGACCAGGGCGAGGATCTGCGCGGTCTCCTCGTTCGAAAAACGCAGCCGCCGGCAGATGGCTGCGGCGATGCTGGTCCCGACCTCCGCGTGGCCGTTAAAGCGGATGCGGTCGGGGGCGCGCTCGAAGGTCGGCGGCTTGCCCACGTCGTGGAGCAGCGCGGCCCAGGCGAGCGTGGCCGGGACGCCCGCCGGCAGTTTCTCCAGCAGCAGCAGGGTATGCACCCACACATCGCCCTCGGGATGGTACTCGGGCGGCTGCTCGACGCCGCGCATGCGGGCGACCTCGGGTAGCACCTGGTCGAGCAGGCCCGTCCGGTCGAGCAGCTCGAAGGCGAGCCGGGCATGACCCTCGGTGAGCATTCTCGTGAGCTCATCGCGAATCCGCTCGGCGCTCACCTGGTGAATCGCTGCAGCCTGCGCGCGTATCTGCGCTTCTGTAACTGTCTCGATGGCAAATTCAAAACGCGCTGCGAACCGCACCGCGCGCAGCATGCGCAGCTTGTCTTCGGCGAAGCGCCGGGATGGGTCGCCGATTGCGCGGACCAGGCGAGCGGCGAGATCGGCGCGGCCTCCCACGTAGTCGAGGACAGCCCTGTCTAGATCACCGGAGTCGCGAAGACGCAGCGGGTCGAGCAGCATGCCGTTGATCGTGAAGTCGCGGCGCTCGACGTCCTGCTCCGCGCTGGTCGAGAAGCGCACCGCATCGGGATGGCGGCCGTCGCCATAGACGCCGTCGTTGCGAAAGGTGGCCACCTCGGTCATGATCTCGACGCCGTCCGGGCCGGTCGAGACGACCAGCACCACGCCGAAGTGCGCGCCCACCGCGAAGGTCTTCGGGAACATCCCGAGGACCACATCGGGCGTCGCGCTGGTCGCGACGTCGAAGTCCTTCGGCTGGCGCGCGAGCAGGAGGTCGCGCACGCAGCCGCCTGCGAAGTAGGCCAGGTGGCCGGCTGCGCGCAGGCGCACGACGATCGTCTCGGCTGCGAGCAGGGCTGGTGTGCCGGGCATCGCGATCCCCCCTCTCGAAACCTATATTCTAGATAGATGGCGGCGAAACCGGAGAGACCGTTCCCGGACGGCGGGGGGAAGACCGGGCTGATTCTCGGCATCGAGACCTCGTGCGACGAGACGGCGGCGGCGGTGGTCGCGCGAGGGCAGCAGATGCTCTCGAACGTGGTCGCCTCGCAGATCGCCACCCACGCGCCGTATGGGGGCGTTGTCCCGGAGTTGGCCTCGCGCGAGCACCTGAGGAATATCGTTCCGGTAACGCGCGCGGCGCTGGCTGAGGCTGGCGTGACGCTTGCGCAACTGGACGCGATTGCGGTGACCGAGGGGCCGGGGCTCGCGGGCGCGCTGCTGGTTGGCATCAGCTACGCGAAGTCGCTGGCGTTTGCGCTGGGCAAGCCGCTGGTCGCCGTCAATCATCTGGAAGGGCATATTCATGCGGTGCTTTTGGAGGAGGCGGAGCTGGCGCGGCAGCACAGCGATCGGATCGCAAATCCGGAGGCACAAGACGCCCAGCCGGCGCTCGCGCTGATCGTCTCCGGCGGCCACACGCACCTCTACCTGGCGCGCCGGACCGACGGCTGCTGGCGCTACCGGACGGTGGGGCGCACGGTCGACGACGCGGCCGGCGAGGCCTTCGACAAGGTGGCGAAGCTGCTGGGCCTCGGCTACCCGGGTGGCCCGTGGATCGATGCGCTCGCCGCCCACGGCGACCCGCGCAGCGTTCCGTTTCGCTTTGCTGAGGTGCGGCCGCGGCCGGCTCGGCAGAAGCCCGGCGGCTTGTCGTTGCCGGACGAGGGTGCCGGCTCGGATACGCTGTTCTCCTTCAGCGGGATCAAGACGGCTGTTCTGCGCTACGTGGAAAGTCATGACCTGGCCGCCGCGGCCGAGGTGCGCCGGCGCGCGCTTGCCGCCAACCCCGGCGCGAAAACCGCCGACGCGCTGGCCCTCTGCGACGCCGAGACGCTCGGGCTGATTGCCTCGTTTCAGCATGCGGTGGTCGAGAACCTGCGCCAGCGTACGTTTGAGGCGGCTGAGCGATACGGCGCGCGGCGGGTGCTGGTCTCGGGAGGCGTCGCGGCTAATCGCGAGCTGCGGGTGCGCCTTACTGCCGAGGCGGCCGAGCGCAACCTGCCGATCGCGTTTCCGTCGCTTGCGCTCGCCACGGATAATGCCGCGATGATTGCCGCGGCGGCGTGGCCGAAGCTGCAGGCGGGCGAGCTGGCCTCGCCGCTGCTCTCGGCTGAGCCTTCGCTGCGGCTGGGGCGGTAGACGCCGGTTGAGTTTCTACGCGGGCGGCAGCGGGTAGCGGGGTGCCGGGCCCGGCCGTTTTAGCGGCTGATAAGATTGAGGTAATCTCTGCACGACGGAAAGATGCCCGACTCGACCCCACCGCATGCCGATTGAACTCTTCAATACACTCTCCGGCAAGATCGAAGAGCTCGTGCCCGCCGATGGCGTCAAGCTGCGCCTCTATGCCTGCGGGCCGACTGTCTACGACTACGGACACATCGGCAACTTCCGTACCTTTCTGCATGTCGACGTGCTGCGCCGCGCGCTCGCGCTCGAAGGCATCGCGGTCGAGCACGTGATGAATATCACCGATGTCGATGACAAGATCATTCGCAACGCGTCCGCTGCGGGCCTGCCCATCCTGGACTACACGCGGCGTTTTGAAGAGGCGTTCTTCGAGGACCTCGATGCTCTCGGGGTAGAGAAGCCGAGCGTGGTCGCGCGGGCGACGGAACATATTCCGGAGATGGTGGAGTTGATCGAGCGGCTGCGCGAGCGCGGCTGCGCCTACCAGGCCGAGGACGGCAGCTGGTATTTTCGCATCGCCAGCTTTCCCGAGTACGGCAAGTTATCGAAGAAGGATTTCAGCGGGATGAACGACGGCGCGCGCGTCGATGTGGATGAGTATGAGAAGGACTCCGCGCGCGATTTTGCCCTGTGGAAGGCGGCCAAACCGGGCGAGCATTTCTGGACGACCGCGCTCGGACCGGGGCGGCCGGGGTGGCATATCGAGTGCTCCGCGATGGCGATGCAGTATCTCGGCAACTCGTTTGACCTGCACGCGGGCGGCGAGGACCTGATGTTTCCTCACCACGAGAATGAGATTGCGCAGTCCGAGTCGGCGACGCACGAAACGTTTGCGCGGCACTGGTTTCATGTACGGTTTCTGCTGGTCGAAGGGCGCAAGATGTCTAAGTCGCTCGGCAACTTTTATACCCTGCGCGACTTGTTGCTCAAGGGGTATAAGGCTTCCGCGATTCGATCGCTCTTGATCTCTGTGCCCTATGGGCAGCAGCTGAATTTTACGTTCGAGGGCTTGGCGGCGGAGACGGCTGCGGTTGAGCGTCTGCGCTCGTTCGCGCTGCGGATGCGCGCGGGTGCGTGGGGTGCTGAGACCGATGCGGCGCTGCTTGCGGAGACTGAGGCTGCCGCGGAGGAGTTTCAAGCGGCGCTGCGGCGCGATCTGAATACTGCCGAGGCGCGTGCGGCGATCTTTGAGTTAGTGCGCAAGGCGAATGCTGCGGCAGATGCGGGTACGGTCGGAGCGGCAAATGCTGAGGCGATTCTTGCGCTGCTTGCGCGCTTTGATTCTGTCTTTCAGGTGCTGGGCGATCGCGACGCCGCGATTACCGGTGCGGCGCTGGACTGGGCGGAAGCCGAAGGCCGGATGGATAGCGTGCCGGCAGAATTATTAGCGCAGCGCTCGCTCTCGGACGAAAAGATCGACTCTCTGATGGAAGAGCGGATGCGTGCACGTAAAAGCCGTAACTTCGCGCGGAGCGATGCGATCCGGGATGAGTTGTTTGCCAAGGGCATCATTATTGAGGATTCGAAAGATGGCGTGCGCTGGCGTAGAAAATAAGTCCGCATTCAGCGTAATCGTCACAAGATCAGTTACACATCATGTGATGCGAACTCGGGCTGCGGCACTGCTACTGGAATGACGCGCATCAGCGCAACATACGCGATTCCGGAGACGAAGAATCCGACGAACCATGCGTAGTCATAAAGAAAGCGCAGGCGGGGCAGCACCAGCCCGCACAGCGCCAACACCACGCCGAGAACCAGCGCCACCAGCGCGCGCGGATTAAAGCCCCGGCTATATTCGTAAGGACCGCCGCGGTGATAGAGTGAGCCCACATCAAGCTGGGTGCCGCGAATCAAAAAATAATCAGCCACCATAATTCCGGCGACCGGGCCGAGCAGGCCGGAGTATCCGACCAGCCAGCCGAAGATGTAATTACCGAAGCTGCTCATCAGCTTCCACGGCATCATCGCGAGCCCGAGAAAGCCGGTAATCAGCCCGCCCGTGCGGAAGCTGATCAACCTCGGCGCGAGATTCGAGAAATCATTCGATGGCGACACGACATTCGCCCCGATATTCACGTTGAGCGTCGCAACCAGGAGCGCAATCAACGCGAGCAGCGCGATAAGCGGCTGGTGAAAGCGGCCGAGCAGCGCGATCGGGCTCCAGATCGGCTCACCGAAAACGACCGTCGATGCGGAGGTGACCGCGATCCCGATAAACGAGTACAGAGTCATCGCGACCGGCAGGCCGAATGCCTGGCCGACGATCTGCGACTCCTGCGATTTCGCATAGCGCGTGAAGTCAGGAATATTGAGCGAGAGCGTCGCCCAGTAACCGACCATCGCGGTCAGCATGGGGAAGAAGAAATGCAGAAAGCTGCCCGTCGTACGGAATTTGCTGGGCGCAGCTAGCATCGGCCCAAAACCGCCCGCCTTGTGCAGCATGAAGAAGAGCAGCGTCAGCGACATGACCAGCATGAAGGGTGCGGAGAAACTCTGGAGAAAGCGGATCGACTC
>Ga0116226_10002252_pt1 | contig 16716 bp, 13 predicted proteins | sample S1TSphfallax_FD_89692 | JGI IMG/M metagenome (GOLD analysis project Ga0116226, IMG submission 89692) | Host-associated microbial communities from peat moss isolated from Minnesota, USA - S1T2_Fa - Sphagnum fallax MG | ecosystem: Host-associated > Plants > Peat moss > Unclassified | place: USA... | reverse complement strand
TTAGATTGACGCGAATCCGCGTCAATCTAATGTCTGAATCGCCCTCTAAACCATTGAATTAGAGACTGATTCAGCTGATAGATTTAATCGCAAAGCGATTCAATCTATCAGCATCAGGCTCTAGGAGAGCGGAAAAACATGAAGAACGCTGGTACTACGAAGGTCACCCATAATCTCAATGACCCACCGGTTGCCTCTGGAACCGACTGGTCGTCAGTAGACGCAATGACCGATGCCGATATTCATGCAGGCGCTTTGAGTGACGCCGATGCGCAGCCATTACCGGAATCCGGTATTCACGGCATGACGAAGTTGGTCAACGTGCCCCACCGAGGTCAGAACAGCGGTGCGCCGCCGCCCATTCGATGATCCTGCTTGATCGTTTCCGCCAGTTCCCGGGCGGGGCCCTGCAGGGTCCGGTGACGCCCGATCAGCACGAATTCGATTTCCTCCAAGGCCGGCCGGTTGGCTGCCGGTGGCAGGGCGATCAGGCCGGGCGGCACCAGGGACGAAGGCTGCACCATCACGCCGAGGCCGGCCAGGGTGGCTGCTCGCAGGCCTAGCAGGCCGGAGCATGTGCAGACGACCCGCCAGGGAACGCCGGCTTTGTCGAGGGTCTCGATGGCCATGGCGCGGGTGATGCTGGGCGGCTGAAACATCACCAGCGGCAGGGGGCCGGTCTCGGCCAGCCGGTTGGGGTCGGTGCCGATCCAGACCAGGCGCTCGCGCGAGACGAAGTCGCCGTTATGATCGCCCAGGCGGCGCTTGGCCAGCACCAGATCAAGCTCGCCGTCGTCCAGCATTTCATGCAGCTTGCCGCTGAGCGCCACGGTCAGCTCGAGATCGACGGATGGATGGCGACGGGTAAAATTGCCGAGAATGTCGGGCAGCCGGCCGAGCACGAAATCCTCCGACGCGCCGAAACGAAGCCGACCGCGTAATTCCGAACCGGCGAAGTAGCGCCGCGCCCGGTCCTGGGCGTCTAGAATGGTCTGGGCGAAGATCAGCATGGCCTGTCCGTCCTCGGTCAGGCTGACAGAGTGCGTATCGCGCTGAAACAGGCGGTGGCCGGTCATGCCCTCGAGACGGCGGATATGCTGGCTGACTGTCGATTGACCCAAGGACAGGCGCCGGCCGGCCTCGGTGAAACTGCGGCTTTGCGCCACCATCACGAAGCTGGCCAATAACTCAGGCGGAAAAGCGGCGCTGTTTATCATGATTTGTGATAACAATAAGTCAAATCGCTGGGGTTCACAATAAGCCGCCGCTGATGCATTCTCCAGTCACGCCGAAGCTTCATCGGAGAGACAGAAATGCTTGGCCTGCTGCAGAAAATTCGTCCGGACAAATTCACCCTGGCCCTGGTCGGCACGGTCATCGTGGCCAGCCTGCTGCCGGTCCATGGCAAAGCGGCCGAGGGTTTCGGCGTGGCGACGCAGATCGCGGTTGCGCTTTTGTTTTTCATGCATGGCGTCAATCTTTCGCGCGAGGCGGTGGTCGAGGGCATGTCGCACTGGCGGCTGCATCTGGTGGTGTTGTTTTCCACCTATATCCTCTTCCCCGCGCTTGGTCTTTTGGTGCAATTGCTCCCGGCATCAATCCTGTCGCCGCCTCTCGCGACCGGGGTCCTCTATCTTTGCTGTTTGCCCTCGACCGTGCAGTCTTCCATCGCCTTCACATCGCTTGCGCGCGGCAATGTGCCGGCCGCTATTTGCAGCGCATCGCTCTCCAATCTGTTAGGGGTGTTCGCGACCCCTCTGATCGTCTCGCTGCTGCTCAGCGCCAAGGGGTCGGTATCCTTCGGTCAGATCGAGGGGATCGTGCTGCAAATTCTGGTGCCTTTCGCCGTCGGTCAGGCTTTGCACGGTCGTCTCGGTGCCTGGGCGAAACGAAACAAACCGGCGCTGTTCATGGTCGATCGCGGTTCGATCCTGATGGTGGTCTATGGCGCCTTCAGTGAAGCGGTGACCCGGGGGCTGTGGGGGCAGATGCCGTTCTCCAGCTTGATGGTGATGGTCCTGATCAATATGCTGTTGCTGGCCGCGGTACTGGGGGGCACGGCTTGGATTGGCCGGCTGGGAAGGTTTAATCAGGCCGACCGCATCACGATTGTGTTTTGCGGCTCGAAGAAGAGTCTGGCCAGTGGCGTGCCGATGGCCAACATCCTGTTTCCCGCTGCCCTGGTCGGACCGGTTGTACTACCGCTGATGCTGTTCCATCAGATCCAGCTTATGGCCTGCGCCTACCTGGCGCGTCGCTATGCCGAGCGGACGGATGACCTCCCGGCCGCCACCCCGGATCAGATAGCGGCGTGAGGCCCTAATCGGGCAGGCGGATGAAGCGCGGCCGCCAAATGGCCAGCACCACATTGACCGTCGAGATCACCAGCAGCAGCCACATCGTGCCCCGCTCGGCGCCATAGGATCCCGTCAGCGCCGCTGGATCCAACTGGCCGGCCAGCGCGCTGGCGCTGCGTTTCGCTTCCTCCTGGAGCGGACCAAGGACATAGACGAAGCCGCCTTCGAACATCAGCACCCCGGTGGCCAGCTTGGCCCAGACCCAGCCGGCATCGTGAAAGGCCCGATTGACGGCGATCGCCAACAGGCCGGCGGCCAGGGTCAAAGCAAGCGACGGGAAAAAAATCCAGGTCGCGATCGCGGCCATGGCGCCGCGCATCTCGGCATAGAGGGCCAGGTCGGCCGGCGACGGTGTGACCCTGATCAGGACCAGCAGGGAGGCCATGCTGCCCATCAGGCCTATGGCGCCGATGGTGTGCAGAAATTTGAGTAATCGTCTCATCGGTCTAAACCGGATCTATCGCCGGTTTCCCCGCACACACCGCCTCAATATTGTCGAGCGCCCTGAAACCCATGGCATTCCTGGTTTCCAGGGTGGCGCTGCCGATATGCGGCGTAAGAAAGACATTCGGCAATTCTATGAAGCGCTTGTCGAAATCGGGCTCCTGGCGGAACACGTCAAGCCCGGCGGCGAACAGCTGACCGGATTGAAGGGCGTTGATCAGGGCGTTCTCATCGACAAGCTGCCCGCGCGCCGTATTGACCAGAACCGCTCCCTTTGGCAGCAGGGCGAGCGTCTCGTCATTGATGATCTTATCGGTTTCGGGAGTCGCTGGCGCATGAAGGCTGAGAATGTCGCAATGCGGCAGCATGGCGCGAAAATCGCTGAAATATCGAGCGCCGGCCTCAAGCTCGGCGGCTAGGGGACGACGGTTGCAATAGAGGATCTCCATGCCGAAGCCGCGCGCCCGCGCCGCCACCGCCTGGCCGATCCTCCCCATGCCGAAGATGCCAAGCCGCTTATGGCTGACCTGCCGGCCAAGAAATTCACCCATGCCGAAGTTCTTGCGCCAGCCCTGGCGCATCAATTGTTCGGCTTCCTTGGCGCGGCGGCTGGCGGCGAGGATCAGCAGCAAGGCCATGTCCGCCGTGCAGTCGGTCAGTACGTCGGGGGTATTGGTGACGATCAGGCCGCGGCTCCGGGCCGCTTTGACGTCGATATGATCATAGCCGACCGTGACGGTGGCGAGGATTTTCAGACTGCCCGGCAGCTTCGCGATTTGGTCCGCGGTCATTTTATGGCGGTGAGACACCAGCAGCGCCTCGGCCTGCCGCTCGATCGTTGCGGCGATCGCTTCATCGACCGTAAGGTTGACATCGCCGCCCTGCGACTCGAAGCGCTCGGCCAAACCGCGAAAAACAGAGTCTGGTAAGCTCGGAGCGACGATAAGACGCGGTTTCGGCATGGTAATACTTTCCAAGGTTGGCTCATCTCCATCATAGGAGCCTTGAACGGCCTGTCAAACCGGCCGACCCGTGCTAAACTGGTTAGAAAATCGATCGGGGAGGGGTCGCGCCTGGTATGTCGTCGATGAATGGTGAGGATATCGCTGAGCTGAAGGACGCCGGGCCGGCCGATGGTGCGATGTCCTGGTGGCAGGCGCGCTATGAAGAGAGCCAGCAACAAATCTCCCAGTCCCAGGGCGAGGCGCAACAATTGCGCCAAACCATCGCCGCGTTGCGCGACCAGCTGGAACAGAGCCGCATTGATATTGAGGAACGGATTGCCCGCGCCGTGGCCCAATCGCACGAGGAAGCCAAGCAACTTCGTTTCACTGTCAATGTCTTGCGCGACGAATTTGAAGTCACCAGGAGCGGCGAAGCCGATCGTACGCAGAGAGCGCTCGCCGCCGCCAATGGCGAAATCGCGCAGTTGAAAGCGACGGTGCAATCGCTGCGGGACGCGCTGGAGAGCCAGCGCGCCGGCGAACAGATCCGACAAACTCAGGCGATCGCTTCCGCCCATGGCGAGATCGTGCAATTGAAACAGACGGCAGCGGCGCTCCGGGACCAACTGGAGCGGCAGCGCGGCGACAGCCTTCTGGACCTGGAGCGGGCACGGGCTGAAGATCGGCGCGAATTGGCGCAGCTGCAGCTTACCATCCAGCATTTGCGCGACCGTTTGGAGCAGACCCATGCCGGACGGTAGGCCGCCCACCGGCAAAGGCGCCAAACCCGGCAAGACCGCAAGGAAACGGCCGGCGCAGATGGCCGAATTGCTGCTGGATATTTCCAACCGTCTGGCCATGGCTGACAATTTGGCCGACGCCTTGTCGATCATGCGCGAGATCGTGGTGAAACTGATCGGCAGCGAACGCGGCTCGATCTTTCTGCATGATCCCAATAGCAATGAACTCTATGCGCGGATCGGCGGCCGTTTTGCCCGCGAAATCCGCATGCTGATCAGCGCCGGCATGGTCGGTCATGTCTTCACGACCGGCCAAGGCGCCATCGCGCATGACGCCTATGCCGACCCCCTGTTCGACCCAAGCACCGATCAGCAGACCGGCTTCAAGACCCGCTCGCTGCTCTGCGCGCCGTTACGCAACAAGAAGGGCGAAATTATCGGTGTGGCCCAGCTGCTGAACAAGGTCGAGGGTGACTTCACGCTTGAGGATCTGCATCTGCTCGAGACCGTCATTGCCCAGTCGTCTGTCGCCTTCGCCAGCCTCGGCACCATCGAGAATATCGAGAAGTCACGCCGCCAGGAGCTCGATTTTCTTTCGGTCGTTTCGGAAATCAGCTCGGAACTGCAATTGGGGCCGCTGCTGCAGAAAATCATGGCGGCGATCACCCGCATGCTCGACGCCGAACGTTGTACGCTGTTCATCAATGACCACAAGACCAGCGAGCTTTATTCCTATGTGGGCCAGGGTTTGGGGAGTTCGACCATCCGCTTGCCCAACCATATGGGCATCGCCGGCCATGTCTTTACCTCGGGGCAGACCGTCAATATCCCCCATGCCTATGCCGATCTGCGCTTCAATCCGAGCTTCGACCGCAAAACCGGCTTTTTCACCCGCTCGATCCTGTGCGTGCCGGTCACCAACAAGAGCGGCATGGTGATCGGCGTGACCCAGGTGCTGAACAAGCGCGGCGGCGCCTTCAATGACGATGATGAAGCCCGCCTGCGCGCCTTCACCTCGCAGATTTCCATCGGCATCGAGAACGCCAAGCTGTTCGAAGATGTCCAGACCATCAAGAATTACAACGAGAGTATCCTGGAATCCATGAGCAGTGGCGTCATCACCCTGTCGGGCGATGGCAAGATCGTTACCTGCAACGCGGCCGGGCTAAGGATTTTGAAGATCGCCCAGCAGGATATCATCGATCAGCCGGTGGCGGCGTTCTTCGCCAATGATAATCAGTGGCTGCTCGACCGAATTTCCGATGTTCAGCAAAGTGGCAGTGATGATGTCCTGATGGACGCCAAGCTCAGCGTCGCCGGCGAGCTTCTGTCGGTCAATATTACTGTGCTGCCCCTGAAAAGTTCGGCTGACCAGAGCCTCGGTTCGATGGTGATGATCGAGGATATCTCCAACGAGAAGCGGATGAAATCGACCATGGCGCGCTACATGGATCCGGCCCTCGCCGATCAGCTGCTGGCGTCGGGGGCGGAAATTCTCGGTGGCCAATCGGTTCAGGCGACCATCCTGTTCTCCGACGTGCGAAGCTTCACCACCCTCTCGGAAGAACTCGGACCACAGGGCATCATCAGCCTGCTCAACGAATATTTCACCCTGATGGTCGATTGCATCACCGATCAGGGCGGCATGCTGGATAAATTTATCGGCGACGCCATTATGGCGGTATTTGGCACTGCGCGCCATCATGAGGATGACGAGGATCGCGCAGTGCGCGCGGCCATCGCCATGATGCGGGATCTTTCGGGCTTCAATCGCCGCCGCATCGCGGACGGCAGGCGGCCGATCGATATCGGCATCGGACTGAATTCCGATATCGTCGTTTCCGGCAATATCGGCTCGCCGAAACGACAGGATTATACCGTGATCGGAGACGGTGTTAATCTGGCTGCCCGCCTCGAGTCCGCTTGCAAGGAATATGGCGCGCATATTCTGGTGAGCGAAAACACGGTGCGCAAATTGAAGGCGACCTATCGCTCGCGTGAGATCGACCGGGTTGTGGTCAAGGGTAAAACCAAGCCGGTGGCCATCTATGAGCTGGTCGATTACCACACGGACGAGAGCTTTCCCAACATGATGGGGGTACTCCAGGCTTTCCAATATGGCCTGAAATCCTATCGCGACGGGCGTTTCGATCAGGCCTTGAAAGCGTTTGATGAAGCCCATGGCCTTTACCCGCAGGATGCGGCAACCAATCTTTATATCGAACGGTGTAAACTCTTGCAGGCCGATCCACCGGGCGATGACTGGGACGGCGTGTGGGTGATGAAAACAAAATAGAGTCGAAACAGCCAGATAATGAGGAGACGTCATGACGCAAACGATCCATCTCACCGTGAATGGCCATCCGGTCTCAGTCACTGTCGATGATCCCAACATGCCGTTGCTCTATGCGCTGCGGAATGATCTGGAACTGCATGGTCCCCGTTTCGGCTGCGGTCTTGGCCAGTGCGGCGCTTGCACCGTGCATATCGGCGGCGAGGCGGTGCGGTCCTGCGTGACTCCGATCGGTAGCGTCGGCGCCAGGCCGATCGTTACGCTTGAGGGGCTCGGTTCCCCCGAAAAACCCCATCCGATACAAAAAGCCTTCATTGAGGAGCAGGCCGTGCAATGCGGCTATTGCATCAATGGCATGATCATGCAGGCCGCCGCGTTTCTGGCCAAAAACAAGCGTCCCAGCGAGACGCAGATCAAGGAGGCGCTCGCCAATAATCTCTGCCGCTGTGGCACCCATCTGCGTATCATCAAAGCGGTGGCGCACGCCGCCGCCGCATTGTGACCGGGAGGCTTGCATGAACCAGATCACTCTCAGCCGCCGCAGCCTGTTCAAGCAAACCGGCGCTTTGGTCGTGTCTTTTTCGCTTCTTCCCGGCCTGCTGAGCGCACAGAGCGTCAATCAACGCGGCGTGGCGCTCGACGAACTCGACAGTTTCCTTGCCATCGACAAAAATGGCAATGTCACGGTCTTTTCCGGCAAGGTCGATCTCGGGACCGGGCTGCGCACCGCGCTCACCCAGATGATTGCCGACGAACTCGACCTGCCGATGACCCGTGTCTCGGTGATTGAGGGCGACACCGCGCTGACCCCCGATCAGGGGCCGAGCTACGGCAGTCTCGGTATCCAGAATGGCGGCGTGCAGATCCGCCTCGCCGCGGCAACCGCGCGCCGCGCCTTGCTGCAGCAGGCGGCGCTGGTCCTCAAACAGCCGGAAGACGGGCTGAGCATTAAGGATGGCGTGATACATGGCAAGGCGGGGGCGATGATCAGCTATGGCCAGATCGTCGGGGGCAAGAGCTTCGCCCTCAAGGTCGATACCAATGCCGTCATCAAGCCGCCCGCCGATCGTCACCTGGTCGGCACCTCGGTGAAACGGCTTGATATCCCGGCCAAAGTCACTGGCCGGTTCACCTACATGCAGGATTTCCGTCTGCCTGGCATGTTGCATGGCCGGGTGGTCCGTCCACCGGCCATCGGGGCGTCCTTGCAGAGCGTCGATGACTCCTCGGTCGCCGGTATTCCCGGTCTGGTCAAGGTGGTGCGGATCGGCAATTTTCTGGGCGTGGTGGCCACCAGCGAATGGGGTGCGATCCAGGCCTCGAAGGCGCTCAAAGCAAGCTGGTCCGAGTGGCAGGGGCTGCCCGAGCAAGCCAAGCTGTGGGAGTATGTCCGGAATAGTAAAGTCATCAAGGAAGAGAGCACCAGCCAGACCGGCGATGCGGCGGCGGCTCTCGGAAGTGCGGCATCGAAGCTGGCCGCGACCTATCAATTCGCCATCCACACCCACGGTTCGATCGGACCAAGCTGCGCGGTCGCCGAATTCAAGGATGGCGTGCTGACCAGCTGGAGCGCGTCCCAGGCGACCCATAATCTGCGCAAGCAACTCGCGAAGATGACCGAACTCGATGTGGCGAATGTCCGTTGCGTCTATATCGACGGATCGGGCTGCTATGGCCGCAATGGGCATGAGGACGCCGCCGCGGACGCCGCCTTGCTGGCGCGCGACGTCGGCAAGCCGGTGCGGGTCCAGTGGATGCGCGAGGACGAGCATGGCTGGGATCCCAAGGGGCCGCCGACGCTGATCGATATGGAGGGCGGGCTCGATGCGTCCGGCAAGCCGGTGGCCTGGCGCGGCACCTTCATCATCCCGTCGGGCGGCGCCGGCTTTGTGCCGCTGGTCGCGGCCGGCCTGTCGGGCCTGCCGGTCGACAGTGGCGACAGTCCGGGTGGTATCCAGCAAGATTCGGCGATTCCCTATGCCATCCCCAATGTCCACACCATCCTGCACCGTCTCGACCATACGCCGTTCCGCCCGTCCTGGATCCGCAGTCCTGGGCGCATGCAAAACACCTTCGCCAATGAGTCCTTTCTTGACGAGATGGCGTTTGCGGCGGGTCAGGATCCCCTCGATTTCCGCCGCTCCTTGCTCAGCGACCCGCGCGGGCTGGAGATTCTTGACCGTCTCGAACATCTGGCGAACTGGCAGAAGCGCACCGCGCCTGCGGCGCAGGAGGGCAAGGTCCTGCGTGGGAGCGGGATGGCCTATGTGAAATATGAACTGGTGCGCACTTATGTCGGTGCTGTCGCCGAAGTGGAGGTCGACCGCGCCAGTGGTCAGATTACGGTAACGAAATTCTTCGTCACCCATGATTGCGGTCAGATCATCAATCCCGACGGGATACGCAATCAGATCGAAGGTAATATCATCCAGACCGTAAGCCGTACCCTGATGGAGGAACTGACCTTCGACCGCTCGCATGTCACGAGCCTCGACTGGGAGAGCTATCCGATTCTGCGCTTCCCAGCCGTGCCTGACGTGGTAATGGATCTGATCGACCGCCCTGGCGAAAAACCGTGGGGCGCCGGCGAACCGACCGCCGCCATCGTTCCCGCGGCGATCGGCAATGCGGTGTTCCATGCTACCGGTGTACGGTTGCGGTCGGTGCCCTTTACGCCGGCCAAGCTCAAGGCGGCATGGGTTTAGCGATGCAGCAAAATACCCGACGATATCTGGTGATCATTGTCTGGTTCTGCTGTGTCCTGTCTCCCCTGACGGCGGCGGAAAGGCCGGCCGTCACTGACTTTGTTTATGCTCGCCCGCAAGCAGACATCGATATCCATTCGCCCTACACCTGGCGGGTCTTGCGCGCGGCGCTGGAACACACCAGAGCAACTGACGGAGATTTTACCCTGCGGGCCGATACCACGCCGGTGACAGGGCCCCGGCGTCGCCTCATCCTGACCAGCGGCGTGGGTCCGATCACCGTCGCCGTCTTCCCCGCCGGCATGGAAATTACCCGTGATCTGGTTCCGGTGCGGATACCGATCACCAAGGGGTTGCTGGGCTATCGTCTTCTCTTTATCCATCAGGATGATCAACCCCGCTTCGACCGAATTGATGACATCGGCGGATTGCGGGAGATCAGCTTCGGTACCGCAAGCTACTGGCTGGATACGGAGATCTTGCGTCAGGCCGGCATTCCGGTGGTCGATGGCAATGATTACCACGGTCTCTTCAAGATGCTCCAGGCCCGCCGGTTCGTCGCATTTGGCCGGGGCACCTGTGAGGTGCCGCAGGAATTCGCCGCCCAGAAGCTGGTCATGACGGATCTGGCGATCGAGAAGCATCTTCTGGTCCACTATGTCTTTCCCGACTATTTCTGGTTCACCAATGATCAGGCAGGGCACCGCCGGGCCGACCGGGTATGGCGCGGGATGATGGCGATGGTGGATGACGGCACCATGAACGCCCTGTTTGAGGAGGAATTCGGCCCGCTCATCAAAGATCTCGACCTCGACCATCGTCGCCTGATCGAAATCGCCAATCCATTTCTGACCCCGGCTGACCCGTTGGCGGACAGCCGTTTATGGTGGCATCCTGCCGCCAGAAGCGCCTCGCGGTAGAGGGGGCGGGCCGTTCTACTTATTTTTCAGGCGCTCTCGGGCTCCTGGTTGCGCCCTTCAGGGGCCTGCCGCTGACGCGGCCGGTCCCTTGCGGGCTAGAGCGCGATGACATTAGATTGACGCGAATCCGCGTCAATCTAATGTCTGAATCGCCCTCTAAACCATTGAATGAGAGATGATTCAGCTCATAGATTTAATCGCAAAGCGATTCAATCTATTAGCATCAGGCTCTAGTTCTTCTTCTGCTCGCTGGCGGCATCGGAACGGGTGAAGGCATCGGTCATCGAGCGAATCAGGTCGATCCCCTGCGTCATCTCGGTTGCCATGAAATCAGCCCGCTTGATCGGCCCTCCGGCATTGGCGTGCGGAAACACACGCGCCCAACTGTTCATCTTCACGGTCAGACCGCAGAGTGCGCCGCCAATCGTGGTGTGATATTGCTCGATCAGGGTTTTGACGGTCTGGAATTCTTCCTTGCTGATATTCTGCCACATCTGCTGAGTGCGGCGGTCGAACTGTTCGAGACGACCAGAGATGGTGGCGCTGACCTGATTGATGGCACTGTTGATGGTGGTCAGCATGCGCATCAGATTTTGATCGCGACTGAGCTGCAGATTCTTGCGTAGCGGCGGAATTGCGTCCAGGCAGGCCGTCAAATAGGGTTCCAGTCGATCCAGGCAGTGCCGATAATAGGACAAGGACATGAAGGTATCGCCATAATCCTCAAGAAAACCAGGGACTTCGGCCAGTGGCACGCCAAGCGTGTCGGCCAGCTTGTTCAGCCGCTCGCGGGCGCGGGCGATGTCCGGGTCGCGGAACAGCCGCATCAGATCGTCATAGCTGTTCACCTGAATATTGTCGCCGGCATAGATCATCTGCAGCAGAGGGCGCGTGAAGGTCATCATATATTCGGTGAGCTGGCTGACCTTCTCGGGCGACAGGTTTAATTCCTTGATGTCATTCAGCGGAATCTTCTGCGCGCGGATAGTGATCCTGAGGGAGTAGACGTCATAGCTCGGCATCAGCGCCAGACGGCGCAAAATAGCCAGATCGGGATGGACGACCAGGGGGTCCCAGCCCATGGCGCTCGGCAGATCTTCAACCGAGACCTGGCCGGAACCGGCCTGCTCGTCGCGGAAAATTTCGACAACGCTCTTGAGGGAACCGTTCTTGACGATCCGGGCGCTCTTCAATTGCGGCGTTTTGAGCGGAATGATCGACAAGGGCAGGATGAAAAGCGAATCCATGTCGGTGTCCTCAATAGCCTTGAGGCTAGTGTCGGTCATAGAGAATCCCTTCTCAGCTCAATATCACGCCGCTTCGACAGGATAGCGTGTCGCCACCTGATGCAAGCGGGCCGCGGCGGCGCATAATTCGACACAGCGGATCCGCAAGGCATGTTCGGCGTCGGCACCGCTTTCATCCCCTTCTTCAAGCCAAACCTCATCCTGGTCGGAGCTCATATCCAATTGGTCTAACACAATCGTTCGGCTTTGCTGTAACAGATCGTCAGCGAAAGCGGGGCGAATCTCAGCGCTGCGATGGCGCAACAGCACCCTGATACCAACTATCTGCGCGGCGAGACTGTAGGCAGCGGACAACAGACTGTCCAAGCCGGGTGTCGCCGCCTGGATCACCGCCGGTTCCCCGGCAACTCGAGCGGCAGAGTCGGTGATCGCGGCCAGGCTTTCCAGCAGGGTCTTGCGCGCCAGCCGGTAGGATTGTTCGCTGTTATCGCGGCGCAGCGCATCCCCGAGATAAACCGTAAAGCTGCGCATCAGGCCCGCGACCAGTTGCGGCGCTTCCTGGAATTCCCAACGAGGCAGCAGACGGGAAAACATAAAGGCGATGCCGGCGCCGATCAATGTATCTTGCAGGCGGTCCCAGATCGGCGGCGCCGAGACCGGATCGAGAAAATGTAGCGATAGGATCGCCATGATGCAGGCCGCGACCGAGGTCACCAGATAATTGACCCGCGCATAGGCCTGGCCGATGCCGATGGCGACCGGAATCAGTCCCAGCTGCAGCCCTTCGGGCGCCAGGCGCAGCAGCAGGGCCGAGACGAGGCAGCCGATCAGATTGCCGATGAGCCGGTCGTTACGGCGTTGCCGGGTGATGGCATATTGCGCGCGCAGGATCACGGCGATCGTGAGCAAGATCCAATTGCCGTGATTGAGCCCCGGCACCAGCCAGATCAGGCCATAGCCAGCGCCCATCGCCGCGCTGAGACGAATGGCGTGGCGCATGACCGGCTCGGTGAAACGCAGATGTCGCAGAAGCAGGCGGGGTGACAGCGAAAGCGGTTGCAGGAAGGCGCCGAGATTGACGTCCTTCAACAGCGCGTTTGCACCCTCGCCACTGGCCAGTGCTGTCGGCAGACGAGCAAGATGTTCGGTAACCCAGGCGAATTTCGTGCGGGTGGCCCGCGCTGCCCGCAAGCTGCGCGGATCGATTGTCGCGCCGGCAGCGGCGGTGGCCAGCAGGCCGCTCACCTCTAAGCTGATGCGATCAAGAGCCGGGTGTCGATCCGGCATGACGAATTGCCTTTGATAACGCAGCAGCGCCAGGGCGAGATCGTCGATGTCGTCGGCCAGGTCGCGCGCCAGACCGCTGACCAGGGTGGGAAGACTCATGCCGGTGTCTCCGCGCCGCAAAGGCGCATAGTCGGCGTGGGCTGAAACAACCGTGTCGAGCGCGTCCAACTGGACAACGATCACGGCTGCCAAGCGTTTTGCCGCGTCGGTGCGGCGGCCGAGAAACACTTGTTGGCGGGCTGCTTGCAGATGGTCGGCCAGAGCCGCCTGCTGTTCGATAACGCGCCGATAGACCTCGGTCAGATTGACGTCACGGTCATAGAAATTGGCGATCGCCCGCAAATAAAGAGCGAATTCGCGCAAACATTCGGCGACGGCAATACGTCGGCTGCTGGCCTCGGTCAGACGGGTGGCCGCGAAAGCAATCAGTAAGTAGAATAGGCCGCCGCCGGCAAACAATTCTTCGTGACGGATCGCCTCTTCGAGGGTGGTTATCGGCGCCCCCAGGGTAAAAACCAACGACAGCATGGTCAAGACGCTGACCGGCAAGGCCCATCTTCCGTAGCCGACCAGCAGACCGGCCAGGGCACTGACGAGGACCACGATCAATCCCTGCATGGCGGGATGGCCAATGGTCACAGCGATCAGCGCGGAGGAGAGGCAGGCAAGGACCCAGGAAAGCGGCAGGATCTTGAATTTGCTGGCCAGTGGATTGGGTATATCGGCAAGACTGACGCAGATGGCGCCGGTACCGGCGGCCATGCCATCCGCGAACCCAAATGCCTGGGCGAACAGGATCGTAACGGCACCGACTCCCAGTCCGACCGTCAGACCATTGAGCAGATGTTGACCAATACCAAGTCTGAGGAGGGTATCCGAGGATCGCGATCGCGTCAAATGAGACCATCCAAAATCAACCAAATACTCCGCTATGCTACCCGAGTGACTGGTATAACACCATGCGCTTGAATGGTTTTTCTTATCAGGTGACTTTCTCTTGCGGCGCCAAAATGGCTGAGAATACGCGAATCATTTCGTTCAATTCCGGGGGCGGGCGCTCGGTCAGTTGGGAAAGACGATCGCCATAGACCCGCACCATCCACGGCGTAGCGCCATCCACGGTGAAAATATTGCGGAATTCGCGCCGGCCCAATTTCTGGAAAGCAACGAAGAGAAAGACGCAAAACAGCCTTATATCGTCGCCCAGGATCGGCATCAGGATGCCGATCGCCGGCTTCGAGGTCGCGGCTATTTCGGCGATGGTCTTGCGGGCCTCGGTCATGTCAGCCCGATCGAAGAGCCGGCTGAGACCCATCTGCTCCCAGAGCTTCCAGAGAATGTCGGAGTCGATGCTGTCGGTGCCGGCACGCATCATCTGTCGCGCGCTGCCTAAGAAGAGTGGCCGGCGGCGGGTCATGGTGCCTCGCCCTTCCTCCTTGGCGAGCGCGCGCAATTCGCTCGGCTCACGAATTTCGAGCAGGTTCGTGCCAATCTCATCGACCATTTCGGGAGTAAATTGAACATAGTGTGGGATCAGGCGCGCTTGCCAGTCATAGATCAGATAATCGCGGATAGCCTGATAGAGTTTATCGCCCCGTCCGGGCAACCGGCGTTTTTTGGGCGGTGGCGGTTCGGCCAGCCCAAATTTTTCCATCAAGCGGAGCACAGTGCCAATCTCGCGATTCTGTTTGACGAGGACAGTGCGTTGGCCGCCCAGCTTGCGGCGGAAATGCCGTCGGGCAGCCGCACGCAAAATCAAGGTTTTGATTTTCCCGAGAGTTTCACCGCACCGAAGTTTTTGGCTGTCGCTGGGCACGACCGGTTGCCCCTGCTCGTCGACCAGCACCTTGGCGAAGAGATCGGGCTTGGTCCGCAACAGCTGAAAGGAGTCATGCAGAATCTCAGGTTCATTCATTATCGCCTCGTAGGCGGCGCCCCGATCCATCTGCGCCAGCCCATCCAACCAGCCGCGCAGGATGTCAGTAATGTCGGTCTTGAGCGAAGACTCGATTTGCTGCAACGGGGTCAGGCTAGATATTTCCGACATGGCTGACTCAAGAGTCTCCGTAGGGTCGGCCGTAATAAAACGTGCGGCAGTGCGAAAAAATTCCCGAGATCAGAAGTTTGAGTGAAAATATGCATAAATGGAAATAAAAAAATTAAATTTCTAGATGAAACATCCGAAAACTATAAAATAAAATATGTTACAAACATCTTAAAGTGCGATTATCACGCGATAAAAGTCAAATTTTGAGCGTCTATTTTGGCCTGGCTGAATCCCCATTCCGGCCGGCGCCAGCGCTGCGCGTGGCGAGACTTGTCAAGCCGGCCCGGTGATGCCAGCTTGTGTACATTCGTTCCCGATCCCAAGGAAATCACGATACGGCCATGCTACAGCTCGAACCTGCCATCGTCTGGCGTCATTTTACGACACTTTGCTCGGTCCCCCGCCCCTCGAAACAGGAGGCGGCGCTGCGGCAGAGGTTGGTTGACTGGGCCATCACGCAGGGTCTCGACTGCGAGGTCGATCAGACCGGCAATCTGCTGATCCAGAAGCCGGCATCCAAGGGCCGCGAGACGGCCTCCGCTGTCGCGATCCAGGGTCATCTCGACATGGTCTGTCAGGCCAACGCCGGAACCCCTCATGATTTCGCCCGGGATCCCATTACCCCGGTGATCCGGGGCGCTTGGCTGCACGCCGAAAACACCACCTTGGGAGCCGACAACGGCATTGGCGTGGCCCTTGCCTTGGCCGCGCTCGAAGATCGGGATCTGGTCCATCCACCGCTGGAAGTGCTGCTGACCGTCGATGAGGAGTCCGGCATGAGCGGTGCTCACGGACTGGCGTCGGGTGTTTTACAGGCGACCCGCATGCTCAATCTCGATACGGAGGAATGGGGCGAATTCTATCTCGGCTGCGCCGGCGGCTGCGATGTCGAGATAAGCGCCGATGGCCGCACCGAAGCCGCCCCGGAAGGCTGGATATTCCGCGAGATCGTTCTACGCGGCCTGCGCGGCGGCCATTCCGGAGTCGATATCCATCTTGGCCGCGGCAATGCCAATAAGCTTCTGATCAGGCTGCTGCGCGACTGGGACAAGCAGGGTTTGGTGCGCCTGAGCGCGCTCGAGGGCGGTACGGCCCGCAACGCTTTGCCGCGCGAAGCCTGGGCGGTGGTGGCGCTGGATCCGGCTGATGAGTCGTTGCTCAAAGAAAGCCTGGCCGAGTTCCGTGCTCTGTTGGAAGACGAGCTGGCCGGGCGCGAGAGCATGATCACCGCTTCATTGCAGGAAGCGCCGCCGGGATCCGTACTCGCGGTTGCCGATCAGACCCGATGGCTGGCGGCGCTGCATGCGGCGCCTTTTGGCGTTAAACAGATGAGTGCTGCGGTCGAGGGTGTTGTCGAAACCTCCAATAATCTCGGCGTTCTTTGGCTGCAGGACGGTACTCTGTCGGTCAATCTGATGGTTCGCAGCCTGCGGGATTCGGGAAGCCGGACCCTGGCCGACGAGATTGAATGCCTTTTCCAACTGGCTGGCTGCAACGTTAAGATCGTCGGCGCCTATCCCGGTTGGACGCCCAATCCGGAGTCGCCCCTGCTGGCCCTGTGCCAACAGGTCTATGAGCGGGAATTCGGCGCCAAGGCGGCGACCCAGGTGATCCATGCGGGGCTGGAATGCGGGATCATCGGCGCAAAATATCCTGGGCTTGACATCATTTCCTTCGGTCCGACCATCCGTGGCGCCCATGCGCCGGGTGAGCAGGTTGAAATTGCGTCGGT
>Ga0116226_10002250_pt1 | contig 16722 bp, 11 predicted proteins | sample S1TSphfallax_FD_89692 | JGI IMG/M metagenome (GOLD analysis project Ga0116226, IMG submission 89692) | Host-associated microbial communities from peat moss isolated from Minnesota, USA - S1T2_Fa - Sphagnum fallax MG | ecosystem: Host-associated > Plants > Peat moss > Unclassified | place: USA... | reverse complement strand
TTGGTGTGATCGCTATTTCTTCCTCCCGCATCGCAACGAGACTCGCGGGGTCGGGGGCTTGTTCTTCGACGACCTCAACGAAGGCGGCTTCGAGCGGTGCTTCAGCCTGCAACGCAGTGTCGGCGACCATTTTCTGACGGCCTATCTACCGATCCTCGCCCGCCGCAGTGACCATGCCTACGGCGAGCGCGAGCGCGAGTTCCAACTCTACCGTCGCGGTCGTTACGTGGAATTCAATCTGGTCTACGACCGCGGCACGCTGTTCGGGTTGCAATCGCGCGGCCGCACCGAATCCATCCTCATGTCCATGCCCCCGCTCGCGCGCTGGGAATACGACTGGCAACCCGCCGCGGGTACGCCGGAGGCACGCTTGTACAGCGACTTTCTGCGGCCCCGGGATTTTCTCAAGGAACTGCCGCAGCGGACCGAACCATGAGCGCGGGCGCCGCGGGCGGTTGCGGCTTGGTACGCGTTGCCGCCCTCATTGCAGTCTTCCTGGGATTCGGCTTGGACGGCTCGGTCCATGCCGGCTCGGGCGTTGACACGCCGCCGGTTGACACGCCGCCTGCTGGCGCGTCGCCCGCGTTGACTCTCGAGCAGATCATGGCGGAGCCGTCTTGGATCGGCTTCCCCGCGCAAGGCGCGTATTGGGCGGTCGATGGGCACGCCGTCTATTACTCGCAGAAGCGAGCGGCAACGACGCTCTCCGACCTACACCGCATCGATCTCGCGAATGGCCGGGACAGCCTCATCGAGGGCGCCGCGAGCGCGGATGCCGACGCGGGTGCGGTATACGACCGCGGCGGCAAGCGCGCCGCATTCGTGCGCAACGACGATTTGTTCGTGCGCACGGTCGGCGGCTTGCGGCCCGCGCAGATCACCCGCGGCCTCGCAGGGGTGAGTGCGCCGCAGTTCACCGCGGACGGTCGCTTCCTGCAGTTTCGCAGCGGCAACGACTGGTACGTTCACGATTTCGCGAACGGCCTGACGACAGCGGCCGCCATGGTGCGCGCCGAGAAGAGTCCGGACGCGGCTCCGGCTGCCGATGGCTTGCGCGAGATGCAGCTGCGCACCTTCACGACGCTCAAGAGGCTTCAAGACCAAAAGGACTTCGCCCGGAACTACGACGAGGACCAGAGACGTCTGGATCCGACGCGTGCCGCCGTCCCTTATTATCTGGGTGAGGACGTCAAGATCCGCGATACGGAACTCTCGCCGAACGGCCGGTGGTTGCTGGTCATCACGGAACCGAAAACCTACGAGAAGGGCCGCGAGGGCAAGCTCACGCGCTACGTCACCAACTCCGGTTACGAGGAATTCGAGGACGAGCGGCTGCGCGTCGGCCGCAATCCGCCGCCGCCGCAGTCGCTGCTGCTGATCGACCTGGCCGCACACGCAGTGCACCCGCTCGATGCCAGCGTCCTACCCGGCATCCATGATGACCCCTTGCAGGCCGTTCGTGCCGAAAACGGCTCGGCCGCACCGCCAGCGTCGCCGCCCACCCGCAACCTGAGCGTGATCTCCGACGACTCCGAGGATCCCGCCACCGCGACCATCGCGTGGAGCCGCGACGGTGAGGCGCTCGCGATCGAACTATTCGCCGCGGATCACAAGGATCGATGGATCACGAGCGTCGATTTCGGCGGCTTCAGTCTGGTCGTGCAACATCGCTTGAGCGATACGGCCTGGGTGAACCAGGATTACAGCGCGTTCGGCTGGCTGCAGGACGGACGCACGCTGTGGTATCAGTCGGAAGAATCCGGGTTCGCGCAGCTCTACACGAAGGCAACCGGCTCACCGCCGGCCGCGCTGACCCAGGGTGCGTTCGAATTGTCGGATCCGGTGCTGTCGGCCGATGGCCGCTGGTTCTATGCGCTCGGCAACGCCGCAGCGCCTTACTCTTACGACGTCTATCGCGTCCCGAGCCGCGGCGGCAAACTCGAACGCGTCACGCATCTGCAGGGAGTCGAATCCTTCGTGCTGTCGGAGGACGGCAAACAGCTCTTGCTCACGCATTCGTCGAGCGATGTACCCGCGCAAATCGCGGTCGCGCGGGCGGATGGCACGGGTAGCGTGCGCCTCCTCACCGATACGCGTACGGCGGCTTTCAAGTCGCTGTCCTGGGTTACACCGGAGATCGTGGCGGTGCCGTCGACGCATTTCAACGGCGTCATTTTCGCGAAGCTCTATCGGCCGCCGACGGACGGCGCCAAGCATCCGGCGGTGGTGTTCGTCCATGGGGCCGGATATCTCCAGGACGTACACCTCCGTTACCCGTATTATTTTCGCGAGCAGATGTTCAACAACCTGCTCGTCCAACGCGGTTACTTGGTGATCGATCTCGATTACCGCGCATCGCGCGGCTACGGACGGGATTGGCGGACCGCGATCTATCGGCAGATGGGGCACAGCGAACTCGAAGACCTCTTGGACGGCAAGCAATGGCTCGTGGACCACGCATCCGCCGATCCTGCCCGCTTCGGAATCTACGGTGGCTCCTACGGCGGCTTCATGACCCTGATGGCGCTGTTTCGGGCACCGGGCGAGTTCGCCGCCGGTGCCGCGTTGCGTCCGGTGACCGACTGGATGCAGTATGACGATACGTATACTTCTGAAATCCTCAACGATCCCCGGGTCGACGCCATTGCCTATGAACGCAGTTCGCCGCTCGAATTCGCCGCCGGCCTCCGCGACTCTCTGTTGATCTGTCACGGCGTCATCGACGACAACGTGTTGTTCGAGGACTCGATGCGCCTCTACGAGCGCCTGATCGAACTCCACAAGGACAATTTCACGATTTCGCCGTACCCTCTCGACCGCCACGGCTTCAGCAACTCCGACTCCTGGCTCGATGAGTACAAGCGCATCGACCGGCTGTTCAGGCAAACGCTCGAGGGAAATCCCCGCTGAGACGATAACGGGGCGCACAATGGCGCTGACATGAATTACAGGCACATCTACCATGCCGGCAATTTTGCCGACGTCGCGAAGCATATCGGTCTGCAGTACTGCCTGGACGCACTGAAACGCAAGGACACGGGTTTCTTCGCGCTCGACACACACGCCGGACGCGGCTACTACGACCTGCAGGCGTCCGAAGTGCAGAAGTCGGGTGAAGCGGAGCGCGGGGTGCAACGCCTGGTGAGGGAAGGCTTCGATGAAGCCGACCTCGCCGCCTATTTCGCGGCGATCCATGCGCGGCGCGACAAGCGTCTGCCGCGCTATCCGGGATCGCCGGCCTTGATCGCGAACGCACTGCGCGTGCAAGACCGCGCCGTGTTCGTGGAACTGATGCCGGCCGAAGCGCGCGCCGCCGAGCGCGAGATCGCTTCGCTGGGACGGATTCGCACCGAAATCGAGGACGGCTACACGGCATTGAAAGCCTTGCTGCCTCCCGATGAACGGCGCGGTCTCGTGCTGATCGATCCGCCCTACGAGAGTCTCGACGAACTCAAGACGATGCTGCAGGCCTTCGCGGCGGCATACGAGCGCTGGCCCAGCGGGATCTTTCTCATGTGGTACCCGATCCGCAGCGCCACTCAGCGACGGCAGGTCCACGCTCGCTTCGAAGCGCTTGGCATTCCGAAGATGCTCTATGCGGATCTCGCGATTCATCCGGACGATGCCGGTGTCGGTCTCGCGGGCAGCGGTCTCATGATCGTCAATCCGCCGTTCGGCGCCGATGAGCATCTCGCTGCGGCGTACGCGGCCATACATCGCACGATCGCCGCCCCGGGCTCAGGCTACGTGGAAGTCGCACGCTTGACGCCGGAGAGAATGGTATAACCTCGGCATGGAGCCCCGTGGCGAACTCCGCATTGATCCGTTAGCTGCGAGTTCAATAAATTGCTGGAACGTACATTTCGGCCGGGACCGGCGCTCGATGATATTCGGGATTGTGCACCCGCGTCGGCAGTGCCACCGGTTCGCGAGGAATTTCTTCGTAGGGGATCTGGCTCAAGAGATGATGAATGCAGTTCAAGCGCGCCCGCTTCTTGTCCACCGCTTCGACGATCCACCAGCGCGCCTCCGGGATGTGGGTGCGCTCGAGCATCGCTTCCTTGGCCTTGGTGTATTGCTCCCAGCGGCGGCGCGACTCGAGATCCATCGGGGAGAGCTTCCATTGCTTGAGGGGCTCATCGATTCGCACCTGAAAGCGCAGGTTTTGCACATCGTCGGTGATCGAGAACCAGTACTTGATCAAGATGATGCCGGAGCGCACCAGCATGCGGTAGAGCTGCCGAGCCGCTTTTTCAGCCGTTTCCCCCGAGTCGTCGATGAGATCGTGGATGCGCTCGTCATCGAGCTCGAGCTCCAGTTCCTCGTCGAAGCTGTCCGCGATCTCCTCGCGGATTCGCGCCGCCTTCTCCGCCCTGCTCTGGTCGTTCATCGCGCTTGACCTAGTGCGATAGTGCGCTCGGGCGCGAACGGCATCAGCCTTCGCCGATATCTCCGGGAGCCGTCGCGACCGAGTCATCGGTCTCGTCGACGGGCGCAGAGCTGCCGCCGCGCGGGGATCTTGAATGTTTCTTGGTCGATGCTGCGACGGCGTTGCGCGACTTGCTGCTCGCGGCTGCCCATTTGTCCGGGGCATTCGCAGGGGGCAAATCCGGCGAATGACTGGCGGGCGGATCACTGGCGGGAAAGGTTTCCTCGAGCGATTCGTCGATCTCGGCTTCTTTCGTCGAGTCGGCCGGCCCCGCATCCACCGACGCCAGTTGTCGCTCCGCCTCGAACCAATCTGCATCGGAAGAGCCATCGGGCCGCCCACGGTCGACCCAGAGCCGATAGGCAAGTTCTGCGATCGCTTGATTATTGATCATGTGGGGTCCAGGTTCAGTTTCTGTTGCACACCAGGATGGGCGCGTGCCCCGACCTCGCACAATTCCTCAGGGCCGGCATCTGCTATAGGAATTTGCCTTCGCAAGCATCCACTGGCCTGCTGGGCACCCCTACGGGCAGCCAGGATCCTTATGTGAAGTCACGGTCCGAGCCCCCAATGTACGGTACCGCACATCGGTCGTATCATGCAGCGAGCAGCATGGCTCATGATCCCGAGTCCGTCCCGCGCCGCCGGCCCATCGTGAGCAATACCGCGTTCGGCAAGCCGGGCATCGCCCCCACCTGGTGCTCCAGCGACAAGGATTTCATCACGACGGCTTTGGGTCCGTCGCGGCTTTGGGCTACCGTCGGCCACGGGATCGTCAACGAGATCTACTGGCCGTCGACCGGACAGCCGCAAGTGCGCGATCTCAGCTTCTACCTCGTCGGCCCCGCAGGTTGGATCGATCTGAAGCGTGTGCGCCGCTATGCGCTCGCGACGCCGGGTCCTTACCTGCCGCTGATCACCGTCACGCATACGGGTGAGCAGTACTCGCTGACGCTCGAGATCCTCCCCGATCCGCATCGTGACGTCTTGTTGATCCGCTATACGCTCACGGGTGCATATCGGCTCGTCGCGATCGTCGCGCCGCATCTGGGCAGCACCGGGCGCGACAACGACGCATGGCGCGATGGGAAGAACCTCTATGCGCGCCGCGGCGAGGCCGCGCTCTGTTTCATGGCCGGCACGCCGTTCGCGCGCGCCAGCTGCGGTTATGTCGGTCACTCGGATGGTTGGCAGGACCTTGCACGCCATGGGAGGCTGAGCTTCGATTTCTCCGCGGCGTACGCCGGCTCCGTGGCTTTGACCGGCGAGGCGACGGAGCCCCAGGGCGTATTCGCGCTCGGCTTTGCTGACACCCCGAGCGGCGCCCATACCTTGGTCCGCAGCGCGCTCGCGGAAGGCTTCGACGATTTGCGTACGGCGTTTCTCGACGGCTGGGAAACTTGGGGCGCGCGCCTGCGCTTGCCGCGTCCGACGCCGCGGCTCGGCGACGCCGGTCTTCTGTCGGCGACGATCCTGAAGATCCACGAGGACCGCAATTATCCGGGTGCAGTGGTCGCGAGCCTGAGCGTGCCCTGGGGCAATACGACGGACACGCTGGGCGGATACCATCTGGTCTGGCCGCGCGACGCGACGCTGAGCGCTTTCGCGTTGTTGGGCGCCGAGCAAATCCATGACGTACGGCGCATGCTCGGTCACCTGATCGCGACCCAGACGGCGGAAGGCCGCTGGCCACAGAACTACTTTCCGAACGGCGTGCCGTTTTGGACCGGAACGCAACTCGACGAGTCGGGCTTTCCGATCTTGCTGGCGGCAAAACTGTCCGAGCAGGGCCTGCCGGACCTGCACGGGACGGGCTCAATGGTGCGCGCGGCCGTGGGCTTCATCGTTCGCACGGGTCCGTCGAGCGAGCAGGATCGCTGGGAAGAGAACCCCGGTGTGAGTCCGTTCACGGTCGCCGTCGCGATCTGCGCGCTGGTGGCGGCTGCGCCGTGGCTCGATCCCGTCGAGCGTGCCTACGCAGCGTCGGTCGCCGATGACTGGAATGCACGGCTCGAGTCCTGGTGCTATGCCGAGCACACCGCGCTCGCAACGCGCGTCGGCGTCATCGGTCATTACGTGCGCATCGCGCCGACCGCCAAAGCGGGCGGACTCGCCGATCGGATGCAGCTGCGCAACCGCAAGGGCGAAACGATCGCCGCGGCGGCGCTCGTGAGCCTGGATTTTTCCTACCTCGTGCGGCTGGGTCTGCGCAGCGTGCACGACCCGCGCATCACGGACACCCTGAAGGTCGTCGACAGGGTGCTGCGTGTCTCGACACCGTCCGGCGATCTCTATCACCGCTACAACGAAGACGGCTATGGTGAACATCGCGACGGTCGGCCGTTCGACGGCAGCGGCATCGGTCGCCTGTGGCCGCTGCTCGTCGGCGAGCGCGGACATCTCGCGATGCAAGCGGGCGAGCCGACTCTCTCTTACCTCGAAACGATCTGGAATTGCGCGAGCGTCGGCGGCCTGTTACCGGAGCAGGTCTGGGACGCGGCGCCGATTCCGGCACGCGGCTTGGCGGCCGGTCGCCCATCCGGCAGTGCGATGCCCCTGCTCTGGTCGCATGCGGAGTTCCTGAAGCTCCTGATCGCGTCCGAGAAGCGGCGGCCGTTGGAATTGCTCGAGGCGGTGGTCGCGCGCTACGGCGGCTCTGCGCCGAAAACGGCGGCCGCCTGGCATTGGCGCAACGAAGTTCCGGTCGAACGCCTCGAGGTGGGTCTCGGCTTGGTCATCGAGGCGCGCGTTCCGTTCACCTTGCATTTCGGCTTCGACGGGTGGCGAGAGGTGCAAGAGCGCGAGGCATCGTCGCAGCCGTTCGGGATGTGGGGGGTGCGCTTCGCCGCGGCGGAACTCGCGTCGCGAGTGCGATTGGATTTTACGCGCCGCTATGGGGGCAGCTGGGAGGGACGCGACCACGCGGTCGAGTTCGTGCCCGAGTCGATTAGGCATCGTCTAACCGGCGGTGGCGGCACCCCCGTGCCGGTCGACAGAGGCGCCACTTTAAGCCGTGGCGCCTCTGCACGTGACGACGGAGTCGCTGTATCGCCAGAGTCGGAGTCGCTCCATCGATGAAGTTGCTCTAGGAATAGAGAACGTTCGCCAATGCCGCACCATTCGGGGTGCCGACCCCGGTACAGGCGTCCCAGCCGACCGTGGCCTCATAGTCGCCATTGGTGCCTTGCGTGATGTCGCGCAGCGCAGCCGGATTCTTGTAGATCAGCGGATTGATATAACCGGCCGGTTTGGCCTTTTTCTCATTCATGCGCGCGATCAGCGCCGCCCACAGGGGCGCTACGGCGCTGGTTCCCCCGATCACGGTATTGACCCCGTCGATACGCACCGAGTAACCGGTCGCGGGATCCGCGTTGCCGGCGACATCCGGCACGCCGCGCTTGACCAGCGGCCGTTGCCGGCCGCGGCTCGCCGTCGCGGCAGCACCCGATTGCCATGCCGGAGTCGGAAAGAAGCTGCTGATGCCACCGCCGCTCGCGCCGCCGTTCGCGCCATCGTTCCAAACCGTCTCCCGCGCAATTTTCGACTGCATGGCCTGCAGGCTGGTGCCGCCGCAGGCGAGTGCATGCGGACTCGATGCGGGGAAGTCGACGTTGTCGCTGCCGTCGCCGATACCGCCGCTCGAACCGTTGTCGCCGGAAGCGGCGCAGACGGTGATGCCCATCGCCGCGGCGTCCTGAAACGCCTCATCGAGTGCCGCGAGGGCTTGCGCGGTCCAAGTCGACTCCGGGCCGCCCCAGCTGATCGAAATCACGTTCGGCGAGTGCGCTGTGTCATGAATCGCGGTCGTGATGGCGTCGAGGAACCCCGCGTCGGTATTGGGCGCGAAATAGACTGCCACGGTCGCCTTGGGCGCGATCGCGCCGACGACTTCCACGTCGAGCATGACCTCCCCATCGGGCCCATTGGGATCCCCCGTGGGCGCGTTCTTGCCATGATCGACTGAAATCGCCTCGACCGTGGGGGTGGGAATTTGCAGTGCCGAGAAGTAGGCGGTCAGATCCGCCGGGCGAAAGCCGCCGCCCAGTTCGATCAGCGCAATGCACTGGCCCTCGCCGCTACCCTGCGGAAAGCTGTACAGCGAGGCTACCTGGGGCGGATCGAAAGCCACCGTCTCCGTTTTGGGCGCATACCAGTTGACGTTGCCGCCTGCAGGCCGCGGTCGAAAGTACGGTTTCGCCTGGGGTCGGTTGTCGAGCCCGAGCACGGCTTCGACGATTCCATCCAACTCGGCCGGCACCTGAATCGTGCCCGAACGTCCGCGATAGGTACCCCCGGGATGCGTGACCTGCAGTAATTGAACGCCGAATGCCGCGTCCATCTGCGCGACCGTTCCGGACAAGACGACAGTGCGGCGTGCGGCGCTTTCCTCGACAGCGGTGAGGCCATGTGCGCTCGCGAAAGCTCGTACCTTCGCCAAATCCGCCGGCTCCGTGCCATGCGCTGCGGCGAATTGTTCCCGGCTCAGATAACCGTTCTTGTCATTACCGTTGCCGTTGCTGCTGCCCGCGGCGAGTGCCGCCACTCTCTTGCGCAGCGCCGCCGCCGCACGCCTTCGCAAGATGATGCTGACTTCGAGGCGTTCGGACGGGTTTGCGGCCCCCAACACGCGCGAACCCAGCAAGGGATTGCGGTTGCTTCCACTTAACGCAATTTTGGCCATGACTTGGTACCCCTTCTTGAGAGTTGAAGAACCCTGCATTCGAGAGCTACTGACACAGACGACACATCCACAGACGTCACATCGAAAAAGGCGGGAAGCTTTGAAATTTCTGCTGTGGGGGTGGAAAACTAATTCCACCGTTCCAATGCTGTCAAGAAAAATACTTGAATGACATCAGTTAGTTATGTTGGATAACGAACAGACAAATTCCCCTGGGGGGCAGCATAGCGACGAGCTGCACACGCGCTCAATCGTCACCGACCGCGATCATGTTGTCATCGGCGATCCGGTCGATGAGCTTGTTGTAAGGATCGATCCCGGCGAAGGTCGGTTTCTCATCGACGAGCACCGAGTAAGTCTGTCGCTCCCGGGTCATTTTCTTCTTCTCGAGGTAGAGCGGCTTTTCCTCGTCTTTCTTGCCGCTGAACACACCGATCTCGATGTAGTCGGCGAGCGGCATCGGCGTCTCCTTGCCGGCGGCGTCGACCTGCGACTTGCGGGCTTGAACTTCGAGGGTCACCTCGTACTTGCCGGCCGGCGTGCGGCGCGCGGTCGCCGTCAGCGCCTTGTCGTCATAAAGCACGATGCGGTTGAAGCCGTCGTCGATGAGGTACTGGAACTCGGACGGCGTTTGCGCCCGCAAGGCTTCGATCAGTTGCCGCGTATCCGGATACGCCTGGTCCGCGGCGCCGACCCCGCGTGAGGCGTCCGCCGTGGACCGGTCCGTCGCGGATGCGTCTGCCGCATCGCTTTGATTGCCGGCATTGGCATAACGGTATTGCATCAGAAAATTATGCAAGGCCAGATTCACCTTGTCTTCACCGATGTAATCCGCGAGCGTGTACATGACCTGGCCGCCCTTGTCGTACCAGACGTAGGGTTCGCGCTCGACCAGGGCCAGCGGTCGTTCGCTGCGAACCTCGCCCGAGCGGCCGCGCAGGTAGCGATCCAGGAAGTGCCGCAGTACGCGGTGCATGTAGTCCTTGCCATATTTTTGCTGCATGACCATGTAGGCCGAGTACTGGGCGAGTGTCTCGGACATCATGTTCGAGCCAGCGACCCGTCCGCCGATCAACTGATGTCCCCACCACTGGTGAGCAAGTTCGTGCGCCGTCACGAAATAGCTCAAGTCCACGTCGGTCGGCTTCGCGAGACGGATGATGAAGCCGATCGACTCCGAGAACGGCACGGTGTTCGGGAAGGATTGCGCAAAGCTCCGATAGCGCGGGTACTCGAGGATCCGATATTGCTTGAACTGGAAGGGGCTGAAATTCGCCTCGTAATAGGCGAGCCCCGCGCGTGAACTCGCCAGCATGTCGTCGATGTCGTAGGCATTCTCCGGATCGTAGTAGACCTCGAGATTGATCGGCCCGTTGACGCCTTCATAGACCTCGCGACGAACCTGATAGCGCGCCGAGAGAAAGGCATAGAAGTTCAGGACATGGGTGTCGCCCATGCTGTATTCATAGTAGTGGCGACCTTCCATTTCCCAGTCCCGCTGCAAGTAGCCGGGCGCGATGGCGATCTGATCTGCGCTCGTGCTGACGATCGCATGGAAGCTGATCCAATCCGAGTTCGGTGTGAACAGGTTCAAACGTGAGTACACGGCATCGCCGCGCGGAGCCATCTCCTGCAGGGGTCCGAGGCCCTCTTCGCGCCGTCGCCGGGGATCGTCGATTTCCGCCTCGGGGCTGTAACCGATGTCGGGGAAGAATTCACGGTCGAAGAAGCTGCCGTTGTAGGCGAACTGTGCCAGCTCGTTGCCGTCCCGGAAACCCGTGGATTGATGACCGACGTCGAAGGTCATGCGCAGCACTTCGCCCGGCGCGAGCGGCGTCTCGAGCCGGTAGATCGTGTAGACGTTGCGCGCGGACTGGCTCACGAGGTGAAACGGCCGGTCGAAACTCACATGGCTCGCCGACTGGTTCGCATCCGACAGATGTATCTCGGGAATGGGCACGGCGGTCTTGTTCTGCAGCGTGTAGCGGCCCCGGCCGGTAAAGGACCGATGCGCCGGATCGATGTCGATGGTCGCATCCACGGCCGTGACCTTCGGCTGGGGCAGGAGTTCGTATTGCTTGAACTGCCGCTCGTAATCGGCGGCAATATGGCGCCGATCCTTGGAGTTCAAGTACTCATTGAGCACGTGCGCGTTGTAATAGAACCAGCCGCCGGCGCCGGCCGCGAGCAGCACGAAGGCGCCGGCGGCGAACCCGAGCGCCGGTGCCGCCCCAAGCGCCAGGCGGGCACGGGCGCGCAGGCCGTCTTCGGCACCGCGCCGCGTGAGTGCAATCGATAGCACGCCGAGTGCGGCGAAGATCGAGAACCAATAGACAATCGCCCAGGCGATCGCCGGGACGAAATGCCCGTAGCGGTTCATATCCGAGTAGATGTACGGCGGTACCCCGCCCGGAAGATACAGCGTGTTCTCCCACCCGAAATTGAACAGCACGGTTTGCAGCACGAACGTGCCGATCACGATGCCGTGCCCGATGAACTTGTTCGAGACCAGGGTCTGGATGAACATCGCGAACATCGCAAAGGCCAGGATTTGCGGGAACACGATCAAATAAAGCTCTTCGGCGTATTGCAGGATCTCGTAGTGGTGATAGCCGGCGAGGGTTTGCATGGCCACACCGACCAGCATCGTGACGCTGAGCAAGACCAGTTCGACGAAGGCGATCGCCGTGAGTTTCGACAGCCAGTCCGTCGCCGTCGGAATGGGGAGCGCATCATGGATGCCGTCGAAGCGGTTGTCGCGCTCGCGCCAGACGAGTTCGGCGGCATAGAGCCCCGCGACTATGTAGAAGAACAAGGTCGCGCTGCCCTCGACGGCCTGCAGCATCAGATAAGTCACGGGCCAGACGTTTTGACCGCCGATCCGGCCCGCGAAGTAGCCGTTGTTGATCGCGAACACCACCAGGAGGCCGACGATCGCCCAAAACGGGATCTCGCGCACGATCGTGCGGATGCGCAGTTGCGTCAGAGAGCGATATTGCACAAAGGTCGTACCGGCGCCGAAGGTCTGTTGCACGCGCGGCAGACGATTGGTCACCAAGGACCGTACGCGCGGCTGCGATGCGTCGTCCTGTTCGCGGGCCTTGGCCGCCCGCTTGCCTTGCGAGCGCAGCGTCAGGGCCTCGACCGACATCGGGAACAGCGCCCAGACGCCGACCAGCGCCGCGACGCCGAGGCTGAGCCAGAGGATCCGGTTGTAGAGGAATACGCCCGGCGAATAGCCGGAGAAGTCGAGCGGCAGCAGCAGCGTATTCTTCTCGAAGACGCTCCAATAGCGCGTGACCGCGTTCAAGAGCATGGCGCCGATCGGGTCGAGGATGCCGCTCCAGAAATGCTCGAGCGAGCGGGTGCCGAAGAACACCGTGATGCCGATCAAATACAGCATGAACAGCGCCACGCCCTGCAAATAGACGATGAAGATCCGCCTGGTCAGTGCGGCCACGGCGAAGAACAAGCTCCCCAAAAAGAAGATCTGCACCACGACGATCGAAAGGAACGGCTGCAGATACCACCACAGATGGTTTGGCCCGATGCGCGTATGGTCGGCCCAGGGCGCCAGCGTCCCCAGCCAAGTTCCCACCAGCATCCCGGAGAACGCGAACACCGTCGTCACGAACGAGCCGGCCCAGCGACCGCCGAGATAGGCGAACTTCGAGATCGGCTTCGTGAACAGGATCTGGTAGGTATCGCGCTGGAAGTCGCGCAGGATCGATGTGCCGAAGATCGCCGCGATCACGATCACGCCGAACAGACAGGAATAGATGTCGTCGACGGTGTTGGCATAGGCGCCGTTCAACAGCACCTTGCCGTTGCTGCCGCCGACGGGCCCGAAACTTTCGGAGGCCACGCAGAAGAATGAAAACGCCAACCACAGGAGGAAGTAGACATAGGTCGAGAGGCTCTTGAGACGGAAGCGCAGCTCGAAACGAAAGAATTCCATGAACATGGACATTTCAGAGCTCCCTTCCCGCCCGCTCAGTGCTTGGTTTGACGTTTCAAGTTGAGGAAATAGACGTCCTCGAGTCCCGAGGACACGGGCTGGAACCCGGTTCCCGGGGAACTCGGCGCGAACACGCGGATTTCATGTTGGCCGCCGATCAAATGGGTGCTGACGATCGTCAAACTCGACTCCAGCACGCGCAGTTCTTCGTCGGTCGCGACGATGCGCGACCAGATTTGCCCGTCCAGGGCGCGCAAGGAGTCTTCGGGCGATCCTTCCAGCAAGACCTGGCCGGCGGCGATGATCGCCATGCGCGGGCAGAGTTCGCGGACGTCCTCGACGATGTGCGTGGAGAGGATCACGGTCACGTCGCGGCCGATCGAGGCAAGCAGGTTCAAGAAGCGATTGCGTTCCGCCGGGTCGAGACCGGCCGTGGGTTCGTCGACGATGATCAGACGCGGATTCGCGAGCAATGCCTGGGCGATGCCGAAGCGCTGTTTCATGCCGCCGGAGTAGGTCGACAGGGCCTTCTTGCGCGCGCTCCAGAGATTGGTCTGATTGAGCAGCGCCTCGACGATTTCCTTGCGTTGACCCGCGACCGTGATGCCTTTGAGCACCGCCAGGTGATTCAGCATGTCGAGCGCCGACATCTTCGGGTAGACGCCGAATTCCTGCGGCAGATAGCCCAAGACCTTGCGCACCTCGTTCTTTTGCGTCAGCACGTCGAGACCGTCGAGATCGATGCTGCCGGAGTCCGGATCCTGCAGCGTCGCGATGGTCCGCATCAGCGAGCTCTTGCCCGCGCCGTTCGGACCCAGGAGACCGAACATATTGTTGCCGATCGTCAAGGAGAGGTTCCGGAGGGCCTGCACGCCGTTTGGATAGGTCTTCGACAGTCCCGAGATCTTCAATGTCATGGGCGCGCTCCCGCGGCTTCGTCGTGAATCCGATGGCCGGCAACGTAGCATGTACTTTTGGCGGCCGAAACCTGCCGCGACCGAGGTAGTCCCGGGCGCCGACGAGTTCGTCCCGGCGGCCCACCCGGTGGTCGCCAGCGCTCGCATCGGGCGGTCGGACAAGGCTGACGTCCGCCTCAGGATTGGACCGACGCACCCGGCGCGGCCTTTTATGCTAAGTTCTCGCCGCCGAATAAATCTAACTGCGCAGTGGAGAGCTTATGCAGAAAAGTGTTGCCCGGATGAAATACGTGTTGGTCATGGCATTGCTTGCCACCGTTTCAGCGTGCGTCGTGGCGCCGCGATATCACGAAGGGTACTGGGACCGCGAGCATGACCGCTATTGGGCCGGCGGCGTCTGGCATCGCTGCGATGAGCACCGCGAGTTCTGCCGATAACGCAAGTGATTCCGATGAGCGGTGAGCCGGCGATGCCTCGCCCGGCATGGGCGGCTTGCCGCGCTTAGTTCGTCCAGCGGATTGCCTCGCGCACCTGCATGGCGATCCGGTCGAGCGCCGCCGCATCCAGATTCTGGTTTCGTGTCAGCACCGCGATCGCGCCATGGCCCGGCATGGGCAGTATCTCGCCGCGGTAGCCCTGCTCGTCGAAGTTGTCGGCAACCTGAGCCGATTCGTGCACCAGGACCATCACTGTCACGGGGCCGGAGCGGTCTTGGACGACGAGGTGCGGCACCTGATGCCCACGGAAAGGACAGCTGCTCGCGTAGCTCACCATCCCGGCCGTGGTCGCGGTCAAATGCATGTGCGCATCCCGTGTCACGGCTTCGAGCGCGGCCGGCGACACCGCAGTCGTCGTGGCTCGCCACGCATCCGGCTCCCCGGCCATGTGGGTCACGACGTCGCCGGCAAGACTCGCGCGAGGCACGGCGAGCCAGAGCAAGCCGGCAACGCCGACCGCGGCGACGAGGCTGGCCGCGAACGCATACCAGCGGGGCGGGCGAGCGGGCAGGGGCAGACGAACCGCCTGCGCGAGCCGTCCCTCGAACGCCGCGACGCGCTGCGTGAATTTCGCGCAGTCCGTGCAGCTATCGGCGTGCGCCCGCATGTCGGCGCTCACGACCGCCGGCTCCGCGAGCAGCGCGGCCCGGTATTGCTTACAGTCCATCATCGTCCGGATCCTGCGAAACGTCCTCGCCGCAAAGCGACCGCAACTGCCGGCGGGCGCGAAACAGGCGGGTGAGAACGGCCGCGGTGGTCAGTCCCAGTTGTTGGCCGATTTCGGCCGTGGTGAACCCCATGAGCACCTGCAGAACCAGGGGCTCTCGATACTCTGCCGGCAGCCGGTAGATCGCCGACCGCAACTCCGCGAGATTCGGATCCTCGCCGCCCGCGAGCGCCGGTTCCTCGCTCGCAACGAGTTCGTCGAGGTCGACCGTGGGCAGTCGCTTGCGTTCGAAGGTGCGGGCGTACTCGCGCCGGATGATGGTCAGAAGCCAGGATTTGGCCGCTTTTTCCTCCTGGAGCGCGTCCTCGGCCTTCCAGGCGCGCAGCAGGGCTTCCTGAACGACATCTTCCGCAAGACTGCGGTCACGGGCCAGCCACAGGGCGAATCGCAGCAGATCGGGGCGCAGGGACTGGCATAAGGCCTGGAAGCGGGCGTGCCTCTGCTTTTCGCCGGTGCGGCTCCGCATGGTTAAATCAACTTCCATCCCTCGAATTCCGGGGGGCGATAGTAGCGCATTGCGGGGGCGAATCCGCGCCGGTGGCGGGGCGCCGTCGGTTAAAATCGCCGTCGAAGCTTGTGCAGGAGACATGAATAGATGACCGGCAATTCCAATGATTCATTTCCGCGGATTCGCTTGCGTCGCATGCGGCGGGACGAGTTCTCCCGCCGCCTCATGCGCGAAACCCAGCTGACCGTCGATGCGTTGATCTATCCGGTCTTCGTGGTCGAGGGCGCCGGCCAGCGCCAACCGATCGCCTCGATGCCCGGGATCGAGCGACTCTCGATCGATCAACTGCTGCACGAGTGCGCGTCTTTGGTGCGCCTGGGCGTCCCGGCGATCGCGATTTTTCCCGTGACACCCATCGGCAAGAAGACCCTGGACGCGCGCGAATCCTGGAATCCTGAGGGTATCGCGCAACAGGCGGTGCGCGCCGTCAAACGTGAATTCCCGAACTTGGGTTGCATAACCGACGTGGCGCTCGACCCGTTCACGACCCACGGCCAGGACGGCATCATCGATGCAGCCGGTTACGTGCAGAACGACATCACGGTCGAGACCCTGATCCGCCAGGCGCGCTCGCACGCCGACGCCGGCGCGGACGTGGTCGCCCCGTCGGATATGATGGACGGCAGGATCGGCGCAATTCGCGCGGCGTTCGAGGACGCGGCCCTCGTGCACACCCGGATCCTCGCCTACGCGGCAAAGTATGCATCGAGTTTCTACGGACCGTTTCGCGACGCCGTCGGATCGGCGGGGCAGCTCGGCAAAGGCAGCAAGAATACCTATCAAATGGATCCGGCCAATTCGGACGAGGCCTTGCGTGAGGTCGAACTCGACATCGCCGAGGGCGCCGACATGATCATGATCAAGCCGGGTCTGCCGTATTTGGACATCGTGCGCAGGGTCAAGGACCGTTTCGGCATGCCCACGTTCGTTTACCAGGTCAGCGGCGAGTATTCGATGATCATGGCCGCGGCCGGCAATGGCTGGATCGACGAGCGCGCGGTCGCC
>Ga0116226_10002249_pt1 | contig 16723 bp, 15 predicted proteins | sample S1TSphfallax_FD_89692 | JGI IMG/M metagenome (GOLD analysis project Ga0116226, IMG submission 89692) | Host-associated microbial communities from peat moss isolated from Minnesota, USA - S1T2_Fa - Sphagnum fallax MG | ecosystem: Host-associated > Plants > Peat moss > Unclassified | place: USA... | reverse complement strand
CTCACCGCCACGATCAAATAGAGCAGTCGCAAACAGCGTCCATCAGCTTTTTGCCGCCCGATAGGCGGCGAGCAGCGTCTGGCCGGCGGCGATCACCGCTTCCTTGTCGCCCTTGCGGATCAGTGTTTCATCGACCAGCTTGCCGCCCACCCCGACACAAGCGGCGCCGGCCCGAACCCAATCGCCGACGGTATTGGCATCGACACCGCCGGTCGGCATGAACAGTAGGGAGGGAAAGACCGAGCGCAAAGCTTTCAGGTGGGCCGGTCCGACCGTGGCGGCCGGGAACAGTTTCACCGCGCTGGCACCGGCTCGAAGTGCCTCGAATACCTCCGTCGGGGTCATGGTGCCCATCAGGCTGGGGACGCCAAGATCTTGGCAGGCGGCGCCGACCGATGCGGTGACGCAGGGCGACACCACATACCGTGCGCCGGAGGCGATGACCTGTTTGGCCTCGCTCGACGAGAAGACCGTGCCGGCGCCGATCAGCAGAGTCTCGTCCTTGGCCAGGTCGGCGATCAGGTCCACGGCGCCCGGAATGGTCAGGGTGATCTCGAAGGTGCGAAAGCCGGCTTCCTTTAGCCATGCCACCGAGAGATTGGCGAGGTCCGCGTTTGCGGTGCGAATGACTGGTACGACGCCAAAAGCCAGGATCTGGTCGAGAACGGGCGAGGCAGGGGACGGGGTCAGCAAGGAGGCACCTATCAGATGCTTGTGTAAAATTTACAGTGTTACCCGTAAAATACGCATGAAAGGGCCGCATATGCGACATAAAAGCGATTTTTCTGTAAAAAAAAGACATTTTGTTCTTGTGGTCGGCCAGGCCAAATCCTAAAGTCGCGCCGATTGGGGATCAGCAGCTTCATGGCCCATTTCATCCGTTTTTCCAGCCCACAGGATCTGGCCGACCATGCCGCGGCGCGGGTCGCCGATCTGGCCGGACTTGGTCTGGCCGAGCGCGGCGCCGCCTCCCTGATCTTGCCGGGGGGGCGCACGCCGGCCCTGTTTCTCGCCGCCCTGGGAGCCATGAACCTCGATTGGCCAAGGGTTAGTCTGACCCTGTGCGACGAGCGCTGGGTCGATGAGAAATCCCCCGACAGCAACGCCGCCATGGTACGGCGAAATCTCCTGATCGGAGCGGCGGCGAAGGCCAGCTTCCTGCCGCTTTATAATGGCGAACCGACCCCCGATGCGGGATGCGCAGCCGTCGAGGCGGCGCTCGACCTTCTGCCCCGTCCGTGGGACGCGACCATCATTGGCATGGGAGATGACGGGCACTTCGCCTCGCTCTTTCCCGGCGAGCCGGCGCTGATTGCGGGGCTGAACCTGGCGAGCGGGCAGAATTGCGTCGCCGCGCGCGGGCCGGCCGATGGACCGCCGCGTCTCTCCCTCACTCTCGCCAGTCTGGCCCGGTCGCGTCATATCTTCATTCTCGCCACCGGGAGTCAGAAGCGGCAGATCTGGGAGCAGGCCGCGCATGCCGATCCGTTGGCGCTGCCGGCGGCGGCGTTGCATCGTCTGACCACGACGCCGGTTGATTTTCTTTGGTGTGAGGCCTCAGGATCATGACCATCAATCCCATCCTCGCCAGCGTCACCGACCGCATCATCCTGCGCAGCAGAGCGCTGCGGCAGGCCTATCTCGGGCGGATCCGCGCGGCGATGGAACCAAGGCCGCGCCGAACCGAGATGGCCTGCAGCAATCTCGCCCACGGCATGGCCGCCTGCGGCGCCGCCGAGAAGGCGCAGATTCGCGGCAACCAGGGTGCCTGTATCGCCATTGTCTCGGCCTATAACGACATGTTGTCGGCGCATCAGCCTTTCGAGAGTTTTCCGGCGCTGATCAAGCAGGTGGTGCATGAGGCGGGCGGCGTCGCGCGTTTCGCCGGCGGCGTGCCGGCCATGTGCGACGGCGTGACCCAGGGCATGGCCGGGATGGAATTGTCGCTGTTCTCGCGCGACGTGATCGCCACCGCCACCGCCGTGGCGCTGTCCCATGATCTGTTCGATGGCGCTCTGTTGCTGGGCGTCTGCGACAAGATCGTCCCCGGCCTGATGATCGGCGCGCTCACTTTCGGGCATCTGCCGATGATCTTCGTGCCCGCGGGTCCGATGCCGACCGGGATCGGCAATAGCGAGAAGGCCAAAGTGCGGCAAGCTTATGCAAAAGGTGAGGCGACCCGGGAGGATCTGCTGACGTCGGAGGCCGCCGCCTATCATGCGCCGGGCACCTGCACCTTTTATGGTACCGCCAACTCCAATCAGATGTTGATGGAGATCATGGGGATTCATCTGCCGGGCGCTTCCTTCGTGCCGCCCGGCACACCCGAGCGTGACGCCTTCACGGCGGCCGCGGCCCGGCGCGTGGTGGCGCTTTATGGGCAGGCCGAGCAATTCGCTCTCGGCGAGATCGTCGATGAGCGCAGTTTCGTCAACGGTATCGTCGGCCTCCTGGCGACCGGCGGATCGACCAATCATACGATGCATCTGCTGGCGATGGCCCTGGCCGCCGGCATTCATCTCGATTGGCAGGATTTTCACGATCTCGCCAAGGTGGTGCCGCTGATCGCCAAGGTCTATCCGAGCGGCACGGCCGATGTGAATGATTTCCACCGGGCCGGCGGTCTTGCGGCGGTGATCGGCGAGTTGCTCGCCAACGGATTATTGCATCGGGATGTTAAAACCGTCGCCGGCACCGATCTCGCGGCTTATGCCCATGAGACCGCGCTGACCGAGGAAGGACTGGTCCGCCGCGCCGAGCCTGCGCAATCGCGCGACAAAGCCATCATTGGCAGTGTCGCCGAACCCTTCAATCATGACGGTGGTCTGACCACGCTGGACGGCAATCTGGGCCGCTGCGTCGCCAAGACCTCGGCGGTCAAGGCGCAGTTCCAGTCGATCGAGGCGCCCTGCCGGGTGTTTGCCTGCCAGGAAGAGATGGAAGAGGCTTTCAAAGCGGGCGAGTTGCATCGTGACGTGGTGTGCGTGGTGCGGTTCCAGGGGCCGCGCGCCAACGGTATGCCGGAACTGCACAAGCTGACCCCGCCGCTCGGCGTGTTGCAGGATCTCGGTTTCAAAGTGGCTTTGGTCACCGATGGCCGCATGTCCGGAGCGTCGGGCAAGGTATTGGCGGCGATCCACGTCACGCCGGAGGCCTTGGGCGGCGGTCCGCTGGCGAAATTACGGGATGGCGACATCATCCGCATCGATTGCGCTTTGGGCGTGCTGCAGGTCAGGCTGCCGGGCGCAGAATGGGCGGAACGGCCGGTCGCCGAGCCGCCGCGGGCGGGGCAATGGGGTACCGGCCGGGAGCTGTTCGCCCCCTTCCGGCAGGTGGTGTCGCCGGCCGATCGCGGCGCCAGCATTTTCACGTTCGATGGACGTTATTGACAAGGTGGCGGGTCCCGAAAGTCTGGCGGTCGACCTCCCGCTGCTCGATCATATCAGGCAGGCCGAGGCGATCTTGCGGCGCTCGGAACGGAAAGTCGCCGATTTCATTCTGACCTCCCCGCAATCGGCCCTGTCTTTGGGCATATCAGCCCTGGCCAGCGCCAGCGGAGTCAGCGACCCGACCGTGCTGCGATTTTGCCGCGCCCTCGGTTATGATGGCTTCCAGAGCTTCAGGCTGGCCTTGGCTCGCGCCCTTGCGCTCGGGTTGCCAGCCATCCGGGAGGGAATCGGTCCTGGCGACGATGTGATCAGTTTGGCCGCCAAGGTCTGTTCGCAAAGCGCTGCTGCGATCCATGGAATGCAAAGCCGGGTCGATTGGGCCGTCGTCGAGCGCGCCATCGACTGTCTGGCCCGGGCGCCCCGCATCGAATGTTATGGGGTCGGCGCATCGGGTGCGGTGGCGATCGACGCGCAGCATAAACTCATCCGCCTGAGCGTGCCGGTCACCGCCTATGTCGATCCGCATATGCAGATCATGTCGGCTACCAGCTTGAAACCCGGGGATGCGGTGTTGGCCTTTTCCTATACCGGCCGTGCGCGGGAGGTAATCGAGGCGTCGCAATTGGCACGCCGCCAGGGTGCCAGCGTGATCGCCGTCACGACCGCCGACACGCCGCTCGCGCTTGTCGCCACCCATCCCTTGCTGCTGCCTTCCGTCGAGGACACAGAAAACTTCACGCCGATGATCTCCCGCCTGCAGCAATTGATCATGGTCGATATTGTGGAAATCGGCATCGCCTTGCGACGTGGCCCGGCTCTGGTCCCCCATTTGCGGCGGATGAAGCGCGCCTTAAGGAGCGCGCGGCAGAATCCGCCGGAGATTTGATCGATGAGGAAACGCTGTCACTTGAGGAGAATGCGATGACTATGGCGCCGGAAACAACAGCCGGGCCCGTTTTAGTGCTGCTGGGCGGCACGGGCGATCTTGCGCGGCGCATGTTGCTGCCATCGTTGTTTCACCTTGAGATCGACGCTCTGCTGCCGCCCAATCTCCGCCTGATCGGTGTTGCCCGCGATGGCCAATCGCCCGAGCAATATCGCGCGATGGTGCGGGCCGCCATTGCCGCGCGGGAGACGCTCAGTGACGCGGTGTGGGAGCGGTTCAATGCCCGGATCGATTATTATTCGGGTGACGTTACCAAGCCGGAGGGCGCCGTGAAATTGGCGGCGCAGGTCGGCCCGTTTAGTGAACTGGTGATTTATTTCTCGGTTTCGCCCAGCCTCTATGCCGCCGCCTGCGCCTCTTTGGCCGCCGCCGGGCTGATCACCCAGACCACCCGTCTGGTGCTGGAAAAACCGATCGGCCGCGACCTGGAGAGCTCGATGGCTCTCAATCGCGCCGTCGCCGCTGTGGCCAGCGAAGAGCAGATCTTCCGTATCGATCACTATCTCGGCAAGGAGACGGTGCAGAACCTGATCGCACTCCGCTTCGCCAATATCGCCTTCGAGCCGCTCTGGACCAACCATACCATCGATCATGTGCAGATCACCGTTGCCGAGACCGAAGGGGTCGGGAGCCGCTGGCCTTATTACAATGATTATGGCGCGCTGCGCGACATGCTGCAGAATCACATGATCCAATTGCTCTGCCTGATCGCCATGGAACCGCCGGCCGATCTCGATCCCGACGCCGTCAGGCAAGAGAAGGTCAAGGTGCTGAAGGCGCTGCGGCCGATGAGCCGCACCAGCGTGGGACAGGAAGTCGTGCTCGGCCAATATGCACAGGGTATCGTCGATGGCAAGTCGGTCGAGTCCTATCTCACGGAGGTCGGCAAACCGACCAACACGGAGACTTTCATCGCGCTGCGCTGTTTCATCGATAATTGGCGCTGGGCGGGCACGCCATTTTTTCTGCGTACCGGCAAACGCATGCCCGAGCGGCGGACTCAGATCGTCATTCAGTTCAGGCCGCTCCCGCATTCCATATTCAGTCCAGAAGCCAATGAAGATATGGTCGCCAACCGACTGGTGATCGACCTGCAGCCGCAGGAGGATATTTCGCTCTTGCTGATGAATCAAAAGCCCGGCTTGGGCCAGGACGGCATGCGGCTGCAATCCATGCCTCTCTCGCTCAGTCTCGCCAAGGCCTATAGCGGTCACGATGGCCGGCGGCGGATTGCCTATGAGCGGCTTTTATTGGATATCTTCCGCGGTGACCGCACCTTGTTCGTTCATCGAAACGAGGTCGAGGAAGCCTGGCGATGGGTCGATGGAGTCGCGGCAGCCTGGGGTGAAGCGGGCCTCAAACCCAAGACCTATGCCGCCGGCAGCTTGGGCCCGGCGGGTGTCCACGCCCTGATCGAGCGGTCGGGCCACCAATGGCATGACTGATGAGAGTCTCTATAAAGCTCGAGGTTGAGTAATGGTGCAAATTTCTTTAAGGATAAACCACCAAAAAAATCGTGCAGTTGAGCCCGCTGATTGGCGATAAGCACGATCGGGGAGGAAAAATGAGTCAGTCAGCGTCGCGATCATCATTTGCGTTTACCCAGTCTCTTGCTTTTACCTACGTCACGTCGCTGTTTTTCGCCTGGGGATTCGTTACCGCGACATTGGATCCGTTGGTGCCGCTGGTTCGCTCGGTTTTTACCTTGAGCTACAGTGAATCCCTGCTGACGCAATTCGCCTTCTTTATGTCCTACGGCGTCATTTCCTTGCCTGCCGCCGGCTTTGTCGCCCGGCGCGGTTCGGCCGCATCGATCATCATCGCCCTGCTTTGCATGGTGGCCGGCTGCCTGATTTTTCCGCTCGCGACAAGTCTGCGTGCCTATCCGCTGGTTCTGCTGGCGCTCTTCGTGCTGGGTTCGGGCATCACCCTTTTGCAGGTGGCGGCCAATCCGCTCGCGGCGGCCCTCGGCCCCCCCGAGCACTCGCATCTGCGCCTGACCCTGTCGCAAGCCTTCAACTCGCTCGGGACCGTGCTGGCGCCGATCATCGGATCGGTGGTGATGCTGCGCGGCGGCGTGTTCAGCGCGAGCCAGGATGATGAGGCCAACCGGTTGGAATCACTGAAACATGTCGACCAGTCCTTTCTGCTGGTGGCGCTCGCCATTCTCTTTCTGGTCTTCGGTCTTTGGCGGGTGCGTGGTCTGTTGGTGGTTGATGGGCTGGCGCCCAGGGATCGGATCTCGTCGCCCCTGGCCGCGTTTAAATCGCGCTGGGCAGTGGCTGGGGCGGTCGGCATTTTTCTCTATGTCGGCGCCGAGGTCTCGGTGGGCAGCGTCATCATCAATTTTCTCATCCAACCGCAGATCCTGGGCGTGGCGCCGGAGCGCGCGGGTTTTCTGCTCAGCTTTTACTGGCTGGGCGCCATGGTCGGGCGCTTCGCCGGCAGTCTGCTGCTGACCCGCTTCCGCGCCGGACCCCTGTTGACCGGAGCGGCGCTGGTCGCTGGCCTCCTCTGCGTCACGGTCAGCCAGGCGAGCGGCGAGTTGGCCGCCGCCGCGGTGTTGTCGGTCGGACTGTTCAACTCGATCATGTTCCCGACCCTCTTTACCCTGACCCTCGAGCGTTCCTCGGTGCCGGCGCCAGCGACATCCGGATTACTCTGTGTCGCCATCGTCGGTGGGGCGATTCTGCCGCAACTGGTGGGACGCGTCGCCGATGTCGCCGGCCTCAGTGTCACTTTCCTGGTGCCCGCCCTCGCCTATTTCGGGATCGCGCTGTTTGCCGCGGCGACGTCACGGCCGATTGCTTTGAAAAGGGGGGTTTGAGGCCATGATCAGGATTGGCGTTGATTTCGGCGGAACCAAGATCGAGGCCGCCGCCCTTGATCTTGATGGCGGGATCCTGGCACGTCTGCGCGTCCCCAATCCCGGCGCCTATGACGCCGCCCTGATCGCCATCCGCGATCTGGTGACCCGGGTCGAGGCGGAGGTGGGGGCGACCGGCACTGTTGGCGTCGGGCTGCCCGGGTCGATTTCGCCGCGAACCGGTCTGATGCGCAATGCCAACTCGGTCTGGCTCAATGGCCGCGCGGTGATCGAGGATCTGAGCGCGGTCATGAAACGCGATGTCCGGGTCGCCAATGATGCCAATTGCCTGGCCCTGTCCGAGGCGGTCGACGGGGCGGTCGCCGGCGCCAAGGTCGCCTTCGCCATCATCATCGGAACCGGCTGTGGCGGCGGTGTGGTGGTCGATGGGCAACTGGTCGCCGGCGCCAATGGCATCGGCGGCGAGTGGGGGCATATTCCGCTGCCCTGGCCCTCGCCGGCAGAGAATCCCGGGCCGCTCTGTTGGTGCGGTCGCCATGGTTGTCTTGAGACTTGGGTATCAGGGACCGGGTTTCAGCGGGATTTTGCCGAGCATAGCGGCGGTCGGCAACTCACCGGCGAAGCGATCATCCAGGCGGCGCGGCGCGGCGATAAGCCGGCGGTTGACGCCTTTGATCGGTTGATCGGCCGGCTTGGCCGGGCGATCGCGGTGGTCTGCAATATTCTCGACCCTGACGCCTTCGTGATCGGCGGGGGCTTGTCCAATGTCGCGGAACTCTTCGAAGCTTTGCCTGATGCGGCGCGGCCTTTCGTCTTCTCCGACAGTTGGGACGCCAGGATCGTTCCCGCCCAATGGGGAGATTCCTCTGGGGTCCGCGGCGCCGCGCGGTTATGGTCGTCGGCAGACTATCCCGTTATGCATCCCTCCTGAGGTGTCATCGATGTCGGTTGAAGCTGATCTGGCCCAGGACTCCCTGTCACGTCTGAAATCTTGGCTCATCGATCAGGCTTATCCCGTGTGGTGGGAGCAGGGGGCCGATCAGCTCCAGGGCGGCTTTCACGAAAAACTCAGCCAACAAGGCCAACCCCTGAAGCTGGCCAGGCGGGCGCGGGTTCAGCCGCGCCAAATCTATAGCTTCAGCCAGGCCGGTCGGCTTGGCTGGACGGGGGATTGGCGAGCGGCCGTGCGGCATGGCATGGATTTCTATCTGACCCATTATCCCCGTCCCGATGGCCTGTTCCGCAGCCTGGTGTCGGCAGATGGCAAAGTGCTCGACGAGACAGCGAGCTTCTATGACCAGGCTTTCGCTCTTCTCGGGCTGCATGCCGCCTATCAGACCTTCGGCGGCGACCCGGTCTATCGCGATCAGGCGCGTCGGTTGCTGGCACAATGGATCGCCACCCATAAACATCCCGCCGCCGGCTTCGAGGAGAGCGTGCCGCGCAGCCTGCCGCTTTGCTCGAACCCGCATATGCATCTCTTCGAGAGTTGCCTGGCCTGGCAGGGTGATGATCCGGACGGACCGTGGCGCGGCCTCGCCGGCGAGATCGGCGCTTTGGCGCTGGATCATTTCATCGACCCGCAAAGCGGCGGATTGCGAGAATTTTTTTCCGGCGACTGGTCGCCCATGCCGGACGAGCAGGGGCGCATCGTCGAACCCGGCCATCAATTCGAATGGGCCTGGCTGCTGATGCGCTGGGGCCAGTTGGAAAGTCATCAGGGCGCACTCGAGGCCGGCCTGCGGCTGATCGAGATCGGCGAGACCTATGGCGTCGATCGGGTACGCGGCGTTGCCTTCAACAGTCTGCGCGACGATTTCACCGCGCTTGACCGCCGCGCCCGCCTTTGGCCGCAGACCGAGCGTCTCAAGGCCCACTGCCTGGCGGCGGAAGTGACCGGCAAGGCGCAGCATTGGGTGCGTGCGGCTTCGGCGGCGCGGGGATTGATGCTCTATCTCGACACGCCCACGCCCGGTTTGTGGTGGGATATGCTGACCGAGACGGAGGGGTTCATCGATGAACCGGCGCCTGCCAGTTCCTTCTACCATATTGTCTGCGCCATCGCGGAATTCGACCGCGCCATGGCGGCACGCTGAGATGAGGCTATGCCGCACCCTTCTCCTGATGGTGCTGCTGGCGGTCGCGGGGCGCGCGCAGGCCGCTCCTCCGGTGGTTTCCCTCAAGCTGGGAGAGCTGCAGGGCGCGACGACCGAGTCCGGGGCATCGTTTCGCGGCATCCCCTTCGCCCGGCCGCCGCTCGGCGATCTGCGCTGGCGTCCACCGGTCCCGATCGAGGCGTGGCAGGGCATTTTTGTCGCCGACCAGTCCGGGCCGCCCTGCCTGCAGGTCGATATCGGCTGGAACCATCAGGATGCAATTCAGAGCCGAGAAGATTGCCTGACGCTCGATGTCAGCACGCCCGCGCTCCATCCGGCGGCGCCTTTACCAGTGATGGTATGGATCCATGGCGGCGGAAATCGGGCTGGGTCGGGGTCTAATTACAGCCTGTCGCCAATCATCCGTCAGAATGTTGTGCTGGTGACCATTCATTATCGGCTGGGTATCTTCGGCTTTTTATCGCACCCCGCCTTGAGCGCCGAATCGCCCTTCCACTCCTCGGGCAATTATGGGTTGCTCGATCAGATCGCGGCGCTCCGTTGGGTCAGGGACAATATCGCCGCTTCTGGCGGTGATCCAGACAATGTGACGATTTTCGGGGAGTCCGCTGGCGGACAGGATGTTGGTCTGCTCAGAATTTCGCCCCTGGCGCGCGGCCTGTTTCGCCGCGCCATCGAGGAAAGCGGCACGGTCGGCTTTGGTTTGCCGCCCCGTTCTCTTGCCGCCAATGAAGCCCTCGGTGAGACATTTCAACGTCGCGCCGGCGCCGACTCGATCGACGCATTACGGGCCATGGCCGGCTCAGATTTGCTGCGCGCGCAGGAAGATCTGTCGCCGGCACAAATCAAAGACCGAACCCTCCTTTGGCTCCAGGCGATCGTCGATGGCTGGGTCGTTCCTGCGGCGCCAGAATCCTCGCCACCCGCGCCAACCCCTTTACTGATCGGCAGCAATGCCCGCGAGCTTGGTCTATTCGGCAAGTTCGATGAGGTTCTGGCCGCCTCCTTCGGTGACAAGGCCGTCGAGGTCCGTGCGCTCTATGAGCGCCTGAGCACGCCGCGTCTCGGCGATCCGGCGACGCAACTGGCTGATGATCTGACCTTTCGTTGCCCGTCTCTGGCGGTGGCGGCCCGCGACGCGCAGGCTGGCGTCTGGCAGTATCATTTCGACATGACCCCGCCAGAAGGCGAAGTGGCCCATGCCGGCGAGCTGGCCACTGTATTCGGCGGTGACACGCCGATGCAACGCTATTGGACAAATTTTGCCAAGACGGGTAACCCCAATGGGCCGGGGCTGCCATTCTGGCCGGCCTTTAACCGCGAAGGGCGTTCCTATCTCGAATTTGCCGACAGCGGACCGCAACCAAAGCAAGATCTGCGAGGTCCTATCTGCCGCCTGTTGCCGGCCCTATGAGAACCTGTAGGTTTTTCGCTTGATAAGCGCTCTGATCGGCTTTTCGAAGTATAAATGCAAAGCGATAGACAAAAATATTAAAAGAAAAATGTAAATAAATAAACTGACCGTCGGCGTCACGGTTATCTCGTAAACATAGAGCATGGCGTTAAACCATCCACGCACCGGCGATTGAATGATGTATAGAACGTAGCTGGACTCGCCGAGCAAAATCGCCAGTGGATTATCAAGAATGTAAGTATATTTCGTTGTTATCAGCGTAATAAACGTGAACGACGCCGCGAATATAGGTGCCAGGAGACCGTCATCCAGAATAGGGTAGAGGCCAATGGCAAACAAAGATCTATAAAAAAAATACACAAGTCCAATCGAACAAATTAAAATTAGCAAATGTGTCGTAATGTTTTTTCGTCCCGTGATTTGATGATTCGTGAGAATTCGACCGGAGACTGCGCCAATGAAAAACTCGTTCAGGTGAAATATTGAAAAGTAAAAAATAAAATCATATGATTTCGATGGATAGGCGTCAAAGTTGTGCATTCTCAAATAACCGACTATGGCTTGCGTCGAAATCCATAATATTACCCCAAATAATACCGCCCTCTGGAAAAAGCGCGGCATAAGAAATCGCGAAATTAATGGAAATAAAGCGTAGAAAAATGCCTCAACCGATAGAGACCAGCCCGGCGGGTTAACAGTCAGCGCGTAGCCTGGGATCCAGGACTGCAGCAGAAACAGGTTAAGGGCAATTTCATCGGCCGGCGCCGGCCACTTCATCAGCCCAATGGCGATCGCAAGCAGGTAGACGGGGTATAAGCGGCCTAGCCGGGCAAGCCAATAGCTGCGCGCGTCTAAGGCTCGATTGTCCGGTCGATAAACAAGCGCCATGACAAAGCCGGACAGGCAAAAGAAGAACGACACGGCCAGATTGCCGCGTTGAACCAGCGCCAGCGGCCAGCTGTCTTGCTCGAATGGCCAAGCTCCAGCACCGAAATGAAAAAATACGACAAGAAGCGCGGCTATGAACCTGAAAGGGGTTAGTCTGCGGAGTCGTCTATTCAAATCTCCGTCAGCCTCTTGAATTTTTATTATCTCCCCTACTGTCAGCAGGCCCCGTCTTTGCCGATCCCTTCCGTTCAGCCGGTCTTGCCGGCCCAAAAGTTGCGCAACAGATCGGTGACCAGCACGCCGTCGATGGTCATGCCGTCGAGCCGCGCGTCTTCGATCCGCAAATTGGTAAGATTGGCATTCTCGATCCGGCTATCGGTCAGGGCGACATTGCGAAAGAGCGCACCCGACATATTGGTATTATCGAAGGAGGCCTTGCTGAGATCGACGTCCCTAAATGTCGATGCGCTCAAATTGGCGTCTTTGTAGGTCATGGATCCGCTCATCGCACTCAGATCTTCCGTGTCTATCGCTCACCGCCCCCGCTCGATAACCCCCATAAAGTGCGACCGTCGTGCTGGAATTGCAAGACCGGGCGAAGCCAGGCCCGGACAATGATGTGTTTCACCATGGCTTCAGCTATGATTTCCACAAGGAAGCAAAGTTCTTTTCGAGTTTGGGGGTCCGCGTTGAGTGGTGTGCAAAGCGTAACGGTAAGCCCGGACGAAACGGATCTTCGTCTGGACCGCTGGTTCCATCGACGCTTCCCTGATCTTGGCCACGGCCGGCTGGAAAAATTGCTACGCACCGGGCAGGTGCGTGTCGACGGTAAAAGAGCCAAAGCGAATCAGAGGCTTGAAGCCGGCCAGGCGATCCGGGTGCCTCCGCTTGCCGAGAAATCGGCCGAGCGTGGGGAAAAGCTGGCGACGCGTCATGTGAGACGGGTCAGCGCCGACGAGGCCGACGCATTGAAAACTGCGATCCTCTATATTGATGATGACGTCATGGTGATCAACAAGCCGGCCGGTCTGGCGGTACAGGGCGGAACCAACCTGGACCAGCATCTCGACGCCATGCTCGACAGTCTGACGCTCGACGCCAAAGAGCGACCGCGCCTGATGCATCGCCTCGACAAGGATACCAGCGGCGCTCTGCTGCTCGGTCGTAACGCGTTCGCCACCGCCAAACTGGCGGCCTCGTTCCGCTCCCGCGAGGCGCGCAAATGCTATTGGGCGCTCGTGGTGGGCGCGCCGAAATTTCCCCAGGGCCGGATCGATGCGCCTCTGGCCAAGATGACCGGCCGGATGGGCGATAAGGTCAAGGTTGACGAGGATGAGGGCAAGCGCGCCGTCACCTATTACCGGATCGTCGATAAAGCGCTGCGTAAAGCAGCCTGGCTTGAAATGGAGCCGCGCACCGGCCGGACCCATCAATTGCGGGCCCATGCCGCGCTGCTCGGGACGCCGATCCAGGGGGACGGCAAATATGGCGGCATCGAGGCTTTTCTGACCGGTCAGGGGGTCAGCAAGAAATTGCATCTTCATGCGCGCGCCTTGCAGGTCCCTCATCCGCGCGGCGGGATGATTTCTGTGCTCGCGCCCTTGCCGGCGCACATGGCGGCGAGTTTCAGCTTTTTCGGCTGGGATATGGCGCAAGCCGGGGACCCCTTCACCGCCTTCGACGAGGATTAGCCATGAGCATCGACGGCCGTCATGAATTGGATAAGTTCGCCCAGACCCTGTTGGGCGCCTATCTGATCGCGGTGGCCGGGAAGACCACCGCGGATAGCGAATCACTGGCTCGTGCCGCCGCGGATTTCCTCGATTCGCCCCGTTGCGCCGAATTGATCGATCAGTTCCTGAAGACCCTGGTGCGCGCCACTGCCCGTCAACTGGAGCAGGAGCATCGGACCGATCCCTTCTGTCGGCTGCTCTGCCATCCCCTGACCGAGCTTCTGGAAAAGGGCGCCCTGTCCCGGACTCTGCTTGGAAATTATTTCTCCTTTCTTCACCTGGTGCTCGGCGATGCCCAGGGCGAGGCGACCGAGCAATGCCAGGCGGTCATCGACGATCTGGCGGCCGCGCAAAAGTTCACTTGGGACGCCTTCTATGAAGATGCGCGAGCCAAACAGATCCTGTGGGATGTGTTACTGCGCGTCGCCCAGACCTTCAAACGCTTCGAGCCCCGGCGCGACTGGTTCATTGCCCTGATGCAGAATCGTACCCATGCGATCAGTCTGGGCGCCCACAGTTTCATGCCATTGCCGCGGAGCGAGGAAGAAGATATGGCCCCATTTGGGATTACCGAGTTCACTCTGCTGTTCGGCGCCTTGTTTCGACCGTTGATGGAGTTGTCTCCAAGTGACCAGGCCGCCTTCACCGGCCAATTCGGCGCATCGTCCTTGGTTCTGATCGGCCCGCTGGTCGAAAAGTTGGTGTAGCGGCGATAAATTTTGATGTTATAAAATAACATGCTCGACCAGCGATCAAAGCTCTGTCCCGGATTTTTCGGCGCCCGCCTGGCTTTGTTGGCCCTCTCGGTCCAGCTCGTCCTGTCTTTCGCGCATATGCATTTGCCGCCGCCGACGACGGTGCTGGCCGAGCCGCAGTCGATCGCTCTGTCCGGAACCGATAGCGGCTCTGCTGCCAATGAAGATTGCGCCATTTGCGCCACCATCGCTGCTTTCGCCGCCGCCGATCTGCCGCCGCCCATCCCGTTCGTGCGGCCGGTGGGGCAGGGCGAGCAGATACTGCCCTGGGTCGCGATGGCCAGCCTCACGCCGGACTCCTTCCGCTATTTTAACAGCCGTGCGCCGCCAAACGCCTGAGACCGTCTTTTGATCCGTCAGGTTTCGCGTTTGGAGTTTCATGATGTCCAATATTCGCTCTCTGCGGCCACAGCGCCGCCAGTCTGCCGCCAGTATCCTTATCATCGGTCTCATGATCGCGGCCGGCAAAGCCCTGGCCGATGATCAGCCTCAGCCGCCGGTCGATGAAGTCGTCGTCACCGCCCGCCATCTGAATGACGCCCGCGACTCGATCCAGACCAATCTCGGCGCCAGCCTCTATGCCTTGACCGATCAGGCGATCCTCAACCAGCCGGGCGGCGCCGACATTCCACTCAATCAGACGCTGCTTCAGGCGCCGGGCGTTTCCCAGGATTCCTATGGCCAGATTCATCTGCGCAATGACCACGCCAATATCCAATATCGTATCGATGGCGCGATCCTGCCGGAAGGAATCAGCTTTTTCGGCCAAAGCCTGGCCTCGCGCTTCGCGTCCTCGATCAATCTCATCACCGGCTCGCTGCCGGCGCAATATGGGTTGGCGACCAGTGGCATCGTCGATATCCAGACCAAATCCGGCTCCTTCAAACAGGGCGGTTCGGTCGGGATCTATGGCGGCAGCAATGGCTGGATCGAGCCGAGCGCGGAATATGCCGGATCATCGGGCGGCTTCAATTATTATGTATCGGGCGACTTCACGCGAAACACGCTCGGCATTGAGAATCCGACCGCATCGACCAGTCCAATCCATGATCTGACCCAGCAGGCGCACGGCTTTGCCCTGCTTGAGGATATTATCGACGAGGACACCAAGGTCAGCGCCATTCTCGGCTATTACCAAGGCTCCTTCCAGATCCCCGACAGTCCCGGTCAGATGCCGGTCTATCAATATGGTACGCAAACCGCCTTCAATTCCGCCCAACTCAACGAGCATCAGCTCGAAAGCAATGATTATGGCGTGGTGACCTTTCTCAAGGCGAAGGAGGATTATGATTTCCAGATTTCCGCCTTCGAGCGCTATGGGCGGTTAGGCTATACGCCCGACGCGATCGGCGATCTCATGTTCTATGGCCTCACTCAGACGGCGGTCCGCCAGGATATTTCCGAAGGATTGCAGCTCGACGGCACCTATCGTTTGTCAACCAGCCACACACTGCGCATGGGCGGATTATTCACCGCCGAACGGGCCTTATCCAGCACCGACTCCGAGGTGTTTCCGTGTTTCACGGCGGATTGTTCAACTGTTGCCACCCAGCCGGTTTCGATCGTTGAGAATGGCGGCAAGACCGGGATGACCTACAGCGCCTATCTGCAGGATGAGTGGAGCCTGACGCCGGACGTGACCCTCAATTATGGCCTGCGCTACGATATCCTGAACGGCTATACCAACACCGATCAACTCAGCCCGCGCGTCAATATGGTCTGGAAGCCCGATGACCAGACGGCGATGCATGCCGGATATTCGCGCTATTTCACGCCACCCTCGTTGGAGCAGATCTCGGGTCAATCTCTGTCGAAATTCGCCAATACAACCGGCTACCCGGCCGGCTATAGCTCGGCTGCGCCGCCGCAAGACGGCGTCATCCTGCCGGAACGATCAAATTATTACGATGTGGGCGCCGAGCGCACGGTGCTGCCGGGCCTAAAACTGGGGATCGACGGCTATATCAAGGTCGCGAAGGATCTCATCGACGAAGGCCAATTCGGCGCTCCGATTATCCTCTCGGTCTTCAACTATGCCCATGGCGATGTGTTTGGTGCTGAATTCACCAGCAGCTATGAGCAAGGTAACTGGTCGCTCTATGACAATTTCTCCTTCGGCCGGCAGCGCGCGACCGAAATCGTCTCGCAACAATATAATTTCACCCCGGCAGATCTCGCCTTCATCGCCAAGAATTTCATCTATACCGACCATAGCCAATGGTACACTTTGTCGGGCGGGGTTTCCTACAACCTGATGGGAACCCACCTCAATGCCGATCTCGTCTATGGCAGCGGACTGCGCCAAAGCGTGAACGGGATCCCGAATGGCAGCACGGTTGCGCCCTATGCCCAGATCAATCTTGGCGCCAATCATCGTTTTGACGATCTGTTCGGCGCGCCGATCGAGGTGGGTTTGAATGTGATCAACGCCACCGACCGCGATTATATCTTGCGGTCGGGCTCGGGAGTCGGCGTTTTCGCGCCACAATATGGCCCACGCCGGGCGATCTACTCAAGTCTGAGGGTATTTTTCTAGAGCGCGATGACATTACATTGACGCGAATCCGCGTCAATGTAATGTCTGAATCGCCCTCTAAGCCATTGAATTAGAGGCTGATTCAGCTAATAGATTTAACCGCGGAGCGATTCAATCT
>Ga0116226_10002247_pt1 | contig 16726 bp, 18 predicted proteins | sample S1TSphfallax_FD_89692 | JGI IMG/M metagenome (GOLD analysis project Ga0116226, IMG submission 89692) | Host-associated microbial communities from peat moss isolated from Minnesota, USA - S1T2_Fa - Sphagnum fallax MG | ecosystem: Host-associated > Plants > Peat moss > Unclassified | place: USA... | reverse complement strand
CTCGGAGCTTCGGCTCTTGTGGCCGGATGGCGAGATTTTGATGTCCCTCATCGGACGGGGCCTGCCCATGGGTCTCCAGATGCTGGTGATGAACGCCGCCGCCGTGGTGATGATCTCCTTCGTTAACCGTTATGGGGCTTTGACCAGCGCGGCCTATTCCATTTCCTCCATCGTCTGGAGCTATATGCAGATGCCGACCATCGCGCTCGGCGCCTCCATATCGTCCATGGCGGCGCAAAATGTCGGCGCAAAGCAATGGGATCGGGTCGCCAAGGTGGCGCGCTCGGGCGTGATCTCAGGTCTCCTGATCACGGGCTCCATCGCCGCGTTGCTCTATCTCTTCAATGATCAGGTTCTGGGGGTGCTTCTGCCCGCCCACTCCCCCGCCCTGCCGCTCGCGCGGCATATCAACAAGATGGTGCTCTGGGGCCTCGTGATGTTCTCCATCACCTTCTCTCTGTCGGGCGTGGTCCGCTCCACGGGCGCCGTCTGGGCCCCGATGGCGATCCTGATCATCGGCATTGTCCTGATCCGCCTGCCCTTCGCGGCTCTGATGACCCCCCGATTTGGCGAAGACGCCATATGGTGGAGCTTTCCCCTCGGCACCGGGGTCACCGCGCTCCTCACCAGCCTCTATTATCTGCGCGGCGGCTGGCGAAAATCGCGGATGCTGAAGGATGACCCACGTGAGCGCGCGCTTGACGCCAGCGTGGGTATTCCGCCCGTGGCTCCCGCGCCTGAGGAGAGCGCGGCGGCCTAGGCCCTATTGATCAGGCCGGAGCGACAGCTGTCATCTGGCGTCTCGCGAAGTCGACGACCTGCTCGGCCACAGTCTCCACCTGCCACGCATCGCGGGGGTCGCAGAACTCGCCGCTCTCGTCGAAAAGGCGCGGGGAGGCGAGAGCGGCGCCCAGCGGCGTGGGCCAGCCGCGCAAGGCATGGACGATGGCGCGCAGGGCGGCGAGGGTTGATCCGGCCGCCTGTCCGCCCGCCGCCGCGACAATGCAGCCCACAGCCCGCCCATCGAAATAGGGCCTGCCATCATCGCGCAGGTCCTCCAGACAATCGAGGGCGTTCTTAATCAGGCCGGAAATGGAGCCGTGGTAGCCGGGGGAGGCGACGATGACGCCGTCGGCCGCTCTGATAGCGGCGACCAACCGCGCCTGATCGCCATTGGCCGCCGGTTCATGGGGATTATAGATGGGCAGTCCCGCCAGGAACGGACCTCCGAACATCTCCGTCCGCGCGCCAAGGGCGTCCGCCTTCGCCAGGGCCCGCGCGAGGGCCTTCTCGCTTGAGGAGCCGTTACGAACCGTACCGCCTAGCCCGACGATGAAGGGCGCTGATGTCGCCGTCACGCGTCGGCCGCGTTGGAGACGATGAGACACTGGAAAAACATCATTTTGGGCGTTTAGTCGGTTGGAATGGGTTTGGCCACCGTCAGCACACTTAAGTCTTCGAGCACGACTCAAGGTTTTGTCGGTCCCGACAAACGCGCCGCGCACTAGCTTCCGTTGAAAACCCCTGGTCGCCTTTCGTTGACCGAACGCACCCCCTCGGCGAAATCGTCCGTGGCGCGAAGCCAGGTCTGTTCCTTCAATTCGTGATCGGTCTGGCGCTTCACGGCGTCCAGAAGGCCCGCCCGCAGGGTGGCGCGTGTGGCGACCACGGCTAACGGCGCCGCCTCGGCGATTTCCCGCGCCAGGTCCAGGGTGGCGGCGCGCAGGTCGGGAAGCGCCGCGAGATGGTCCGCGAGCCCCCAGACCAAGGCCTCCTCCCCCTTGATGCGCCGGCCGGTGAGACACATCAGGGCCGCTCTCTGCGCGCCGATGACCCGCGGCAGCGTATGGGTGATGGCGAAGCCCGGATGGAAGCCCAGCTTGACGAAATTGGCGGCGAAACGGGCCTCGGGCGCGACGACGCGGAAATCCGCCACAAGGGCCAGGCCAAGACCCGCCCCGACGGCCGCGCCCTGGATCGCCGCCACGATCGGCTTCTTCGCCGCGAACAAGCGGGCGGCCTCAATATAGAGCTGGTCGATTCCGCTCATGCCAGACCCGCCCACGCCGGTGGGAGAGGCGAGATCCGCGCCAGCGCAGAAGGACTTGCCGGCCGCGGTGAGCACGCTCACGCGGAGCGCCTGGTCGGCATCCACATCGTCAAGTGCGTCGGCCAAGTCGCGCATGAGAGACACGCTGACAAAATTATGGGGCGGCCGATCAATCTCCAGGAGCGCCACATGGCCCTCGATACGCGCGGAAATGTTACCGTACCCAGCCTTCATCGTTTTGATCCCAGCAGGTTGCGGGCCACCACCCATTTGTGGACCTCGGTGGGCCCGTCATAGATGCGCATGGTCCGAATCTTTGAGGCCATGAGCTGCAGGGGCATTTCCTTGGTCATGCCCATGGCGCCGAATGTCTGCATGGCGTGGTCAAGGACCTGCCAGGCCATCTCGGCGGCGAAAGCCTTGATCATGGAAATCTCCACGCGCGCGTCGCGGCCCTGGTCGAGTTTCCACGCGCAATCATAGGTCATCAGCCGCGCGGCGTGAATCTGGGTCGCGGCGTCCGCCACCCACATTTGGATCGTCTGACGCTCGGCGAGGGGCTGGCCGAAGGTCACCCTCTGCGGCGCGTAGTCGCACATCATGTCGAGAGCCCTCTGCGCCATGCCGACGGACCAGGCCGCCATTTCCAGGCGCCGTGTTCCGAGGCGAAGCTGCATGGGCGCGAAACCTTGCCCTTCGTTTCCGAGAAGCTTCCATCCTGGAACGCGGCAATCCTCCAGCAGGACCTCATAGGTCACGGCCCCGCCGATCATCGGGATGGGACGCACGACATGAAATCCCGGCGCATCCCTGTCGACCAGAAACGCCGAAATCCCGCCGCGCGCGCCTTTCTCCCTGTCGGTGACCGCCATGAGGATGGTGAAGTCGGCCTGCGCCGCCCGACTGATCCAGATCTTCCGGCCGTTGATCACCCAGTCATCGCCATCGCGGACCGCCCGGGTTGTCATGCCTGACGGGTCGGCCCCCGCCCCGGGCTCGGAAATGCCGATGGCCGAGATCGTCTCGCCGCGCACATAGGGGGCGAGGTAGGCCTCTTTCTGGCGATCGGTGACGGTGGCCTGGAGCATCCTTAGGTTCGGGGAGTCGGGCGGCAGGGTATAGGGCGTGATCGTCCGGCCCAGGGCCTCATTGACGGCGACCATCGCCACATTGGGCAGATTGGAGCCGCCCACATCCTCGGGCGCGTCGAGGCCCCACAGGCCCAAGGTTCGCGAAACCTGATCGAGGCGTGCATGCTCCACTTTGGTGAGGCCGAGCGCGCCGCCCGCCGATTCCCGCGCAAGGACCGCAGCCTCCAAGGGCATGAGCTCATCATCGACGAACCGGGTGACCAGATCCCGCAGCATCCGGTGCTCTTCGGCGAGCTCGAAGTCCATCCCTGGTGTCTCCTGGTGTAATCGGCTCGCCGCGATGTCTGACGCCTGTCCGGGCATGCGGGATCAACCGCGCCGGGTTCCCACCGGATGCGAGGAGGACAGGCCACCGTCCACGACGATGGCCTGACCGTTGACGTAAGAGGAGTCGTCCGAGGCCAGGAAAAGCGCCGCCCCAGCAATCTCATCGGGCTCTCCCCCGCGCCTTAGGGGGTTCAACTGGCCGATCTTTTCCTCTGTTCCTCGCTCGCGGGCCTGGGCGTAAATGGGCGCCGTCATGCCGGTCTCGATGAGACCTGGGCAGATGGCGTTCACGCGTACGCCTGTTCCGTAGAGCACATTGGCGGCCGTCTGGACGAGATTGATCACCCCAGCCTTGCTGGCGCTATAGGGCATGCCGCCCGCGCCAGAGCGCAGACCGGCCACCGAAGCGGTGCAGATGATCGAGCCCTTGCCCGCAGCGCGCATGAGAGGGCTGGCGTGTTTGATCGCCAGGAACGGGCCGACCAGATTGACCCTCAACACCTCCATCCAGAAGGCGGTGTCGATCTCTTCCATGGGCGTCCAGCCGCCACTCACCCCGGCATTGGCATAGATGACGTCGAGCCCGCCGAACGCGGCGACGCCCCGATCGATCAGTGCTTTGATGTCGGCCTCGTCTCCCGCGTCGCCGGTGACGGCGATAGCCTCGCCCCCTGCGGCGGTGATCATATCGGCCGTTTCGAGGACGGCCTCGGCCCGGTCAAAACACACGACCCGCGCCCCCTCGGCGGCGAACCGCCGTGCGCTCGCCCGGCCTATGCCGCTCGCCGCACCGGTAACGATGGCGGCGCGGCCGTCCAGACGCCCGGCCATCATCCCGCCGCCGCGGTGGCGGTTCTGGCCACCGGGGTTGGGGGCAGTGGGAGGCGCTCAAGGGAATAGAAGTTGTCGCTCATGGACGGCAGCACCTCCGACAAGATGGTCTCGATGGTCCAGCCCTCGGGGTTGCTTTCGGTCTGGATCGGGCGCGGCTGGCTGTAGAGAATGATGTTGTCGCCGCTTGAGCCGAAGATCTGGCCGGTGACGTGCTTGGCGCCGTCGGCCAGGAGGGCGACGGAGAAACGGGCGGGCTGGTCGGCGCGGATGCTCGCCGCCATCTGGGCGCGGCGGGCCGCCTGAGCCTCGTCTTTCACCGGAACCGACTGCGTCATCCGGGTCCAGGCCACCGGCGCCAGGCAATTGCAGCGCACATTCTTCGCCGCGCCCTCCATGGCGATGATCCGCGAGAGGCCGGCAATGCCCATCTTGGCCGCGCCATAATTGGCCTGGCCAATATTGCCGATGATGCCGGAGGTGGAGGTGTAAAGCACATAGGCGCCGTCTCGCTGGTTGCGGAAATGTTCGATGGTGGCGCGGCAGACATTGAAGGTTCCGCGCAGATGCACCTCAATGACCTTGTCCCAATCGCTCTCGCTCATCTTGTGGAACATGCCGTCGCGCAGGATGCCGGCGGGATTGATCACCGCATGAAGGCCGCCGAACGTATCCAGGGCCTGGAGCACCATCCCCTGCACGGCCGCCATTGAAGTCACGGACTCTGAATTTGACACCGCCTCGCCGCCGGCCGCGCGGATCTCCTGAGCGACGGTTTCGGCCGGCCCCGCGGACCCTTCGTCCGCGCCAGAGAGGCTTGCGCCCAGATCATTGACCACGACCTTCGCGCCTTCTTGGGCCGCGATGAGGGCGCATTCGCGCCCGATTCCATTTCCGCCGCCGGTGACGAGAACCACCTTGCCATCAAGAACGCCCATCGATTGTCTCCTCCAGCGTCATGTGTCGATCTGCCGCTTGTTTGGCGTCTGCTTAGGCGAGGGGCTCGGACCGAGGCAAGCCCGGAGGGCCGGCGGTGTGAAGCATGATCCGGCCTATTCCAGCCGATCCGCCTTCCGCAGACCCGGAAACCACCAGGCCCAAAGTCCCGTGACCACCAAGGCGCCGACGCCGCCGAAAACAGCCGCCCGCACCAGACCCAGGAATCGCGCCGCCAGACCGCTTTCGAATTCCCCCAATTCGTTAGAGGCGCCGATGAAAAGACTTGAGACGGCCCCGACCCGACCGCGCATGGCGTCCGGGGTCATCAGCTGAACCAGAGTCGTTCGCACGAATACGCTCAGCATATCCGCGCCCCCCAGAACGATCAGGGCGGCCGAAGACAGCCAGAGCCAATGGGAGGCGCCGAAGACGACGGACCCAGCGCCAAATAGGCCCACGCCGATGAACATCGTCAGGCCCGCCCGCCGCCGGATGGGGTGCGTCGCCAGGAAAATCCCGACGAGCGTGGCGCCTATGGCGGGTGAGGCTCGCAAGAGGCCAAACCCGGGTGCGCCCACCTTCAGTATATCCCTGGCGAAGGCGGGGAGCAGGGCCTCCGCGCCGCCGAGCAGCACCGCGGCCAGATCCAGGGAAATGGCCCCGAAGATGACCCGATGGGTCCAGACATAGGAAAGGCCTTCCTTGACGAGTTCCAACCTGGAGCCTGGTTGGACCTGCGGACGGGTGTCGCGACGAATGCTTAGGATGGAGATCGCCGCGCCCCCATAAAGCACAAGGGTCGCGCTGTAGGCCGCGCCGGGGGAGATCGCCACCAGAAGGCCGCCCAGCGCGGGCCCCGCAATGGAGGCGGACTGCCAGGCCAGGGAGTTCCAGGCGATCGCCCTCGGCAAAAGATGTCGGGGAACCAACATCGGACCCAGAGCCGTATTGGCGGGGCTGAAGAAGGCGCGGGAGGTTCCAAAGGCCAGGGCAAGCGCCAATAAGAGGGAAACGCTGGCGCGGTGACTCAAAGCGGCGATGGCCAGGACAGCCACCGCGGCGGCCTCGCCGGCATAGCAAAAGAGCAGGACCTTGCGCCGGTCATGGCGATCCACCGCCTCCCCGGCTGGAAGCGCCAGGAGCAGGAGCGGGCCAAAGGTGATCAGGCCGATCAGGCTGACGTTCAGGGCGGACGCGCCCACACCCAATGTCCGGCGTGAGATCTCATAGATCTGCCAGCCCATGGTGACGCTCTGGATCTGGGAGCCGAGGCTGCCCATCCAGCGCGAGGCCCAGAACCTCATATAGTCGTGTTCGCGGAGAAGGGCGCGTCCGGACGGCGGAATGGTCGCGGCGTCACTCATGACTGGCCATAACAAGCGCGGGCTGTGCGGCGCAATCTCGGCGTTGACATATAGCGACAGGACCCATAACGCCGCGCGCCTCATGACCGCGCTTGCCGCCCCCAGCACGAATCTGACCGTCATCAGCCCCGAACGGGCCTGTGACGCCCTGATCGTGGATGGTCTCATTGACCGCGCCTTTGGACCTGGACGGTACGCCAAGGCGGCGGAGCGTCTCCGCGAGGGCGCGCGGCCGGTGATGAATTTGAGCTTTGTGGCGTGGCGCGGCGGGGATGCCGTGGGTTGCGTGCGGCTTTGGCCGGTGATGATCGGCGAGACGCCAGCGCTCCTGCTTGGTCCGATCGCCGTGGAGGCGCCCTGGCGTCGCGGGGGCCTGGGAGCCGATCTGGTGCGCCGGGCCGTGGCCGAAGCCACAGCGACGGGCGCGGAGATCATTATCCTTGTGGGCGACGAACCGTTTTTTGGCCCGCTCGGCTTTTCCGCCGGGCCCGCGACGGACGTGCGCATGCCAGGTCCCGTCAATCAGAGCCGGGTCATGGTCCGCGCTCTGGTTTCCGGCGCGGCGGATGATCTGGCGGGCCCGGTCACGGCCGCCGCTTGAGCCCGACCCCTCGCGGGCCTAATTCTTGACCCCATGAGCCAGGCCGAACGTGTGTTGGGACTCTCGGGTGTGATCGCGGCCGCCGCCCAGACTCTCGGTGAGGGGGCGCCCGCTAAGGGCCTGCCGCCGGTTCACCTCTGGAATCCCAGCCATTGCGGCGACATCGACATCGTCATCAAGCGTAACGGCCTGTGGTTTCATGAAGGCTCACCCATTGGCCGAGAGGCTTTGGTGCGCCTGTTCTCGACGGTATTGCGCAAGGATCCGGACGGCTTTCATCTCGTCACGCCCGTGGAGAAGCTGAAAATCGCGGTGGAGGACGCCCCCTTCATCGCCATTAGCGTGGATCGCCTCACCGACAACGAGGGCCTGCCCGTTCTGCGCTTCACCACGAATGTCGGCGACGAGGTCGATGCCGGACCTGACCACGCCATTCGCGTCGAGGACGACGGCCTGGGCGGTGAGCCGCGGCCCTATCTGCACGTCCGGCGCGGCCTGGAGGCGCTGATCGCGCGACCCGTGTTCTACGAGCTGGCCGATATGGCGGTGGAGCGAGACTTCCCTAACGGCCCCATGATGGCCGTGAATTCCTCTGGAGCCTGGTTTCCAATCGGGGCCCCCGCGCCGGATTCCGCCGCGTGACATGCGTGGCGCGCGGTATTGGGCCTGAGCTCAAGGGGTCCGACACCCCGCCTGTCGATGAGCGCGCCCTCAAGGCCCAGATCATCGCGCGGCTGGATCCCCTGACCGTTGACGGGGCCACCATGGCGGCGTGGTCGGATGAACGGCTCGCCGCCGCCCTCGACCCAGCCCTCGTTCCCGGGACTGTGCCGGCGCTCACATCAGCGGCTGTTTTGGTGTGTCTTGTTGAGCGGCCGCGGGGCCTTTCGGTGATCCTGACCCGCCGCTCCGAAACTCTTCGTCGCCACACCGGTCAGGTAGCCTTTCCTGGCGGACGCTGTGATCCTGGTGAGACACCATGGGCCGCCGCCCTCCGGGAAGCAGAAGAGGAGATCGGCTTGACGTCGGCCAGGGTCACCCTCGCGGGTCTGGCGACGCCCTATCTCACGGTGACCGGCTATCATGTCACGCCCGTGGTGGGGTTCGCCCCCGCCGATGTCGTCCTGAAGGCGAACCCGGATGAGGTCGCCGATATATTCGAGACGCCCTTCGCCTTCCTTATGGACCTCGCCAATTACGAAACGCGGGAGGGACGGGCGCCGGGAGGGGGCGCCCGCCGTTATTACGCGATCCCCTGGGACGGACGCCTGATCTGGGGCGCGACCGCTGGAATGCTCCGCGCCCTGCAGGAGCGCATTTATGGAGCGCCCAAAACTTGAGCGGCAAGATGCTACCGGCCCAGCCCTGGCTGACCGCTCCCGCCACGATTGCCGTCATGTCCGCGCTGGAGGCCGAGGGTGGCGAGGATTGCGCGCGCTTTGTCGGCGGCTGCGTGCGCGACGCCCTTCTGAGGAGGCCGGTCAAGGACATTGATATCGCCACCATCCTGACGCCGCCTCGGGTTCTTGACGCCCTGGAAGCCGCGGGGCTCCGGGCGATCCCCACCGGCCTTGACCATGGCACCATCACCGCGTTGGCGGATGGGCGCGCTTTCGAGATCACGACACTGCGGTGGGACGTGGAGACTGATGGACGCCATGCGCTGGTGCGCTTCACGCAGGACTGGGGGCAGGATGCCGCGCGCCGGGACTTCCGGCTGAACGCACTCTATGCCGACAGGGAAGGGCGGATCTTCGATCCCACGGGCGGCGGCCTCGCCGACATCCAGAGCGGCGCGATTGTTTTCGTTGGCGACCCGGCCGCGCGAATTCGTGAAGACGCCTTGCGGATCCCTCGCTTCTTTCGGTTTTTAGCGTGGTATGGGCGCGGCGTTCCCGATCCGGCCGCCCTCGCCGCCTGTCGCTCGCTCGCGACTCTGATTGAGGGCCTTTCGGCGGAAAGAGTGAGCGGCGAGCTGATGAAGCTTCTTGCCGCCGAAGACCCTCGGGCTGCAGTGGGCTTGATGTTTGACACGGGCGTCATGGCGCGGATGGTCCCGGACGCCGAAAATCGCGACCGGTTTGAGGCCTTGGTGAATATCGAGACGGGAATTCTGTTCTCCGAGGACCCGCTGCTCCGGCTGGCCGCGCTTCTGCCCGATGATCCCACGCGCGCCGCGCGCACGGCGCGCGCGCTCCGCCTCTCGAACGCCCAGCGGTTCCGGCTGATGGCGGCCCTGACTCCCGAACCTGACCTTGTCTCCTGGATCAGCCCTCGCCAGACTCGGCAAAAAGTGTATCGCCTCGGCGTTCAGGCTTTCAGCGATCGGGTGACCCTCGCCTGGGCGGCCTCGGACCGCCCCGCCGCCGCCATTCAATGGCGCGCCCTGCTCTCCATGGGTCAAACCTGGGCGCCGCCGACCCTCCCGCTAACGGGCGACGAGGTGGCCGCCGCTGGGGTGCCCCAAGGCCCGATGATCGGCGCGGTGCTGCGAGAGGTGGAGGCATGGTGGATCGATCAGGATTTCATCTCCGACAAGCTATCTGTGATGGAGCGTCTGAAGGCGGTGGCGCAGGGCATGGCCTTCTGAAGACCTGATTCAGGCGACGACCACAGTTTGATCCTGGACCCTCACAGCCCAAGGCGTCAGGCTCTGGCCAGCGCAGGGACCGCCAACACAAAGCCCGTCGTGTCGGAAAAGCGCGCCATGCGACCCACAAAGAATCATATCTCCCGTCGCCGTCAGATATCGATCGGGCGTGAAGGCCAAGGGGAGTCCGGCGTGAGGACAGCGGTCGACCCAGCCGCGCACCTGGTTGTCGATGCGGACGATGAACCCGTGGAAAAGCGCGTCGCCCGCGCGATACTCGAAGCCCTTGGCGCCTGGGTCGGGTAGATCGGCGAGATCGCAGAGACGTGTTCCCGAGGGCGGACGCGGGTCCGTCAAAGAGGCGCGCCTATGCTTTGGCGCCAAAGCCTGATCTCCACTCTCTCAAAAAGGCCCGCCAGACTGTAGGGGTCCGCCGCGCTGAAGGCCGCCACGGAGCTTTCGTCAGGGCAGTCCATGATAAACAGCGAGCCGTTCATGTCGCCCGACGCATCGAGCAGCGGCCCCGCGGCGCGGATGCCTGCCCTTGCCGCGCCCACATAGGCCAAATGCGCCTCCCGGGTGGCCATGCGCAGGGCGAGAGACTGGGGTTTATCCACACAGGTCAGGACGTACAGGGGCACACGGTTTCCTTTCGTCAGGTCTCCGCCCGCAGGGGCCGGGAAAGCAATTGCGCTATGGCGCGATCGACCGGGATGTCATCAGCGAGAATCGCGCGCACCGCCTCGCAGATCGGCGCCTCCACGCCAAGGCGCCGCGCCAGGGCCGCGACGGCGGGGGCTGAGGCCACGCCTTCGGCCACGGAGACCTTTCCGGCCAGGGCGGAGGCAATGCTTTCCCCTCTGCCCAAGGCCAATCCCACGCTCATATTGCGCGACTGGGCGCTGCAGCAGGTGAGGACGAGATCCCCCAGGCCACAAAGCCCCGCCGCGGTCTCCGCCGTCCCGCCCAGAGCCACGGCCAGGCGGGTCAGCTCCGTGAAACCCCGTGTGATAAGAGCCGCCCGGGCGCTGGCCCCCAGCTGGCGGCCCTCCACGACGCCACAGGCGATGGCGAGAACATTCTTGATCGCGCCGCCAGCCTGAGCCCCCATCATGTCGGTTGACACATAGGGCCGGAAGGCGGGGTTGGCGATGGCCTGGGCGATGTCGCGGGCGAGCCCTTCGGAATCCATGGCGAGGGTCACGGCGGTGGGCAGCCCAGAGGCCACCTCGTCCGCGAAGCTTGGGCCAGATAAGACCCCCGGCGTCGCCTGGGGGAGTGTCTCGGCGAGAACCTGCGTCATCAGCTTCAGCGACGTCGCCTCGATCCCCTTTGCGCAGGCGAGGACCGGAACCCCTGCGCCAATCGTTCCCGCGAAGGGCGCCAAGGCGGCGCGGAAGTGCTGGGCGGGGGGCGTGGCGAAGACAAGCTCCGCATTTCCGAGATCCGCTACCTCGGTGGTGGCTCGGATATGGGTGTGGAGGCCGATTCCGGGCAGAAAGAGCCGGTTTTCGTGGGCCGCATTCACGCTCTCCGCAACGGCATTCTCCCGCGCCCAGAGAATGACCTCGAAGCCGGCCCTTGCGCACACCTGGGCCAGGGCTGTGCCCCAGGCGCCCGCGCCAATGATCCCGGCGGTCTTCACGCCTTGGCGCCCTTTCGACCGGCGAGGTGGGTCGGAGTCAGGCGGGCCGCCTCGGCGTCAAGCGGCCACCGGGGGCGTGCGACGACATCCAGGCCATCAGTGAGTCCCGCGGCCAGACGTTCCGCTCCCGCCAGGGCGATCATGGCGCCATTGTCGGTGCAATAAGCCAGGGGCGGCGCCAGAAACGTGAAGCCGCGCGAGGTCGCCAAGTCTTGCAGCGCCGCGCGCACGGTGCCGTTCGCCGCGACTCCGCCGGCGACGACGAGCCGCCGCGTGTCCGGCGTGTGGCTTGGGAGGTAGATGTCCATGGCCCTCGCCGTCCTGTCGGCCAGTTGGCGGGCGATGGCGGCTTGAGCCGCCGCGGCCAAATCCCGTCGGTCGGCGTCTGAGGCCAAACCCTCGGCCATTCGCGCCGCCGCCGTCTTCAGGCCGGAAAAAGAAAAATCGCACCCGGCACGACCCTGCAGGGCGCGGGGCAGCGGGAAGCGCGCCGGGTCTCCCCCGGCCGCCAACGTCTCAAGAGCCGGGCCCGCGGGATAGGCTAGGCCCAATGCGCCCCCGATCTTATCGAACGCCTCGCCCGCCGCGTCATCGATGGTGCTTCCCAGGCGCCGGTAGGCCCCGATCCCCGCCACCTCCAGCAGCTGGCAATGGCCGCCGGACACCAGAAGCAGAAGGAACGGATATGGCGCTGCCTCGGAAAGGCGGGCGGAAACCGCGTGGCCCTCCAGGTGATTGACCGCCATCAACGGCAGGTTCAGCGCCAGACAGAGCCCTTTGGCGAAGGAGAGGCCCACCATCACGCCCCCAACGAGTCCTGGGCCGGCGGTGGCCGCGACGCCGTCAAGTTCCGCCGCGCCAACCTCAGAGTCTCGAAGCGCCTTGGCGACGATGGACCCGATGGTTTCCACATGGGCGCGGGCCGCGATCTCCGGCACCACACCCCCGAAAGGCGCATGTTCGTCGACCTGGCTGAGCACCACCGAGGAGAGCACTTCGGTGGGCGCTCCATGAGAGATCCGCACCACCGCCGCGGCCGTCTCATCGCAACTTGTCTCGATGCCAAGGACGGTGAGGCTGGCGCCCGGGCGAGGGCTGTGATTAAGGCGAGGCATCATGACCGGCCTACTGATACGCATCGGCACTCGCGGCTCCAAGCTCGCTCTCACCCAATCGGGACATATGCGCGATCAGATCGCCGCCGCACTGGATGGCGGCGAGGCGGTTCTGGAGCGCGTCGTGACGAGCGGGGATCGCATTCAGGATCGCCTGCTCACCGATATTGGCGGTAAGGCCCTGTTCACCAAGGAGATCGAAGAGGCCCTGCTCGCCGGGCGGATCGACTGCGCGGTGCACTCCATGAAGGACATGCCCGCGGAAGACGCGCCAGGCCTCGTGATCGCCGCGGTGCCCGTCCGCGAGGATCCCCGGGACGCCTTTCTCAGCCCCCATTTCGAGACACTCGCCGCCATGCCGCACGGCGCGAAACTCGGGACCGCCAGCCTGCGGCGACAAGCCCAGGCCCTGCATATGCGTCCCGATCTCGCCATCGTTCCCCTGCGGGGCAATGTCGACACCCGCATCGCCAAGATGGAGCAGGGCGAGGCGGACGCGATTATTCTCGCCGCGGCGGGGCTCAATCGCCTGGGACTTTCACATCTTCCGCGCGCGCTCATCGATCCCATCGCCTGCCCACCGGCTCCTGCTCAGGGCGCCCTGGCTATTCAGACCCGGGCCGAAGACGCCGACGCGCCTTGGCTGGCCGCGCTCAAGCACCCGGCGACGACCCTTGCTATCACAGCGGAGCGGGGCGCCCTGGCATTCCTTGAGGGCTCGTGCCGCACCGCCATCGGCGCCTACGCCACCTTGGAGGGCGCGACTCTGACGCTGGTGGTGGAGGCTTTGACGCCGACGGGTGATCGGCGCTTTCGACGCGAAGGCCAGACGGAGGTCGGCGGACCTCACGGACTTTCCGCCGCGCGGGATCTGGGATTTCGCCTGGGCGAAGCCATCGCCGTCGAAGCCGGGGACGCCCTCATCAGATAGACACGCCGGAGGTCCGCGTGAGGACAGTGTGGATTACCCGCGCCATGCCCGGCGCGCGCGCCACAGCCGAACGCGTGGCTTCCCTCGGCTTTCGACCCATCCTTGCGCCTCTGATCGAGATCCGCCCGACGGGTGAGGGGGCCCTTGATCTGGCCGGGGCGGCTGCCTTGGCTTTCACCAGTGCCAATGGCGTGCGGGCCTTTTGCGCGCGTTCGGACGTCCGGGATCTCCCGGTCTTTACAGTCGGCGCCGCGACGGCGCGGTCCGCGCGTTCGGCGGGATTCGAAACCGTCACCTCCGCCGAGGGAGATGTCACGGCGCTGGTGGCCTTTATCCAGGCCGTGCCCAGCCCGGCCGGGCTCATTGTTCATGTCGGCGCGACCGAGCCCGCAGGCGATCTCGTGGGGGCCTTGACCGCCATGGGGATCCCGGCGCGCCGCATCGATGTGTATGACAGCGTGGAGGCCGCCCTCGCGCCCGAGGTGCTGGCTGGGCTCACGGCGGCCGACATTATACTGGCCCATTCGCCCAGGGCCGCCGCCGCCCTGGCGCGCGTGCTGCTCAGCGCCCCTGACCACCGCGCCGCTGTTCTTTGTCTCTCGGCCGCCGTCGCCGCGCCCCTCGAGGCCGTGGCTCTGGAGGAGCTAGCCGTGGCCGCCGCGCCGACGGAAGATGCGCTCATGGATCTTCTCGCGGCCCGGCGCCCGCCGGCCTGAAGGTTGCGGGCCGCCCCCGATTGGGGCACGAAAGGCCTCGAGATGACCGCCGAACCAGACGCCGCCCCATTTGCCACCCGTCCAACTCCGGCTCCTCGCCCGGTTATTCTGAGCGTCGGGTTCTGGTTGGGGATGATCTTGGCCCTGATATCGCTCATGGTCGCGACGCTGTTCGTGATCGGCCCACGGTTGCTGGCCGATATTGGTTCATCTCATGCTCCGCCCACGACCGCGCGCGATTCTCGGGTGATTGCCTCTGGCGAGCCCCCTGTTCAGGCCTTGGGCCCGTCATCCGCCGCCCCGCCGCTGATCGCGGCCAACCCACCGCCTTCGGATGTGGCCGGACTTCAGTCTCGCGTCGCGACCCTTGAGGTGCGGCAGAACCGTATCCTGAACGCCGCGACCGAGGCCCTCGCGGTGGCCGCGCTGAGCCGTGCCGCGGACCAGCCTCAGCCGTTCGCCCAAACCCTCAACGCCTTCGCGAGATCGCTGCCCAGCGCGGTAACGACGACTTTGACGCCCCTGGCCGTGCAAGGCGCCCCGACGCGAACGGAACTGGCGCGAGGTCTGGATGACTTAGCGGCGCGCGTCGCGGCCGAGGCGCGCGTTCCGGCCCACGGCGCGAGCTTGCCGGCGCGCGTCGCCTATGCCCTCTCGCGGTTGGTGAGCATCCGCCAAGTGGACCCTGCGGGTTCCGGTCCTGACGCCATGATCGCCCGCGCCGAGATCGCCGCGAACGCCGGCGACATCGAAGGCGCCCTCAGTCTGTTGTCGCGGCTGCCCGCCTCGACGAACCCCGCCCTGTCCGCCTGGCGCGAGTCGGCGCGCCGGCGCGTGGCCATAGACCAGGCGGTGGCCGGTCTTCAGGCTGAGGCCCTGGCCGATCTCGCCGAGGCGCGGAGCGCGCCGCCATGATCCGCCTGAGCTTCGGGCTTCTCTTGGTGGCCGTATTCCTGGTCATCGCCATCGCCCTTGTCGGCGAGCCGGGTGTGGCGAGTTTGACCTGGCTGGGATGGCAGGTGAACACCACCGCGGCGGCGGCCGTGCTCGTGATCGGCCTCCTCGCCTTTGTCGCCACGGTTTTCTGGCGTGCGGTGATCTGGCTTTTGCAGTCGCCCGCGCGCGCGCGGAGGGCCGCGGCTGAGACCCGGCGTCGGGAGGGCCGCGAAGCCCTGACACGGGGATTTCTGGCCGCGGCGGCCGGCGATGGGCCCGGCGCGCGTCGCTACGCTTTCAGAGCGGCCCAGTATTCGGACGAGGCCCCCGGGCTTGTCCGGCTCTTGGCCGCGCGGGCCGCCGAGGCGGCGCAAGATGGCGCCGCGGCCCAACTGGCCTATGAGGCTATGCTGGGCTTTGCCGATATGCGTCTGGCGGCCCATCGCGGCCTCATGCAGATCGCCCTTGGCCGGGGGGACACGGAGGAGGCGCTACGCCAAGCGAGCGCCGCGTTTGGTCTCACCGAAAGCGCGCCCTGGGCTTGGCGGGCGCTTCTGGAGAACCGCCTGGCGGCGGGCGATTGGGATGGCGGGCTCGACCTTATCGAAACGGCGCTCGCGCGAAAGATCGTGTCGCCGCTGATCGCCGACCGCGCCCGCGCCGCTTTTGAGACCGCAAAGGCCGCGACTCTGGAGGCGAACACAGCAAGCGCCGGCCCGTCGTCGGAGGCTATTGATCTCGCCACAGCCGCGGCGCGGGCGCGGCCCGACTTCACGCCCGCGGCGGTGATTGCCGCCCGACTCCGGACGCAGGAAGGGCGGGGACAGCGCGCTGAAGCCCTGATTGAAGCGGCATGGCGCGCGCGGCCCCACCCGGCCTTATGGCGCGCCTGGCGCGACCTGCACACGGACGAAACGCCCCCCGCTCGGGCGCGTCGACTGGCGGAGCTGGCCTTGATCCATCCCGATCACCGCGAGAGCCGGATCCTCCAGATCGAGCAGGCCCTGATTTCCGGCGATGGCGTCGCCGCCCTGGCGGCCGCGCGAGCCTTGGAGGGCGAGCCTCTCACGCGACGTCTCGCGGATCTTCAGGCGCGATTGCGACTCGCCGTGGGACGCCCAAGCGAGGCCCGCGAATGGCTCGCAAGGGGCGCGGCGGCGCCCCTGGAGGCCGACTGGTCCGATATCGGCGAAGATGGCCGGGCCTTTACCTACGCCCCTGGGGATTGGGGTCGGATCGTCGCCGCCTATGCCGAGCGGGGTGAGATCCTGCATCCGCGTTTTGAGCGCGGGGAGGGCGCCTATGGGGCGTTGCCACGCATTCCGGCTGACTATGTGGAAAGCCAGCCGTTCAATGCCACACCTTGGCGCGAGGCGGCGGAACAGGGCGCAGCCAATGCGCCGATCTTCGATGATGATGATTTTGGCGAGGTCTTCACCGCTGGGGATTCGGTCGCTTCACCTGCGGCCTCTCGCGCCCTTGGCGGCCGGTCCAAGGGACGCTAAGAGCCTCCCTCACGACCGAGGGCCACGTAGGCTTTTTCGGGGGAATTTTTCGGGCCGCCTTAGCTCAGCCGGTAGAGCGGCGCAT
>Ga0116226_10002246_pt1 | contig 16728 bp, 16 predicted proteins | sample S1TSphfallax_FD_89692 | JGI IMG/M metagenome (GOLD analysis project Ga0116226, IMG submission 89692) | Host-associated microbial communities from peat moss isolated from Minnesota, USA - S1T2_Fa - Sphagnum fallax MG | ecosystem: Host-associated > Plants > Peat moss > Unclassified | place: USA... | reverse complement strand
GGCTTCGTCCACCACCGGTTGTGCAGTCGGTGCAGTCGCAACAGGTGTTGCGACTTCATCGGCAGCGTCATCGCGCTTGACGAAGGTACGCTTCTTGCGCACTTCAACTTGAATCGTGCGCGACTTGCCAGTGGCGTCAGCCTGCTTGATCTCGCTGGTTTCCTTGCGGGTCAGCGTGATCTTTTTCTTCTCGCCTTCGGGAGCAGCGCCATGGGCGCGGCGTAGGTGTCCAAGAAGCTTGTCCTTGTCTTCCTTGGACAACGAATCGGCCGTCGAACTTTTCTCGACGCCAGCAGCACGCAGCTGCGTCAGCAGCAGATCAGCTGGCATCTTCAGTTCGGTGGCAAATTGCTCTACATTGTTACTCGCCATTCAGTCCTCTTTTTCTATGTGACGCGTTGGATGACAGTGAACTGTCGTGGATTACTTCTTCTCCACGACTGTCCATGCCTTGGCTTGCAGTGCCTTGGCGTGGTCATCGTATTTTGCGTCGATCAACTTCATTTCATCGTCGGTCACGTCGTTGAACTCTTCTGCGATCAACTGACGTGCACGTTCCGATTGCAGTGCCAGAATCGCGCCGAATTCGTCATAAGCCAAGCCAGCAAACGCTTCCAGCGTCTTGATGCCAGCCAACCCCAACTTGCCTGCGGTGACACGATCCATCGTATCCAGATTGACCAGGGCTTCTTCCATGCCTTCCAGACCTTCTTCCGATGCAATCGCCTCGGTCACCAGTGCGTCGCGCGCACGGTTGCGCAATTCGTTGACGGTTTCTTCGTCGAAGGAATCGATTTCCAGCATTTCGCTGATCGGCACGTAAGCGATTTCTTCCAGCGTGGCGAAACCTTCATCGACGAGGATGTCAGCCACTTCCTGATCGACATCGAGCTTTTCCATGAACAAGAGGCGTACCGCCGCTTTTTCCACTGCGCTCTTGTCGGCAGATTCTTCCGCCGTCATGATGTTGATCTGCCAACCAGTCAATTCCGCTGCCAGACGTACGTTCTGACCGCCACGACCGATTGCGACTGCGAGGTTGTCTTCATCGACAACCACATCCATCGCATGCTTTTCTTCGTCAACCACGATGGACGATACATTTGCCGGTGCCAATGCACCGATCACGAATTGCGCCGGATCTTCCGACCACAACACGATATCCACACGCTCGCCACCCAATTCGCCAGTCACAGCCTGCACGCGCGAACCGCGCATACCGACGCAAGTGCCGATAGGATCAATACGCTTGTCGGCAGTAAAGACCGCAATTTTCGCACGCACGCCAGGATCACGTGCAGCGGACTTGATGATCAACAAGCCTTGTTCGATTTCCGGTACTTCCAGCTCGAACAACTTCATGATGAATTCCGGTGCAGTGCGCGACAGGATCACCTGTGGGCCACGTGCATTGCGGTCAATACGCTGGATGTATGCACGTACACGGTCGCCGATACGCAGGTTTTCCTTCGGGATCGTTTGATCACGTGGCAGACGTGCTTCGATCTTGCCGGATTCGACGATGGCATCACCGCGTTCCATGCGCTTGATGGTGCCTGTAACCAGCGAATCACCACGCTCTAGGAAGTCAGTCAAAATCTGTTCGCGCTCAGCGTCGCGGATACGTTGCAGCACGACTTGCTTGGTGTCTTGCGCAAAGCGGCGACCGAAATCGATGGACTCGATCGGTTCTTCGATGTAATCGTCCACTTCGATGTCAGCGATTTGCTCCAACGCTTCAAAGTGCAGCACTTCCTGATCAGGCAGTTGCAGGCCAGCTTCGTCGGGTACAACGTGCCAGCGACGGAACGACTCGAATTCGCCATTTTCGCGATCGATCGAAACGCGGATATCTACTTCACCCTCATAGCGCTTCTTGGTCGCTTGCGCAAGCGCATGCTCCAGCGCCCCGAAGACGACTTCCTTATCGACATTTTTTTCGCGCGCTAACGCATCGACCAACAACAAAACTTCGCGACTCATGCTTTGCGACTCCTAAAGTCCACTTTCGGCACCAAGCGTGCCTTGTCCACGTCAGCCAGCGTAAATTCCAACAACGCTGGCCCATCATTTCCTTCAAATTCCAGTTTCAGCTTGTCGCCATCCGGCTCATGCAGCACACCTTGGAACGCTTTGCGGTGTGCGGAGCCTGGCATCGGCAGACGCAGCTTGATATGTACTTCGTGTCCGGCAAAGCGGACGTAATCGGCCAGTTTCTTCAAGGGGCGATCCAGCCCCGGCGACGACACTTCCAACCGCTCATAGACAGCATCTTCAACCGTCAGCACATGCAACAGTTGATGCGTGACCTTTTCGCAGTCTTCGACGCGGATGTTGCCGGTGTTTTCATCTGCATTTGCGAAATCGATGTATACGCGCACAAGGCCACGCGCAGCTTGCTCGAAATCGACAAGCTCGTAGCCCATGCCAGACACTGTTTTTTCAATTAAATCCCGCAACAACAAAAGAGTGCTCCTATTTTTCAACGCAATGTTTGCGTTATCGCTATGTTTGCGATCATCGTGCGCCCGTCAATTTCTGTACGGCACAATCGGCGAAACAAAAAAAAAAATGGGCAGATGCCCATCTTCTCCGACCACCCCGCCATCTGCCAGCATTTCAACAGAAAGCCCACTCAAGGCGACTTTTTCGATTAATTTGTTAACTGGCAAATTGTAATCGATTACAGCCTCTACCGCAATGCCGCAAGTACTACAAAAGCGCGCAAATACACGGTATATCGTCGGAAAAAAGCAACTATGACAAGCAAATTGGCAACTTGCTTACCTCAGTTGCAAGCATCGTTACCAATCGGATAATGTCATTCATGCCATAGGTGAAATCCCGTGGCATGCGCAATTTAACCTTTAGCAGCGATCAGCCTTTTGGTCGGCGGCGCGGCATGCCTTGTCCGCCATGGGTGTTCTGACCACCGTGACCATGGCCGCCGTGGCCACCATGCCCACCGCTACCTTGTCCGTAACCACCACCACTACGCCCGGAATTACCCTGGCCTTGTCCACCACGGCCACCGCCCGCATTATTGCCACGGCGCGCAGGTTGCCCCATCCCAGGGAAACCCAATGCTGTCTGCAGTGGATCAGGCTGGCGGCTGCGTTGCTGTCCTCGCCCTTGACCCTGACCTTGCCCTTGACCACGTGGCAAGCCATCGCGATCACCGCGTTGCTGCGAGCGACCTTGTCCTTGCCATTGCCCCTGACCTTGTCCTTGACGGGGACTACGGTCGTTACGGTCGCCACGGTCATTGCCACGACGCTCGCCTTGCTCCTTGCCCTTCTCGCCACCTGTCTGCTTGTCCAGACCGGACACCGCCAGCAGGTCACGTACGGCATTCTCATCCATCTCTTCCCAACGGCCACGCTTCAAGCTCGCTGGCAACGTCATCGCACCGTAACGGGTGCGGATCAGACGCGACACGGTCAAGCCGACCGCCTCGAACATACGACGCACTTCGCGATTACGACCTTCGCTGATGATCACGCGATACCACTTGTTGACGCCCTCACCACCACCATCAGCGATGCGCGAGAAATTTGCCGGGCCATCATCGAGCTCAACGCCAGCCAACAGCTTTTGACGCATACCCTCTTCCAGCTCGCCCAGCGTACGTACCGCATATTCGCGGTCGATGCCGTAACGCGGGTGCATCAGGCGATTGGCCAGGTCACCGGAAGTCGTGAACAACAACAAACCTTCGGTATTGAAGTCGAGACGCCCCACTGCCAGCCACTTGCCAGCCTTGATGGTTGGCAGGCGATCAAACACCGATGGGCGACCTTCCGGGTCATCCATGCTGACGATTTCACCAGCAGGCTTGTGATACACCAATACGCGTGGTGGGCGCTTGCTGACGCGACGCTGCACCAGCTTACCGTTGATGCGCACCATGTCGGTCGGCAAAATGCGTTGACCGATATGTGCAGGCTCACCATTGACCGACACGCGGCCGGCGATGATCAACTCTTCCATGTCTCGACGCGAACCAAGACCCGCTTCAGCCAGCACCTTGTGCAGCTTCGGCGCATCATCGTCAGCCGTCAGGTCACGGCGCGCTGGCGCAGGGCGACGGTTGCCGCGCTTGTCGCCGCCTTCATCCGGCGTATCGAGATCGAACGCAGCGGAGGTCACGAAGGAGAATGTCTCGTCAGCATCAATGCCTTTTGGCGCACCGCCTCTAGGCGACTTACCTGCAGCAACTGGCTTGCCACGTTGCTGCTTCGCTTTCGCACCACCTTGATTACCGCCCTGGCCGTTCGGCTTGGCACCACGGTCGCGCGCAGGATGGCGCGGGCCGCGTGGCGTGCGCGCTTTCGGCGCAGCAGCTTCGCCTTCCGGCGCACCTTCTGCAGCAGGAACAGCGGATTGCACCTCAACCGGCGCATCGCCTGCAGGAGCAGCAACATTGGCAGGCTCGGCAGCGCGCGTTTCGCTACGCGCACGACGCAAGGTACGTGGGCCACGCACACCGCGCTTGGGCTTTGCCGCGCTACCATCGGCAGCCGCAGGCGCTTCCTTGCCCTCTGTCGATGCAGAGTGACCGTGTTCGCCAGCCTCGGCAGGCGAATTGTTATCAGGATTCTGATTCATTATTGTTTTCTTGATGTTGCAAACCGGATGATTCATCCGGCATGAGTCCATGGTGCTGCGTTTCGGAAACGGTTACGACCTCAACTTCGCCTTCGACATGGTGATCCATGTTGCCGACGGTTGATGGCGCTGCTTCTACCAACACTGCTTCTGGTGTGTGTTCTGGCACCTGCTCGACCGATTCGATTGGTGCGATTTGTTCATTTTCTTGCGGAGCGTCAAGCTCAGCCACCGCATTGACATCCTCAACGAGGATGACAGGCTCGCTCGCGACTTCTGCCACTGGCACCGCATTTGCTGCCCCAACATCGACCGCCTCAGGTACGACATCCGCAACAGCGACAAGTTCGGCTGTAGCAACATCATTTGCCGCATCATCGGCTGCTGGCGCCGCCGCCTGCGCATTCAATTCCTGCTCCAGCGCCTGCAATTCAAGGCTGCCGGATGGGTCGCCCTTGGTAACCTGCTGCAATGGCGGCAATTGTTCCAGTGAATTCAAGCCCAGGTCGTCGAGAAACTGTTTCGTCGTCGCAAACAATGCAGGACGCCCCGGCACATCGCGATGGCCGATGCCCTCGATCCAGCCACGATCCTCAAGCAGCTTGATCGTCTGCGCATTGACCGTCACGCCGCGGATTTCTTCGATATCACCACGTGTTACCGGTTGGCGATACGCAATAATTGCCAGTGTTTCCAACGTGGCCCGCGTATATTTTGGCGGCTTTTCCGGGTTCAGACGCTCCAGATACACCTTCATTTCCGGGCGACTCTGGAAACGCCAACCTGTTGACAAGCTGACGACTTCAATACCCTTGCCCGACCAATCCTGACGCAGTTCCAGCAACATTTCCTTGATGGTGTCGGCACCAACGCCGTTACTTCCATCGTCGGCATACAGCTTGCGCATCTCGTTGATGGTGAGCGGCTCATGTGCGCAAAGCAGTGCCGTTTCGAGGACTTTCTTCGCCTCAGCAGTATTCATGTGCGGTATTTACGTATCGTGTCTGCGATTGTCTAGTGTACGGTATAAATTTGTTGAAATGTCATTCAACACAGCCCACCTGCGCTGTACGTATTTCACGAACTTGCTGATATTGCGTTCCGACGCCCGTGCTTTTTAGGTGTGATATTGGGGCGGGAAAATGTAAGACCGCGTAAGGCTTTGGTTGCGGGGGCAGGATTTGAACCTACGACCTTCGGGTTATGAGCCCGACGAGCTGCCAGACTGCTCCACCCCGCGCCTGAAGACATAAACTATACATGGTATTGCGATTTTGCGCAATTGCAATTCAACAATCGACGATTCGCGGTGTTACACTAGGTTGCCGAAGCATTAAAAAGCACGCAGCAATTGCGTTTTTGCAAACTGATCAATTTCCGCAATTATTGTCTGATATGAAATTCTGTTCCGAATGCGCTCAACCGGTTTCGTTCATCGTACCGCCGGACGATAATCGCCCACGTTTCGTCTGTACGCATTGCGGAACCATCCATTATCAGAATCCCAAGATGGTGCTGGGCTCGATTCCGGCGTGGGAGGCCGACGGCGAATTGCAGATTCTGCTGTGCAAGCGCGCCATCGAACCGCGGCGTGGCTACTGGACACTGCCCGCAGGTTTTATGGAAAATAACGAAACCACCGAACAGGCCGCCAAGCGCGAAACCGAGGAAGAAGCCGGTGCCAATATCGAATTGCAGCCACTGTTCTCATTACTGAATGTGCCGCATGTGCATCAGGTGCATATGTTTTACCGTGCCAAACTGCTCGATTTGAACTATGCCGCTGGCACTGAAAGCCTGGAAGTCAAACTGTTCGCGGAAAAGGATATCCCCTGGGATGACCTCGCCTTCCCGACGGTCAGCAATACCTTGAAATTCTTTTTCAGCGATCACGCGAAAGTACGAGAAGGCGGCAGCTACGGTTTGCATACGCTCGATATCTATAAGCCGATGCGTCAACCAGAACCAACATGATGCGTGATAGCATCACTGCATGATTCCCTGGCTGCATCCCCATTCGCCCTTTCCTGATGTATCAAAAGCGCTAACCGAAGCTGATGGCGCAGCAGGTTTATTGGCCGCTGGCGCCGACCTATCGCCTGAACGTCTGCTCGCTGCGTACAAGCTCGGCATCTTCCCCTGGTTCTCAGAAGGCCAGCCAATACTCTGGTGGAGCACTGATCCGCGCATGGTGTTGCGTTGTGACGATTTCATCATCTCGCACAGCCTGAAAAAGACGCTGCGCAAAATCGGACGCAGCATGCAAAGCAATGGCCCATGGCAGGTGCGTTTCGACAGCAACTTTGAAGCAGTCATGCGCGCCTGCGCGGAGCCGCGCCGTGATGGTGCTGGCACATGGATATCAGAGGACATCGTCGCTGGTTATTGTGGATTACATCAACGCGGCTATGCGCATTCGTCCGAGCTGTGGCTGGACGGCGAACTGGTCGGCGGCGCATATGGCGTTTGCATAGGACGAATGTTCTATGGCGAATCGATGTTCGCACGCGTGACCGATGCATCGAAGATCGCACTTGCGTATCTGGTTGCGTTCCTGAAACATCATGGCGTCGTCATGATCGATTGCCAACAACAAACCGGGCATTTGGCATCATTGGGCGCCGCGCCAATTTCGCGTAGCGAATTCAGCACACATCTGCAAGTTGCAACGGCCCAACCTCCCATCACAGATTGGCGTCCATTGGTGTAGACGCAACTTTGCATTGACGCATTTTCGATTACACTAAAGATTCTCTGCTTTCAAAGCAGTCGCATCTGGATTCACCATGACGCACCTGAAGGACTTACCGTTTTCCACGTTGCAGTTCTATGCAACTGCACCTTACCCTTGCAGCTATCTGGAAGGGCGGCAGGCACGTTCGCAGGTTGCCACACCGTCACACCTGATCAACGCCGACGTGTACTCGGAACTGGTCAAAAGCGGCTTCCGTCGCAGTGGCATTTTTACGTATCGCCCGTATTGCGATGGCTGCCAGGCTTGCACACCCGTGCGCGTAAGGGCTGGGGAATTCCAACCGAACCGCAGTCAACGCCGCGCGTGGAGCAAACACCAGCATCTGATAGCCTGGGTCACAACGCTGACCTACATGCCTGAGCATTACGAACTTTACCTGCGCTATCAGGCTGCGCGCCATGCAGGCGGCGGCATGGATCAGGATAGCCGCGATCAGTATGCGCAATTCCTATTGCAGAGCAAAGTCAACACGCGGCTGGTCGAATTCCGTGACGATGCAGGCGTGTTGCGCATGGTCAGCATCATCGATGTGCTCAACGATGGCCTGTCTTCCGTCTACACCTTCTATGACCCCGATACGGCGAACGCTTCTTACGGCACCTACAACGTGATGTGGCAGATTGAGCAAGCAAAAAAGCTCAGCATGCCCTACGTCTATCTCGGCTACTGGATACGCGAGAGCCAGAAGATGGCGTACAAGGTCAACTTCAAACCCATCGAGATGCGACGACACAGCAAGTGGGAACCCGTCGTCGAATAGCAACTCGCCAGACTCGGTCACACAGTTGCAATAGCGCGTAGCTAAACTGGCACTAATTTTCCATCAAGCGGGTTTTACGGCGTTGCGCTCGCCGATCCCGGTAAAATAACGAATATTCATCAATCCAAGCAGTATAGGATTGCAACGTGACCGCAACACTGCAGAAATTGCGGTTATGTTGATTGGTACTTTTTGCCCATATTATGTCGAACAAATTACTCTACGCGCTTGCCCGCCCCCTGCTGTTTTCCCTTGATGCCGAAACCGCACACAACACCACCCTGCCTGCACTGAAGCGCGCTGCGGCTTGTGGCCTGACCAAATTACTCGGCAGCACCGAGAGCGACCCGCGACAAGTGATGGGCATCAATTTCCGCAATCCGGTTGGCCTTGCTGCCGGGCTGGACAAGGATGGCGCGTATATCGATGGCTTGGCATCGCTTGGCTTCGGCTTCATCGAAGTCGGCACCGTCACCCCACGCGGGCAACCGGGCAATCCGAAACCACGCATCTTCCGCCTGCCGAAAGCGAATGCCTTGATCAATCGCATGGGCTTCAATAACGGCGGTGTCGATGCATTTGTCGCGAATGTACAGGCATCGAAGTTTTACCAGGACAAGCTCGGCGTGCTCGGCCTGAACATCGGCAAGAATGCCGATACGCCAATCGAAAAAGCTGCGGATGATTATCTGATCTGCCTCGAAAAAGTCTATCCGTATGCAAGCTACGTGACGGTCAACATCTCGTCACCAAACACGAAGAATCTGCGCCAACTGCAAGGCGAAACCGAACTCGATGGTTTGCTCGGTACATTGAAGGATGCGCAGAAGCGCCTCGCCGACAAGCATGGCCGCTATGTGCCGATCACATTGAAGATCGCACCCGATATCGACAGTGTGCAAATCCACACGATTGCGCACGCGCTGCTGCGCCACAAGATCGATGGCGTGATTGCCACCAACACCACCATCACGCGCGACGCGGTGAAGGGTCTGGAGCATGCAGAAGAAACCGGCGGCTTGTCCGGCAGTCCGGTGTTTGCTGCATCGAATGCAGTGATCCGCTCATTGAAGGCTGAACTCGGCAATGAGATACCGATCATCGGTGTCGGCGGCATCATGAGCGGTCAGGACGCGCAAGCGAAGATCGAAGCAGGCGCATCGCTGGTGCAGCTCTACACCGGCCTGATCTATCGCGGCCCGGCACTGGTGCAGGATTGCGCAGCAGCGCTGCGCCCATCCAAGCGCTGAGAAAAACTAGGCAAGCGCCTGCTCGACGAAGTGCAGGCGGTCCTGCCCCCAGAACATCTCATCGCCAACGAAGAAGGTCGGCGCGCCGAATACACCGCGTGCCACCGCTTCTGCGGTATCGCTTTTCAGCTTGTCCTTCACTGCCTGATCGTTGATCATCGCCAAGACTGCCAGCGGATCAAGATCGGCAGCGCGTAACACCGCCGCGATTTCGTCCGGCTGATTCATGTTGCGCAGCTGCTCAAACATCGCTACATACACGGCCGCGTTATAGCGATGGAATTGCGCTTCATCGCGCATCTGCAACGCCGTCGCGCCGCGCATCAGCGGCAAGGTATTGATCGGAAAATGCGGATTCATCGTGAAGTTGACGTTGAAGTACGCAGCCCAGCGTCGCAAGTCTGTGCCGAGATGCTTGCCCTTCAGCGGCACCTCGACAGGACTGTGATTGCCCGTCGCCTGAAACACGCCACCCAACAGCATCGGCTTCCAGATTATGGTTGCCCCCTGTTTGGCTGCAATCTTCGGCAACTGATGAAACGCCAGATAGCTATAGGGGCTGCCGAAGTCATAATAGAACTCTACTTGCTTGCTCATTGTCGTCCTCTCCGTCTGTTTATTATTGATCAGAACCGTTCCATCCATGGCCGCAAATCCAACTCATGCGTCCAAGCGTCACGCGGTTGCGTATGCAGATGCCAGTAATTCTCGGCGATATGATCAGGATTCAGAATGCCATCCTGCTCCTTCATCTCGTAACGATCAGGGAAATTCTCACGGATGAATTCGGTATCGATAGCACCATCGACGATTACATGCGCAACGTGGATGCCCTTCGGCCCCAGTTCGCGCGCCATGCTCTGCGCCAACGCACGCAATGCATGCTTGGCACCGGCAAATGCCGCAAAGTTGGCAGCACCGCGGAGACTCGCCGTCGCACCGGTAAAGATGATCGTACCGCGCCCCCGCGCAACCATGCGCTTCGCAACTTCACGCCCCGTGAGGAAACCGCCCATACACGCCATTTCCCAAATCTTGAAATACTTGCGCGACGTTTCTTCCAGAATACTGCACGGCACGTTGGCACCGATGTTGAACACCATCACCTCGATCGGCGCGACATCGCGTTCGATCTGCTCGACCAGTTTAATCACTTCCTCTTCCTGCCGCGCATCCGATGCAAATCCATGCGCCCGCCCACCGGCAGCACGGATGTCATCGATCAAGGGCTGCAACTTCTCGGCAGTGCGTCGCGTTGCACAGGCGATATAACCGCCCTTGGCGAAGCGCTTGGCAATCGCGCCGCCGGTAGCGTCACCAGCACCGATGACCAAAGCCGCACCGGGCATTGCTGTTTGTTCAGTCATGCAAATCTCCAGTATTTTCGATTTATTGAATAACGACCGTTATGTTATGATCTTCGTGAACACAAAAAAACGCAAGGACAAAATGCGCTACCCGCCTGGACACAAGGAAGAAAAACGTAAAGAGTTGCTCGCCATCAGCGGCGCAGCAATCAAGCAAGGCGGCTTTGTAGCCACCGGGATCGACACGCTGATGCAAGCCGCAGGCGTCACCAGCGGCGCGTTCTACAGCCACTTTGCGTCGAAGAATGAACTACTCAAAGCCGTGATCGCACAAGAGCTTTTGCATAGCCGTAAAGGCTGGCAGAAAAACCCACATACCGATGCGACGCAATGGTTAGATTTCGAGCTGGAACGTTATCTGAACCTGAGCCACGTACGCCATCCAGAATCCGGCTGTGTATTGCCATCGTTGGGCGCAGAAATCGGACGCGCCGATGACGAAGTCAAAACACTGTTCGAGCAAGAAATGCACAAAGGCGTGGAAATGCTGGCACAACGACTTGGCAGTGAAGAAACGGCATGGGCGTTTATCTGTCAACTGGTTGGTGCGGTATTGATGGCGCGGGCGATGCCGGATAAGGTGAGTCAGGCGACGGTTATTGAGGCGAGTAAGGTGTTTTTACGCGATGCATTTAAGAGAAACTGAAATGCCTAGCAACGACAATCCCTCAAAGTGACTACCCCAGCAGCCGTTTCTACCGAGCATAATCAGTTACGCGCTCGTGCACCAATAATAACGTATGAATCTACCTGCTCCAGAGATGATGATATGTATCTCATCCCATTCGCTCTTCAATTCATAGACGGACCAATCGACATGCCCCTCGATCTCAATTCCCGCAAATTGCTTGAGATAAGAAGCAATCGTCGCCTCCCCTCAATGCGATAAAACGGTCGAGCCACTGACAACTCTTTTGTCGCATGCACCCCAACAGTTTCAGCAACAAAACTACTTACGTCAGGAAATGGAAATTTTGAAATTGCTGCGACATCGACCTCAACGCGTTCTTCTGATGAAGGATCAACAAACTCGAATTGATCTATGCGAAATGAGCGCATGTTGTGAACTCAGATTTAATAATGCACATTTTTGCACCCACGGTCCAAGACGAAAAATTCGCGCCAACACATCAAAACCCACTAAACACTTCCCGCTGAATTTTCTCCATGGTCCCGTCTTTCTCCATCTTGCGCAAGACCTCGGTCAACTTAGGCACCAGCTCTTCATGTCCCTTGAAGACATAGTGATACACCTCAAAACTGGCAAGCGCGGGGGACAATGTAATGACATCCCTCAGTTGCTGATCACGTAGCGCAGCGATGCCGGTAACGCGATTGGTCAATACAATGTCGGAGCGTCCCAATTCGAGCTTGGTAAATGCCTGCCTGAGTGTGCCAACTGCCTCGACGTCCATCCCCGCCGTATTTTGCTCGACGATTTTGATACCCTTGATATAGCCGATCCGATAAGGCTTCAGGCTGTTCCAATCCTTGATCACAAAAGGCTTGCAACGACAAAACGCCACGATTTCGTAACGCATCAGCGGCACAGGTACGATGCGCAGATTAGGATATTGATTCGCAATGTCGCCCTTGCGATAGAGTTCGCCGTCGGTGACTCCTGTATTGGCACTGACCAGCGAACGCTCCCCCGGCATCGATATGACATCAAGCGTGATGCCCAAGCGGCCATAAGCTTCGGTCAGGATGCGCGTCGCCACCAACGTCGCAGGATCGCCCTCAAACAAAGTCGAGACCTTCATTTCAGGGTTCGCCATGCAGATGGACGACGTCAAACAAATGACGACGCAAATCAGCATGTGCATCCACTTTTGCATTGTTTTACTTATTCCGAAAAAGCCGTTTAACCGTGCTTGAGATGTTGCGCAGATACGGTGAAGTAAGTCGCTTTGACTACTGTATTGACCTTACCCTGGGCATCCTTCACTTCGATCTCTTTGACGATTTTGAACTTGCCATGCGCCTTGGTCTCGCGTGCGATGGTCTCCCATTCTTCGTCCGGGACGGATAGCTCGACGACCAGATCGCTATCCGCCGGAGCCAGATAACGTATCGTCACTTCCCCCACCACAGGAACCAGCTCCCTCATGCCGAATTTATGGATGCACATCATCCCAAACGGAAATTCAGCCAAGGAGAAAATCGCCCCGGCATAGACGCCACCAAAGTGATTTTTATTACCTTCTTTCGGCATTTGCACCTTGAGGAAATTGGGCGTTTGCTCAAGCACCTGCAGGCCCATGTTTTTCAGGGTGTTGATGCCTTGGATCATTTGTTGAGAGTTGTTCATGGTTGGTTTCATTCGCTATTGACGCCCTACTTTCTTCCGATTTTCCGCAGCGAAGACACTCCATCATCTGAGATATCACGACGGCACATACGGCGCAATATGCTGCACAATTGACGCCCTACCGATTATGATTGATGAGTTACATTATTTCGCAAGTGTCCTGAGTCATTAATTCTTTAAACAATTAAATATGGCGAAATTGGCGCGAGACAATGAACAAAGCACAGCAAGGCTGGAGCCTTGCGCGCATTTGTGACGCCTTATCGCGAGGATTCTCGCCTTATTTATGTAACGAATTAATGAGTCAGGACACCAGCTTTCCTCGATGATTCTATTCTGCTATAAGCCATCCAAAACAAAACCCGGACAGCTCACGCATGTCCGGGTCTTGCCTGACACCTCTAACTAATCGATTACTCGACCTCCAACGCCTCTGGCGGTGCCGATGGTGGCAGGATGTCGTTTTCTGAGAACTCCAGCTTGATCTGTTCGTTCTCGTCCATATCGACTGTGACGCGACCGCCTGTGACCAGCTTGCCGAATAGCAGTTCGTCTGCCAGTGCCTTGCGGATCAAGTCCTGGATCAGGCGTGACATCGGGCGCGCGCCCATCGTTGGGTCGAAGCCCTTCTTGCCGAGATAGCGACGCAGCACTTCGGAGAACACAGCTTCCACCTTCTTCTCGTGCAGTTGCTCTTCGAGTTGCATCAGGAACTTGTCAACCACGCGCAGGATGATTTCTTCGTCCAGTGCGCGGAAGCTGATGATGGCGTCGATACGGTTGCGGAATTCCGGCGTGAACATGCGCTTGATGTCTTCCATCTCGTCGCCGGCTTCCTTCTTGCTGGTGAAGCCCATCGAACGCTTCTGCAGGCTTTCGGCGCCCGCATTGGTCGTCATGACGATGATCACGTTGCGGAAATCCGCCTTGCGGCCGTTGTTGTCCGTCAGCGTGCCGTGATCCATCACTTGCAACAGGATATTGAAGATATCCGGGTGCGCCTTTTCGATTTCGTCGAGCAGCAGCACAGCGTGCGGCTTCTTGGTGATCGCTTCGGTCAAGAGACCGCCCTGGTCGAAGCCGACATAGCCCGGTGGCGCACCGATCAGGCGGCTGACCGCGTGGCGTTCCATGTATTCGGACATGTCGAAGCGAATCAGCTCGATACCGAGGATGAAGGCCAACTGCTTCGCGACTTCTGTCTTGCCGACACCAGTCGGGCCGGAGAACAGGAAGGAGCCAATCGGTTTGTCAGTCTTGCCCAAGCCTGCACGCGCCATCTTGATCGCAGATGCGAGGGCTTCAATGGCAGGGTCTTGACCGAACACGACGTTCTTCAGATCGCGCTCGATGGTTTGCAGCTTGGTACGATCGTCCTGGTTGACCGATTGCGGCGGAATGCGCGCGATTTTGGAGATGATTTCCTCGATCTCTGCCTTGCCAATCGTCTTCTTTTGCTTGGACTTTGGCAGGATACGTTGTGCTGCACCCGCTTCGTCGATGACGTCAATGGCCTTGTCCGGCAGGTGACGGTCGTTGATGAAGCGCGCGGCCAGTTCCGCTGCCGAACTCAACGCGGACGACGAATACTTGACGCCGTGGTGTTCTTCGAAGCGCGACTTCAGGCCACGCAGGATTTGCACGGTTTGCTCAACCGTCGGCTCGTTCACGTCGATCTTCTGGAAGCGACGTGACAGCGCATGGTCTTTCTCGAATACGCCACGGTATTCGGTGAAGGTTGTTGCGCCGATACACTTCAACTGGCCGCTCGCCAATGCAGGCTTCAGCAGGTTCGATGCATCCAGCGTGCCACCCGAGGCGGAACCGGCACCGATGATGGTGTGGATTTCGTCGATGAACAGGATGCCGTTTGGGTTGTCCTTCAATTGCTTGAGCACAGCCTTCAAGCGTTGCTCAAAGTCGCCGCGATATTTAGTACCTGCGAGCAGCGCACCCATGTCGAGCGAATAGACGACAGCGTTTTGCAGGATCTCCGGCACATCGCCTTGGGTGACGCGCCATGCGAGACCTTCTGCAATCGCGGTCTTGCCGACACCGGCTTCACCGACTAGCAAAGGATTATTCTTGCGACGACGGCACAGTGTTTGGATGACACGCTCGACTTCCGATTCGCGACCAATCAACGGATCGATCTTGCCTTCGGCAGCGAGCTTGTTCAGATTCTGCGTGAACTGGTCGAGCGGGCTTTCTTTTTGCTGACCTTCTGGCTGACCGTCTTCCGCGCCTTCCGGTGCCTTCTGCGCATCGGCTTGCTGATCCTTGCGCACACCGTGCGAGATGAAGTTGACGACATCCAGACGCGTCACACCTTGCTGGTGCAGGTAGTAGACTGCGTGCGAATCCTTTTCACCGAAGATCGCAACTAGTACATTAGCACCAGTCACTTCCTTCTTGCCGTTGGATGCGGACTGCACGTGCATGATCGCACGCTGAATCACGCGTTGGAAACCCAGCGTCGGCTGCGTATCGACTTCACTCGTGCCGGGTACGGTCGGTGTGTTGTCGCCGATGAAGGTGGTCAGCGTCTTGCGCAAGTCATCGATATTGACGGCGCAGGCACGTAACACCTCTGCTGCCGATGGGTTATCGAGCAAGGCCAGCAGCAGGTGTTCGACCGTAATGAACTCGTGGCGCGCTTGACGGGCCTCGACAAACGCCATGTGCAAACTGACTTCCAATTCCTGCGCAATCATACTTCCTCCATCACGCATTGCAGGGGGTGTCCTGATTTTCTCGCGTGGTTTAATACAAGTTCAACTTTTGTGGACGCTATATCCTTCGGATAAACGCCGCACGTCCCTTTGCCATCGCGATGTACCTGCAGCATGATGTGTGTTGCAGTTTCACGATCCTTGTTGAAATGCTCCTGTAAAACGGCGACGACAAACTCCATCGGTGTGTAGTCGTCGTTTAACAAAATTACTGAATACATCGGTGGCGGCTTGAGCTTTTCCTCTTGCCGCTTTAGCACGGTATCGTTATCTATATCGTTCGCGGTTGCCATACGTCTATTCTAGTTCCATCGATTGCTTGCGCAATACCCCAAGGTAACCGGGAAATCACATTTATATCGATATTACGCGCTTTCTGTTCGCGGTGCAGATAACAACCCAACGCTTGCCAACTTCATTTGGCTGACAGACACAAAGCGCATTTTCGATCTTGCTTAAAGAATGCTAAACAGTGCCATTTACCTGTGGCGTAAATAGCGCCGAATTGATTTAAATCAAGGCCCTACCACAACGGGAACAAAAGAATATTTGGCGTTGTCAAAATCGCCTTGACTTTTCTTTTTTTTGAAGGAACAATGCCTTACATTGATAGGTGTAACCACGTTTTTTGCACTTTCAATGGAGTGAGCAAGTTTTAGGAGGGGGCACAGCATTACGCGAGGCTTCTTGCTTATACGGCTCGTGTGATTAGTTAATAATAGAAAGACGCTTTTATGGCAACAGGTACCGTCAAGTGGTTTAACGACTCTAAAGGCTTCGGCTTTATCACTCCGGATGACGGTGGTGAAGATTTGTTCGCTCACTTCTCCGCAATCCAGATGAACGGCTTCAAGACTCTCAAAGAAGGTCAAAAAGTCCAGTTCGAAGTCACGCAAGGCCCGAAAGGCAAGCAAGCTTCAAACATCCAAGCTCCTTAATTGATTT
>Ga0116226_10002245_pt1 | contig 16730 bp, 10 predicted proteins | sample S1TSphfallax_FD_89692 | JGI IMG/M metagenome (GOLD analysis project Ga0116226, IMG submission 89692) | Host-associated microbial communities from peat moss isolated from Minnesota, USA - S1T2_Fa - Sphagnum fallax MG | ecosystem: Host-associated > Plants > Peat moss > Unclassified | place: USA... | reverse complement strand
TGCGCCGCGGGTGCAGGCCGCATTCGCGCGAATCCGCCCGCTCCCACCACCAGCGTCCCGAACGTTCATCCTCGCCGGGCTGCACGGCGCGTGTGCAGGGGGCGCAGCCGATGCTGGGGAAGCTCGCGTCATGCAGGCGGTTATAGGGCAGCCGCTGCGCCCGGATGTAGTCCCAGACGTCCTGGTCGGTCCAGTCGAGCAAAGGGCTGATCTTGTGCAGGCCATAGACCTCGTCCCATTCGACCGGAGCCGCCAGCGCGCGACTGGCCGATTGCCCCCGGCGTATCCCGGTGACCCAGGCCCCGTAGCCGGTGACCGCTCGCTGAAAGGGCTCGAGCTTGCGTATCCGACAGCAGGTGTGCCGTTCCTCGAGTCCGTCGCGAAAGCCGTTGATACCGTGCGCGGCGACCCACTGCTCGAGAGTCGCAGCCACCGGATAGTGGACGCGCATGGCGCGGCCGTAGCGCTGTTGAATCTCGTCGATGAGATCGTAGGATTCCGGGAACAACCGGCCCGTGTCGACGGTGAACATTTCTATCTCGGGCACGGAGCCCCAAATCAGGTCGGTGAGCACCATGGATTCCGACCCCAAGCTGTTGGCATAGCAGACGCTGCCGTGAGCCTCGACGGCAGAGCGCAGTTGCTGGATGCTTCGGTCGGCGAGATTCCGGAGGGCTGGGGACAGTTCGGCCAAAGGGGATCCATGAAGGTTTATGGTAGAACTATAGCGCATGAGAACATGCGGATTGGTGCTATGAGCCCCGCCGCCGCCGTGGGGGATAATGCACGTTTGGCCTACCGAGAAGCGAATGATTTTCGATGCATGACCAGAATCCCAGCAGTAGAGCCGGTCGCACGCCATGAAGTTCCAACAATTGCGTTACCTGGTTGCCGTCCATGAAAACGGCTTGAACATAACCGCTGCGGCGCGGCAGTTGCACACCTCGCAGCCGGGCGTGAGCCGGCAACTGAAGCTGCTCGAAGAAGAACTGGGTTTTCAACTCTTCGAACGTGAAGGCCGCGCCCTGACGCGTACGACGGCGGCCGGGGAAGAGATCATCGCGCGGGCCACGAGCATCCTGCGGGAGATGCAGAACATTCGTCGCACTTCGGCCGAGTTGCGCAAGGCCGACGGGGGAACCCTTTCGATCGCGACGACGCATACGCAGGCACGCTATGTGCTGCCGGAGGTGATTCGCGCATTTCGAGCAAAGTACCCCAAGGTGCGCCTGCACCTGCATCAGGGAACCTCGGAACAAATCGCGGAACTCGTCGCGCGAGACCGTGTCGACTTTGCGATCGCGACGGGATCCGATGAATTATTCCCCCATCTAGTGCGATTGCCGGTGTATCGCTGGCATCGGGCGGTGGTCGTACCGCGGGGACATCCGCTCGCCCAAGCCTCGGCCAAGGGCGGCAAATTGACGCTCAAGAAACTCGCGGAATATCCCATCGTCACCTACGTCTTCAGTTTCTCCGGCCGCTCGTCGCTGCCGGCGCTGTTCGAGACCGCGGGCCTGTCCTTGGACGTCGCCTTGACGGCGCGGGACTCGGACGTCATCAAGACCTACGTACGCATCGGACTCGGGGTCGGCATTCTGGCGAGCGTCGCCATCGATCCAGTGATCGACGCCGATCTCGTCGTGCTGGACGCCTCGCATCTGTTCGAAGGTCATACTACTTGGATCGGCTTTCGGCGCAGCGCTCTGTTGCGTGCCTACATGTATGAGTTCATCGAGTTGCTCGCGCCGCATCTTCCGCGTCGGCTCGTTCGGGAAACCGAAAAGCTGGAGACGCAGGAAGAGGTCGACCGGATCCTCGAGGATCTGCGCATCCCCGCGCGCGACATACCCTGATCGTATATCGACATCACCGGATGTTCGTTCCCGTGCCGGCAATGGGGGCCCATGCTCCGGCGCCGCGGCGCGCCTACATCCCGGATGATGAATGGGCCGGCTCAAGGCCCGATGACTGCGCCACGTAGAGCGAGAAACCGCGCCGGCACCTCGAGCAGCGCGTTCTCCCAATCGTCGGGGGACAACTCCAGCAGATTCAGCGCCGATGTTGGGACGGGCGTCGCGGTGGGCTCGAGTAAGTAGGTGTTGCCGATCGCCAGCGCCACGTTTGCGGCGACGTTGACGAGCGCGGCAATCCTGCGGTGTGCCTGGGGTGCCGCAGCCGGGCCATGATGGTGCTCGGCTGCGGCGATCAGTTCCTCGGGCAGCTGCCACGCCCGGAAGATTGTCGCCCCGCACTCTTCGTGACCCACGGCGGCTAGTTTAATTTCCAGCTCGCGGGTGTCGGCGTTCGAGCTTGCATGCCGCGCCTCGATCATGGAGCGTATGCCGTCGGGATCAAGATGGATCTGGAGCAAAATGCCCAGGTTGTGCATGAGTCCGGCGATGAAGGCGTTAGGGGCCAGGTCGACGCAGGCGGCTCGCGCGAGCCACTCGGCAGCCGCCGCGGTGGCGAGACTGTGCAAGAGCAGGCGTCTGATGTCGAAGCGCGCCGGCCCGAGACTCGCGGCCATGGTCCTGTCCAGACAAACGGCAGCGGCAATCCCGCGGACCGCATCTGACCCAAGGAGAATCAAGGCGCGCTCGATTGTTGCTACTCGGGATGGCTGTCCGTAGAGCGGTGAATTGGCAACCCGCAACACGCGGGCATAGAGGAGCGGCTCGCCGCGCACCAGAGCAGCGATTTGCCGCGACGTCGTGTTCGAACTGCAGAGGGTCGCGAGCAACCGGGGACTCGAGTCGACCGAAACGCCGAGCACTCCGGCTGCAGCGGCGGCCTGGAGAATCTGCGCGGTTCCGATTTTTCGGCAGGGGTCGGGACTCATAGCCCAACGGTTATCGGGTGAGTAACGTTCCAATCGCGTGAACAGCGTCACGAATTCGGTAAATCGCCACGCACGTCGACCCACCGATGCGAACCAGCGTGCCGATAAATTTGGGAAATGTTCCGAATATTGCGTAGCGTCAAACCCAGCGACATCCGAGGATCCGAGAATCTGAACAGCAGTATCCACCGCCAGGCTCAATGGGAATCGCTGGGGCTGTCGATCGCCGCCTGCTTGGTCGTGGGCGCCGGCATCCTCGGTCTTTGGACCAGTTCGACTCGGGCGATCCGCGAAAACTATCAGCATTACCTGATCGGCCTCGCGGAGGCCGCGGCGACCTTGATCGACCCGGATCTGCATGATTCGATTCGGCGGCCCGAACAACTCAATGACCCGGATTATCGCCGTGCCGTGGAGCCCTTGCGTCGCATGCGCAAGGCGGTGCCGGACATCCATTACATATTTACCGTGGTCCGCGATGGGTCGCGCATCCGCTTCGTCCTCGATTCGGGCGAGCCCGGTGATCAGGCAGGCGTCATGGAGTTCTACGATGGCGCTCACCCGGCGCTGTGGCAGGCGCTCGGCGATAACGGCAGAACGGGCGTGGTTGCGGCGAATGACAAACCCGTGAGTGACAAATGGAACACGTTCATGACCGGCGCGGCGCCGCTGTTGAATGCGGCCGGCCATGAGATCGGCGCGGTCGGGATCGATGTCGATGCGACCGTCTACCTCGCACGCCTCGAGAGCGCGCGCAACTGGGCCTTGATCGGTTTGGTTCCCGCAGGAGTTCTCATCGGTGTCCTGGGGGTGGTTGCCTATCGAATTCGTCTGCGGGGGCTTCTGGACGCGCAAGCCGCGATCGATAATGCGGAAGCAGCGGAACGCGCCGTCGCTGTACTCGTCTCCGAACGCAAACGGCTGGGCGCGGTGATCGAGGGTACGGGGGTCGGCGTCTGGGAGTGGGACTTGCGTACCGACCTGCGCACCGTGGACGAGCGCTGCGCGAGGATGATCGGTTATGAGGCGGACAACAATCTGACATTGACGCGCCAGCGGATGAACGAGCTCGTGCATCCGGAGGACATCACCGGCATGCGCAACACAGTGGCCGCGACCCTGGCGAGTGATGATGCGATTTTCGCGCACGAGTTTCGTATCCGCCACGCCGATGGCCATTGGATCTGGCTGCTCACGCATGGCAAAGTCCTCGAATGGGACGAGCATGGACGGGCGCAGCGCATGGCGGGAGTTTATCTCGACGTTTCCAAGGAAAAGGCGACGGAGCTGTCGCTGCAGGAAAGCGAGATCAAATTCCGCTCGCTATTCGAGCTGTCGCCCACGGGGATCGCGCTGAGGGATTGCGAGACGGGACGGTTCCTCCAGGTCAACGACGCGCTGGTGGCACCGACCGGCTACACGCGCGAGGAATTACTGCAGATGACCGCCGGCCAGTTGTTCGTGACACCGGCCGAATCGTCGACGGTCCGTCCGGAAGAGTTCTCACGAACCGATCACCATCGCTTCGGCCCCTACGAAACTCTCTGCCGACGTAAAGACGGCAGCACCTACGCCGCACTCAAGTCGGGTATACGCATGACCGACGCGACCGGTCGAGCGATCATCTGGTCGATCGTGCAGGACATCTCGGAACGCAAGGAGATGGAACTGGCGCTGGCCGAGGCGGCACGTCGCGACCGACTGACCGGTCTCGCCAACCGGGCGGTGTTCATGGATCGTCTGCAGCGGGCACTCGATCGCGTGCGCGCGGGAGCGCAGAGCCTTTTCATCGTGTTGTTCCTGGATTTTGATCGCTTCAAGCTCATCAACGACACCCTCGGACACGAGGCCGGAGACGAACTGCTGCGCCAGATCGCGCGTCGCCTGCGGTCCTCGCTCCGTGCCGTCGACACCCTCGGCTCTGACGAGACCGGCAATGTCGTCGCCCGTTTCGGCGGCGACGAATTCCTGGTTTTGCTCAACGACCTGCACCAACCCTCGGAGGCCACGGCAGTGGCTCAAAGACTGTTGGACGCGCTGGCGCCCCCGTATCAGATTCTGGGACGCGAACAGCGTTCCAGCGCGAGCATCGGGATCGTCACCAGCGATCACTGTCGCAGCAGCGCCGACGATGTTCTGCGCAACGCCGACGTCGCGATGTATGAAGCGAAACGCGCGGGTCGCGCCTGTTCGATGATGTTCAACGATGCAATGCACACCCGGCTGGCGCGTCACGTCGCGATCGAGGAAAGCCTGCACGAGGCAATCGGCACGGATCAACTGAGTCTCGCATTTCAGCCCATTGTGGAAATCGACAGCGGCGCTCTGGTGTCGGCGGAAGCGCTGCTGCGCTGGCATCACCCGCAGATGGGCGAGATTCCTCCGGCCGAATTCATCGCCATCGCAGAGGAATCCGGTCTCATCGTTCCGCTGGGACATTGGGTGCTGAGGGCGGCCTGCAAGGCGTTTTCAGAGTGGCAACGCACGGAACCGAGCCGCGCTCCGCGCATGGTCAGCGTCAACATTTCCCGCGCAGAATTGGCGCTCGGCAGGCGACTGCGTGAACGGGTCGTCGCAGTCTTGCAAGAGTTTCGTCTGTCGCCATCCTGTCTTCAGTTGGAGGTTACGGAGCGGGAGGTGATGCGGGATCCGGATGCGTCGGTTTCGGTGATGAGGGAGCTGCGTGAACTTGGCGTCCACCTTGCAATGGACGATTTCGGCACCGGAACCTCCTCTCTCAAGTGTCTTCAGCAGTATCCCTTCGATACGATCAAGATCGACCGCTCGTTCATCCAGGACTTGCGTGCGGTCCCGGATGTTCTGGCGGTCATTCATGCGACCGTCGGCTTGATCACCAACCTCGGCATGACGAGCGTGGCGGAGGGCGTCGAGGAATCCGGGCAGCTCGCAATTCTCCAGTCGCTCGGATGTTCCATGGCGCAGGGCTATCTTTTCAGCGCTCCTGTTTCTGCTGAGCAGTTGCCGTTCGCCCTGGAGAGCGCCGAGAGGCCCGCGCTCCTGGCCAGAGGCACGTGAGCGAAGGTCTTCAGCCGGCCAATAACTTGACGGAGACGATCAGCAGGACCGCGGCAATCATCAGACGCAGGAACAACTCCGGGGACCGGGTCGCAATGAGGGTGCCGAACAGGATGCCCGGTATCGAGCCGATGAGGAGATTGAGCAACAGCCCAAGATGGAGGCGGCTCGTGCCGACCCGGTGGTTGTGCTGAAGCGACAAAATGTTGCTACCGCGGCGCCGATTCTATGAACGTGGGCGCCCCTGTCTAATGCCGATTCGATCGGGCGAACTGCCGCTTCGGCATAAGGGCGTCGCCCGCCAGACGGTTGGTGGGCTTGGCGACCTGCCTGGGGGAACCGTGCTAGTTTTCGCCTAGCTAAAAGAAATCCACGGAGGATCCTGAGGATGGCACTGACGATCACCGGCTTGTCGAAAACCTACCCGAACGGCGTACGGGCGCTTAAGAATCTGTCCCTGACCATTGGCAACAACATGTTCGGCTTGCTCGGGCCGAACGGCGCCGGCAAGAGTTCCCTGATGCGCACCATCGCGACCCTGCAGGATCCGGACTCCGGCAGCATCGATCTGGACGGCATCAACGTTCTGACCCAGAAGGACGAGGTGCGCAGGCTGCTCGGTTACCTGCCACAGGAGTTCGGCGTCTACCCGAAGATGTCGGCTATCGACATGCTGAGTCACCTGGCCGTGCTCAAGGGCATCACGGCCGCGGGGGAACGCAAGGCGATCGTGGAGTCCCTGTTGCAGCAGACGAACCTCTGGGATGCCCGCAAGAAATCCCTGTCGACCTACTCCGGCGGCATGAAACAACGCTTCGGCATCGCTCAGGCCCTGCTCGCGAATCCGCGGCTGATCATCGTCGACGAGCCGACGGCCGGGCTCGACCCCGCCGAGCGCAATCGATTCCTGAATCTGCTCGCGACGATCGGTCGCGAGGTGACCGTGATTCTCTCGACCCACATCGTCGACGACGTGCGCGAGCTCTGCCCGCGCATGGCGATCATCGCCGCCGGGGAAGTCCTGCTCGAGGGGTCCCCCAACGAAGCCCTCCAGGCGCTGGACGGTCAGATCTGGTCGCGCGTGGTCCCGAGCGACGAGGAACTGCGTTCCCTGGAGAGCGAACTGCAGATCATCAGCACCCACCTCGTCGGCGGCCAACACGAGATCCGCGTATTCGCCCCGAGCTCTCCGGGGCCCGCATTCCGCGCCGTCGCATCGGGGCTCGAGGATGTGTATTTCCTCAACCTGGGCCGCCGCGCGGCACACTGAACAAAGCACGGGGGAGGATGCAGAGCATGGGCATGTTTCGCGAGTTTCTGATGTTCGAGCTGCGCTTTCGCGGCAAGAGCCTTTCGACCTACGTCTATTTCTTGATCTGGTTCGCCTGGGCGTTCTTCTCGGTGGCGTCCGAGAGTTTCGGCCCGGTCGGCAACTCCAACGGGAAAGTTCTGCTGAACGGTCCTTACGCAAATACGCTCAACGACATCTTCGCCTGCCTGTTCGGCGTGATCGTGATGGCCGCGATCTTCGGCACTTCGATCTTGCGGGACTTTCAGCGCGACACGGTCCAGATCTTGTTCACCAAGCCGATCTCCAAGTTCGCCTATCTCGGCGGCCGCTGGACCGGCTCCTTCCTGATTACCGTGCTGTGCTTCTCCGGCCTGATGCTCGGCACCTTCCTCGGCAGCTTCGCGCCCTGGGCGGATCAGACGCGGATCGGGCCGAATCACCTCGTTTGGTACCTGAAGCCCTTCCTGTCCATCGTCGTCGTACAGATATTTTTCCTCGGCTCGACTTTCTTCGCGCTTGCCGCGCTCACGCGCAAGATCTTCATCGTCTATCTGCAGGGCGTGGCGCTGTTCATGGTGTACCTGATCGGCATCACGGTATTTTCGGCCACTCGTTCGCTCGAACATTTCTGGTCCGGCATCCTGGACCCGGTCGGCCTGCTACTCGACAACGCGGTGACGCGCTACTGGAGCGTCGCCGAGAAAAACACGCTGCTTCTGCCCTGGGACTTTTCCGGTTATTCGCCGGGCGTTTTTCTCTACAACCGGCTGCTCTGGCTCGGCATCGGTTTCCTGGCCCTGGTCCTTACCTGGGCGCTGTTTCCCATGTCGGTGGAAGCGCTGACGGCGACCTCCCAGGGACGTCGCGCCGCCAAGGCGCGCGAGCAGGACAGCGCGGCGACTAAATCGCCACGATCCTTGGTTCCGGTACGCCTGCCGGCGGTGCATCAGGTGTTCACGGCGGCGACTACCTTCGCGCAGTACGCGACACTGACGCAGCTGCGCATTCGTACCATCACGCGCGAGCTGCCATTCTGGGCCATCGTCGGCCTGCTCGTCGTATTCGCGATCAACAATGGCCATTATGCGGGTCGATATGGCGGCGCGAACGTCTGGCCGGTCACTTATCTCATGCTGCAGGCCGTCGAGGGTTCGGCAAGCCTGTTTTTCTACATCGTCGCCGGCCTGTACGCAGCCGAACTCGTCTGGCGCGAACGGGACACGCGCTTCAGCGGAATCCACGACGCCCTGCCGCTTGGCGAAACCACGGACTGGCTGTCGAAACTCACGGCGATCACGCTCGTCGAGTTCGTATTGCTCACGCTGACAATGCTCGTGGGCATCCTCATGCAGACGATCGACGGCTATTACCACTACGAACTGATCGAGTACTTCCAGGAACTCTATCTCGTCGCGTTTCCGCAGATCATTGGTTTCACGATGTTCGCGCTGTTCGTGCAGACCATCGTTTCGAACAAGTTCATCGGTCACGGCATCTTGATCGGCCTGTTCGTGCTGCAGAGCGTCCTGTTCAACTTCGGCTGGCAAAATACGCTGCTTCTGCCCGGCTCCGCGCCCTCCTATACGTATTCGGACATGAACGGCTACGGGCATTTCAAGCAAGCGCTGTGTTGGGCAATCACCTATTGGGTCGCGATCTTCGGCCTGCTCGGTGTGGTTTCGATTGCGTTCACGCGACGCGGCGCCGAAGACTCGCTGCGCTCCCGATTGCGGCCGGCGCTGGAACGCAGCGGTCGACTCGCGCCGGCGGGTGCGATCTTCCTCGCTGCCGCGGTCGGCGCGGGCGCCTGGTACTACTACAACGCGCACGTGTTGAACGAATATGTGGATGCCAACGCGCAGCGCCGCAACCAAGCCGAGTACGAACGGCAATTCAAGCAGTACGAACTTCTGCCGCAACCGAAAGTTACGGCCGTCGATGCGACCGTCAACATCTATCCGGAACGGCGTCCCTTCGACGCCAGCGGTCACTACACGCTGCAGAACAAGACCGGGCGGTCCATCGGCCAAATTCATCTCACGGATGCGCATCAGACGCTCAAGGACCTGCAATTCGACCGTCCATTCAAGCTACGCAGCCGATCGACGCGCGGAGATTATCTGATCTACGATCTCGACAGCCCACTGGAGCCCGGCGAAACCCTCACCTTGAACTTCAAGATTGCTCTGAACTCTCCGGGTTTTCGAGACGGCGGCGAGCTCCCGCAATTCGCTTACAACGGCACTTTTTTCGATTCCGAGTTCTTTCCCCAGCTCGGTTATCAAGCCGCGGTCGAGCTCGACGACCCGCGACGCAGGCGCGAGCAGCATCTCGGCGATCTCGTGGACATGGCGCCACGCGGCGATCCGGTGCATTCACGTCTGAACCTGTTCACGGGGAACTCGGATTGGATCACCTTCCACACGGTCGTCAGCACCTCGGGCGACCAGATCGCGATCGCGCCGGGGTATGAACTGCGACGCTGGCAACAAGACGGCCGTCGTTATTACGAGTACAGCATGGGCTCGGTGCACATCCAAGACTTTTTCGCGTTCCTGTCAGGCCGCTACACCGTTCGGCGTGAGGTCTACAAAGGCAGCAGCGGCCCGGTCAATCTCGAGGTTTACTACGATGCCGCCCACCCCTACGACGTCGACGACATGCTGGCCAGCTCCCGGGACGGGCTGGATTATTATCAGAGGAACTTCAGCCCGTTCCAGTTCAGCCAGTTCCGGATCATGGAATATCCGCGTTATCGGGACTTCGCGCAGTCCTTTCCGAACACGGTGCCATTCTCCGAGGGTATCGGATTCATCGACCGGGTGCTCAAACCAACGGACGTCGATTTGACTTATTTCGTGACCGCGCACGAACTCGCACATCAATGGTGGGGTCATCAATTGATCGGCGGTCAGGTTGCCGGTTCGAACATGCTGTCCGAGACCTTGGCGGAGTATTCCGCGTACATGGTCATACAGCGGAAGTACGGCAAGGATTACATGCGCAACGTGCTGCATCATTTCATGGACCGTTACCTGCGCGGTCGCGCCGGCGAGATACGCCGCGAGCGTCCCCTGGCGCTGGTCGAGCGCGAGCCCTATGTCTGGTATGAAAAAGGCGGCCAGATTCTCTATACGCTCGCGGATTATATCGGTGAGGACAAGGTGAATCTCGCGCTGCATAATTTTCTGCTGCAATACCGCTATGCGAATGCGAGCAATCAAACGGATGCGCTCGAATCGACGACCGGCGCGGCGGCGACCGACGGCAACTATCCAGATACCCGCATGCTCGTCGACGCCTTGCGCGCACAAACGCCGCCCGACTACCAATATCTGATCGACGACGGCTTCGACCGCATCGTTCTGTACGACAACAAGGTCTTGTCGGCGACGACCCAGAAGCGCCCCGATGGAAAATACGAGGTGACGCTGGTCGTGCGAGCGCGCAAATCTCAGTCGGACGGTAACGGCACGGAGACGCCGATGCCACTCGACGACTACATCGAGATCGGGGTGTTCAAGGGGCGTAGGGACGAAGAGAAGCCCCTCTATGTGAAGCGGGAGAAGATCACGGCGGAGCGCGGCACGTACACGATCGTCGTCGATGAGCGTCCAACCCGTGCCGGTATCGATCCCTACAACAAGCTCATCGATCGCAACGGCGACGACAACCTGATCGACGTCACGGGAAGCTGAAGACTAGCCGGCTCCCTCCAGGCTGATGCGTCCGTAGCGGCGGTCGCGGGCGGCGAAGTCGCGCAGGGCCGCCGAGAAGGCTGTCGTGTCAAAATCCGGCCAGAGAACGTCGGTGAAGAACAATTCGGCGTAGGCGCATTCCCAGAGCAGGAAATCGCTGAGCCGTTGCTCGCCGCCGGTACGGATCATCAGGTCGACTTCGGGCACGACGTCGACGGAGTGGTCGACCTCGGCCAGCACGTGCGCGAACCGAGTTCGATCAACATCGGGTTCAGTGCGCAGACGTCGGCAGGTCTCGATCAAGCTGTGTTGCGCGGAGTAGTCGACCGCGATGCGCAGCACCATCCGCGAGCAGTGCGCGGTCGCCTGTTCGCTGCGTTCGATCAAGGCGAGCAGCGTCGGACTGAGGCGATCGCGACGACCGACGAAATTCAGGCGGATGGATTGCTCCAGGCAGCGATCCGTCTGGCTCAAGAGGTAGCGGCGGAGCAGGGAAAAGAGCGCGGTGACTTCGGCTTTGGGCCGCTGCCAGTTGGCCGCCGAAAAGGCATAAAGACTCAAGACATTCACGTCATTTCGGGCGGCCGCCTCGACGATTTCATTGACCGCTTTGGCGCCGGCCCGGTGACCCGCGCTCCGCGGCAAGCCGCGGCGCGACGCCCAGCGGCCGTTGCCGTCCATGATGATTGCAATGTGCATCTCAAAGAACTCTCTGGTGCGGAGTTGATGGGCAAAACTTTTAGACTCGACGCGTTGCCTTGATCACCGCCTCGACATGGTCGAGATAGCGGTTCAAGGCTGCCCGACCGGCCACGGTCAGCTGATAGACGGTCTTGGGCCTCCTGCCCTCGAAGGACTTCGTGCAGCTGAGATACCGGGCTTCCTCCAGCTTGCGTGCATGTGCGCTCAGATTGCCGTCACTGACATCGAAGAGCTTCTTGAGCTCGGAGAAGGTCAGTTCGTCCCGGACGGCAAGGGCGCTCATGATCCCGAGACGTACGCGTTCATAGACCAGACGGTCGAACGTCGTCTCATCATGTTGGCTGCCGCTCGGCACCGCGGCGAGCCTGCTCCGCTTCGGAGCAGGGCCGTCGACGGGCAAGCGCGTGCTGGACTTGACGCCCATGGGTCAGGGCTCCGTTTGCAAGTGAACCAAAGCTGGGGAGTAGTCTAGCCGCAAACACTGTGCGTCGACAAGTACTTTGCGATATAGAGCAATTGAGTGTTCAAGCAGATTCAGTGGCCGCGACTTCGACCTGGGTGATCGGCACTCGCATCGTCAAGCGTGTGCCGCCGCCGGGCGCCGGTACCACCTGCAGCGTTCCCCCGAGCAGCAGCGTTCGGTAGGCAATCATCTTCATCTCCAGCTCATCGTCGGCGGGATCATTGCCGGCGAGCGCCGTGCCTCGGAACGCGGTTCCGTCGCAATGGATGCAGACCCGGACGTCGTCGTCGTCGACCGCGATCTCCAAGTCGATGCGACTCGCGGCCCCGGCGCTCGCCGCCTGCTCGATGGCGTCACGACAAAAACGGTACAGATGATCGGCCGCGACGTCCGCGAGGATGACGCCCTGCAGACGACAGGCGCTCGTGACCCGAAGTTTACGCGTGGCCTGCGCCTCCTCGGCGAGACCGGCAAGGGCGGTTGCGAAGGATCCGTAACCGATGCGCACCGGGGACAATCCGCGAGCGAGTTCCCGCGTGGTTTCGATGCTCTGAACCACGTACTGCGCGACCTGCTTGACGAGAGCGCCTGCATCCGGGAGACCGCGCTCGATGACCGTCGAGGCGCTGCCGAGCAACAGGAGCACCCCGGCGAGTTCCTGCCCCAGACCCTCGAGCAGTTGATCGCTGAGCCGTTGACGCTCGCGGCTCGCCCCATCCAACACCTCCCGCTCCAGACGACGGATGTCGGTGACGTCGGTAGAGCGCACCGCAAGTCCGACGAGCCGGCCCTGATCGATTGCCGGCGCGACCGCGAGCTCGTAATCGCGCACGGTGCCGTCGGAATGTTCGACCGCCACGGAGCGCGTCACAACCTTCAGCGTCTCGCAGGCCTCGCTCACGAGGCCCCTGAGGACCGGAAGCATGAGTGCGGGCACACCGATTCCCAGCGGCTGATCGCGCGGATGCAGGATGCCGGTCCCGAAGAGATTGCGATTCGCGAAACGCACGTGGCGGCTCTCGTCGAGCAACACGATGGCATCGGGCGCATGACTGCCCGCGCTGCGCAGTATCGTTTCCTGGCGGCGCAACTCCCGTTCGTGCCGCCGCGTCGCGAGCAGCAAACAGGCGAACATCACGCACAGGAGCGCGGCGGCGGCGCACAAGCTGGCCCACAGACGGCGCGCCACGCGCTGGCTCGCAAGTTCCATGCGCTGCCCTTCGACGCGCTCCTCGAGGATCCGATTCGCGGCGCTGAGTTTCGCCGAACTGACGAGGGCGCTCAGCACCGCGACCTCGCGGTTTCGCTGCTCCGTGCCCGCCGCGCGGTCGAGATCGAGCGCATGATTCAGATCGGCATAGGCATCGGATTCGCGGCCGAGCGCGCGCTCGGCGCGCGCCCGATCACGATAGAATTGCGGTTCCTGCACCGGCAGCTGCTCGTGCAGACCGGGGCCGATGATGGTATCCAGCTTGGCCAGGGCGACGTCGTAACGGCGACGCTCGAGATAGATTCTGGCCTGATAGCCCTGCATCAAACGCGCGAGATCGCCGCGCCCGGATGCCTTGAGGTCGTCGACCCCGAGATAGCAGGTGCGCTCGGCAGCGTCGAGATCGCCCTGATTGATCTCGGCCCAACAAAGAGGCGCGTTGACCGCCGCGAGTCCAAATTTGTCCCCGAGGCGCTCCGAAATAGCGCGCGCCGCTTGCAGAGCGGCTTGCGCCTCGGGAAAACGGTCGGTAGCGACGAACAGCTGGCCGCGCTCGTAAAGCGCGGTGGACAACAAAGAGTCCCGGCCTTCCGCTCGTGCGATTGAGACGACGTCGTCTATCATCTGCTGCGCCTGCGCATAGAGACCGGCGCGCCGAAACAGTTGTGCCAGCGTGTAGGCGGAGCTGACCTGCGCATTCGTCCAGCCGCCGTTCACGGCGATATCGTAAGCGGCCAGCGCGTCGGCAGCCCCTCGATCGGCGTGATTCAGGAACATATATGCCTCGGCGCGCGCGGCGAGCACACAGGCCCGCTCGAGGGAATTGCCAGGGGCCACGCCGGCGAGCAGCTTGTCCGCCAAGTGCGTCGCGCTCGGGGCATCCGCGCGCATCAAGAACAGGGTTTGCTCGAGCAGGTCGAGCCGCAGCCCCAAGCGCTTGGCGGCCGCGGTCCCGGGCGCGCGGCCCAACAAGGCGCGGGCCGTGGTCAATTCGGTCGCGGCACCATCGACGCGGGTTTGTTCCGCGACGGCCTCGGCCAAGATCGCATGCAGCTGCGCAAGCATCCACGGGTCGCCGTTTGGACCGGCCGCATCAATCAGGCGCTGCGCATCCGCGCGCGCCAGGTCCGGGTGCGCGTCGGTCTGCCGATCAATGCGCTGCAAATCTGGAGATTCCAGCCCGAGACAGGCGCCCCGGCACGCGGGCGCGATGATCCAGCAGAACGCGAGCAACGCGAAGCGCTGAGCAAGGCGCCGCGAGGGTCGACTGAATCTCACGGATGAACGTAAACGACGCCATCCTTCATGACGAATATAGGATGCGCGGTGGTCTTGATGTCCTGGGTCGGATCCCCCCGCACGGCGACGATGTCCGCCAATTTTCCGACCTGCAGAGTACCGACCTTGTCGCCGAGCCCGAGCAGATCGGCGCCGCCCGCCGTCCCGGCGATCAGCGCCTTCGCGGGCGACAGGCCGTTCTGCGTCATCAACTGAAATTCGAAGGCATTGCGTCCATGCGGCTCGACCGCGGCATCGGTGCCGAGCGCAACCGGTGTACCGATTTTCACCGCATGGGCGAACGTCGCCTGGATGTGGGCAGCGGCGGCCCGCGCCTTCTCGGCGATCGCCGGCGGAAAGCTGTCGGCTTTCTGCCCCACCCAATAACCCGCGAACATCGTCGCGACCAGGTAGACGTGTTTCTTTTTCATTTCCAGCAAGGTGTCGTCCTGCAAGAAGCTGCCGTGTTCGATCGAATCGACGCCGGCCGCGATCGCCATTTTCGCCGCCGTGTCGCCGTGGCAATGGGCCGCCACTTTGCGGCCCCAGGCGTGCGCCTCGGAGACGATCGCATTCATCTCGTCCTGACTCAGTTCCGGCACGTCGACCGGATCGGATATCGACAATACCCCGCCCGAGGGCATGAACTTGATGACGTCGGCACCGTACTTGATCTGGTAGCGGACCGCGGCGCGGCATTCGTCGGCCCCGTTGCAGACGCCCTTGATCGGACCGGCCTGCGCGACCAGATCCGGCGGGAACGGCGCCTGGTCGGAATGACCACCGGTCGAGCCGATCGCGTAATTCGACACCAGCATGCGGGGGCCCGGGATCACGCCGGCGTTGATGGCATTGCGCAGGCCCAGCGCGATGTAATCGCTGGAACCGACGTCGCGCACCGAGGTGAACCCGGCCTCGAGCGTGACCCGCGCATTACGCGCCCCATACAACGCTTGTTCGGCGGGGAAACGCATGATCCCTTGGTAGAAATCTTTGTACCAATCGTCACCGGACTCGTCCGACAAATGCACGTGAGCGTCGATGAATCCAGGGAGCAGGGTGCTGTCGCCGAGATCGACGACTTGGGCGCCCACCGGAATTGCCAGGTCGCTGCCGACGGCCGTGATCTTGTTGCCGACGACGACCACCACCCCATGCGGAAGCAGTTTTCCCGACACCGAATCGAACAGGTGATCCGCCTTGAGCACAAGGGGCGCGACTGTGGTCGGAGAGCTTGCCGCAGGGGCTTGCGCGCCGGCGGATTGAGCGAGGGCGAGTGTGGTCAACAAGGCCGAAACGAGGGTGGCACACGGGCGTCGTGACATGCTGGGAAATCCTTCTTGGAAAGCACGGGTTGTTATTCGTTGGATCTAGTGTAAGGCCGCGAGTCCCTAAGGTCGCGTTTCTTGCCCGACCACGCTCAAACCGGCATACTTTTGGATCAACCACGCGCTAAGGTTCAAATAGGAGCGGCGATTGCATCCGAAGCCCACATCGCTGTTTCAGTCCAGCGGCAAGCGAGGTTTTTCCGCGATCGTGGCTGAGGACCCGCGTCACGTCGAAGCGCGCAAACTCGAGTTCGAGGTCAGCGTCCGCTTCACGCCGGTCAGCTGCATCATTCAGACCCACGAGGGTACGGTGCACGCGAAACCCGGCGACGCGATTCTGCACGGCATCGAAGACGAACAATGGCGGGTATCGCAGGAACGATTTGCCGAGAAATACACGCCTTTGCCGCCGACGCGGGCCGGGGAGCCCGGCCGCTACTTGAGCAGGCGCAACCACGTGCTCGCGGTCCAGATGAGTGACGCCTTCGAGGTATTGCTCGCCGACGGTATCTCGAGGCTGAAGGGCGGCGCCCAGGACTGGCTCGTCGATTACGGCGACGGCAGCCTCGGCATCGTCACCGCGGGAATCTTCGCTCGCACTTACGAAATCCTGGGCTGAACGACGCATGGTGCTGCATCAACAGATTCAACGCCTGCTCCTGCTCGGGGTTCACTTCGAATCGCTGCCGTCCACGCCGCCGCCGCACGCCCCGGAGCGGCTGGCGCCGCTGATCGCGGCGATCGCCCCGGCGCACCGCGCCTTCGACGCGCGGGCCGTACATTACGGGCATCGCTACCGCAGCGGCTTCTGGAGCATCTATCTCCTGAGCGCGCTCGCGGTGCTCTGCGCGATTTTGCCGCTAGCCCTCGGTTGGGATAACC
>Ga0116226_10002244_pt1 | contig 16730 bp, 13 predicted proteins | sample S1TSphfallax_FD_89692 | JGI IMG/M metagenome (GOLD analysis project Ga0116226, IMG submission 89692) | Host-associated microbial communities from peat moss isolated from Minnesota, USA - S1T2_Fa - Sphagnum fallax MG | ecosystem: Host-associated > Plants > Peat moss > Unclassified | place: USA... | reverse complement strand
GCCGCTCCAGCCAGTCCGCCAGCGCCGCAAACGGTCCATCCGCGGCGAATTCGGCGGGCGTCAACTGCACCCGATAATCCGCGGGCACGGCGCGCGCGTCGAACAAATCGAGGTCGGTTCCCCAGTGGTGCCGGCTCGCTCCCGGCAGCGCGGACCAACGCAGGATGGCCCGAACGCGCTCTGGCGGCTCGAGCATGGACGCATCGAGCGGCTGCCCCCGCGCATCGAGGAGCGCGCGGGCCCCCGTGTACTTGGCGTTCCAAATCGCGAGTTGCCGATCGAAATCCCGAAAACTGCTGGCCACCCGTAAGTCGAACCCGTCGAGGCCAGCGGCACGGCGCAGCGCCAGGAATGGTGCGACGGCATACCGGTGCAGCGACGCGGCAAATGGCTCGAGGGCCACGACATGAGTGCGCGCCCGACCGGTCAATTCGAGAGCATTCACGACGCCGCGGCGCGCGAGCGGCGATACTCGGCGACTTGATCCAGAATGCGGGCCATGTGGGCGGGCTCCTGGGCGCCGGATATCGAGTATTGGCTGTCGAAGATAAAGGTCGGAACGGCGGTGATGCCAATCGAACTGGCATGCCGCTCCGCGGCAACCACGCCGTCCTGACCGGCACGCAACACCAGCGCGGACCGCACCTCGCGCTCAGTCAGCCCCACCTCGACCCCGATCCGCACCAGTTCCTCCGCATCCCCGATGTCCACGCCCTGCTCGAAATACGCCTGCATCACCCGCTCCTTGGCGCGCGCTTGCAGGCCATTGCGCGCGGCCAAGGCAATCAGCAGATGCGAACGGCGGCTGTTCGGCATTCGCTCGATCAGATCGAAGCGGAACTTGATGCCGATCGCCTCGCCTTGCCGCCGCAAACTATCTTGCATGGCGGCGACCCGCACCGGATCGGGCAATTTCGTGGCCAGGTACAACGAGCGCTCCACGCCATCGCTCGGCATGTCGGGATTGAGCTCATAGGGCCGAAACACGACCTTGAGTTCAATATGCGGACGTTCCACCAGGGCGAGTTCGAAGCGCCGCTTGCCGAGGAAACACCACGGGCATACGGTATCGGAGTAAATATCGACTCTCATCGGTGCGGTCATAATCTTCTATTGTAACCGGCCCCTTATCCCGTTTGGCACGAGCGAGTATCATTCCTCAATGAAGCGTTTCGATTTGCTGGCTTGAACGCCATGGCGCGCAGCCTCAAGACCAAGTACCTGCTCACGGCCCTGGTGGTCGGCATGGGGCTCGCCGTTTTATTGGCTGGATTTTCGTATTACGAGCACCGCGTCGATACGGCCGACATCAACCAGCTCACCCATGCCGCCGTGGAACAGAAGCTCGAGGCGGATCTCGAGGCGCGCGCGGACAGCCTCAGCAAGATCGCCAGCGCCTTGCTGGCGCCCGCGCTTGGCGCCGGCAACCGGGGGGCCGTCAATTCCATCGCGGGTCGACTGCTCGAGGAGCCCGACATCGAGCGCGTCGCGGTGGTCGACGCCCATGGTGAGCTCTGGTTCACCGGCAACAAGCCGAACGAGGATGAGTCACCCCGCGGACCGTTCGTGCTGAAGAGTCCGATTCCGGCCAAGGGTACGTTCTGGAAAGATGGCGGTACGCTCGAGATTTGGCTGAATCGCGCGAAGCTGCAAGATACGCTGGTCAGCATCCAATCGCAGATGGAGAACCGCCAGGGTCATCAGGTCAAGCGGATGGGCGGGCTGGTGGCGGGTGTGGTGCTGCCGCTCATCGTGCTGGGCCTGATTGGCGCCTGGTTCATTGCGCGCCAGCTGGCCAGGCCGATCACCGCGCTGGTGAAGTCGGCAGACCGCATCGGCGAGGGCGATTACACCCGCCCCCTCGCCGTGGTGAGGCGCGACGAGCTCGGCGAATTGCAATACGCGCTCGAGCGGATGCGGCAGAAGCTGGCGGAAACGACGATCACCAAGAATTACCTCAACACCGTGCTCAACAGCTTGAGCGACGCGGTGCTGGTCACCTCGCCGGACGGGATCGTCAAGAGCTGCAACGAGGCGACGTCGCTCTTGTTGGGCTACTCGGAGGCCGACCTGGTGGGCAAGCCGCTGCTCTCCTTCATCGACGAGGCCCATCGCAGCGCCTTCGATCTCGGCAGCTCCGCGACCGAGGCCCGCGAGACGGTGCTGCATACCGCAAGCGGCCAGACCATACCGGTGTCGATGGCGAATTCGACGATCGCGTCCCAGGACCCCCAGTTCATGGGCAACATCTACGTCGCGCGCAACATCACCGAGCGCAAGCGGGCCGAGCGCCGGATCCGCTATCTGGCCCGCTACGACACGCTGACCAAGATGCCGAACCGGATGCAATTCCAGCATCTGTTGCAGCAGTCGATCGCGCGCTCGCGGCGCAATCAGCGCTCCCTGGCACTCTTATATCTCGATCTGGACCGGTTCAAGGAGGTCAATGACACCTTCGGGCACGGGGCCGGCGATCGCACTCTGGAAATCTTGAGCGAGCGGTTGACCCGAAGCCTCAGCAAGGACACCGTGATCGGGCGGCTCGCCGGCGATGAGTTCGCCATGTTCATCGATGATCTACCCGCCGATGCGGACAATCGACCGGCGCTCGCGAGCCTCGCGCGAACCTTGTTGGACGAGATCAGCCGCACCTTCTATGTGAACCATCAGGAGGTCTACCTAACGGCGAGCGTCGGCGTCGCGATCTGTCCCTACGATGCGGATAACGTCATCGATCTGATCCGTAACGCCGATGCCGCCATGTACCACTCGAAGCAGAACGGCGGCAATTCCAGCGCGTTCTACCTGCCGGAGATGAATGCCGCCGCCGTCGAACGCCTGATGCTGAAGAGTAAGCTGCGCCGCGCGCTGGAACACGACGAGCTCGTGATCCTGTACCAATCGAAGGTGGATTTGCGCACCGGCCGGGTGGTGGGGGCGGAGGCGTTGCTGCGCTGGCGCCTGCCCGGACACGGCGACATCTCACCGTCGCAATTCATCCCACTGGCGGAAGAGACGAGCCTGATTCTCGAGATCGGCGAGTGGGTCATGAACCGCGTCTGTGCCGATTACCGGGAGTGGCAGAAAACCGTCCCGCAGCCAGGCCGGATCGCCATCAATCTGTCGTTGCGTCAGTTGAAGCAGGCGAGCTTCATTGCGCGCTGCCGAAGCGTGTTCCGCCGTAATGAGGTGTCACCGACCTGCTTCGAACTCGAGGTGACCGAAACCACGCTGATGACCGACCCGAAGCGCACGATCGGACTCTTGAATGAACTCTATGCGATGGGGCTCAATCTCGCGATCGATGACTTCGGCACCGGCTACTCGTCATTGTCCGCCTTGCAGCAGTTCCCCATCGGCACACTGAAGATCGATCAATCCTTCGTGCGCGACGTCGCGGTCGATTCCGATGACGCAGCCATCGTGCGCACCATCATCGACATGGGAAAGAGTCTCGACCTCGAAGTGATCGCGGAAGGCGTCGAATCCGCCGAACAGCTCGAATTCCTGCGCAAACATGGCTGCTTCTATGCTCAAGGTAGGTTGTTCGGGGACGCGATGGCGGCGGAGAAACTGCTCGATATCCTGGCGCGCCAACAGCAAGGCCAGCCGCACCATGCCGCGATCTGCGCTCCGGTGACACTGCGCCCCACCTCGACCCGCCAGATTGGGGGCTAACGGCAGTCTATGTTAGCGGCCCGGGACCTCACCCTCCGGCGCGGTCCGGAGCCGTTGTTCGAGCGGGCGAATTTCACGCTGTTTCGCGGTAACAAGGTCGGGCTGACCGGCGCCAATGGTGCAGGCAAGTCCAGCCTGTTCGCTGCCATCCGCGGCGATCTCGGTCCCGACGAGGGCGACATCGAGCGACCCGCGCAATTGCGCATGGCGCATGTCGAGCAGGAAGTGGCGGCGAGCGACCGGCCCGCGATTGAATTCGTGCTGGACGGAGACACGGAGCTGCGGCGCATCCTGGCGGCGATCGACGCGGCCGAGCGGCGTGAGGCGGCGCTGGAGTTGGCCGAATGGTATGCCGCACTCGAAGCCATCGACGGCTACCGCGCGCGCGCAAATGCCGCTGCCCTCATGCATGGTCTCGGGTTCAAACCCCAAGATCTCGAGCGACCCGTGACGGAATTTTCGGGCGGCTGGCGGGTGCGGCTCGCCATGGCGCGCGCCTTGGGTTCGCGTGCCGATCTCCTGCTGCTCGATGAGCCGACCAACCACCTCGATCTCGATGCCATCGTCTGGCTCGAGCAATGGCTGCAAGCCTTCCCGGGCACCTTGCTGATGATCTCCCATGACCGCGAGTTTCTGGATGCCATCATCGACCGGGTGTTGCACATCGAGAACCGCACGATCCGCGCCTATTCGGGCAACTATTCGCAATTCGAACAGAAACGGGCGGAGGAACTCGCGTTACAGCAAAACCTCCAATCACGGCAGGCACGCCGCATCGCCGAAATCAGCTCGTTCGTGAATCGGTTTCGCGCCAAGGCCAGCAAGTCGCGCCAGGCACAGAGCCGGCTCAAGATGTTGCAGAAAATGGAGCGGATCGTCCCCGCGCACGTGGACAGCCCCTTCGAGTTCGAGTTCGGCGTGCCGCTCAAGACACCGCGTCCGCTGCTGACCGTGGAGAATGCGGCCTGCGGCTATGCCGGGCACCGCATCGTCAGCGGCATCAACGTCTCCTTGGGTCCCCACGACCGGATCGCGTTGCTCGGACCGAACGGCGCCGGCAAGTCGACCGTGACCAAGATGCTCGCCGGTGCGCTACCCGGCGAACCGATGACGTGGGCGGGCCGGCGCACAGCGGCGGCGGATCTCTCGATCGGCTATTTCGCCCAACAACAGATGGAACAGCTGCAACCGGAATGCGATGCGTTCTGGCACATGCGCGAGCAAGGCGGCGCGGACTATGCCGGCGGCGACGAGCAGCGCGTTCGCGACCATCTGGGGAGGTTCGGCTTTCAGGGCGATCGGGCTTTCGATCCCGTGGCCCGCTTCTCGGGCGGCGAGAAGGCGCGCCTGACGCTGGCGCTGTTGGTGGCGCGACGGCCCAATTTGCTGCTGCTCGACGAACCCACCAATCATCTCGACATCGACATGCGGCATGCGCTCACCGTCGCGTTGCAAAGCTTCGAGGGCGGGCTGGTGGTCGTATCCCACGACCGCCACCTCATCAAGACGGTCGCCGACACGCTGTGGTTGGTGGCTGACGGTAAGCTCACGGTGTTCGACGGCGATTTGGACGATTACCAGCAGTGGCTCAAGGAACGGACCAAGCGGCAGCAGGAGGCTCTGCTCAGACCGAAGGCGGCCAAACTGCCACGCGATCCGTCGCACGAACTCAAGCGCGAACTGGAACGGATCGAGCGCAAGCTCATGGCCATCGCCCGCGAGCAGGCTCTGCTCGACGCAGCGGCGGCGCAGTCCGGCACCGGTAGTCGGCACGACGAGCAGCGCGCCCGGCTGGCACGCGATGCCGCCACGCTCGAAGAGCGCTGGCTGGAGGTGGGCACCGCGCTCGAGTCGTCCGCCACGAACTTGAACCCATGACGGCGGACTCGGACGACCGCAGCGCCGAGTATTCCATCAAGGCCGCGGCAGAGGCCAGCGGACTCAGCGTCGAGACGCTGCGGGCCTGGGAGCGCCGCTACGGCGTGATCGAGCCGCGCCGCAGTGCCGGCGGTCATCGGATCTACACGGCGCATGATGTGTGCCGGTTGCGCAGGCTCCGCGAAACCACCGCCTGCGGACATTCGATCGGCAAGGTCGCGCATTTGACCAACGACCAGCTCGGCCATTTGCTCACCGAGTGTGCGGCGGAACTCACCCACCGCAGTGCTTCCCACACGTTGGTGACCCGCATCCTTCGAGCCATCGAGGCCTACCAACCCCAGGAGTGCGACCAGGCGATTGCCATGGCCTTCGCGTTGCTGCCGGCGCCTGCCGTCATTACCGACGTGCTGGCGCCGGCGCTGCACGAAGTGGGCTCTCGCTGGCACCGCGGCCTGATGAGCATCGGTCAGGAACGCATCTTGTCGTGCGCGGTGCGCCGTAAGGTGATCGCGATCCTCAATACCTACAGTGGCACCGCAAAGGGGCCGACCGTGGTGTTCGCCACCTTGAGCGGTGAGCGGCACGAGAATGGCATCCTGATGTGCGCGGCACTGGCGGCGACCCAGGCGCTCGAGGTCGACTATCTCGGCGCGGATCTGCCGCCCGAGGTGATCGGCACGCACGCCAAACGGGTGGCGGCAGCCGTGGTGGCGATCAGTCTGGTGATGACGCGGGAGACCCGGGGACCCGAGCGTCAGCTCGCCGCTCTGCGCAAGACTTTGCCGCCGTCCATCGAGATCTGGGTGGGCGGCAGCGGCGCAGTCCAGCTCGAGGGCAGGAAATTGCCCAAAGGGATCGTGCTGTTGACAGGTCGCCGCGATTTCGAGCAGCGGGCGACGCTGCTCGCGCGCACCGGCGACTCGCAACGCCGGCCGCTGCAGCGGGGTCACCCTTAAGGGTTGGCGTGGCTGCCGTCGCAGAGCGGCGCCTCGGCGGTTCGCTTGCAGACACAGAAAAACACCCGCCGCGTCTCGGCGGCGGTGTACTTGAGCGGTGCCGACTCACTGCCCTTGTGGGCACCATCGCAAAACGGCTGCTGGGCGCTGCGGCCGCACTGGCACCACCAATAGGTCTTTCCGGCTTCCACATCGACGGCTATCGGATTCATGGCGGGTATGTTAACAGGAAGCCATGCACAACGATCCGCTGTTGGAGATTCTGGTCCTGCTGGCCGCCTCGGTGCTGGTGTTGGCGGCGGTACGCAAGCTCGCGCTACCGGCGATCTTGGGCTATCTGGTCGTCGGCATGCTGCTGGGGCCGCATGCGCTCAATCTGGCCGTCGACAATGACACCACCCAATTGCTCGCCGATTTCGGCGTGGTGTTTCTGGTATTCACGCTCGGGCTCGAGTTCTCGCTGCCGCGCCTCGTCGCGATGCGCTGGGAAGTACTCGGCGTGGGAGGCGGCCAGGTACTCATCACCACCGCCCTCGTGGCCGCTGGCGCCATCCTGCTGTTCCAGGTCACGCCCGTGATCGCCGTCGTCATCGGCGGCGCCGTGGCGATGTCATCCACCGCCATCATCATTGCGCAGCTCACCGAACAATCCGAGAACAACCGCACTCATGGCCGCCTCGCCGTGGCGATCTGCCTGTTCCAGGACTTGAGTTTTCCATTGTTCCTCGCATTGATCTCCGCGCTGGTCGGCGGCGCCGCGGCGACTCCGGCACAGATCGCCACCGCTGTCCTGTCGGCGGTGTTGGCGCTGCTCTTGGTGCTGGCCGCCGGAAGGTGGTTGCTGCGTCCGCTGTTCGTCGCGATCGCATCCGTGCGCTCGACGGAACTTTTCTCCCTGGCGGTGCTGCTGGCGGTGCTCGCGTCCGCCTGGGCCACGCATGCGGTCGGTTTATCACTCGCGCTCGGCGCGTTCCTCGCCGGCATGATGCTGGCGGAGACGGAGTTCCGGCATCAGATTGAAGCGACGATCCGCTCGTACCGCGAGATCCTGCTGGGCTTGTTTTTCATCACCGTGGGCATGCTGCTCGATGTCCGTATGCTCTACCACGACCTGCCCGTGGTGACCGCGATCCTGATCAGCATGCTGGTGTTGAAGGCAACCGTCGTCATGCTGGTCGCCAAGCCGGTGACCCATGACTGGTTCAAGTCGTTGCGCACCGGAGTCGTCGTGGCGCAGAGCGGCGAGTTCGGCTTCGCGCTGTTGACGCTGCTGCTGCGCCGCCATCTCGACGATCACGACGTCGTCCAGCCGCTGCTCGCGGCCACCGTGCTCAGCATGGTGGTCTCGCCGTTGCTGATCCGCGAGAACCGCCGCCTCACACGCTTCTTTTTCGGCGCGCGCGGCGCGCCTCAATCCGGCGCGATGCGCGAGGTGCAGGCGACACTCGCCGTCGCGGAACGCGATCACGTGGTGATTTGCGGCTTCGGCCGGGTGGGCCAAAACATCGCCCGCGTACTGGAACAAGCCGGCTTCGAGTACATCGCGCTCGACTTGGATCCGCACCGCATCCGCTCCGGCCGGCAAGCCGGTGACCCCGTCATGTACGGCGATGCCGGCGAAGTGACGGTGTTGGAGAACGTGGGCGTCGCGCATGCCAGCTGCATCGTCGTCACGTTCACCAACTTGGAGGTGGCGATGCGCATCCTGCGCTCGGTGCGTAGGCTGCGCCTCGACGTGCCCATTCTCGTGCGCACCCAGGACGACAGCCGGCTCGAGGAATTACAGACCGCCGGCGCCACCGAAGTGGTGCCCGAGACTTTCGAGGCGAGCTTGATGCTGCTGTCCCATCTGCTCTTGTTGCTGAAGTTGCCGGTGGCGCGGGTGATCCGTACCGTGAATGACATCCGCAGTCATCGCTATGGCATGTTGCGGCAGTTCTTCCGGGCCGAGGACGCCGAATATCTCGATGCGACGCACGCATTTCGCGAGGAATTGCACAGCGTGATCCTACCGCCGCACGCCTGGGCCGTCGGCCGCAGCGTCGCCGAGTTGGGTGACCGCGGCTCGAAAGCCGCCGTGAGCGCGGTCAGGCGTGATGGCATCGTCGGCCGCGAACCCGGCCCCGATACCATATTCAAAGAAGGCGACGTCGTCGTGGTGTGCGGCACCCCGGAAGCGGTGGAACATGCCGAAACACTTTTGCTGATGGGTTAAATAGCGCTTTACAGCAGCCGTCGACACCACGCATAGTACCTGCGCTGTTCAAGGGCAAATCCACCGAAAGGTGGAGACGCAAAACCACCGGTCTACCAGGCTTTACATAAAGCCTCATGATAGCGGGGCCGCCAGTCGCACTGCGCCAGAGTGCATGGTTTCCTCCCGGTTTTGCTTGCCCCCGAACGGTACGTTCGAAATCGTTTTCCATATTCTTCCGGGGGGAAGCACATGGTTCTGAAAGTTAATCGTTCGCCTGGGGCGGATGCGTCCGGCGTATTCCGTCGTGCTCGTCTGGTATTGACCGCGAAGCGTGCCGACGACATTGGCAAGATCTTGGGAGACGGCAGGACCTATCCCTCGCCGGTGCGCATCGTCGGCGCCGATTACTCGCAGACGCGTTGCGTCGGCGGCGATGGGGGTACGACGATCGCCTTGGGTCCGCTCGACAAGATCTTGGAATTCGGGGAAACCACGGTCCGTGCTCAGGCGGGAGTCCGGGTGGGAACCTTGGTCAAGGCGCTGGCCGAGCGCGGTCAAGAACTCCTCCTCACTCCGGAGATCGGCCACATCTCCCTGGGTGCGCTGGCGGTGACGACGTGTCCGCAGGCATCCTTCGGTCCCGGCTGCGCTGATTTGTCCTCGCTCGTTGCCGAACTCAAGCTCATCACTCCGCAGGGCAAGGAACTCACCGTACGGGAACGCGATGCCGACCTCTTGCGCGTGTTGCGCTCGAGCTTCGGATTGCTCGGCGTGGTGCACGAAGTGGTGCTGAAGGTGCAACCACTCACACCCGTGAACATCGATTACCGGGTCATGAGTTTGAAGCAATTCACCGCTCGCTTTCATTCGTTGGTGGCGGAGCCCTGCGCGCTGCGCTTGCATATTTCGCCATCCGAGGACCGCATCATCGTCGAGCGCCGCCTGCGCGAAGAACCCTTCAGCGGCAGCCGCTCCGGCATTTGGGAGATCCGCAAGTCCGTGATGCGCAACGTGCTGCCGGCCTTCGGTTCCACCGTGGGCAGCATTCTATCGGTTCCCGGATTGCGCTCCGCGGTGGCGACCGGCGTGCATCGCGCGCTGCGCGCCACCATCGATCGCAGTCCGTTGGGGATGACGATGTACGCGCACGACTGGATGCGCGACTTACCGGTCGAGGCGTGGCGCTCGCGCTATACCTACAGTCTGTGGGCATTTGCGCAAAGCACGTACCCCCAGGTGCTGAAAGAGTACTTCGCGTTTTGCAAGGCGAAGTACAAGGAATCGAAATATCGCTGCAATGTGGTGGGTGGCGCGAGCCGGCTGCATCAGGACAAGGGTTCGTTGTTCGGGGCGAGCCAGGCCGGACCCATGTTCACGCTCGAGCCCTCCTCGACGGGTGAGCGGGGTTGGGACGACTTCCTGATCGACTTCAACGATTTCGCATCGTCCGAGGGTGGCATACCGACCTTCAACCAGACGCGCGCGCTGCAGCCCGGGCATGTCGCACGGGCATTCGGCGAACGCGCCAAATTGTTCAGCGCGTTGCGCCGTCGCACCGACCCGCTCAATCGATTGCAAAACAGCTACTTTTCGCATCTGTTGCCGTGAACTACGCGGCGGCTCACGCGTCGGTGCGCCGCCATCGCAACGGGATGGCGGGGAACCGGTAACGGGCGGTCATTTGAGCTAAAATTCCCAGCTTTTCCCCCGGAGTCAGACATGAAGAAGCCAGTTACCGTCACCATCACGGGAGCCGCCGGCAATATCGGCTATGCGCTCGCCTTCCGAGTCGCCTCGGGCCAGATGCTGGGCGACGATCAGCCGATCAACTTGAACCTGCTGGAGATCCCGGCGGCGAGCGCTGCCGTGCAAGGCGTGGTCATGGAATTGAACGACTGCGCGTTCCCGACGCTGAACCACGTGACCGCGACCAGCGATGCCACGGTGGCGTTCAAGGACTGCGATTTCGCGCTGTTGGTCGGCGCACGGCCGCGCGGTCCCGGGATGGAAAGGAAGGACCTGCTGCTCGAGAATGCGAAGATTTTCTCCGCCCAGGGCAAGGCACTCGACGCCGTCGCGAGCCGCGGCGTACGGGTGCTCGTGGTCGGCAACCCCGCCAACACGAACTCCTTGATCGCGCAGCGCAATGCGCCGTCGCTCTCGCCGAAATGCTTCACCGCGATGACCCGGCTCGACCATAACCGGGGGCTGGCGCAATTGACCGAGAAAACCGGTGGACCGCTCGCCGCGGTCAAGAAGATGATCATCTGGGGCAATCATTCCGCGACCCAATACCCCGACCTGCACCACGCCACGGTCGGCGGCAAACCGGCCCTGTCCCTGGTGGATACCGCCTGGTTCAAGGACACGTTCATCCCGACCGTGCAACAGCGCGGTGCGGCCATCATCAAGGCGCGTGGCACCTCCTCGGCGGCCTCGGCGGCCTCGGCTGCGCTGGACCACATCCGTGATTGGATGCTCGGCACCCCCGAGGGAGACTGGGTGAGCATGGGCATTCCGTCGGATGGCAGCTACGACATCCCGGAAGGCGTGATCTATTCCTATCCGGTGACCTGCAAAGCGGGGGAGTACAGCATCGTCCAGGGGCTGACGATCGCCGAATTCAGCCGCGAAAAAATGCTGGCCACCCATCGCGAATTGCTGGAAGAGCGCGATGGGGTCAAGGACCTGATCTGACGATCCCCCATGTCGACGATCCTGCATGTCGACATGGATGCCTTCTACGCCTCGGTGGAGGAGCGGGATCGACCGGAATTGAGGGGCAAACCGCTGATCGTGGGCGGCACCCAAGGCCGCGGCGTGGTCGCCGCGGCCAGCTACGCGGTACGTCGGTTCGGCGTGCACTCGGCCATGCCGATGAGCGAGGCGCTGCGGCGCTGCCCGGACGCGATTTGCGTCCGGCCGCGAATGGCTCGCTATCAAGAAGTGTCGACGCAGGTGTTCGAGATCTTCCACGAGTTCACGCCGTTGGTGGAAGGGCTTTCCCTCGACGAAGCGTTCCTGGACGTGACCGGGAGCCGCCGGCTCTTGGGCTCTGGTGAGCAGATCGCGCAGGCCATACGTCGGCGGATTCGGGACACCACGTCACTGACCGCCTCGGTGGGTGTGGGACCCAACAAGCTGGTCGCGAAAATTGCCTCGGACCTCCATAAGCCGGATGGCCTGTGTGTGGTCGAGGACGACAAGGTCGGCGCCGTGCTCGACCCGCTGCCCATTGGCAAGCTCTGGGGCATCGGCGGCAAGTCACTGCCGGCGGTCGAAGCGGCGGGAATTCACACGTTCGGGGATTTGCGCCGGGCAACGGATGCCATCGTGTGGCAGGTGTTCGGCAAACACGGCAAGGCGATGCGCGACCGAGCCGCGGGCCTCGACGACCGGGCGGTCGAACCGAATCGCGACGAGAAATCGATCAGTGCCGAGGAAACTTTCGCCGACGATATTCGCGACGCCGCGGAACTCGAACGGCAGTTGGCACATCTGACCGATCGCACGGCCGCACGCCTGCGAGCCCACGGCCTTGCGGCCGGCAACGTCACGGTCAAGATCAGACGGCAGGACTTCACCACGTACACTCGCCAGCGCCGCATCGAACCCGCCACCCACGAGACCGCGCTGCTGGCGCGGGTCGCGCAGCAACTACTGCTCGAATGGCGCAACAGCCAGCCACGCGCCGCGGTACGTTTGTTGGGTGTTGGCGTAGGCAATCTTCAGATATTGCGGCAGGCGGATTTGTTCGCGGGTGAGCCGCGCGAATCCCCGCTCGATGCCACCATCGATGGGATCCGCGAGCGCTTCGGTCGGGAACTGCTGACGCGGGCCAGCCTGTTGCCGCGCCAGCCGGGCGGTGGCGGTTCCCGTCCACGTTGAGGTTGGAGTAGGCTTAACGCATCTCATGTACACCAGCTTCTTTGGACTCAGCGAAAAGCCGTTCGCCATCACGCCGGATCCGCGCTACCTGTATTTGAGCGAGCGCCATGCCGAGGCGTTGGCGCATCTGCTGTATGGCATCAACGAGGCCGGGGGCTTCATTCAGCTGACCGGCGAGGTGGGAACCGGCAAGACCACCGTGGTGCGCACGCTGCTCGCCCGGGTGCCGCAGCATGCCGACGTCGCCGTGATCTTGAACCCGCGCGTCACGCCGTTGGAATTTCTGCTCACCACCTGTGAGGAACTCGGTGTCCACATCGCGGACCCGTTCCGTGACAGCGTCAAACACATGGTGGACGCGCTCAATCAGCGCCTGCTCGCCGCTCACGCCGAGGGGCGACGCATCATCGTCATCGTCGACGAGGCCCAGAATCTATCCGCGGAAACCCTCGAGCAGGTGCGCTTGCTCACCAACTTGGAAACCGCGACGCAGAAGCTGCTGCAGATCATTCTGATCGGCCAGCCTGAGCTGCGCGAACTGTTGGACCGGAATGACCTTCGCCAGCTCGCCCAGCGGGTCACCGGACGCTATCACCTGACGCCGCTGTCGCGCGAGGAAACCGAGGCTTATGTACGCCATCGCCTGCGTGTGGCCGGGGCGGCGGGCGAGATCTTCACGCCGCGCGCGCTGCGCGAGGTGCATCGACTGACCGAGGGCGTGCCGCGCGTCATCAACGTCACCTGCGATCGGGCGCTGCTGGGCGCTTACACCCAAGAATCACCGAAAATCACCGCGCCACTGATCCGCCAGGCCGCCGGCGAGGTGTATGGCCGCAGCTTCACGCCGCGGTGGGTCAACTGGGCCGCGGGCAGCGCGTTGGCGGTTGCGGTTGCGGTCGCCGCCGAGCTCGGGGTCCACGGCTGGCATGCCGAGCCTGCCCCACCCGCCCATCCCGCGGCAACCCACGTTCCCACCACGTCAGTCACCGGTACCATCGCCGCTCCCGGGACCACGGCCGCCGCGACGCCGCGAACCCCGCCGCCGTCGACGTCGATCAATGCCTTGTTGGCGGCCAACGTCGCCACCACCACCGAGGCGGCGGCGTTTCGACGGCTCTTGTCACTGTGGGGCACGGCGATGACGGACGATCGAGATCCCTGCGGCCAGGCCCAAAAGGCCGGACTGGCCTGTCTCGACCAGCGTGGCTCCTGGGCCCAGGTCCGCGCTTTGAATCGCCCAGCCATCTTGAGCCTGCTGGACGATCAGGGGCAGAAGTATCACGTCGTACTGTCGGCGCTCGATGACGACACCGCCACGCTCGACTTGGGCGAACACGATGAGCGTGTCCCCTTGGACCAGGTATCCCGCGACTGGTTTGGCGACTTCACGGTGGTGTGGAAGCCGAAAACGCCGCGCGCGCATGAACTGTCGCTCGGCATGCACGGTGACGAAGTGCGCTGGCTGCGTCGCAGCCTGCGCGCATTGCACGGGGTGGGTTCCGAGCCCGAACCCGACGACGTGTATGATGAGGAGCTCGCCATCGCGGTGCAGAACTTTCAGCGCGAGCATCGGCTCAATGTCGATGGCATCGCCGGCTTGCAGACTCAGGTGGTCTTGGACACGGCATTGGCGGATCCGGGCTCGCCACTGCTCACGCACTCCCCGCCGCACGGCTGAGCACCCATGTCATTCATTCTCGATGCCCTGAAAAAATCCGAAGTCGAGCGCCAACGACAGAGCCAACCCGGCTTGATCGATACACCGCTGTCGAAGTCGAAGAGCCGCTTACCGGGGTGGGCGATCGCCATCGGTGCGTTGCTCGCCGTCAATCTACTCGTGCTGACCTGGCTGCTGATTCATGACGCACTCAGCGCAGGCCCGCCGCCCGCGACGCAGGCGCAGCGCACCGGGCCGCATGCCGTGGGGCATCCCCCCATCGTCGGTCAAGCGCCGGCCGTCGCGGCCGCGAGCCCCCCACATTTCAGTCCGTTGGACCCGCCGCCGGCAGCCGACTATGCCCCTGAAATTCCCGTCACCAACGAGACCTTAGGATCGCCGTCCGCTGCCAGTCCCTCATCGACGACGGAGCGGGCGCCCACGGCGGCGGCGCTCGCCGCGGCACTCGCCGCCGTAGCCGCGGCGGGACCCCCGGCGCAAGGCGGCGCGCTCTCGACTCATCGCCGCGAGCCGGTGCTCACCGACGATGATTACAAGCCGGCGGATGCCGAGGTGCTGCCGACGATCAACGAGGTGACGCTGTCCGGCCCGCAGGCGTTGCCGGAGCTGCACCTCGATGTGCATGTGTACGCAACCCAACCCGCCGAGCGCTTCGTCTATATCAACATGCACAAGTATCATGAGGGCGCCACCCTCGCCGAGGGACCCGTGGTCGAGCGCATTCGCCGCGACGGCGTCGTGCTCAACGACCAGGGCTTGAGGTTCCTGCTGCCCCGCCAATAGCGGACGGCGACTATGACTGCCGGTCGAGCTGCGGCCGCTCTGGCTCCATTGTGTATGCGGTTGTGTATGTGTATCATTGGCCACATGGTTGCCCGAGGCTCGGGGGTCTGGTCGCGGAGGAATTTGGCATGTCGGTAAAGGCGGAAGATCTGATGCGCCAGCAATACTTGGTGCCGCGCAGGAGCGTGAATAAGCTGCGTGAGATGAGCCGCCGCGAGGGGGTCTCCGCGGGCGAACTCGCGCGTCGGGCCATCGACGCATACACCTCCGGAAAGGTCCTCACCGAGCCCGAAGACGAGGTGGCTTCGCGCGCGGTGCTCAAAGACATTCATGCCCAAGTACGCGCGGCTCTCAAGCGGATCGATGCAAGCCTTGCCGAGGTTCGAGCGAGTGAGCAACGGCTTGCCGATGGCACCTTGCGTGCCGAGGTGGTTGCCGAAACGAGGGCGTGGTTCGATGCACATCCTGACGAGGCTCACGGGATTGTCGAATTGTTCGCACCGCGGGCGAGCCCATGAGTCTGATCGCTGAAGTCATCAAGTACGGCAAGGACATCGTACTGTTGGGCGAGCGGGTCGATTCCCTCATGGCGGGGAGGAAGGACGCGACCGCCCGGCTCGAGGACCACGAGCGACGATTGATACGCATCGAGACCTTGATAGAACTCTCGCAGGCACGCCGGCGCGAGTTGCCCAAGGCTTGAGGACGCCTCGCCGAAGCCCATGCACGCCGTATTCCTGGATTTTGACAGCGCCTCCGCCATCGACCTCGATCTGTCGCCTTTGAAGACCGTGATGCCCGGCCTCACGTTCTACGATCAAACGTCGCCCGACCAGCTGATCGGGCGCATCCGGGACGCCGATATCGTCGTGCTCGACCAGTGCCCGATGTCGCGCGCGGCCCAACTCGCCGCGCCACGGCTGCGCCTGATCGCGCTGGCGGCAACTGGCTACAACCACGTCGATCTCGCCGCCGCGGCGGAGCGCGGCATCGCCGTGTGCAACGTACGCGACTATTGCACCCAGGGACTGATGCAACACGTGTGGAGCCTCATCTTGAGTCTCACTCAGCACCTGACCGCCTACCAGAAGCTCGCCACCGGCGGCGCCTGGACCTCCGGCGTACCGATCAACGTGCAGCGCCATTCGATCCGCGAACTGACCGGACGCACGCTCGGCATCGTCGGTTGGGGCACGCTGGGCCGCGCCGTCGCCAAAACCGCCGAATGTTTCGACATGCAGGTCGTCATTGCGAACCGACCCGGCGCGGCACCCACCGAGGGCCGCATCGACTTCACGGAATTGCTGCGGGTGTCAGACGTCGTGTCGTTACACTGTCCATTGACCGACGACACTCGCGGCCTGATCGGAGCCGCCGAACTCGAGCTGATGAAACCCGACGCATTGCTCATCAACACGGCGCGCGGCGGCCTCATCGACAGCGCCGCGCTCGCCGCGGCGCTGCGCGCCGGCCGGCTCGGCGGCGCCGGCATCGACGTGCTGCCTCAGGAACCCCCGGTCGACGGCGACCCGCTGCTCGATCCCACCATTCCGAATCTGCTCATCACCCCGCACGTGGCCTGGGCCGCGCGCGAGGCGCGGCAGCGCAGCCTCGATGAACTCGCGGCCAATGTGCGGGATTTCCTCGACGGCGGGCGGCGCAACCGGCT
>Ga0116226_10002243_pt1 | contig 16732 bp, 12 predicted proteins | sample S1TSphfallax_FD_89692 | JGI IMG/M metagenome (GOLD analysis project Ga0116226, IMG submission 89692) | Host-associated microbial communities from peat moss isolated from Minnesota, USA - S1T2_Fa - Sphagnum fallax MG | ecosystem: Host-associated > Plants > Peat moss > Unclassified | place: USA... | reverse complement strand
GGCGAATTCGAGTTGTTCTAGACCCTGTGTCCCAGACCTGGCGCCAATCCGCTCCCATCGGCGACGGTTCACAGGCGCTAAAGGCTCTAACACGAGGCGTCGCAGGTCTTTGCGGTTTTACGCTGGCCTTGTTGAGCCTTTGTGCGCCTTACCCGTCGCGCGCGGCTGATGATACCCCGCCCCCCATCGAGACGCCCGCCTATCCCGACGCCAGTGATCCAGCCGCGCTTGGTCGCTGGTTCGCCCTGACGACCCACCTATCGGCCCAGTCCATCATGGCGATCACCGACAACGCCATCTTCGCGATCTTCGCCCAGCGCTCGCACAAGGGGCTCGCCCTGGTCGATCTGCATGAGGAGGTGATTTCCCCCGATTTCGCCGAAGCAGCCGGCGGCCGGTCCTTGCACATCCGTCTCCAGATCAATTGCGTCAAGCGACAAGTCCGCCTTATGGCCTTGGACCTCTACGCCGGCGCAAATTTGACCGGCGACAGCGTCCATCGCGCGCCCGAAAACGATTGGACGGCGCCGATCCCCGGCACCTATGTCAGCGACGCCCTGCACGCCGCCTGCGATGCGGATTATAAAAGTCCCTTCGCCGCAGTCGCCGTCGCGCAGACAGATACGCCCGCCCAGGCCAAGGTGCGGATAGTCAAGACGCCATCTGCTCCACCCTCTGGCACAACTGCGGTTGCTCAAGTGGGCGCATTCTCAGGGGCCGACAGCGCTGCGTCCACCTGGAGGGCGATCAGGAACGCCTTTCCGACGCAGACTGAGCCTCTAACATTCACCGCCATACCTGTAACCGCGGGCGGGCGTAGCTTTTTCCGCGCCGTCGTGTCAGGCTTCGCCAAGGCGGGAGACGCAGGCGCTTTTTGCGCCCAGTTGCAGAAGGCTAACTTTAAATGCCTGCCCGTAGGTCCGCAGAAATCTGCTGCGGCTGCAAGGCCGAAGCACTGATCGCCGTCTATTCCGCCGGCATGGCGTTCGCCGCCCGCTTAGACATCATCTTATCGAACTCGGCCCAGACGCCGTCCGCGCCGTGCCACTGCCCTGTGGTCGCCGCCTTGGAATATTCGGTCGAGCGCGCCTCGAAGAAGTTGGCGTGCTCCACGCCCGACAGCATGGCTTGAAGCCAGGGCAGGGGATTTTCGCGCACGCCATAAAGCTCCGGCAGCTCCAGTTGGCGCAGGCGCCAGTCGGCGATGAAGCGGATATAGGTCTTGATATCCTTGGGTGTCATGCCCTCGATCTCGCCGGCCTCAAACGCCAGATCGATAAAGCGGTCCTCCAGCTTCACCACCGTGCGGCAGTTCTCGATAATATCCTCAGCCACATTCTTATCGACGCAACCGGTCTCCTTGGCGAAGGCGTGATAAAGCTTGATCATGCCTTCGCAGTGCAGGCTTTCATCGCGCACCGACCAGCTCACGATCTGCCCCATGCCCTTCATCTTGTTGAAGCGGGGGAAATTCATCAGCATGGCGAAGCTGGCGAAGAGCTGAAGCCCCTCGGTAAAGGCGCCGAACATGGCGAGCGTCCGGGCGATATCGGCATGAGTCTCCACGCCGAAGGTCTGCATATAGTCGTGCTTGGCCTTCATGGCCTCGTATTCCAGAAAGGCGGAAAACTCCGCTTCCGGCATGCCGATGGTCTCAAGCAGAAGGGCGTAGGCGGCGATATGGATCGTCTCCATATTGGAGAAGGCCGACAGCATCATCTTCACCTCAGTGGGTTTAAAGACGCGCGCATATCGCTCCATATAATTGTCGTTCACCTCAACATCGGACTGAGTGAAGAAGCGGAAAATCTGGGTCAAAAGATTGCGCTCGCCATCGTTCAGGCGCGCCGCCCAATCCTTACAGTCCTCGCCCAGCGGCACCTCCTCCGGCATCCAGTGGACCTGCTGCTGGCGTTTCCAGAACTCATGCGCCCAGGGATAGCGGAAGGGCTTGTAGGCGTAGGACGGCGTCAGAAGGCCGGGCGTCTTGAGGCTCACGGTCTTGGGAGATTTGGGAAGGATCAGATCGGTCATGAGGCGCCCAGTCCAGGATCACAGGCCATGCTGCGAGGCATGACCCTAACTGAAGAATTCATGATATGGGAGGGGTTAAGGCTTCGTTCCACAACATATAGTGGGCCTGTGGGAAATTATGTCGCTGGGGCGAGACGGGGGCCGGGGCCGCAAAATCCATCCACAGCAGCAAGTCCAACCGCGCCTGACGCCGCCAGCCGTCGCGCCGTGACGAGGTTCACCCCGCCCAGGGCATAAACGGGCAGACGCGCGCTATGAACCATCTGAGCGAATCGCACGGTCCCGAGCGGACGCTTGGCTGAAGGGCTCCGGCTTGCGAACACGGCCGAGAGCAGGGCGGCGTCCAGCCCGGCGGCGGCGGCCTGCGCTAGTGCGCGCGGACTGTGCGCCGCGCCTGTGATCAGCCAGAGTGGTTTTAGCGCTCTCAGCCTTGGCGCGGACCAGAGCGCTCGTTCAGGCAGGTGTACGCCATCCGCCCGCGACGCCGCCGCCAGCGGCGCATCAGCCCCGATTAAGAGCATTAAACCCCGTGCGTCGCAGACCCGTCGCAAGGCGCGGGCCGTATCCAAAGCCTCCGCCGCCCCGAAGGCGCGATAAATGACGCCAGTCCCTCGGGGCAGGCCTTGCGCGATTCTTACCGGGTCGGGCGTTCGATCAGGATCCGTAACAAACATAAGCGGCGGCAGGCCTTGACCCTTCCCTCCGGCGGCTTGCGGGCTTAGCGTCCGAGCCGTTCGCCAAAGCGGAAAAACCTTGGGCGCAACAGCCTGGGGCGCCGCATTTAAAGAGCTTGCCAACCGTGTCAGTCTCGTCTCCCTCCAACCAACCCGATCTTGATCCCGCCGCCGCCTGGCGCGCCGTCTCCGCCCGGATCGCCGCCGCCGCCCTAGCGGCGGGGCGCAAGGCTGAGGATGTGACCCTGGTCGCCGTCTCCAAGCAACAGCCTTGGGATCATATCGGACCGGTTCTGGAGGCGGGCCAGCGTGTATTCGGGGAAAATCGGGTGCAGGAGGCGCAGGGCCGCTGGGCGCCGGTCAGGGCGGGCGGCGACTGTCCCGATCTGGAACTGCGCCTGATCGGCCCGCTCCAGACCAATAAGGTCCAGGATGCGGTCGCTCTGTTCGACGTGATCGAAACCCTGGACCGACCTCGCCTGGCCAAGGTCCTGGCCGACGCCGTCCAGGCCGCAGGGCGGTGTCCCCGTCTCTATATCCAGGTCAATACAGGAGAGGAGCCGCAAAAGGCCGGCGTCGCGCCTTCGGAAGCCGACGCTTTCATCGACGCCGCGCGCAAGGCGTATGGGCTTCCGGTGGAAGGGCTGATGTGCATTCCGCCCGTTGGGGAGGCGGCGGGTCCCCACTTCGCCCTTCTGGCCAATATCGCCGCCCGCAAGGGTTTGGGCCGCCTATCCATGGGCATGAGCGCCGACTTCGAAACCGCCATACGGTTCGGCGCAACGTCGGTCAGGGTCGGCTCAGCCGTGTTCGGCGCGCGTGTTAGCGGCGGCGGCTGACCGAGCAGCCGCATCCGCTCTTATGGGGCGGGGGCGGAGGCGGCGGAGACGGCGCCGTCGTGGTGGTGGCGCAGCCGCAGCTTGAGGTCGATCCGCTGGAAGACTGACCGCCGCCCCAGCCGCTCATGCCGCCCCAGCCGGAACCGCCGCCATGGCCATGACCGCCGCCGTGGCCGCCGCCAGAACCTGAGCCATAGCCATAACCTGAGCCATAGCCTGAACCCTTGCCCCCGCCCCCGCCGGTAGCGGTTGCGCTGGCGGACCCGCCTGTGGCCGTCGCCGAGCCGCCGTTGGCGACGACGTTGACTGTCGTGCTGCTGCTGCTCGCGCTTGAGCCATAGCCGGTAGCGCTGCTGAGCGCGGTCGAAGCCGCCTGGGCCGCTGCCGCCCCCTCAAATTCAGAGCCGGAATTGCCGCCCCCTCCACCGCCGCCGCCCACGCCGCCTTCTCCGCCTACGCCGCCGCCGGCATAGAAGAAGGTCTCGCCCACGGACGTGACCAGGGGCGCAGGCGGCGGGTCCGACGGCGGCGCTTGCGGCGCGGCGCAGACATTGCAATCCCCGCCATAAGTGTAAGCCGCACGTCCAGGAGCGTAGGGTTGAACATTATAGCCCGGCGCCCCGTAAGGCTGGGCTGCATAGGGTTGAGGAGCGTAGGTCTGCGAAGCCGCATAGGCCGGCGCCGGATAAGGCGAAGGCGCATAGTAGCCGTAGGCTTGCGGCGCATAGGCCTGGGGCTGGGCCACGGCATAGGCCGAAGACGCCGGCGTGTAGACGCAGCCGCCTACGGGCGCGCATTGGGCTAGGGCGGCGGAGGCGAAGGCGGTTGCGCTAAAAAGGCCCGCGAAACCGGCGACGAGGAGAGCTGCTTTGCGAGTGTTCATGAACATCGCTCCGAAATGAGACACCGCGACCGGCATGGCCGCCTGATGGCCTCCTCATTTCAAAGTCCACGCCAAAAAACGCGCGGTAGGCGAACGGCCTCGCTTGCCGGGCGTGCGGCGATGTTAGAAATCGATGGCGAGGCCCTTGCGCTCCCAGTCGCCGAATCGCGTGGGTTCAAGGCCCGTGGGACCGCCGGATTCCTTGGACGCTGCAGTCTCGATCTGAGCCTCTCGGCGGGCCTGCGCCTCCAGGAGGGCGCGGCGGGCGGCGTCGGACAAGGGCTTGCCGGGGGCTGCGCCGGGGATTTCGCCAGGGGTTTCAGCAGGGGCGACCTCGGCGTCCACTCCCAGATCGGCGGCCGCGCCGGCTTGCTCCATCGTCGTTCCCGTGGGCATTGAGGGTCTCCAGATCAAAGCGGTCGCTGGACTCCAGCGTCGCTATAGACGTGATGTAAGCGCCATGGCCCCGAAAACCCAGGTCCTGAAGCCTAAACCGACCGCTGCGGGCGGCGCGGGCGATCAGCCGTCCGACGCGGTGGGTCAGGCGTCGCGCGCGGCGGCGCTGGAGCTGCTGGCGGCCGGCCTCACCCGGCGCAGCGGGTTTGACGAGGCCCTGGGCAAGCCGCCCTTCAGCCGCCTGCCGACGCGAGACCGCGCCTTCGCCCGCGCGCTGGCGGCCACCACCTTGCGCCGACTCGGCCCCCTCGACGCGCTATTGACGCCGAGGCTTCAGCGCGCGCCGCCGGTTTTGGTGATGAACCTTCTGCGGCTCGGCCTCGCCCAGCTTTTGTATATGGAGACGCCCGCCCACGCCGCCGTCTCCACCATGGTGGAGGAGGCTGCCGCGCGAAAGGAGTCCCGCCCGTTCAAGGGCCTAATCAACGCCGTCCTGCGCGGGCTGGGGCGCGACCTGGCCAAGGCCCCGTTTCCCGACGCGCCGCCCCAGGCCTATGCGCCCGAATGGCTGTTCAACCGCTGGCGCGCGGCCTATGGCGACGCCGTTGCGCTGGCCATTGCGGGGCGGATCAAGGAAGAGCCCGAAACCGACCTCAGCCTGCGCGATCCTGCCGACGCCCCCGCCCTGGCCGAGGCCCTTGAGGCCGCGATTCTGCCCGGCGGAAGCCTGCGCACCACCCGGCGCGGCGATCTCACGGACTGGCCCGATTTCGACCGGGGCCGCTGGTGGGTGCAGGACGCCGCCGCCGCCATCCCCGCCCGCCTTTTAGCCGTAAAGCTCGGAGAAACCGTGCTCGACATGTGCGCTGCGCCGGGGGGTAAGACCCTGCAACTCGCCGCCATGGGCGCGACCGTGACGGCGCTGGATCGCTCCGCCCCCCGTCTGGTCCGGGTCAGCGAGAACCTGGCGCGCATAGGGCTGTCCGCCGAGATCGTCACGGCGGATGGAGTGAGTTGGAGCGACGCGCGCACCTTCGACGCCATCCTGCTCGACGCCCCCTGCTCCGCCACCGGCACGTTTCGGCGCCACCCGGACGTCTTGTGGGCCGCCCGCCCCGGCGATCTGGCCCAGCTCTGCGCCCTGCAGACGCGCCTGTTGGACGCCGCCGCAGGCCGCCTTCGCCCCGGCGGCCGCCTCGTCTACTGCGTCTGCTCGCTGGAGCCGGAGGAGGGCGAGGCCCAGGCCCGCGCCATCTTGCAGCGTAACTCAAAACTTCGCCTCGATCCCATACAGCCGGCCGAGGGCGGCGCGCCGGAGGGGTCGATCACGGCGGACGGCATGCTCCGCATCCATCCCGGCCTGCCTATCCCCGAAGGCGGCATGGACGGCTTTTTCGCGGCGCGGTTTGTGAGAGAGGAAGCTTAGGCGTCTTCAAACCGCGCGCCGCCTTGCATCGCGTTCCCACCCGCCCTAGTCGTTTCATATGTCTCCCCGGCCAACGATTCCCGCCTCTGGTCCCCTGATTTCGCCCTCCATCCTTGCGGCGGATTTCGCGCGGCTGGGAGAGGAGGTGCGGGCGGTGGAGGCGGCTGGGGCGGACTGGCTGCATATCGATGTGATGGACGGCGTCTTCGTACCCAACATCACCATCGGGCCCCAGGTGGTGAAGGCGCTAAAGCCACATGTCTCCATTCCCATGGACGTGCATCTGATGATCGCGCCGGCCGATCCGCATCTGGAAGCCTTCGCAGAGGCGGGCGCCGACATTATCAGCGTCCATCCCGAAGCCGGCCCGCACCTGAACCGAACCTTGAAACGCATCCGCGAGCTGGGGGCCAAGGCGGGCGTGGTGTTCAATCCATCCACGCCCGTTGAGACCATTGAGTGGATGCTGGAGGATGTGGACCTGGTGCTGGTCATGTCCGTCAATCCGGGCTTCGGCGGCCAGAGCTTCATGGCCTCCCAGCTTCCCAAGATCGAGCGGTTGCGCACTATGATCGACCGGGCCGGGCTGAACATTCTGATCGAAGTAGATGGCGGCGTCACGGCGGTTACCGCGCCCCAATGCGTGGCGGCGGGGGCGCACGCCCTGGTGGCGGGGACGGCGGTGTTCAAAGGCGGGGCGCAGGCCTATGCGCAGAATATCGCCGCCCTGAAATCTCCGGTCTTGGCGCCCGCATAATGACGGGTGGTCAAGGCCTTGGAGAGCGCCGCCGACGGCTTGGGGTCTGAACGGATCTCATGCCCTCCCGCCGCCTGCATCTCGACGACGTTCCCGGCGCTCTTCTGGCCCCCGCCCTGGCGTCGGCCTTGCAGAAGCGGTGGGCCTTTGAGCTGAGCGCCGGGGCCCTTCGCGCCGGGCGGCTGGATCGGTCACGCGCGCTAGCTCTGGTGGCTACGCCGCGAGATTTTCGGCCGGCGGACGCGACGCTGGGCAAGAACCTCCTGGCTGGCCGGTTCCTTCTGGGCGGGGCGACGCTGGATGTGGGACCGGGCGGCGATCCGTGGGACCGGATCAGCCCCAGCCGCGGCTTCGCCGCCGGTCTGCACCGCTTTGATTGGGCGCCAAACCTTTTATCCTGCGGCGAGGCCGGGGCGCGGGAAGCTTTGCGCTTGTTTCTGGACTGGCGGCGACTGTTCTATCGCCCGAATCACTTTGTCTGGAGCGCCGACATTCTGGAGCGGCGCCTGTTCAACCTGGCCTGCGGCGCACGCCGGATGATCGGCGTGGCTTCGGACGCGGAAGCTGCGGTGCTGATCAACGGGCTGGTCCATCAGGCCCGCTATCTGGTGGGTCTCAGCGAGGGGCCTGCGCGTCAGGTCCATAGGCTGACCGTCGCCGCCGTCGCTACGGCGGGCCTCAACGGTCGGGGGGCGGAGGCGTTAAAAGCGCGCTTCCTGGCCGGGCTAGCCAAGATCATGCCGGAAGTGGTGTTGCCCGACGGCGGCCTAAAGACCCGATCGCCCCAGGCGGGGCTGGAGCTGCTGTTGGACCTGCAGACTCTGGACGATATTCTGCTGCAACGAGGTCTGGAAACGCCACAAGCCATTTCCAGGGCCATAGACCGACTGGGGGCAGCGACGCGTTTCTTCACGCTGAGCGACGGGCGTCTGGCCGGTTTTCACGGCGGCGAGGGGTCGGAACCGCAGAAGGTGCGTGTCGCCGTCAATCAGGAGGATGGGGCCGCACCGCCGCCCCATCACGCCCCCCATGTGGGCTATCACCGCCTGATCGGCCCGGTGATCCAGGTTCTGATTGATGCGGCGCCGCCGGCGGAGGGGCCATGGAGCGTCACGGCCTGCGCCCAGCCCCTAGCCATTGAGGTCGCCTGCGGCCCGGATCGCATCTTCAGCAATTCCGGTTGGAGCCCGGAGGCCATGGGGCTGGATGCAGCGGGCGCGGCGGCCGCGCGCTACACCGCCGCCGGCAGTACAGCGGAACTGGGCGGCCGGTCCGCCGGGCGTATTCTGGGCGGGTTCGCAGGCAAGGTGCTGGGCCCGCGCCTGATCGGGGCGGCGCGCACGGTCGATGGGGCCCGCAATGAGAATGAGGCCGGGGCCTGGCTGGCGCTGAGCCATGACGGCTGGGCCAGGCGTTTTGGCCTGATCCACGAGCGGCGCCTGTTCATCGACGCCCGCTCGGACGAACTGCGGGGCGAGGATGTGTTCTTCGGCCTCTATGAAGGCGGCGTACCTCGCGCCGTGGCCTTCGCCGTTCGGTTTCACGCCCACCCGGATGTGCAGGTCTCCATCGCCCGGGATGGCCGCAGCGTCCTGTTGCGCGGCGCCTCTACGCGCGGCTGGTGGTTCCGTAACGATGCGGGGACGGTGGAGCTGGAGCCCGCAGCCTGCTTTCGGGACGGCCTGGCGCGGCGCAGCGTTCAGGTGGTGTTGCGCGGGCTGATCGCGTCAGGCGCGCCGACCCGTGTACGCTGGAAGCTGACGCCGGTCGATCCCACGCCGCCCAAGGCGCCTGTTCTACGCACCCGCGCGAGCGTGGGTGTAGAGGCCCCGCTCATGGCCCAGCCGGTTGATGCGGCGGCCGATCTCTACGCCCGCGAGCCGACGCCAAGGCCCGATGGTCCATGATCAGACGTCGGTTTTACAAGCGGGCTGCAGGCCTCAGCCCCTGGTTTGTCCTGACGTATGATCTGGCCCTGGCGGCGGCTGTAATGGCCGGCGTCCTGGCGGTTCGGTATTATTTTGAGCGCAAGCCTGCGCCCCACGGTCTAATCCCCGGCGTAACGAGCGTCTTCGTCCTCATTTGCACCGTCGTCTTTGCAGGCTTTCGCCAGCATCGCACCATGTGGCGGTTCACCACCCTGAATGACGGGGTGCGCCTGGCCCAGGCCGTGGCGCTAGCAGTCCTGCTGCTTCTGCCTGTCCTATTTGTCGCGAACCGGGCGGCGGACTTTCCGCGCTCCACCGTCCTGATCGTGGCCTTCGTGCTGACGCTCGCCCTGGCCGGTGGCAGGATGCTTGCCCACGCCCTGGCCCACGGCGATCTGGGCGCCGCCTTCCGGTTTGAGAACCGATCCCTGCCGCCCGCTGTCATCGTAGGCTCCGCCGGCGCGGCGGCCGCCTATTTAACCCAGCAGAGGCGGATGAAGACGCGGCTGCGCGTGGCGGGGCTGGTGACGCTGGACGACGCGCCCTTCGGCCGCACCATCCAGGGGGCGGAGATCCTGGGCGATCTGCGCCGCCTGACCTCCATCCTCAAGGCGCTGGCGGCGGCGGAGGCGCGCGAGCCTCAGCTTGTCCTCGCCGAACCCCGCCCCGGTCGCGCCCTGATGGATCAGGTAGTGGCGAGCGCAGGCGAGGCGGGTGCCAAGCTGGTGCGCGTGCGCAGCGAGGGCGGCGGCTCGGCGCTTTCACCCGTCGACGCTGCAGACCTGCTGGATCGCCCCCCAAGGACGCTGGATCGGGAGCGGGCGCGGGCGCTGATCGCCGGCAAGCGTGTGCTGGTGACCGGGGCCGGGGGCACCATCGGCTCAGAGCTGACCCGCCAGGCGCTGAAGCTCGATCCCGCCCGACTGATCCTGCTGGACGCCTCGGAATTCAACCTTTACGCCATAGATCAGGAGCTGAAGGAGCAGGCCGCGCCCCCGGTCTGGACGGCGGAGCTAGGCGATGTGCGCGACCTGGCCAGGCTCCGGGCCCTTTTCGCGCGGGAAAAGCCCGACGTGATCCTGCACGCCGCCGCCTTGAAGCATGTGCCGCTGATGGAACTGAACCCGCCCGAGGCGGTGCTGACCAATGTGGGCGGGGCCGTGAACGTGGCCATGCTGGCGCGCGAACACTGTCAGGCGCTGGTCTTCATCTCCACCGACAAGGCGGTGAACCCCACGAACGTCATGGGCGCCACCAAGCGCGTGGCGGAGCGGGCGGTACAGGCGATCTGCGCCGGCTCGACCGCTCACGCCTCCGTCGTCCGGTTCGGCAATGTGCTGGGCTCGGCAGGCTCCGTCGTGCCGCTGTTCGAGCGTCAGATTGCGCGCGGCGGCCCCGTCACCGTCACCCATCCGGACATGGAGCGCTATTTCATGACCGTTCAGGAGGCCTCAAGCCTGGTGCTCCAGGCCGGCGCCCTGCCCCTTTCCGAGGCCGACCCCGAAAACGGTCGCATCTATGTGCTGGACATGGGCCAGTCGGTCAGGATCGACGACCTGGCCCGCCAGTTGATCCAGCTTCACGGCCTGCGCCCTGATGTGGATATCGACATTGTGCATACGGGTCTGAGGCCCGGCGAGAAGCTGTTTGAGGAAATCTTCTACAATGCCGAAACCGTCCGGCCGACGGCCGTCGACGGCGTGATGGCCGCCTTTGATCCAGGCCCCTCCTGGGCCGAGCTGGAGGGGGAGATCGCCCTCCTCCTGGCCGCCGCAACCGCGCGAGATGAGCCGGAGGTCATCGCCCGACTGCGCACACTGGAGCCGGCGTTTCAGCGGGGGTGAGGGGCTGGAGCGGCCCCTTCAAAAATCGCACAAAAAAAACGAACATTTCCGCGCGGGTGAGCCGCCTCATAACCTACTGTTTAAAAGGATTTTTTCGGTAAATTTCAGTCTCATATTTCCGCCCCTCTTTTACACGCGAAAATTCCCGCTTTACATGGGGGGCCTTAGACCCTATCTGCGCCTTCCCGGCGGACCCGAGTCCCGCTCTTCTGAGCGCTGCTAACGCCGGTCTGGGTTCAACAATCATAGGGGTTTACGTGAGGTGGGAAGCTACCATACGCCCCTGGACCTGGTCCGTGAGCGGTCCGTCGAACGTCCTGTCGCACTCGTGCGTCCAGGCGTCGTTGCCGTAGCGGCCAACTGGTTCCAGGACAAGTTTCAGGGCGAAGTGCTCTATGCCGTAAAGGCCAACCCCTCCGCTTGGGTCATTCAGACCCTGTGGGATAACGGGGTGCGGTCGTTCGACGTGGCGTCTGTGCCGGAGATCGAGCTGGTGGCGTCTGTGGCGCCAGAAGCCAAGCTCGCCTTCATGCACCCGGTGAAGAGCCGGGTGGCGATCTCGCGCGCCTATCATGAGTTCGGGGTCAAGACCTTTGCGTTGGATACCCTGGCGGAGCTTCAGAAGATTCTGGAGTCCACCGGCCATGCGCGAGACCTGAACCTGATCGTTCGGATGGCGGTGACCACAGACGGCGCCCAGTACTCGCTGACCAACAAGTTCGGCGTCTCGCCAGAAGATGCGCCTGAATTGCTGCTCGCCGCCCGCCAGGCGACCGAGGAGCTGATGGGCGTCAGCTTCCATGTGGGCTCACAGTGCATGAACCCCTATGCTTATCGCGCCGCGATGGCTCAGGTGTCTCGCGCCCTGGTCCGCGCCGGCGTGTTCGCTGACGTAGTCGATGTGGGCGGCGGCTTTCCGTCCGTCTATCCCGGCATGAACCCGCCTGATCTTCAGCTCTATATGGACGCCATCCATGCAGGGTTTGAAGAGATGATGGTGCATGAAGCCACAGAGCTGTGGTGCGAGCCCGGCCGGGCGCTGGTGGCCGAAGCCTCCTCCATCCTGACCAAGGTGGAGCTGAGGAAGGGCGATGCGCTGTATCTGAACGAGGGGTCCTACGGCTCCCTTTTCGACGCCACGCATTCCAAATGGCCCTTCCCGGTGAAGCTGATCCGCGACGGCGCGTCGTCTGAGAAGGCCAGGCCCTTCGGCTTCTATGGCCCGACCTGCGACAGCATCGACTATATGCCCGGCCCCTTCTGGCTGCCCGATGATGTGAACGAGGGCGACTATGTCGAGATCGGCATGCTGGGCGCCTATGGCGTGGCCATGAACACCCGCTTCAACGGCTTTGGCGATACTGAGACCGTGGTAGTGGACGACGCCCCCATGGCCTCTATGTACGGCCTGACCGAAGAAGCGGCCTCGGCCGCCGCAACACGTCAAGACGCCCAGATCGTCAAGATGTCGTCACGCACTCGGCGTAAGCGTCGTCGGAAGTAGTTCCTCTCCTTTCCTCTTGATTGGGGAAGGTCGGGATGGGGTGATCGCACGGACGATGCAGGATATGGCCTCAAGCCACGTTCCGGCGCTGCGGTGGTTCACCCCCACCCTGCCCTCCCCGTCGAGGGGGAGGGATATTTTGGCTGATCCCGTCGCGCCGTCCGGGGTCGGTTTTCACACAAGACGGGCGCTCAACCTGAAGGGAAACCTGAACGATGAACGCTCCCGTCCATCCTGACTCCAACAAAAAAGCCGAGCTGCTCAGCCAGACGGTGGAACACGTCGATATCACCCAGTTCGATGGCCGCCCGGTTATCAACTATATGCGCCAGATGAGCTTCACCTCGCGGGACACCGCGCGGGCGGCCGATATCCTGACCATGGCCTATGAAGACAAGCCCTGCTCGGTCTGGCTGACCCTGGCGGGGTCCACGTCTGCGGCCGGCTGCATGCACGTCTATCGCGACATGGCGGCCAACAAGATGATCGACGCCGTGGTGGCCACCGGCGCCTCCATCGTCGACATGGATTTTTTTGAGGCGCTGGGCTTCAAGCACTATCAGGCCCAGTCCAATGTGGACGACCGCGACCTGCGCGCCCTCTATATCGACCGCATCTACGACACCTATATCGACGAGGAAGAGCTTCAGAACTGCGACCACACGATCAAGGAAATCGTGGATGGCTTGGAGCCCCGCCCCTATTCCTCGCGCGAATTTATCTATGAGATGGGAAAGTGGCTGGCCGCCGGCAACGCCAAGAAACCCAGCAGCCTGATCCAGACGGCCTATGAGCATGGTGTGCCGATCTTCTGTCCCGCCTTTACCGACTCATCCGCCGGCTTCGGCTTGGTCAAGCACCAGATGGAACGAATCAAGGCCGGTAAGCCCTATGTGACAATCGACTCGGTGGCTGATTTCCGGGAGCTGACGGAGATCAAGATTGCGGCCGGCACCACGGCCCTGTTCATGGTCGGCGGCGGCGTGCCCAAGAACTTCGCCCAGGATACGGTCGTCTGCGCCGAAATCCTGGGGCTTGAGGCCGAAATGCACAAATACGCCATCCAGATCACGGTGGCTGATGTGCGCGACGGCGCCTGCTCCTCCTCCACCCTCAAAGAGGCCTGCTCCTGGGGCAAAGTGGACGTGACCTATGAGCAGATGGTGTTCGCCGAAGCCACCACTGTCGTCCCCCTGATCGCGTCCGACGCCTATCATCGCGGCGCCTGGAAGGATCGGGACGAGCGCCGCTGGGCGGACCTTTTCAAAAAGTAGACTGTCAGAGCCCGTTCGCGTTTCGACGTGCGCGGGCTCTGCCTCTTCCGAGCGGCTACGGACAGCGGTGTCAAATCGCCAATTCCGCGTAGAGCCTTGACTTAGCTGTTCGCGCCCGCAAAACCGCCCGCCAACTAAGTTGGAACGGAGCAAACACTCACCATGGCCCTTCGCGTCGCCATCAATGGTTTCGGCCGTATCGGTCGTCTGGTCCTGCGATCTCTCGCAGAATACAATCGCGCTGATATCGAAGTGGTGGCGATCAATGACTTGGGCCCTGTGGCGACCAACGCTCATCTGATCAAATATGATTCTACCCATCGTCGGTTTCCGGGCGTCGTGACTTATGGCGATGACTGGTTGGATGTCGGTTTCGGCAAGATCAAGACCACGGCGATCCGCAACCCGGCCGAGCTGCCGCACAAAGAACTGGGCGTTGATATCGCCTTTGAGTGCACCGGCATCTTCACGGCGCGGGACAAGGCCAAGGCCCATCTGGAGGCCGGCGCCAAGCGCGTCCTGATCTCCGCGCCGGGCGAGAACGCCGATAAGACCATCGTCTACGGCGTCAATCACGATGAGCTGACGGCGGACGACGTGATCGTCTCCAACGCGTCCTGCACCACCAACTGCCTCGCCCCGGTCGCCAAGGTGCTGCATGAGCTGTGCGGGATTGAGCGCGGCTATATGACCACCATCCATTCTTACACCAATGACCAGCCCTCGCTGGATCAGATGCACAAGGATCTCTACCGCGCCCGCACGGCGGCCCAGAACATGATCCCCACCTCCACCGGCGCGGCCAAGGCGGTGGGTCTGGTCCTGCCGGCCTTGAAGGGCAAGCTGGACGGCGCCTCTGTCCGGGTGCCGACGCCAGATGTGAGCGTGATCGATCTGAAGATTGTTCCCTCCCGCGATGTGACCAAGGCCGAGATCAACGACGCCATGATCGCCGCGGCGGAAGGCCCGATGAAGGGCGTCTTGGCCGTGACCCACGATCCCCTGGTCTCGTCCGACTTCATCCACGATCCCCACTCGTCCACCTTCGCCCTGCCGGAAACCCAGGTGATCGAGGGCAAGTTGGCCCGCGTGTTTAGCTGGTACGATAACGAATGGGGCTTCTCCACGCGCATGGCCGATACGGCCTTGGCCATGGCGAAGTTTTTGTAAGCTTCCGGGAGCCGCCTCGTCCTTCGACGGGCTCAGGATGAGGCGGAGGTAAAGGTTCGGGTCTGTTTTGTGATGTGACGTAGCCCTTCATTACAAAGCCTCATCCTGAGCTTGTGGAAGGACGAGGCTTTCTCACCACAGATAATCAGGACACCCATGACCTTCCGCACCCTGGACCAAGCCGGCGACCTCAGCGGCAAGCGCGTTCTCGTCCGCGTGGACTTCAACGTGCCCATGCAAGAGGGGCGGGTGAGCGACGATACGCGCCTGTGCGCCGCCCTGCCGACCATCGACGCCCTGACCGCAAAGGGCGCCAAGGTGGCGCTGATCGCCCATTTCGACCGGCCCAAGGGCAAGGTTGTGCCATCCATGACCCTGAAGCCGGTTGTCGAACCGCTGGCGGCCCTGCTCGGCGCGCCGGTTGCCTTCGCCGAGGACTGTATCGGCCCGGTCGCTGAGGCCGCCATCGCCGACCTGCCCGAAGGTGGCGTGATCCTGCTGGAAAACCTGCGCTTCCATGCGGGGGAGGAGGCGAATGATCCCGCCTTCGCCGCAGAGCTGGCCAAGCTCGGCGACCTCTATGTCGATGACGCCTTCTCCGCGGCCCACCGCGCCCATGCCTCCACAGACGCTCTAGCGCGCCTTCTGCCGGCCTATGCGGGGCTTTCCATGGCGCGTGAGCTTGAGGCGCTGAACAAGGCGCTTGGAAGCCCGGAGCGGCCCGTGCTGGGCATAGTCGGCGGCTCCAAGGTCTCCACTAAGCTGGATCTTTTGAAGAACCTGGTCGTGAAGCTGGATCAGCTCTGCATCGGCGGGGGCATGGCCAACACCTTCCTCTACGCCCAGGGCCATCCGGTCGGCATGTCCTATTGCGAGAAGGAGCTAAAGGCGACGGCGGAAGAGATCATGGCGCTCGCGGCCGCCAACAACTGCGAACTCCTCCTGCCCATTGATGTGGTGGTAAGCGAGCGGCTTGAGCCCAACGCCCCATACTTCACCCGCGAGCTGGACAGCGTGGATGAATCTGAGCGCATTCTGGACGCCGGTCCCAAAAGCGTCGCCCGCCTGAACGCGGCCATGGATGCCGCCAAAACCCTGATTTGGAACGGACCCTTAGGCGTGTTCGAAGTTCCGCCCTTCGACGCCGCCACCGTCGCCGCCGCCCGCCATGCCGCCACCCTCGCCAAGGCCGGCAAGCTGATCGCCGTCGCCGGCGGCGGCGACACCGTCGCCGCCCTCCACCACGCCCGCGCCGCCTCGGACTTCACCTTCGTCTCCACCGCCGGGGGGGCGTTCCTGGAGTGGATGGAGGGTAAGGTCCTGCCGGGGGTGGAAGTGCTGGAGGTGTAAGGAGGACCACCCGCCGCAGCACCGTTCCACAAATCCGCCCTTGTGGTCGGGGCCGCGTCACGGTTTAACGTAAGTCCGTATACCGGAGGGGAAGGTCTATGCCGGAAGACGGCGCTCATCTCGTGGCCATGCGGCCGGCCAATTCGGCCAACAGTTTCGATCTGCGTCGGGTCGGGACACACCCGGACTATTGGTATCCGCTCGCCTGGTCTGACGAACTCGCCGCCGGCAAGCTCCTGGCGCGGCGCTTTGCGGGGGAGCCGGTGGTCCTTTACCGCGGCAAGGCCGGTAAGGTGTTTGCACTGGAGGATCGCTGCGCCCACCGCCAGGTGCCGTTGAGCCAGGGCGTGGTGAGCGGCGATGAGGTGAAATGCGGCTATCATGGCTGGGCCTATAATTCCGCCGGCGCCTGCGTGGATGTGCCCTATCTGGGCAAGGAAAAGCTGCCCAACGGGGTCAAGAGCTATCCGGCCACGGAGGTCGACGGCCTGATCTTCTTCTTCCCCGGCGATCCGGCGTTGGCGGAGGCGCGAATGCCGACGTCGCTGGGCTCTTCGGCCGATAAGGGGTTCAAGACCCGCAAGCTGAACCGCGAGGTGGCCTGCCACTATACCTTCATGCACGAAAACCTGTTCGACATGAACCACCAGTTT
>Ga0116226_10002242_pt1 | contig 16733 bp, 15 predicted proteins | sample S1TSphfallax_FD_89692 | JGI IMG/M metagenome (GOLD analysis project Ga0116226, IMG submission 89692) | Host-associated microbial communities from peat moss isolated from Minnesota, USA - S1T2_Fa - Sphagnum fallax MG | ecosystem: Host-associated > Plants > Peat moss > Unclassified | place: USA... | reverse complement strand
GAATGGGAATACGCGGCGCGCGCGGGTACCACCACTCGCTACTACTGGGGCGACCGGGCGGAGGACGCCTGCCGCTTCGCCAACCTCGCCGATCGCGAGGCGAAAGCCGCCTATCCGTATCTCAAGACGGCGGACTGCGCCGATGGCTATGCGGCCACCTCACCGGTGGGCCGATTCCCTGCCAATGGTTTCGGTCTCTATGACATGGTGGGGGACGTTTTCCAGTGGGTCGAAGACTGCTACCAACCCACCTATGCGGGTGCACCCGCGGACGGTACGGCGTGGACCAGTGCCGATTGCACCGAGCACGTGATTCGCGGTGGCTCTCTCGGCCATTTGCCGCGGCTGCTGCGTTCGGCCTACCGCTTCAAGGATTCCACTGACCATCGCAGTGTCTTTCTCGGCTTCCGCATCGCTGCAAGCGAAGATTAGACGCGTGGCGATCTGACGCCCGCTATGCGGGATGTGATGGAAATACTACGTCCCTGAGGAGTGCGTTAGGCCTTAGTCTGCGCCCTTCACAGAATCATCATAGGGACTTGTAGTAAAAATGAGACATGTGTATCCCGAGCGTCCCGTGCGAATCTTCGCCGCGCTCATGTTGATCTCCTCCGCTTCCTTCGCCCAGTCGGCCCCTACCGGCGCGGACAGCGGCAGCTCCCAACTCCAGGAAGTCATCGTCACGGCGCAGCGCCGCGAGCAGAACCTCCAGGACGTACCGATCGCCATCACCAACCTGACGGCGGCTCAGATCGAGGCGCAGCAGATCAACGCGACCTCCGATATTCCGCGGCTGGTCCCGAACATGTTTACCAACAACAACACCGGCACCGGGTCCGGCAACGTGTACTTCCTCCGCGGTCTCGGTCAAACCGAGTCGTTCGCGACCTTCGACCCGCAGGTGGGTCAGTACGTCGATGACATCTATATCGGTCGCGGCAGTGCCGCGAATTTCGGGCTGTTCGATGTCGATCAGATTCAGGTCCTCCGCGGTCCGCAGGGAACGCTGTTCGGGCGCAACGCGACCGGAGGCGCGATCGTCATCAACACCACCAAGCCCGGCACCGAGGCGGGTGGTTACGTCGAGGGCGGTTACGGGGCCTATGATCGCGAATTCGGCAAGGCGGCCGTCGACCTTCCGATCAATGACGTGCTCTTTACCCGCACCGCTGTCTCGATCGTGAAGGACCGCGGCTATGTCGACGACGCCGTCGAGCCCGGCACGCATTTCAACTTCCATGACGACAAGGGCATTCGCGAGTCGATCCTCTACAAGCCGAGCGACACGTTTACCTGGAATGTCACCGCGGATGCGTCTGAGAGTAAATTCAACGCTGAGCAGAATTCGCCGCTGGGCGGCAATCGCGTCTCCTTCTCGGGCGAAGGTAATCCGAATGCGGCGGTCCCGGTTCTGAACGCGGCTCCGATCATCTCCGACATCAATGGAATTCTCGGCGAGTCGTTTACGAACTTGCCGAACGGCGAGGACTTCAAGTCCTGGGGAGCGATGTCGCACATCGATGCGAAGTTCGACGCCGGCACGCTGAGCTCCATCACGGGCCTGCGCGCGCAGTCGCAAATGGGCGCGGCCGATTTCCCCTTCCCCAGCGTCTCCGGCTCACTGGTTCCCTACGACAATAACGAACTGGGCCAATTCGGCATTTTCTTGAACTCCGTCGACCGCCAGTTCTCCCAAGAGCTCAAATTCAGCGGCAATGTCGGCGATCGCTTCAACTACACCACGGGTCTCTTCTACCTATTTGAAGAGAACCGCACGGTATTCATGGAGACCCTCACGGTCCCCGTCGGACCGGCCACGGCACCGAGCGTGTTTGGACTGGAACTTTCGGCGCCCGAGAATTTCCACAACACGACCAAGTCTGCGGCGGCTTATTTCCAGGGTGACTTCAAGGTGACCGACGCCCTCACGCTCACGGCCGGCGCACGCTTCACCGACGAGCAGAAGGCCTACGATGTCTTTGCCGAGCCGTCCCTCGGTGGCGGCGCGTCGGCAGCCTATGACACGGCCGATGTCCAGGCGGCCGGGCATCCGACCAGCCTCAAGACCAATCAGTTCACGCCGCGCTTCGTCGCTCAGTACAAGCTCGACCCTGACGTGATGCTGTTCGCGTCGGCGACCAAGGGTTTCCAGGGCGGCGGCTGGAACTCGCTCACTGGCGGGGCGGAGACCGTGACCGCGTTTACGCCCGAGACCGTTTGGACCTATGAGTCCGGTGTCCGCACGGAGTGGCTGGACAAGACCTTGGTCCTCAATGCCGACGTGTTCTACAACGACGTGCGCGACTACCAGCTGATCACCCTCGGTCCGGGCAACGGCAATTTCGTGACCGAGAACGCGGCCAACATGTCTGCCTATGGCCTCGAGGCGGATCTCAGCTACAAGCCGATCGAGAACCTGACGTTCACCGGTACCTTCGGTCTCCAGGATGGCACCTACTACAAGCTGAGCACGGGTACGCAGCAGCAGCTGACGGCCTGCCGTACCGGGACGACTGCGGACTGCGGCCAGGGCATCATCTCCCCAATCGGCACCATCGCGCCGCCTGAGAACTTCCCGCATTCGACCTTCGCGCTGAACGGCAACTACGTCTGGAAACAGGATCGCTTCGACCTCACTCCGGGCGCCGCGGTCCAGTTCACTTCGAAGGTCCACACCGACACGCAGGATTCGCTGGCGGGCGTATCGGAAGCGCACACGCTGCTAGATCTGTCGCTCAAGTTCCATGCGAAGGATGCGCCCTGGTACGTGGTCGCCGAATGCCAGAATTGCATGATGAAGAACTACGTCGTCTCCGATCTCTTCGTGCAGTACTGGAATACGCCCGGCATCTGGGACGTCAAGGTGCGCTACGACTTCTGAGAAAGGACTGACCGCCCGCGGGTTCCCGGTCGATGCAAGTCCACCGGGAACTCGCGCTTCTCTGCTACGCGCCGTCTTCCCACTGGGCGTTCTTTCCGCCCGGAGCGCGCGTGAGCTGGAGGCGATAGGTATATCGATCGCCCCGATAGTGGGCGACGACACGCTCGACGGCTCGTCCGTTTTGGTCGTACACGACCCGATTGATGCAGACGAGCGGCGCGCCGACGGAAATATTCAGTAGAGCGCTGAGCGAGACATTCGCAAGCGTCGAGCCGATACTCTGGTCTGCCGATGCGATCTCCACGCCCGCTTCCTCGAGTAACACCAGCGTGGGCGCTTCGAACCAGCGCCGGTTCGGAATCCTGGACGAGATATCGATCGGGACGAAGGTCTCGACATATCCATAAGGCTCTCCCGCCGAAATCCTGACGTGCGTGGAGCGTTGTACGCGCTCCCTCGCACCCAGCCGGAGCGCGCTTCGGGTATCGGCATCGGCAGGCACGAGCTGTACCGCAATGTCGCGCGCCGTTGTCGTGGAGTTGATCTGGGCGACCTGATTGATGACCCCCTGCAGATCCGCCGTCAGCGCGTTCACCGGTAAGCGATCGCTGACGAAAGTCCCGCGCCCCGCGAAGCGCTGGATCCACCCCTCTGCGGCGAGAATCTCGAGCGACTTGCGCACCGTGTCGCGTCCGACGCCAAAAGACTTCCGCAGCGCGCTCTCGGTCGGAATCTGCGTCCCCGACGGATACGTGCCATCGCGCATCCACTGACGCAGGATCACCGCCAAACCGTAGTACTTCGGCGCCGGTCCCTCGAGCACGCGGTGAATCGCCGGTCCCGCTGGGGGCATCAGCGCACCGACATCCGCTGGCCGGGCATTTGCGCGCTTAAATTGTCTGGATGACACGACATTAGAACTTTTCCCCGTTATTCTAGCGCGAGTCATGGCGGAACGTCGTCATGACCCAAGAGGGAGGAACCGCCATGCCGAAGACGCTCCGCGTTGGATTGAGAATATCTGTCGCCGCCGGGTTCACGCTCGCCGTATTGGCGGCTGGCACCGCGACGGCCGCGAAGAAGCCGCCGAATATCGATCTGTCCACCCCAGAGGGGGCGGTCACCGCGAGCCGCAAGATGCAGTGCTCGATGAAGGACGGCCAGCCGATCACCTACTGGTGGATCGGCGACATGTACAGCCGTGTTCCCGGCGAGCCCGACCGCCTGCTGTTTCGTGCCGAGGGCATGAATATCCGTCAGTGCGACACCGTCACCGACCCCAAGCGCGGCACTGGCTATCGATACGTATCGAAAGAGATCCTCCTCTACGAGGACCCCGTCACTCAGAAGCCGCTCGCCACTTGGAAGAATCCCTGGACGGGCGAGGAGGTGAAGGTGATCCACATCGCCAATGATCCCGTCAACGCCCGCGGGCCAACGTTCCCCTACGACAAGAACGGCCAGCCGCATAAGTGGACGGGCACCGTACTCGGGAATCATTGGTGGACTACCGACACCGTGCCGCTCTTCTACGACAATCCTCTCCAGGGCGGCTACCAGGACTATGTAGGGGGCAAGTACCACGCCGTCGAGATGTTCAACAGCTTCGGCGATGTCGATGACCTCACTAGTCCCAAGACGGCGACCGCGCAGGTTCGGGTCGGTTGGACACGTATCTCGGGTTGGCTGCCCTGGATGAAGATGGGCGACCGTGCCGGCGAAATCTACTTTTCCGCGGCCGGAGAGAAGCTCTCGAGCTGGGACGCTCTGCCCGAGGCGTTCAAGACGGAGATCCGCGCGAACTATCCCGGTTGGGTAGCACCGCCGCCGATCGACGATGCGCGCCCGAACGAGACGAGCTGGACTTACTTCAAGAAGCTGGTACCGGCGAAAGGCTCCGCACCGTAACGCCCTCGCCTGTCGGCCTATCGTGGTCGATGGTGCACCGCTCGCCCCCGACGTTTGATTGGGGGCGAGCGGGTCCGGTTTATGCTGTTCCCAACCGGCTTGGCTATTTATTGTTGCTGGCCGGACTCTCGGCGGGGGCAGAATCGACGATGAAGACGCGTATTTCGGCCCTTGTGGCCGCTCTAGTGGTCGCTCTAATGGTGACCGCCTGCGGCTCCTCCTCCCCACCGGCCGCTCCGCCGCCGCCGGCCGAGCCGAGCGCCTCGCCGCCCCCACCGGTCCCGCAGTCGTCTATGACTTCTGGGCCAAGCCAATATTCAGCTCCCGAATCCACTGCGCCATCCTCAGCGCCATCGTCAGGCGATGCCGAGTCTAACTATCCGCCGCCGGAGAACTATGAGCCTGCAGCGGAGCCGGTGGTCAGCGTTTACCAAGATCCGCCCGATTCGGAGCCACCGCCTGTCGAAGTCGGCTGGGCACCGCCACCGATGCTGGTCGAGGCACCCCCGCCGCCACCAGACCCCGATTACGCGTGGATCGGCGGATACTGGGCTTGGTACGGCAACTGGGTATGGATCCACGGCCGCTGGGCACCGCCGCCGCGGCCGCACTACCATTGGATCCCTCCTTATTACGAGCATCGCGGCGAGCACGTGGTGTTCATCAACGGATTCTGGGGGGGGCCTAATGTCTCATTCGTGGCGCCGGGATTCGGGGTACGCCTAACGCTCGCGCTCCCCGGTCCGGGCGTCAGACCCGGACCGCCCCCAAGAGGACCGGAAGGCATCTTCGTTCCCGCACCTCCCGGCTCCGCGCCTGGAATCATCATCCCCGCTCCGCTCGGAACGCCGCCGGCGGTCGTGACCGGCGCGCCTCCGGTGGTGAACGTGGGGATGCGGATATCGGTGCGCAATACCGTCAACTCGACCACCATCAATAACACCGTAATCAATAACAACGTCACTATAGAGGCCCCCGCGAGCGCGACGGCGACGCATGCCGCCGTGAACCTCTCGGTACCGCGGCAAGCCCATCTTGCCGCGGCCATGACTCCGGTGGTGCGCGTGATGGCACCGGCGCCGGCTTCTAACAAGCCGGTATCAGCCTTCTCAACCGGCCGCCCCGTCGAACTTCCTGCGCCGCAAGCAGTTCATCCCGTCGTACCCCCCGAACTCGCGCGTCGGCCGGCCGAGCGCGCCGTCGAACCTCGTCCCGGCATCGAACCGCGACCCGCTGCCGCACGTCCGCCGCTGGCCAGACCCCCCGAGCGGGCCGGGGAGCCGCGGCCCGCTCCCCAAGCTCGAGCTCCCGCTGTAGAGACCCGACGCGAACCCGCGACGCCCGCGCCCGCGCCCGCGCCAATTTCCCGCCCCGGCCGAGCGGAGCCGGCGCCCGCGACCCACGATAACGCCGACGCGGCCGCGAAGCAGGCGGCTGCGGCGCGCCAGGCGCAAGCGCAGGCGCTCGCTGCGAAGCAGGCGCAAGAGCGCGAGGCGCAGGCTCGCCAGGCAGCCGCTAAGGACGCCGAGGCCAAGCAACAGGCACAACGCGCGCAGCAAGCCGCGCAGGCGCAGCGCGCTCAAGCGGCTCAGCAGGACGCCGCCCGCGAGGCGGCCGCGCGTCAAGCAGCCACGACTCGTGAAGCAGCGGCTCGTGAAGCCCAGCAGCAGGCCGAGGCGAAGCAAAAAACCGCCGCGGAGGCTGCGGCGCGCGCCGAGGACGCGAAGAAGAAGGCGGACGCCGAAAAGCGCAAGCCGCCCTCCCCACCGTAGATCGCCCGCCGAGCGCCTTTCGCCTCGCGGGCTCAGCAACGCTGTACGACAATATCGCTCGGTGCCGCACCACTGCGATAGCGCTCGTAGGCCTCGGTGTAGCCGGACTCGAGATGCCGAACGAACCGCGGAGTATCGAACAACGCGGCCTTCGGCCGCTTCCGCTCTAGCGTCGCGCGCAGCGTCGCGAGCCGCATCGGGTCTTGCGCGAGACTGACCGCAAGTTGTTCGAACTGCGCCAGCGTGCTCGTGATGAGCTCAGGCAATCCCACCGCCGTGAGGAGGCTCGCGGCAACGCGACTCGCGAACGTCTCCCCCATACAGGTAACGATCGGGACTCCGGCCCACAGCGCATCGCTCGCCGTGGTGTGGGCGTTGTAGGGCAGCGTATCGAGAAACAAGTCCACCGCACGGTGCCGCGCGAGATGTTCGGCGAGCGGCAAGCGGTTGGCGAATCGAAGTCGCTGAGCATCCACCCCCCGCGCCTCGGCTTCCGCACGGAGATTCCGCGCCACGGTCACGCTGTCCTGCAACAGCCACAGCACCGAGCCCGGCGTGCGTGCGAGAATCCGCATCCAGACATCGAACATCGGCGGCGTGATCTTGTAACTCGCGTTGAAGCTGCAATACACGAACCCGTCGGGTGGGAGACCGAGCTCTGCACGAGAGAATCGTTGCTCGGCGATCGGGCGTCTGCGATCGTTGGCCTGATAGGTGTCGGGAAGATAGATGACCCGCTCCGAGTAATACGGAAGACTCTCGGCAGGTATAATAGTCTGGTCCGCGATCAGGTAATCGAAGTAGGGCGCACCGAGCGTACCGGGATATCCGAGGTAGCCGATCTGAATCGGCGCCGCTCGAGCTGCGAAAATACCGGCTCGCTCCCCCTGCGTAAAACCCTTTAGATCCACCGCGATGTCGATCGCGAGCTCGCGAGACCGGCGTGCCACGTCAAGATCCGAATCGTCACCCACTTCAATGAACTCATCGAACGCCTTCGAGAGGCGCTGGCGCATGTCGTCTTGACGCTTCGGACCGAACGAGAACCCCACTAACTCGAACCGGGTCCGGTCGTGCAATTCGAATAATTCGGCAGTCAGATACGCGGTCGCGTGGTGATGATAGTCCGCCGAGTAATAGCCGATACGGATCCTATCCGCTTGCTGCCGCGGGCTGAACGCACCGAGTGAGAGATCGGGCGGATGTTTGGCCGCTACCCAGTTCTCGGCGGCTCGCCGCTGCAGCGCGGGAGAAGAAGTGGCCGCGAGCACCGGATAAGGACTCGTGGGCTCGCCGCGGAGAATCCGTGCGACGAGTTCGGCTTGATGCGAATCGAAGTTTGCCCAGTCGCAGAGCCACATCTTGCTGTAAAGCCATAGACCAAAGAGGCCGGCGAAGCGCGGCGAGAGACTCATTGCGCGCTCGTAGTCGCGCATGGCCTCCTCGAAAGACTCGAGCTCCAGCAGCGCATTACCCCGATTGCCATACGCATCCGCGAAATCGGGATCTAGCTGAAGCGCTTTGGCGTAGCTCTCGAGCGAAGCGTCGTAGCGCTTCAGTTCCCGCAGCACACTGCCGCGATTGCTGTACGCGGCGGCGAGATCGGGCTGGCACTCGATGGCGGCTTCATAGCTCGCGAGTGCCTCGGTGAATCTCCGCAGCCGATGCAGCGCAACACCACGTCCTTTGTGGGCCAGCGCATTCCTTGGATCCAATTCGAGCGCCAAATCGTAGCTCGCGACCGCATCCTCGAATCGACCCGCATCCTTCAGCTCATCCGCAAGCGTGCAATGCGCCGTCCCTTGCGGCGATGACGATGGAGGAGTATTACCCATTCCAAACTGAATTATGACCGGCGGGGATCGGGGGGTCCATGGCAAGAATGAATAGGCGGTCGATGATCCAGGCGGGAGTGTCGCTCGCCGTCGCCCTGCCTGCGGCGGCCGCCACCGGGTTCCCGGCGGCGGTCATGCGCTTGCCGGTACTGGTCCCGCCGAGCATCGACGCCTTGTCCGACACACGTCGGCGCAACGCGGAAAACATGGTCGACGCCCTCGAACGCTTGATGCGCGATCCCGTCAGACCGCGGCTGATCGTGTTTCCGGTACTTCAATACACCTCGGCGCTGCGCTCGGTGGCGGGCATTCCGATGTCCATGGTGGCCGTCGACCTCTTGTCCCGACCGCTCGAGGAGGGCATCTATGCGCCCGTTGTGGCGGCCTGCCGCAAATACGATTGCTACGTGGTGACGACCACGCCGGAGAAAACCCCGCAGTTACCGGGAGTGTTCTTCCACACGGGCTTTATCATGGGGCCCGAGGGGCTCGTTCTGCGCTCACCAAAAGCGCAAGCCTACAGTGCACCGGACGTTACTTCGCTGCGCGACATCGTCCCGGAGTATTCACGCGCGTTCGGACCGGACGCGATACTGCCGGTGGTACAGACCCCGATCGGTAAGCTAGGGTGCCTGGTCGAGGCGGAGGTCGAGGTCCTGGAAGCGGCGCGGCTGCTCGCCTCCAAGGGCGCGGAGATCATCGTACATCCGAGCGTCGAGCGGGACGAGGTGCCATGGGCGGCCGTGAAACAGGCCACCGCTTACGAGTCCCATGTATACCTACTGACGGCGACCACCTCGCGGAATATCATGGCGAGCGATCCCGCCGGCCAGTGGGCGGCGGGGGCCAGCACCATCATTGGCCCGGACGGCCGGATCCTCGCCTCGATCGGGGGCCGCGACGAAGGCTCGGCGGCGGCGGCTATCGAGTTGGGAGCCATTGAGGCCTCACGGCGGCAATTCGGTAAATCGACGAACCCTGCGGGCGTTCTTTACCAGGGCCTGTACTGAGGTGGCCTCATTCTCGAGGTCTCACTCCGGCGCCTCGCCCGGCGTCCCCGAGCGGAGACGCCGCGGCCGAATGTAGTACTCGTAGGCATACTTCCCGTTGATGTGCTTACCGCGGATATAGAGCAGCGCCATACCCTCGAGCAGCTTCGCGTTGTGAAGATTGCCGGCATCGAGTGCATCGAAGCCGAGTTCCTGGGCGAGATCCATGGCGACGCGCTTGGCGCCCGCGTCGTCACTCGCGACCGGGATGGTGACGGGACCACCGGCAATGCGGGGATTCTCGAGCACGAGCCAGCTTGTGGTATCGAAGGCCTTCACGACCTTCGAGCCCGGGGCCCAGGACTGGATGAGTTCGGCGCCGGCCATGGGTAACGAGAACTCGACGGCGCGGTTCGTCTTCTCGTCATGACCGAGAGGATTCGTCGGATCGATCAGAATCTTCCCACTGAGATCCCCGAGCGATTTGATCGAGGTTTCCGCCGCCGCCCACGGCACCGCGAAAATGATCACATCCGCACGACTCACTGCCGACGCTGGCGAGACCGCGGAAGCCTGCGCACCAGTTTTCGCGACGATTGCCAGGACCCGGGGGTCAGTCGGGTTCAGAGATCCATAGACGATGGGATGCCCTGCTCTGCCGAGCCGGATACCGAGCGTCCCGCCCACATGACCGGTACCAATGATGGCGATCGTGAATTTATCAGCGGCCGCAGCGTTGGCTGGAGTCAAGAGTAACGAGGTAAAGACGCCGAATAGGGCCGCAGCCAGAAATCGCAACATGTGCTGAACGCTCCATGAATTTAAGGCATGCAGCGTATCAAACCATCGACCCCGGGGCGCCTCAGCGAATCGGGGTAACCTCGCCCTGCAGGCCCGCATTCGGGCGTCCGGATTCGGGCGCTTGCGGGACACGCGGCCCGGAGAAATGTTCGCGTGCGTGCGCGGCGATCTCCCGGTCCGACATCTTGTCGGCCGTCTCCACCGCCGCGATATGCCCGCCCAGCTTCGCCCTGATGAGGCGGGTCCGCAGCTCGCCTTTCGCCTCTCCCGGCCCGAACAAAAAAATGGACTGGGCGTTGCGGGCCCGCGCGACGACCTCGTCGTAGTAGCGGTTGAGATCCTGGCTCAAGGCACGCTGGCGAGAATCGTCGGCGGGAACCTGGCGCGGCTCGTAGGAACCTTTCATGGGTGAGTCCCCGGCACGCTCAGAATGCTTCTCGACCTCTGAGAGGATCTCTGTGAGGCGTTCCTCGGTTCCGTTCAGAGCAACAAGTACCGCGCGCCGATGGTCGATCCAGATTCCCATGAGCATCAGATATTCCTCCTCGTAGTGCCGGGACAGGAATGAGATTGCGCAATTTCCGGACCTGTGACCGTGCGTCACCGAACGCACAGATCAGCCGTGCGTCCCCGTACAGAACTTCCGCGAGGCGTCTGGTGAAGTGCGCCGACCCTCACGCCTCACCGTCTTGGAGATTCACCATGCTCCGCAGCCTCGTCGACCTCGAACACTACACGCTGCTCGGTACCGACAGTCCTATCCCGCTCGGCAAAGTTCATGACATCTACTTCGACGACGAAACCTGGGTGGTGCGTTATCTCGTGGTCGAGACCGGGAGCTGGCTCGATAGCCGCAAGGTTCTGATCTCGCCGCGGGCCGTGCGCGAGGCGGACTGGCCGTCGAAGCTATTACGCGTCGGGCTCACCCAGGCCCAAGTGCGCAACAGCCCCGATATCGATGTCGATCAACCGGTGTCTCGCCAACAGGAGCGTGCCTACAGCAGCTACTACGGATATCCCTACTATTGGGAACGGGCGGGGCTCTGGGGAGGCGGCCCGTATCCAGAACTGGTGCGGCCGGGGAGCGATGACGGCAAGTCAGTATGGAACGTGCCGCCGGCGCCGGTCCAAGCCGACACCCATCTACGCTCGGGTCGCGCGGTAGGCGGGTACCACATCCATGCGATCGATGGCGACATTGGGCATGCCCAGGGACTACTCGTCGAGGAGCAGACTTGGGCCATCCGCTTCCTCTTCGTAACAACGAGCAACTGGTGGTTCGGCCATCACCTGCTCATGGCGCCAGAGTGGATCGAGCGCGTGAGCTGGAGTGAGTCTGCGCTGTACATCGATCTCACGCGCGCACAGGTCTTGGATGCGCCCACTTATGATCCCGCTTCAAGCCTCGAGCGGGAAGCGGAAATTGGAACGTTCCAACACTACGGACGTCCCGGGTATTGGACCACGAGCGCGCCCGGGAGCGAACGGGTGCCGTGATGCCTAGGCCGCGAGCCAGGACACTTCCATCCGCATCGGGAAGCTTGCTCCGGGCGCCACTCGAAACACGCCGGGCTTTGCCGCGAACTCACCCGTGAAACCCACCGGGTCTGCCACCCCGTGCCACGGCTCGATACAGATGAAGTCCGCCCCGGGCTTAGTCCATACCCCTACGAAGGGCGAGTCGGGGAACCCGACGCGCAGCTTCGCCCCGTGCTCGGCGCCATAGGTCACGTAGCGACTCCGTAAATCGTCGAAGATGACGACGTCGTTCCGAAACAGCGAATCCTGCAGCGCGAGCCGGCGGTCCACCACGGGCGTCTGCTGCCGGTCAGCAGTGAGCAGGCCGTTCGCGTCGAGTCGCCTCACCGGGGCAGGTTCGTCCTCGGGAAAAATCAGCGCATGGCCCGAGCGAGCGTGGCCATAGGGTAGCGGCCAGCGGAATGCAGGATGGTAGCCGAAGCTCGCCAGCAGTTCGCTGTCGCCGAGATTACGTACTGTCGTAGTGATGGCGAGGGTCGCGCCCTCGAGCACAAACTCCACCTCGAGTTGGAATTCAAACGGATACACGAGACGAGTCGCCGCGTCGGCGACCAGGCGCAGCCTAACGCTCGTCGCGCCCGCTTCGACCACCGCAAATTCCCGATGCCGGGCGAAGCCGTGCCGCGGCAGCGCAAAAGTACGGGTACCGAGCCGATAAACGCCTCCCGCCAGCGCCCCGACGATCGGAAATAAAAGTGGCGCGCGACCCGCCCACACGGCCGGATCTCCACCCCACAGCAGGTCGAGCCCCTCGGCATCACGCAGGGTCGAGAGTTGCGCCCCGAGAGGATCGATCTCGGCGCGCAGTTCGCGCGATCGCAATGCGACCCAGGGAAGCTTACGGTTGTTCACGACTACCGATGGTATCCTAACCATCCGCAGCATAGCTGTTGATCAACTCACTCACCGGAGCGTCATGGACTACGTCAAGCTCGGCAACACCGGCATGCGAGTTTCCCGCATCTGCCTTGGCTGTATGACCTATGGAGAGCCGGCTAAAGTGCTCACGCCAGGCAGCCATCCTTGGGCATTGAGCGAGGCGGATGCGCAGCCGTTTCTGCGCCAGGCGCTCGATCTCGGCATCAATTTCTTCGATACCGCGAACGTGTACTCGAGGGGTTCGAGCGAAGAGGTGCTCGGACGGTTTCTGAAAAAGCACGCGAGTCGGGAAGCAGTCGTCATCGCGACCAAGGTTCATGGCCCGATGCGCGAGGAACCGAATGGACATGGGCTCTCCCGTAAAGCGATCCTGTATGAAGTCGACGCGAGCCTCCGTCGCCTGCAAACCGACTACATCGATCTCTACCAGATCCACCGCTTCGACTACGAGACGCCGCTCGAGGAGACGCTGGAGGCGCTGCACGACGTCGTCAAGGCGGGAAAAGTCCGCTATCTCGGCGCGTCGTCGATGTATGCGTGGCAGTTTGCCAAGGCGCTGTACCTCGCGGACCTGCACCGCTGGACGCGCTTCGTCTCGATGCAGAACCACTACAACCTACTCTATCGCGAAGAGGAACGAGAGATGAATGCCCTGTGCCGCGCGGAGGGCATCGGCATCATCCCCTGGAGCCCGCTCGCCCGCGGCCGCCTGACCCGTCCGTGGGCCGCTGAGAAGACACTCCGTACCGAAACGGATCAATGGGGCAACCGGCTGTATGCGCGCACCGAGGCGGCCGACCGGGAGGTCGTTGACCGTCTGGGGGAAATTGCCTCCAGGCGCGATCTCCCGCGCGCTCAGGTGGCGCTCGCTTGGCTGCTCGGCAAACCGGGCATCACGGCACCGATCGTCGGCGCCACCCGGGCTCACCACCTGGACGACGCGGTCGCCGCCCTGGCGGTCAAGCTCACCGCGGAGGAAGTGGCCGCACTCGAGGAGCCGTACACGCCGCACCCGGTACTCGGCTTTAGCTAAGTCAAGCGTGTGCGTTTTGGCCGCCGGGTGGACGAGGATGAGACTACCCGAGCGCCGCAACGCGCCGTCAGCGCATCATTTTTCACCGCACTCTGTCCACCCAGGAGGCTCTATGGAACGTCGCAATGTACTCAAGGGAATCGGCCAGTTGGTCGCAGGCGGTGCCGCGCTCTCGGCGGTGCCCTTGTCCGCGAGCGCCTCGACGGCCCCAGCGGCAGCGGCGCCTCCGCGCGAGACGGCCCCGCCTCCCGGGGGGAAACTACTCGTCAATAAACCGCGCGCTTACGCGGTACTCGAAGAACTCAAGCTTGACGGCCTCATTGCGCTGAACCCTATCAATGTTTATTACCTGACGAACACCTGGCCGCTGTTCACGAAGTTTCGCTCTGACTATCCAGCCTTCGCGACCTTCGCGCGCGATCCGAGCCAACCTAGCTTTCTCGTGACGAGCTGGGCTCAGGCCTTCGACTTTGCGAACGGCGAACGCGAGGTTCCGGAACTCATTACCTGGTCGTTCCCCTCGGACTGGTCGTCTTATATCAACGCTTCATCGGCCCAGATGAAAATCGAGCCGACGCCGGTGAAGCGCGTCGGTTGGGCGACGCGCGACGACTCGCAGCTCAACGCACGCGAGAAGCGCTGGGCGGACGCGCAACGCGCCGGCGGCACTTCCGCCGTGTCCTCCCCCGCCTGGGCCCTCGCCAAAGCCCTGAAGAGTTCGGGCCTCGACCGAGGTCGTATCGCCGTCGATGACATGCGCATCGCCTATCTACTGAATCAGATTGGCATGGATGGCATTACCTTCGTTCCGGGAGAGCAGATTTTCCGCCGGATCCGCGTGGTCAAGAGTGAACCTGAAATCGCCCTGCAGAGGGTCGCCGGCCGCAACAACGGCGCCGCCGCGATGGCCACGATCCAGCAGATCCAGGTGGGCATGACCTACCGCGACGTCGAGGGCATTTTTCGGCGGGAGTGCGCTAATCGGGGTAACGAGCTCGTCGAGTTCCTGGTAGGCGTGACGACCGGCATGCTGCCGGACGGTGTGGTGACACCCGGTCGGTCGTTTGCGATCGATGCCGTGAGCCAATACATGCAGTATCACGGCGACTTCGGCCGTACCGTCATAGTGGGAGATCCGAGTCCCGAGCTGCGCGCACGCGAGAAAGCGCACCTCATCGGACATGACGCGGTCTACGAGATCGTGCGGCCGGGGGTGAAGCTATCGACCTTGCGCAAGACGGCGCTGGAAGCGGAGATCAAGGCGGGGATGCCGCGCGAGGCGGTCACCTGCACACCGCACGGCGTCGGCCTCGAGCATGGCGACAATCCCGGCCGGCTCGACATCCCGTTCGAGATGGCCGAGGACATCGCGCTCGAGGAGAACATGGTGATCACCATCGATCTGCCCTACATCGAACTCGGCGGCAACATCGGTCACCATGAGGACCTGATCCGGATCACCAAGACGGGTTTCGAGCCGATGAACCCGCTCGGCGATCCGCTGGTCATTATTTGAATACCCCCGTGCACACCATGCTCCCGGCGGCGCGTGAGTTCATCACGTCCATGCGCGGCTTGTTCGAGTCACCCCTCGACGACGACGAGCGCTGGGCGAGCGCCGGCGCGCTACTCTCGGCGTTCCTCCGCGATCCCGCCCTGAAGCGCCATTCCGATGGCTGGCCGGATAGCCCGGCGCTGCTCGGTCTCGAGGGGAAACATGCCAACCTCCTCTTCTATGAGGATCCCGAGCATCGGTTCGTAATCAACGGGCTCATCAAGAAGCCGCATGCAAAGACCACCGTCCATGATCATGGGGCGACTTGGACCCTCTACGGCGTCGTCGAGGGGGGCGAGGAGATCCGGCGTTTTGCGCGCATCGACGGCGGACAGGCCGGCGACCTCCCCACGCGCGCCGAGGTGAGAGCGACGCACACCGAAGCGGTGGCGCCGGGATATATCGACCTCATCAGACCCTGGGAGATTCACGCTGAATACAACCAGTCGGCGCGTACGGTGGCGGTGATCGTGCGCAGCCAGCGGCCCGGCACCTACGTGCAAAATATCTTCCACCCCGAGGACGGCTCGGTGGAGCAGTATTGGGGCCCCCGGCAGATTACGATGCCGCTCTCCGAACGCGCTGCGAGCGATTAGCCATGGCAACGGGTTGGGCGGGTGAGGGCGCGGTCCAAGACCAGATCGACGCAACCATCAAGGACGGCGTGCGCCGCGCGCAGCAGCGGTTGCCTTCGGGGATGCACTCCGGTCCCTCGCCCACCCATTGCCTGCGCTGTGGCGCGGCGATTCCGGCAGCGCGGCGGGCGGCGATGCCGGGGGTCGTGTCCTGTGTGCCGTGTCAGGAGGCGGAGGACCGGGACCTGACCCAGTTCAGCGGCTATAACCGCCGCGGAAGCAAGGACAGCCAGCTGCGTTGACGAGTCCGGCACACATAGGCATTTCGGGGCTCGAGCGCGTCGAACTCACGGCTCACGACGGTCACCGCATTCCGGCCTGGCGCTGCGAGCCGGCCACTGCTCCTAAGGCTGGGGTGGTGGTCTTACACGCGATCTTCGGCCTGACCCAGCGCATGGCAGAGGTCTGCGGCCTTTGGGCCGCTGCGGGCTACCGTGCGATCGCGCCGGCGCTGTTCGCACGTCTCGGTCCGACCCTGGAATTTCCCTACGAGCACAATGTTCCGGGCATCCAAAGTTATGCGGCACTGACGGCCGAACATATCCTCGCCGATATCGATGCCGCGAGTACCGCTGCCGGCACGGGGGAGGGAACGGGTGGCGTGGTGATCTCCGGGTTCTGCACCGGGGGCAGTTGGGCGTGGCGCGCCGCCGCCGCCAGCGATTTCCTGGCTCAGGTGACCTTCTACGGTAGCCACGTGCCCGCTTTGCTCGACCTGACTCCGCGGTGTCCGACGCTCCTACTCTACGGCGACTCGGACCACATCGTGCCGCGCGCCGACATCGAGCGCATACGCGGCCGCCATCCCGAGGCGACGCTCGAGGTATATTCGGGCGCAGGCCACGCTTTTGAGAATCCCTATCAACCGGGCTATCACGCGCCAACCGCCGCGCGTGCCTGGGTTCG
>Ga0116226_10002241_pt1 | contig 16733 bp, 14 predicted proteins | sample S1TSphfallax_FD_89692 | JGI IMG/M metagenome (GOLD analysis project Ga0116226, IMG submission 89692) | Host-associated microbial communities from peat moss isolated from Minnesota, USA - S1T2_Fa - Sphagnum fallax MG | ecosystem: Host-associated > Plants > Peat moss > Unclassified | place: USA... | reverse complement strand
GCAACTGCACTTGAACTCATACTTCGACGACAATCCGCGCGGTTTCGGTTTGCTGCAGCGGGATCGCGACTTCGCCCATTACCAGGACGACGGTGTCTACTACGACAAGCGGCCGAGTCTCTGGGTGGAGCCGCGGGCCGGTGCGACGGGCGGCTGGGGGAAGGGCGCCGTGCAGCTGGTCGAGATTCCGACCGTCGATGAAACCTTCGACAACATCGTGGCGTTCTGGAACCCGCTCGAGAAGATCAAGGCCGGCGAGGAGTTGCTGTACAGCTACCGTCTGTATTGGGGTACGAAGATGCCGTACTCATCACCGCTCGCGCAGACGATTGCCACCCGCACCGGCATCGGCGGCATCGTCGGCGTTAAGCGCCTGTACTATTCCTGGCATTTCGCCGTGGATTTTGCCGGCGGTGAACTCGGCGCGCTGGCCAAGGATGCGCCCGTCGAGGCCGTCGTGACCACCTCGCGCGGCAGCGCCGAGCACGTGACGGCGCATTATGTCGAGGCCTTCAATGGCTATCGCGCGTTGTTCGACATCAAGCCCACCGAGGATTCGGTGGAGCCCATTGACCTGCGCCTGTACCTGCGCGTCGAGGGGCGACCGCTCACCGAAACCTGGATCTATCAGTGGACGCCACCGTCGCTGAAGGAACGCAAGCTCGCGCTGAAATAGCCGCGCTGCCCGCGGCCGCCGTTGGCGGCGCTTAGGTGCTCGCCGCGCCGAGCGCCACGATATGCTCGCGCGCCGACACGACCACGCCACCGGGTTTTTCGACGGTCACCGCGAACGCCGCGGCCTTGCGCACCGGCACGGCGGCATGGATGGGGATGACCGCATCCGACCCGCTGGCCGGGATGTTGAACACGCCACCATCCACGGGATAGCGCTGGTCGCGCTCGGCATCGAAGATCCACAGCTGATATTGGCGCACGGCGGGATCATTCGGCGCGAGCCCGACGAAGCGGATGAAGCCCTTCTGGGTGGCTGGATCCCAGACCACCGTGCCGGTGACATTTCCTGAGGCAGGATCCTTGGTCGCCGCCAAAGTGACTTTCAGCGTGTCGGCTTGGCCGGCGAGGCTGGCCAGCTGTTCGGCGGGGGTCGGCGGCAGCGTCGGCGTCGCCACCGGCGGCGAGCGCATCCACCCAAGAAGCGCCAGGACCAGACAGGCCGCCGCGGCGACCCAACCCCAGCCGCCACCACGCCGCGGGTCGCTGGACGCGGCCGGCGCAGCCGCCGGCGCAGCCGCTGGGGCTGCCGGGGCCGTTGGGATGACGACCGCGGGCGCCGCCGCCGCGCGCAGCGGCGTGACGGTTCTGACGGTCTTGACGTAGTCCGCCGCGCTTTGTTCCAGCCGGGTGCGCAATCCCGCCGGCAGCGGGGAATGCAGCGTCGCGGCCAGGCTCACCGCGGCCGCGGCTTGCTCGATGGCCTGGCGCTCGCGGCCGGCATCGGTGCCCCAGGCATCGAGCGCACGCTGCTCGGCGGGCGATAACCCTTCGAGCACCTGCTGAATCAGCAGGTCGAGCGTGGCATCGTCGGGCCGATGTTGCGAACCCGGATCAGACATCAAACCCTCTCCGAGACGCTGGGCGCGTCGACATTCAAAAACTCACGCACCTTGATGAGACCGCGGCGCATGAACGACTTCACCGTGCCGAGCGGCAACCCTAACCGGCTGGCAATCTCGGATTGGCTGAGGCCGTGCAGCAACCCCAACTCGAGCACCTGCCGCTGTTCCGGCCGCAGCTCCTGCAAGGCCCGCATCGCCTGTTCCGCTTCGAGCGAGGTCTCCGAGGCCGTGCCGGGATCCGACCAGGCAACCGCCTCCAACGCCTCGACCGGATCCATGGGAGGCTCGTTGGTCGTCTTGCGCAGGCGGTCGATCAAGCGGCGTCGCGCAATCATCGCAATGAACACCTTATCGGAGCCCTGTGCCGCATCGAACCGAGCCGCACTGCGCCAGATATCCAGAAAAATTTCCTGTGTCGCATCTTCCGCGTCGGACGGGGTGCGCGACAGGCGCCGCGCCAAACTCCAGACGAGCGCACCATATTCGTCAATGCACTCGCGCACGGCCGCAGCTTCACCGCTTGCAATCCGTTGCAGAACGGACGGGCTCATTGATGACATTCGGTATTAGTTCGCAGGCGCTGCAAGCGTGGATTCAACCGGTCTTACGTATATCGTTTGGTTAACGATAACAGACTTCGGGTCGTCAGCGGCGTTTGCCGGACCTCGATCCCAGCGTCGGTAGACGCATCGTATCGCCCGTCGCGCTGCGCAGCTTCGCTTCCCGGCGCAGGAACGGTTGCGCGCGCTGCGGCTCCAAGATGGCCCAACGTTGCTCGGTCAGTTGCTGCTTGAGCAGCGGCAGCAGCGCATTCTGCCCCGGCTGACCGTCATCGGATTCGGCGATGCCGCGGCAGTACAGCGAGAAATATTCGGCATACAGCTGTTCATAGCGCGGTATCGGGTCGATGAAAGCCGGGTCTTGGACCACTTGCGCTCCGAGATGCTGCGCGCACAGGTAGCTCAAGGCTTTGCGCAGGTAAACATGATGCTCGGCAATGACCGCGTCCTCGTAATTGCGGCCGGCCCGGAAATGCGCCATCACACGGGCTCGCTGCTCGCCCCGGACATGATCGCTGCGAAGGTATTGAAAGAGTGCCTTGCCGTGCAATAACCGTAAGGTGGCCTGCTTCAGCGTCGATACTTGGGCCACGGGCACATCGCATTCAGCCAATTTGAGCAAGAGCCCCGCATGTTCGCTCTCCCAGCGCGTGAAGGTGGCCGGGCTCTCGTAGATTCGGCGGGCGATCAGCTGCTCATCGGCATTCGAACCCCGCAAGGCGGCGCGGACGCGATGGTTCGATTCGCGCAGGAGTCTCGAATGGCTGATGGCGTGGCGAAGCATGGCATCCCTCTCGGATGCCAGATTCTGTCAATCACGGGCGTTAGGTCAAACGTATCCATCTGACGACATCTGCAATGCAATATTCGGCCAAAGCGCGGAGATTGCGTCAGTAGCGCCGCGCAAGTAGCCAATTCGCCAGCGAACACAGTGGCCAGCCGCGCTCACCGAAAACCTCGAGCGCCGTCAGCGCGCGGATATGCAAGTCATGGACCCTTTGCTGCGATGCCGCAATACCAATCAGGGCCGGATGGGTGGGCTTGTCGCGTTCCTGGTCCGCGCCGGTGGCCTTACCGAGCGTCGAGACATCGCCGAGCACATCGAGCAAGTCGTCTTGAATCTGGAAGGCGAGCCCGATCGCTGTCGCAAAGTCGTTGAGCGCGGCGTAACGCTCGGGCTCGAGCGAGGGCACGCATTCGGCCGCCATCAGCACGCTGGCGCGAATCACGGCCCCCGTCTTGCGCGCATGCATGTCCTCGACCTGCTCGAGGCTTGGCTTGAGGCCCTTGACGCCGAGATCGATGGCCTGACCGCCGGCCATGCCGAACGTGCCACTGGCCTCGGCCAGCATATCGACCAAACGCAGTCGAATGTCGGCGGACGCCGGCAAGGCCGGATCGCGCGCCAGCAGTTGAAACGCCAACGGCTGCAAGGCATCGCCCACCAGCACGGCGGTGGCCTCGTCGAACGCCTTGTGGCACGTGGGTCGCCCCCGCCGCAGATCGTCGTCGTCCATCGCCGGTAGATCGTCATGGACCAACGAATACACATGGATCAGCTCGATCGCGCAAGCCGCCGCGTCGACCTCGGTCTCGGCGAGCCCGAGAGTCTTGGCGGTGGCATAGAGCAGCGCCGGCCGGATCCTCTTGCCGCCACCCAATACGCTGTAGCGCATCGCCTCGTGCAGCCGCGTGGGTACCGCGTCCGCCGGCGGCAGACGCGCGGCGAGCGCCGCCTCGATACGCACTCGCCACGCCTCGAGTTGATCTTCGAATGGATCAGCCAAGACTGCGCTCTCGCTTCGCTCGGGCCTAGTCAGCGTGGCTCCACCGTGCTGTCTTCGGTCTCACGCCGCGGACGTTTCACGTCGGCGAGGGGAATGGCCGTGACGGTCACCGGCGCGGCCCGGGCCGAGTCGGCATAGAGAATCGGCAGTTCCGGCGCGAGCGGCCCCTCCACCCGGGGCCCGCGCAGCGACGCCCACAGCGCCTTCAGCGGATGCCTGAAGGCATCGTTGACGGCGGTTCCCTCGAACCCGCAATGCGCCATGCAATTATCACAGCGCGGGTTCTTGCCGACGCCGTATTTCTCCCACTCCGTATCCTCGATCAAGGACTGGTAGGTATCGGCGTAGCCTTCGTCCGACAGCAGGTAACAAGGACGCTGCCACCCGAAAATATTGTAGGTCGGCATGCTCCACGGCGTGCACTGGTAGGTCTGATTACCGGCCAGGAAGTCGAGGAACAAACTCGAGTGGTTGAACGACCAGCTCTTGCCATTGGGTCGATTCTTGCGGCGGCTGAAAATACCGCGGAACAACGCCTTGCTGGCGGTACGGCCGAGGAACACGTCCTGCCGGGGCGCATGATGGTAGCTGTAGCCGGGCGAGACCATGATGCCGGCCACCCCCAAATCCATCGCGGTATCGAAGAACTCCGCGACATCCGCGGGGTCTTCGCCGCTGAACAACGTGCAATTGATCGTGACTCGGAAGCCTTTCTCCCGCGCCAGCTTGATGGCGGCAACGGCCTTGTCGAACACGCCTTCCTGGCAAACCGATTCATCATGCCGCTGCCGATTGCCGTCCAGATGAATGGAGAAGGTCAAATAGGGCGACGGCTGGTACTCATCGATGTGCTTGGCCAGCAAGATCGCGTTGGTACACAGGTAGACGAACTTTTTACGTGCGACGATGCCCGCGACGATCTCGGGCATCTCCTTGTGGATCAGCGGCTCGCCGCCGGGAATCGACACCATCGGCGCGCCGCACTCATCGACCGCCTTGAGCGCATTCTCGACGCTCACGCGTTTCTGCAAAATGTCTTTGGGGTAGTCGATCTTGCCGCAACCCGAGCACGCCAGATTGCACATGAACAGTGGTTCCAGCATGAGCACGAGCGGGTAACGCTTGATGCCGCGCAGTTTCTGGGTCGCGAGATAGGTGGCAACCCGATAGGTTTGCAATAGTGATATGGCCATGCGCTATCTTACCGCGCCTTAAGGCCGACGGAACCCCCATTTCAGATGACGAGCGGTCAAGCCTGCAACGCCAGCAACTCGTCCCGATGATCACGCCAAATCCGCGCCCATTCCAGCTTGAACCAAGGGGTGAACTGACGGGCTTCCTGGGAGGCGAGACGGGCCTGTAAAACGTGGGGACTGACCCAAGCCCAGGCGAGGATTTCCGACGGGTCGATCGTCACGGGATCCGACGTCGCACCGATGAACACCGAGCACAGCTCATTCTCCGAGCCCGTGGCATCGAATTGCGCCTGGTACTGGAATTTGAACAGGAACTGCAACGGGCACTCGAGGCCCAGCTCCTCGCGCAGTCGCCGCCGCGTGGCGGCTTCCATGCTCTCGCCACGCCGTGGATGGCTGCAACAACTGTTCGACCAGTACAACGGCCACAGGCGCTTCGATGCGGCCCTCTGTTGAATCAGGAGGTCGCCCCGCTCATTGAAAATCAGCAGCGAGAAAGCCCGGTGCAAAATGCCGCTACCCTCGTGGCACAGCGCCTTGCTCGAATGGCCTACATCGCGATCTGCGTCATCCACCAGGATCAGTGACTCAGGGTCACGGTCGCTATCCCTTGCGTTGTCCACCCAAGCTCCGTAAGTCTTGCAAAGGCGGCATCATAGCCGCAGGCGAATCGTCGGCGCCAGCCCGGCGGGCCGCGCCAGCCCGGCGGGCTGCGACGGCCCGTCAGCGGGTAAGGCGCCCCTGCTCGGTGAACCAATGCACGGCGTCGGCGAAGGCGTCACGCGGCGGGCGCCACGCATAGTGGAGCTCGCGGACCGCCTTGTCACTGGAGAAAAACATCCGCTTGCGCGACATGCGTACGCCCTCGAGCGTAATGCGGCCGGTGCGGCCGGTGATTCTGGCGACGGCCTCGGCGAGGTAGGCGAGCGGCAGTACGGTCGCATACGGTAGGCGCACGCGCGGCGGCGGCCGGCCGACGAGCGTCGAAATCGCACCGAGTAGCTGCTTCAGCGTCATGTCCTCGCCGCCCAAGATGTAGCGCTCGCCGGGTCGGCCGCGGTGAAACGCCATGACATGGCCAGCCGCCACATCGTCCACGTGCACGATGTTGAGTCCGGTGTCGACATAAGCCGGCATGCGGCCCGCCGCCGCATCCAAGACCAGCTGCCCGGTGGGCGTCGGCTTCACATCCCCCGGACCCACCGGCGTCGACGGGTTGACGATCACGGCCGGGAGGCCGGCCGCCGCCGCTTCGAGCACGACTTGCTCGGCGAGAAATTTCGAGCGCTTGTAATGCCCGATCATCGCCGCGAGTGACACCGGCGTCCGTTCGTCGCCCGGCGACCCGTCGGGCGGGATGCCCATCGTCGCGACGCTGCTGGTGTAGACGATTCTGCGGATGCCGGCCCGCTTGGCGGCCGCGAGCAGCTGCCGGGTGCCCTCCACATTGGTGCGGTACAGTTCGGCGGGGTCGGGCGCACCCAGGCGGTAATCCGCCGCCACATGGAACAACGCCTCGCAGCCGACCAGCGCCGTTTCGAGCGAGGATGCCACCGTCAAATCGCCCACCACCACCTCGAGCGGTTGCGCGTCGATGTTGGTGCGATCCGAACTCGCGCGTACCAGTGCGCGCACCTGCCAGCCGTCGCGCAGCAGGGCACGCGCCACCGCGGCACCGACGAAGCCGGACGCCCCCGTGACCAGGGCCTTCATGCGATCCGGCGAGTCGCCGCCGCGCCAAACGCCACCGGTGCCAGCGCCCCGGTTCGAGCCACCGCGACCAGCGCGCGCTTGGCCGCCCCGTAACGCCGCGCGAGACGCAGCAACGCGGGGATGTCGCCGGGGGACTGTGCCAGACCCTGGAGCAGCCGGCCGATGCGCAGCTGCCCGCCCTGGGTGGCGGCGAGCACCGAGCGCGGCAGGGTATCGGCCGCCGTATCGACGATGACCCGCACCGCGAGGAACGGAATCCGGTGCTGCGCGGCGATCGCCGCCACCGCCACGCTCTCCATGTCCACCGCAACCGCCCCGGTCGCCCGAAAGGCCGCGGCCTTGCCGGCCACATCGTCGAGCGCGGTGGCATTGGTCAGGATGGGGCCACCGGCCACCGGTCGGCGTGAGGCGATCGCGGCCAGGAATAATTCGCGCCAGTGCCCATCGGTCTTGAACTCGGCGCCGGCCGGCGTCAGCACCGCGCTTGGCAGGCAAATCGTGCCGGCGGTCAAGGCCGGATCCAGCCCACCGGCGAGACCCCAGCTCACCAAGGCCGTCGCACCCGCTTCCACGAGCGCGGCCGCGCTGGTCGCGGCGGCGCCCGCTCCGATGCCACTCAAGGCGACCAAGGTGCCGTCACTCAACGTCGCCAGAGCGCCCTGGCGGCGCGCGGGTGGACCCAACGTACGAGCCTCAACCCCGAGCGCCGTGACGACGCCCGTTCCGCTCAATGCGTCGTTCCGCGGCGGGTCATGGTACGAAACGCGGCCAGCGCCCACAGCGGGAAGTAGCCACTGTAGCCGTGATACTTCAGATAGAAAACCCGCGGAAAACCGGGTGCCGTGAAGGAAGGATCGCTCCACAACCCGTCAGTTTGCTGGGTCCGCAGCAGATGATCGATACCACTGCGAACCGCGTCCGAACCCACCTCGCCGGCCGCCATCAAGCCGAGCAAGGCCCAGGCGGTTTGATAGGGCGTGCTCGCCATTTTGGCGGCCGGCCTAAGGTAGCTGTCGTTACTCTCGCCCCAGCCGCCATCGGCATTCTGTCGGCCCTTCAACCACTGCACCGCCTTCTGCATCGCGGGATCCTGCGGCTGGATGCCGGCCTGCGCCAAGGCCATCAATACCGACCAGGTTCCGTAGATGTAGTTGGTGCCCCAACGACCGAACCAGGAACCATCGGCCTCCTGTTCCGCACGTAAATACGCGAGCGCGCGCGCCAGCACCGGCTTGTCCTCGGGGCGTCCGACCCGCGCCAGCACGGTGACCACGCGGGCCGTGACGTCGCTGGTCGGTGGATCGAGCAACGCGCCGTGATCGGCGAACGGGATTCGATTCAACGAGTAATAGGTGTTGTCCGCATCGAAGGCGGCGAAACCTCCGTTCTTGCTCTGCATGCCGACCAGCCAGTCGAGCGCCCGGGACAGACTCATCGCATAGTCATCCGAGTTGTGCGCCTGATGCATGGCCCAGGCAACCACCGCGGTATCGTCCAGATCCGGATAGTGAGCATTCGCGAATTGGAATGCCCAACCGCCACCCGCCAAGCCCGGCCGGTTCACGCGCCAATCGCCCGGCTCATCGAGAATCTGCTGCGTTTGCAGCCAGTCGAGCGCGCGCGTGGCGGCACCGGCGGCGGTGGGCTCACCGACTTCTTGCATCGCGAGCGTCGCGAGCGCGGTATCCCAGACCGGCGACACGCAGGGCTGACAATAGGCGCTCGCGGAACTCTCGACCACCAACTTACGTAAGGCGCGCTTCGCGGTCACGCGCCGCGGATCGTCCGGCGCATAGCCGAGCAACACCATGACCTCGAGGGCATTGACCATGGCCGGAAAGATCGCGCCCAAGCCATCCTCGCCATTCAGCCGCTCGAGCATCCAGGCTTCGGCCAGACGCGTCGCACGCTCCCGCATCCGCCGTGGAATGAAGGGGTCGATCAGCCGTCCCATGCGGTCCGCGAGCAAGAACACCCGGGCCAGCACGCCGCCTTGCTTGAGCGCGTCGCGGAAGTAATTCCGCTCCTGTTCCGGCGGCGTCGTGAACAACTCGCGCACCGAGACGCGGCGCGGATTCTTCGCCACGGGCTTAAGGGTGCACAAGATGAACAACGGCACCATGACCGTGCGCGACCAGTAGGCCACCTTGTCCATATGGAATGGAAACCATTTCGGCAGCAGCATGATTTCCACGGGAATGTAGGGCACGCCGCGCCAGGGCAGCTCGCCGAACAAGGCCAATGCGATGCGCGTGAAGACATTGGAGCGCGCGGCCCCACCGCGCTCGAGAATCACTTTTCGGGCCCGCGCCATATGCGGCGCGTCGGGATCATCGCCCGCGAGCTTCAACGCATAGTAGGACTTGACCGTGCAGCTCATGTTGAAGTCGCCGCCGTGATAAAGCGGCCAGCCGCCGTGGGCCGCCTGATGACTGCGCAAATACGCCGCCAATTTAGTCTCGAGCGCCGCATCGATGTCGTCGAGGAAGTGCATCATCATGATGTACTCCGCGGGAATGGTGCAGTCGGCCTCCAGCTCGAACAGCCAGAAGCCCCGATTGGTCTGCCGGGCGATCAAGCCGTCGCGCGCGGCACCCACCGCCCGATCCAACGGCGATGTCGCGCCGGTCTTCGCGAGGGTATGCGCAACCATGTCGCCACGACTGACGACTCCGGCCGCCTTGATGGCGTCCGGCTTATGAGCAGTGCGAGTCACGTCGCCGAGCCTCCATAAGAGCGTCGCAGCGCCCGTTCTGGTTCGCGCACAGCGCTCTCCATCGATTGCGGACCGACCAGGTGCACCGGACGCGGCCGGCGTGTCTCGCCGATGACCGTGAGCGGCAAGCCGCGGGCTGCAACCGCGAACAACCGCTTCAGCAGCCAGTCTCTGCGTAAGGCGACATCCGTCAAAATGCGCGTCAACGCCACGGCGCGACGGGAAACCTTCACCTGAACACCGGCTGTAAACCTCGGATTATGATTAATTCTCTGCAATGTAAGCACCGCGAGCCCGATCGCCCACAGACAAAAGCGCCGCAGCCCGGTCTCCTCGGCCGGCAGCAACAGCGTGTATTCCAATGCATTACGTAGATGACCATGCGCGACCGCCACCAACTCCGCGTAAGCGGCCGCGAAGCGCGGATCGTGGGGCTGGGCGCTGAGCTGCCCCAATTCGATACCGTGCCGCGAAAAAACCTCCTGCGGCAGCCAGCAGGCGCCATGGGCGCGATCCTCCCACACATCCTTCAGGATGTTCGTCATCTGCAAGCCTTGCGCGAACGACACGGCGAAGCTTTGCAAGCCCACCCGGTTGTCGGCGATGGCGGGCGAATAATCACAGAACAGATCCGTCAGCATGTCGCCGACCACGCCGGCGACGTAGTAGCAATAATCGTCGAGATCGGTGAGCCGCGGCAGTCCCTTCAAGCTCGCCGTGGCCTGAAAACGCGGCATTCCGTAACACATGAGCTCGACGCAGCGATGGATGGCGCTGCGCTGCGAATCGCGCAGGCCGTTGGTCACGGCGATGACCCGCCCAAGATTGCCGACGAGATCCCGCTCGGCGGGCAACGTACGTTCCGACAGGCGCTGGGTCAGTTCTCCGGCCAGCAGCTCGGCGTCGCCGCGCCCGTCGAGCACGGCGAGGAAGGCCTGCATGAATTCGTGCGTCTCGGCGGCCGACAGAGCCGGCTCATCCTCGATGGTGTCGGCAATCCGGCACAGCAAGTAAGCGTTGGTCACCGACACGCGCAAGGCCGCCGGCAACTGCGGTATCGTCAACGCGAATGTGCGCGAGACATGCGGGAGTATCTGGTCCTGGTAGACCGCATTGGAAATGCCCGGCTGCATGCAAACAGTATCTCGGAAAATAAAGGGATACACCCTATGGGTGGGCCGGGTGTGGCGCAAATTACCCTTATTATTCGGGGGTGCATCCCCCAAAACCCGTTATGACTATAACGATCTGGGATCGGGCCCGCAAGAGTGTAGGAATTAAGCTACAGAGATCTTGGTCATGGCAGAGCGGGCCCACCCCAGGTTAAACTGCGTTCGATGGATGATCCAACTATGTACCCGCTGCTCGATTCCATTGACTCGCCTGCCGATCTGCGCCGCCTGCCGCAGCCGAAGCTCGCCCAATTAGCGTCCGAGCTGCGCGAGTTCCTGATTCAAAGTGTGAGCACGCGTGGCGGCCATTTCGCCGCCGGTTTAGGGACGGTGGAACTGACCATTGCCCTACACTATGTGTTCAACACGCCCGCTGACCGGTTGGTCTGGGACGTGGGTCATCAGGCCTATCCCCATAAGGTACTGACCGGTCGCCGCGCCCAGCTCCACACCATCAAACAGCCCGATGGCCTCGCGCCGTTCCCGACGCGCAGCGAAAGCGACTACGATACGTTCGGCGTCGGGCACTCGAGCACCTCGATCAGTGCGGCACTCGGGATGGCGATTGCGGCCGCCAAACGCGGCGAGGACCGACGCGCGGTGGCCATCATCGGCGACGGTGCGCTCACCGCGGGCATGGCCTTCGAAGCGTTGAACCATGCCGGTAACTCGCCGGCCGATCTGCTCATCATTCTGAACGACAACGACATGTCGATTTCCGAGAACGTGGGCGCGTTGTCGAACTATCTGGCCCGCGCACTTTCGGGCCGCATGTATGCCCACCTGCGCGAGGGCGGTAAGAAGGTCTTGCGCCAGATGCCCACCGTCTGGGAACTCGCCCGCCGCTCGGAAGAACATTTGAAGGGCATGGTATTGCCGGGCACGCTGTTCGAGGAGATGGGCTTCAATTACATCGGACCCGTCGATGGCCACGACGTCAAGGCGCTGGTCGCCACGCTGAACAATGTCAAGAAGCTACGCGGTCCCCAGTTCCTGCACGTCGTGACGCGCAAGGGCAAGGGCTATGCGCCCGCCGAGGCGGATCCGATCAAGTGGCATGGGCCAGGTCCGTTCGACCCTGCCAGCGGCAAGATTTTCAAGGAAGTCAGCACCGGGCCCACCTACTCCCAGATCTTCGGTCAATGGCTCTGCGACATGGCGGATAAGGATCCGGACGTGCTCGCCATCACGCCGGCCATGCGGGAAGGCTCCGGATTGGTCGAATATTCCAAGCGTTTCCCGGATCGCTACTTCGACGTCGCCATCGCCGAACAACATGCGGTCACCTTCGCCGCGGGTTTGGCCTGCGAAGGCTTCAAGCCCGTCGTCGCCATTTATTCGACGTTTTTACAGCGCGCCTATGATCAACTGATCCACGACGTCGCCTTGCAGAATCTTCCCGTGGTGTTCGCACTCGACCGAGCCGGCCTCGTGGGGAGCGACGGCGCCACACACCAGGGTGCCTATGACCTCTCGTTCTTGCGCTGCATCCCGAACATGGTGGTGATGGCCCCAGCGGATGAGAACGAATGCCGCCAAATGCTTTACACCGGCACCACGCTCACGGGCCCGTCGGCGATTCGCTATCCGCGCGGCACCGGCCCTGGGGTGCCGGTCGTGGCCGAGATGACGGCTGTGCCGGTCGGCCGCGGTCAGCTGCGTCGCGAGGGCCGCAGCGGCCTCGCTCTCTTGGTGTTTGGCACGCTGCTCGAATCGGCCCGCAAGATTGCGGAGCGGCTCGACGCCACGCTGGTCAACATGCGGTTCATCAAGCCGCTCGACGAGGCGTTGGTCATCAGCATTGCCGCGCGGCATCGCGGGCTCGTCACGATCGAAGAGAATGCCATCATGGGGGGTGCCGGCTCCGCGGTCGGCGAAGTGCTGGCCGCCGCCGGAATTTCGGTGGCGATGCTGAATCTCGGCATCCCGGATAAGTTCATCGAGCACGGCTCGCGCGAGACCTGTCTCACCGCCGCGGGCCTCGATCTGCCCGGCTTGAATGCGAGCATCGACTCCTGGTGGAACGTCCAGGGCAAGGAAAAGATCCGCTCGGTGCGCAGCGTCTGACGCGCCGTTCCGGCCCGGGCTTCGCCGACTAGCGCGTGAGTGGCGGCGCCTGCGTGAGTGAGGCCGTCGGCGGTGGCGCGACCGGGGCCTGCGTCGGCGCCATGGTGGTCGTGGCGGCCGGTGCCGCATCGGCCGGCCGCACCAATTCCGGATAACTCGGAATCATCGGCGCACCGTATAACGGCTTGTTGCTGCCTTGGTGACAGGTCGCGCAGTAGATCTTCGGTACATCACCTGAGGGACCCAAGCGCGATGTCGGCAACAGACCGGTCAAGGGCACCATGACGTTGTTGTTCAAATCCCGGACCATGCGAATCCCGTACCAGGCGGTGACCCGCTGCGGCGTGCTGGTATCCCAGTTGTAGAGCGCACCCGTGTAGTGGCAGAACGTGCAATTGACGCCCAGCGACTCCGAGATGACCATCATCAGCGCGTAGGTATCTTTCGCCTGCAGGATCGAGTGTCGATTACCGGACTGCAACGCGGTGGTACCCATCACGCGAATGTTGTCGTCGCCGAGCAGATAATCGTTCAGTGCGTAGGTCGGCAGCGTAGTGTAACCCGCGGCCGCGGTCGGCAGGCGCACGGGCGGTCGATCGACGAACTCGCCGGAATCGGCTTTGGCGGGCGCAAGGAACCAGGTCCGGGCGGGCACCGCCTGCCCCCGATGACAGGTGTAACAGGTGACGCCGACCTTGCCCACGTGCTGCGTCCAATCCGTGTTGATATGCCGCGTCATGCGGATCATTTCACGCGCCACCCGCTTGGTGTACTTGTCGTCATTGCTATATTCGGGCGCGTTGTGGCAGAAATTGCATCCCACGTCGGGCGCGACCCACGCCTTGATCGACAGCATGGTGCGGGCGAATTGCTGTTTGGACAGGTCACCGAGCACGTGCACGTTCTCGTAGGTTTGTGCGGCGGTGGGGCCGGTGGTCTTCGCCATGGGTAGCGGTTTCGGATATTTATTGATCTCATCCAGCTTGGTCAGTGTTTTCTCGCTGAAGATCTCGATGCTGTCCTGACCGCGATAGCCGCGCTGCACCGCTTGAGTGCGATGACAGCCGGCGAGCACGGGCACGATCACTACCCCTATGATTAAAGCCGTTCTGAATATTTTCATGAGTATATTTCCCGACACCGCAAAAAATCGGGGTCGAGGACTCGACCCGATTAATCATCCCGTCGTTGACTGATGGTTCAGCGGAGTTTCATGTCCCCGCCTTCTTCGAGCCCGGGGCATTCTTGTCGGTCCACCCCTGGCAATAACAATGCGTGCACACGTCGCCTTCGAGCAGCGCGCAATCGCCGGAATCCTTGCCGTACTCGCCCGTGCTTTTCGGTGTGAAATTGATGCACCCGGCGCAATTCTTACCGTCATCGCCCGGCGTATCCTGGAAGAAGAAGTCCTCCTTGGCGGACTTGCCCTTCGCGTACACCGGTCGCGCAACCGAACCACAAATAGCGATCGCCGCCAGCGCACCCGCCCCGCGGGTCAATACCGTGCGGCGCGCGATCACCCGCTCGTCTCGATTCGTCTCGTCGTCATTCATCGTCTTTTCCTCCTTACAACTGGTGGGTTAGTCCGTCGTTTGAAAGGGGAGTAGGCGATGCATCAGCCCTATCGTGTCCATCGATCTACCCCCGTCGAATCCTTGCAGTGACAGGCGTCGCCTCTGTCGAGCGATCGCCGCAGTTTCGCAGCACGAAGCCATCCCGTGGCCCTCCGCTATTGTCGAGCGTGCCGTGCGAGAGCAAACTTGGCCCAAGGGGACCGCGAAGTAAAACGAGTTATTCAGCAGGATGAGTTTGGGAATACTCACCGCAATGCGACGACGCAACGGGAGGGCGCTTGAGGATCGAGGCGGCTGGCATGCGAGGCGCGACACTGCGACAGTTGAAGGCATTTTCTTTGGTTGCCCGGCACCATAGTTTCGGCCGCGCCGCGGCCGAACTCCATTTAACGCCTTCCGCTGTGTCCTTACAAATCAAAGAATTAGAACAGTATGTGGGGTTACCCCTGTTCGGCCGACATGGCCGCTCCACCAGTTTGACGCCGGCGGGCGAGGCGCTGCTGCCCGATATCAACCGCGCGCTGCTCGCTCTTAGGGACGCGGACGAGATCGTCAATCGGTTGCGAGGCCGCGAGACCGGCGTCGTTTCCATCGGCATGATCAGCAATTCGAAGTACTTTCTGCCGCGCCTGCTGGCCCGGTTTCATGCCCTGCACCCTGGCATCGAATTGCGGGTCATGACCGGCAATCGCGATCAGATCCTCAGGCATCTGACCAACGACGAAGTTGATTTCGCCATCATGGGTCAACCACCCGCGGATTTGAACGCCCTCGTGGAACCGTTCTCGCAGCAACCGTTGGGCATCATCGCCGGTCCCGAGCACCGGCTGGCCTACGAAAGGCACCTTCAAACCGCTGACTTGGCCGCCCAGTGTTTCGTCGTGCGCGAGCCCGGCTCCGGCACCCGCGCTGCCATGGACCGGTTTTTTCAGGACGCGAATATTGCACCACCGCACGTCATGGAATTGACCAGCAATGAGTCGATCAAACAAGCCGTCATCGGCAATATGGGTCTGGCCTTCCTGTCATTGCAAACCGCGGGGCTCGAGTTGCAAACAGGCCTGCTCTGTTCACTCGACGTGGTCGGCCTGCCGATCCGGCGCTCATGGAACGTGGTCCGCTCACGCTCGGCCGAGCTTCCCGATGCACCGGAGTCGCTGCGCCGATTCATCGTCGAATTCGGCGGCGACCTCATCGAGCAGCAGTTCGGCGGCCAGGTTGGCGGGAGCCTGCCGCGGAACGGGTTCAGCACCGACGAGCCGAAAAATCACGACCTGCGCCCCGCAAGGACGGCGAGCGCCTGCCCGTAAGAACGCTACAGCCGATCGCTGCTCGACGGTAAGATAGGCGGCCCGATCGCCAGCAGTGAAGCGTCTCCGTGACTGACCCCCTGACCGACTTTCAATCCGACTTTTTGCGCACGCTCGCCGCGCGTGGTTACATCCATCAACAGACCGACGCCGCCGCCCTCGATCAGCGCGCCGCGTCCGGCATCGTCTCGGCCTATATTGGTTTCGACGCCACCGCGGATAGCCTGCACGTCGGCAGCCTCGTGCCCATCATGCTGCTGCGTCGCCTGCAACAGACCGGCCACCGCCCGATCGTGCTGATGGGTGGGGGCACCACCAAGGTCGGCGATCCGTCCGGTAAGGAGGAAAGCCGGCAACTGCTCACCGATGCGCAGATAAACGCCAATATCGCCGGAATTCGCCGAATTTTCGCGCGTTTTCTACGCTTCGACGACGGCCCCACCGGGGCCGTCATGGTCAACAACGATGACTGGCTCGCCGGATTGCACTACATCCCGTTCCTGCGCGACATCGGCCGCCATTTTTCGATCAACCGCATGCTCACGATGGACAGCGTCAAGCTACGCCTCGAGCGCGAACAGCCGCTGTCATTTCTCGAATTCAATTACATGATCCTACAGGGCTACGATTTCCTGGAGCTGAACCAGCGTTACGATTGCACGCTGCAAATGGGCGGTTCCGATCAGTGGGGCAACATCCTGCAAGGCGTGGAACTGGGTCGCCGGGTGCGCGAGCGCGAACTGTTCGGCCTGACCGCCCCGCTCATCACCACCGCCTCCGGCGCCAAGATGGGCAAGACCGCGAGCGGCGCCGTGTGGCTCAATGCCGAGCGCCTCTCCTCCTACGATTATTGGCAGTTCTGGCGCAACACCGACGATGCCGACGTGGGCCGGTTCCTCCGCATGTTCACGGACTTGAGTCTGGCGGAGATCGCCCGCCTCGAGGCACTCCGAGGAGCCGAGATCAACGAGGCCAAGCGCATCCTCGCCACGGAAGCCACCCGGCTCTGTCACGGGGAAGCGGCGGCGGCGGAGGCGGTGAAAACCGCTGCCGGCGCGTTC
>Ga0116226_10002240_pt1 | contig 16739 bp, 14 predicted proteins | sample S1TSphfallax_FD_89692 | JGI IMG/M metagenome (GOLD analysis project Ga0116226, IMG submission 89692) | Host-associated microbial communities from peat moss isolated from Minnesota, USA - S1T2_Fa - Sphagnum fallax MG | ecosystem: Host-associated > Plants > Peat moss > Unclassified | place: USA... | reverse complement strand
CGTACTTGGTGTTAATACGAGTCTCCAGCGTAGCCGGGTTGTTCCAGCGGCTCATGACGGTGACGAGCTGCGTATCCGTGAAGCAGTAGCAGAGCAGGACGCCGACCAGCACCCCGATCAGAAAAACGCCGAAAAATTCGGCGACGATTTTGCGGGTGTTGGCCATGTCTGCCATCAATCCCTAGGAATAGGGAAGATCATCGACTTGGACAAGACCGCGGACGCCGGGGTCAAAGTCGGTATTATCCTGCCGCAGGGTGACGGTGACGGTGAGAGCCGCGGCGACCCCAAGGGCGGCGAGCGCAGCCCAGAGAGCACGCAGGCCGATGCGCTCAAACTCGCGCTGCTGGCGATTCTCGGCGCGCAGGCCGGCGAGCATGTTCGTTACAAATCCGTAAGGCGGCACGGGCTCCGCAGCAAAGGTCGGCGCGCTCTGGGCCAGCAGGTTCTTCCAGACTTTCTCGGGTTCATTGGTGTTCATGGGCTATCCTCCAGACGTTGAATCATCTGACGCAGTTGCGGGCGAATGCGGAAAAGACGCATTTTTATTTTGGAAACGGTCCAACCCGTTGAATCGGAGATCTCCTGCAGGGAGCGGCCTTCCAGGTCGACCATGAGGACGAGGCTGCGGTCTTCCGGCGAAAGGTTGGAAAGAATGCGGTCAACCAAGTCGCGCGCTGCGATGGCTTTGCTGGAATCGGGCGAGCTGCCCGTGAGCCAGGCGGCGTTGAAGGCGTCCGCTTCGTCGGGAGTGAGGTCGGAATGGCGCACCTCGGGCCGGATTTTTTGCGCGCGGAGCCGGTCCAGGCAGGTGGTTAACGCCAGCCGCGAGACCCAGTGGGACAGGGGCGCATCTCCCTTGTACTGGTGCAACTTGGCGAAGGTTTTCATCAGGATTTCCTGGATAAGATCGCGCTCGTCATCGCGACGGGGCAGGTGCGTGCGGACAATCTTGGAAATAACCGGGTAAAGGTGCTCGATGATTTGCTCGGCCGCGGCCTCGCTTCCCTCTTTCCAGCGGCGCAAGCAGTCGTCAACATCCAAAGGATCGTCCATTCTTTCTCTACCATAGCCATCACCGGCCAGGCGCAATAGTGGAATTGGACCGCGATCATAGCTTGGGTTTTAACCTGTTCTTCATCTTATGACGCCCCGGCGGCATAAAGCGTCACCCAAACCGGCTGGCTCCATGAGAATAAGCAACCCAAGACAGGGCCTGAGCCGGCGGGGAATACGGATTCTCTCAGCGCGAATCCCAAAACGGCCCTACTCCCCGTCGTTTCCAATGGAACCGGTGGGGCAGACATTCATGGCCCGGTCCGCGGCATCTTCCTCTTCCGCATTGGCTGGCTGCTTGAAGAAGTAGACCTTGGTCTCATCTTCGTTGTATTTGAGCAAGCTTCCGCCCGCCTCTTCCATGCAGGTGTGACATGGGGTGCAGGTCTCGTCCACGTACCATTTTCCCGGCACATTCCCGGGCACTTTCTGGGTCTTGTCCGCCATGACTGCTTTCTCCTTTGCGTTAAGTTAAAACTTACATGAAGCGGGCGGGCTGGCCGGTCGCCTCCAGCACTGTCATCCAGAGATCGCCGGTCGGGTTCACCTTGCGCCGCCGCATGGTGACCACTTGCATGGGCAGGTTGACGAAGTGGCCATGCCAGCGGCCGACGACCATGTTGGTCTTGCCCGCCATGCCGGCGTGGACCGCGTTTTGGGCCAGGCGCAGACAAAAGATGGCGTCCTGTGGCGTCGCCGGCACGCTGCGGATCACGTAACTGGGGTCAATGTACTTGATGTTGACGTCCCGGCCCGAGGACTGGAAATGGCTCTCGATGGCTTTCTTCAGGAACGGCCCGATGTCGCCATACTTGACGTTGCCCGAGGCATCCGTGCCGCCGGGGCCCTGCATGAGCTGCTGCCCCGCGCCTTCGGCCACGACCACGACCGCGTGACCGCGCCGCGCCAGCCGGCCCTCCAGGCAAGTCAGCAGACCGTGCTTGCCCTGGAGCTGAAACGGCACCTCGGGAATGAGCACAAAGTTCACGCAATTATCGGCCAGGGCCGCGGACGCCGCGATGAAGCCCGAATCGCGGCCCATCAGCTTGACCAGGCCGATGCCATTGGGACAGCCCTTGGCCTCACTGTGGGCGCAACGCACGGTGCGCACCGCCTCGGCAAAGGCGGTCTCGAAGCCGAAGCTTTTGTCCATGTACTCGAGGTCATTGTCGATGGTCTTCGGGATGCCGATGACGCCGATCTTGAGCCCTCGCTCGGCGATCTCACGCACGATGGCCTGCGCGCCGCGCAAGGTGCCGTCCCCGCCGATGACGAAGAGGATATTGATGCGGTACTCGACGAGGAAATCGACCATTTCCTTCGGCGATTGGGGCCCGCGCGAGCTGCCCAGCATGGTGCCGCCATCCTGGTTCAAGTCGCTGACCAGTTCCGGCGTCAGGTTGATCGGGACATGGCCGTACTTGGGGATGAAGCCTTCGTAGCCGAAGGGGATGCCGTAAACCGTCCGCACGCCGTAGCTGTAGTTGAGCGTGAGCACCAGACCGCGGATGACGTCATTGAGGCCGGGACAAAGCCCCCCGCAGGTGACCACGGCGCAAATGGTTTGCGAGGGATGGTGAAAGATGCGCTCGCGGGGACCGGCGCGTTCGATGGTGGCGGGTTCGGAGCCGGACTCCAGCGCGGTGCGAACCCGATCGAGCGAGTAGTCGAAAAGTACGCGGTGAAAGTCGTCGGTTATAAACTCGGCATCCGCTTCGAGACGAAGGCGTTGCAACGGCGAGGCTTTGTCGGCGGGGCCGAGGTTGGGGATATCAAAATCGTGTCGGGTGATCTTCATCATGCAGGCAAGACCTTATGGTTATAATCTCATGAAGCAAAAGCCGTTCCACACTTTGTCCGCCACGGCTGGAAGTGCTAAATGACATCAGGCCCGTTTCCGCGAACCGGACCGGCCAGTCGGGTCGCGATACTTTGGCGTGCTCTTGCGCAGGAATCGCGCTACGATGCACCTTTATCGCCAATAAAGAGATATTATGAAGCTGGAAGACCTTCGCATTCGCTCCGTTGAGCCCCTCTATGCTCCGCAGCACCTCAAGCAGACGCTGCCCGTGCCCGATTCCGTGGCTGCCACCGTCGATCAAGGCCGCCGCGCCATCACCGACATTATCCAGGGTACCGACCGCCGCTTTCTGGCCATTGTCGGGCCGTGCTCGATCCATTCCCCGACAGAAGGCCGCGCCTACGCCGAACGTCTCAGTGACCTCGCCCGGAAGGTCAACGATGTCATCTACCTGGTCATGCGCGTCTATTTTGAGAAACCGCGCACCACGGTCGGCTGGAAAGGATTGGTGACCGACCCGAATCTGGATGGCTCCGACGACATCGCCAAGGGCCTCAAGGTGGCGCGCTCGTTCCTGCTTGAGGTCGGCCAGCTCGGCCTGCCCGCCGCGACTGAGTTTCTCGATCCCATGGTGCCGCAGTATATTGCCGACCTCGTTTCCTGGGCGGCCATCGGCGCGCGCACGACGGAATCCCAGACCCACCGCGAGATGACCAGCGGGCTCTCGATGCCGGTCGGCTTCAAAAACGGCACCGATGGAGAGTTCCAGTCCGCGCTGGATGCCATGCTTTCGTCGCGCCAGCCGCATTCGTTCCTCGGGCTTTCCGCGGAGGGGCAGGTCAGCGTCATCCGCACCAATGGTCACCCGACGACCCACCTGGTCCTGCGCGGCGGACGCAAGGGATCCAACTACGACCCCACCACTCTTTTCGAGGCCCTCGGCAAGATGGACAAGATGGGCCTGCACGCGCGGCTGATCGTCGATTGCAGCCACGCCAATTCCAACAAGCAGGCCACCGCCCAGGGCGGAGTTTGGGACGAGATTCTCGACTTCCACCTGAACAAGGACGCCCGCGTCTTCGGTGCCATGGTGGAGTCGTTCATCGAGACTGGACGGCAGGAACTCGCGCCCCATCAGACCCCCAAGCCGGGGCTCTCCATCACCGACCCGTGCCTCGGCTGGCAGGAGACGGAGCAGCTTATCCTCAGCGCGGCGGAGAAGCTGCGGAAGCGGTAGGAGCGAACCCAAGCTCCTCGCGCTATCGCACAGTTCCGCCGTCATCCTGAGCGAAGGCGAGCTTCGCCCTCTCTTTAACTACCAAAGCTTGCGTCGAGCCTTCGCTCAGCAAGGATAACGGATCGCTAATATTATTACTTTTTCTTGCGGGCGGCGCTGAGGGCGAAGGCCAGCATGATCGCGCCGAAGACAAACAGCACGCCGCCCCAAATCAGGTTGATGTTGAGGCCGAGCGAGGCTTGGTAGATGGGATCACCGTTGGTGGCGAGCCCATAAATCACCAGGAGAGCCCCGATCAGGCTAAAAATCATTCCTATCGGCAGTCGTAAATCGAGTCCCATAATTTTCTCCGGTTACCAGAAGTAAAGATTGAGGAGGAGGCAGAAGACCAAAAGCACTGCGCCCAGAAGGGGCGGCGACGAATACCAGGTTTGATGCGGGTCATCCACTTTATCCGTCAGGGAATAGACCAGGCCCTTGAGTTCTTCGTCGGATTTGGTTCGGCGCGTGGCCAGCGAGATGAAAGCCGTAAGCAGGAAGCAGGTCGTGAAGGCAAAGCTCGCCAGCCAGAAATTCCGCGCCATGTCACTCGGGAAAGTCCACATCGTGCCGAGCGCTGCGCCCTTGATCCAGCCGGGCGTGTTGCCCGTGGCCATGGTGAACAAGTGGAACAGTGCGGAGGTGAGCGTTCCGCCGACCAGGCCAAAGAACGCGCCATGGCTGGTCGCGCGCGCCCAGAACATGCCGAGCAGGAACGTGGCGAAGAGCGGCGCATTCACGAAGCCGAAGACCAACTGCACAATATCCATCGCGTTCGGAAACTCCCGCGCCACGTAAGCGCAGCCGATGCTCAGGACAATGCCCACAACCGTGACCATCTTGCCCATGAAAACGTAGTGGGCGTCGGATTTGTTTGGCGCGATGTAGGCTTGATAAAGGTCATAGGTCCAGACCGTGTTGAAGGCGGTGACGTTGCCGGCCATGCCGGACATAAACGAGGCCAGCAGCGCGGTCAGCGCGAGGCCCATCAGCCCCGGCGGGCAATATTTTTTCAGGAGCGAAAGGATGATGCCGTTGTAGTCAACGTCGGTGACGGCGTCCTGGAGGCGGGCTTTGATTTGGTCGTCGGGGAGCGGCGAAGCCGATTCGTCTTTGAGGAGCGCCTCGATTTTATCGGGATCCAGCTTCTGGGGCAGCTGGATGACTGATGGAGATTTCGCGGCCAGCTCAGCGGCCTGGCCAGACAGAACCTCGGTGTGGCCGAAGCTCGCGTACGGGGTACTTACATTTTTCACCGCCTGCACCGCTGCTGGAAAATCTCCATCCGCAATCTGCACCTTCGGCAACTCGTACCCGCCCTTGCCCGTAAAGGCCAAGCCGACCGCGATCATCCCCGGCAAAATCACCAGCGCGGGGAAGAGCATCTTCGGCAAGGCGGCGATGATCGGCGTGCGCCGCGCGGAGGCCATGTCCTTCGCCGCCATCGCGCGCTGGACGACGAGAAAGTTCGTGCACCAGTAGCCAAACGAGAGCACGAAGCCGAGGCCGAAGACCATGGCGAAGACATCGACGCCCATCGGATTGGCGGCCGGCCCGGCGATCACCGGCTTCCACGCGCTGGTCCAGGCATCGGGCGCAAAGGCATGCGTGTTCACCCCGACCTTCTGTGGGTCGAGCGCCACACCGCGCAACGCATCCTTCATCGCGCTCCAACCGCCAATGTCCTTGAGGCCAAGCCAGACCACCGGCGCGAAGCCGAGCACGATCATGAAAAATTGCAGCACCTCGGTGTACATCGCGGAGGTCAGCCCGCCCTTGAGCACATAAACCAGCACAACCGCCGAGCAGACGAGCAGGCTGGCGAGGTAATTCCAGCCGAGCAGGCTTTCCAGCAACTGCGCGAGCAGGTTGAGCGATATCCCCGAGGCGAAAACGGTCATCACCGCAAAGGTGCAGGAATTGAACGCGCGCGTGCGCTCGTCAAAGCGCATCTTCAGGTATTCCGGCACCGAGCGCGCCTTGGAGCCGTAATAAAACGGCATCATAAAGACGGCGAGGAAGATCATCGCCGGGATCGCGCCGAGCCAATAAAAGTGGCAGGTGGCGATGCCATACTTCGCGCCGCTGGCCGCCATGCCGACGAGCTCCAGCGCGCCGAGATTGGCCGACAGGAAGGCCAGGCCGCAAACCCACGAGGGAATCGAGCGGCCGGACAGGAAAAAGTCCGCGCCGGTGCGCATGTAGCGGCTCAGCGCGAAGCCAATGCCGACCACGAAGCCGACATAAATGAGCATGATGGCATAGTCGATGAGATGGAGATGCATAGGGTAAAGCGGGGGCGGGAAGGAATTCCTCTAGCGTGCAAAGTCGGGGCGGGAGCCAGGGCGCGCGAGCATCGGCCCGATCAGCGCCCAGGCTGTCCCGATCGCCGCGGGGACGCTTTCAACGCGAGGGCACAAAATCGCAATCATCCATTCCTCCCACGCTTGTCATAGACGCAATCGCTTTAATTGCAATCTTTCCGAACTTTGCCACCGCGCGCTTAAAGGAGCTCGCCAGAATCGTCCAAAGCTTTTGGCGAAGTCTCGAGCAAGCTCAGGAATTAAAATTGGACTTTGTTCGTTAAGGGCGGAGATTAGCGTGGTTGCGACGGTTCATGACCTTGAATCGGCTTCACCATCGGGCGGGCTCAGCTTAAGTCCGCGTGCGACAACCGCATGCTGTAAGCCTTCCGGGGGAAGTCGCCCCCACCCCTGCGCACATGCATGCCACTCCCGAAATCAGGAAGATCGCCTTTATCGGCGATTATCTGCCGCGAAAATGCGGCATCGCCACGTTCACTTACGACTTGCGCAAAGCCATGGCGGAGGAATTTCCCGAGACCGAAAGCTTTGTCGCCCCCGTCAACGACTTGCCCGAGGGCTACGAGTATCCGGGCGAAGTGCGGTTTGAATTTGGCGAGAACGACCTCGATTCCTACCGGCGCACGGCGGACTACCTGAACTTCAGCAACGCCGACGTGGTTTGTTTGCAGCACGAGTTCGGCATCTACGGCGGCCCGGCGGGCAGTTTCATTTTGGCGCTGCTGCGCGATCTGCGCATACCGGTCGTCACCACGCTTCACACCATTCTGCTCGATCCCAGCCCCGATCAGCGCCGCGTGCTGCAAGAGGTCGCCGTGCTCTCCGCCCGCCTGGTCGTGATGAGCGAGCGCGGCGCCCGGATGCTGCAGGAAATTTACGACGTCCCGGCCGAGAAGATCGATCTCATCCCCCACGGCATCCTGGACACACCCTTTGTCGATTCCAATTTCTACAAGGACCAGTTCGGCGTGGAAGGAAAGCACGTCATCCTGACCTTTGGCCTGCTGTCGCCGAACAAGGGAATAGAAACGGTTCTGCGCACCCTGCCTGAAGTCATCAAGAAATTCCCCAACCTGGTCTATATTATCCTCGGCGCCACCCATCCCAACCTGGTGCGGGAACAAGGCGAAGCGTACCGTCTCTCCCTCGAATTACTGGCGAAGGACCTGGGCATCCGAAAGCATGTCAGCTTCTATAATCGTTTTGTCGACCAGGAGGAGTTGAAGATATTTCTCGGCGTCGCGGATATCTATATCACGCCTTACCAGAATGCAGCCCAAACAACCTCGGGCACCCTGGCGTATGCCTTTGGCAGCGGCAAAGCGGTCATTTCCACCCCGTACTGGCATGCGGAGGAACTGCTCGCCGACGACCGGGGCATCCTGGTGCCCTTCGGCGATGCGCCCGCCATGCAGGAAGCCATCATCGGCTTGCTGCAGGACGACAACCGCCGCCACGCCATGCGGAAGCGCGGCTACCTCCTGGGCCGCGAAATGATTTGGAGCAAAACGGCGGAAAAGTACATGGCCTCGTTCAAAAGCGCCCGGCGCAATCCCACCAGCCTCTCCATCCGCCGGCTGGAGGTCCGCACGCTCGATGAAGAGCGCATGGAACTTCCCGACCTGCGCCTGGACCACCTGCGGCGCATGACCGATTCCACCGGAATTTACCAGCACGCCATCTACTCGCTGCCCGATTTTCATCACGGCTATTGCATCGACGACAACGCACGCGCCCTCATCACCACCGTCCTCCTCCAGGAACTGGAAGTCGAGGGCCCCGAGCTTCGACGGCTGGCCGAAACCTACGCCAGCTTCATGCATTACGCCTTCGAGCCGGGGGCGAAACGCTTCCGAAATTTCATGGGCTATGACCGCCACTGGCTGGAAGCCCATGGCTCCGAGGACAGCCAGGGCCGCGCGCTGTGGGCCCTCGGCACCTGCGCGGGACGCTCCAAGCATCGGCACATTCAGGCCTGGGCCGCGCAAATGCTCGAGCGCGCGCTGCCCTGCGTGCTCGAAGCCAAATCGCCGCGCACCTGGGCCTACACGCTCCTGGGCATCGACGAATATTTCCGGCGCTTGAGCGGCGATCGCGTGGCCGCGCAGGCCCGGGTAACGCTGACCCTCCGGCTGATCGACATCTACGAGAGAACCGCCACCGAGGAATGGCCCTGGTTCGAGGAAAGCCTCTCCTACGCCAATGCCCTCCTGCCCCATGTGCTCATCCTCAGCGGACGCTGGGCGGACAATGCGCGGGCGTTTGAAATTGGCTTGCGCTCCCTTCGCTGGCTCATTTCCGTCCAGAAAGCGCCGAAAGGACATTTCCGTCCCATTGGCTCCGCCGGCTTTTACGTGCGCGACGGCAAGCGCGCCGATTTCGACCAGCAACCGATTGAAGCCCACAGCACCATTTCCGCGTGCCTGGAGGCCTACCGTTCCACCAATGACACAACGTGGCATGAGGAAGCCCGCCTCGCCTTCGAGTGGTTCCTGGGACGCAACGACCTCGGCCTCTCCCTCTATGATTCAAAAACCGGCGGCTGCCGCGACGGCCTGCACGTCGATCGCGTCAACGAAAACCAGGGTGCCGAATCGACGCTCGCCTATTTAATGTCGCTCAGTGAAATGGAACTGCTCGAGCAGGATTTGAAGGTCTTCAAAAAAACCGACCGGTCACAACGCGGAAACCCTTAAAGCCCCCACCCTGGCCAGGCCTTGAGAGAAAGAATTGGATGAATATAAGCCGAACCGGAATCGTTCTCAAACCCGACGCCTCGCGCGTCCTCTTTCGCCCCTTCAATCCACCCGGCGACCAACGCCCCCTGCGCATCCTCGCGCGCGTGCTGGCCTTGTCGGAATCCGAAGTCATCGAGATGCTCGGGCAGGTCCTCAGCGAATTCAAAACGCGCCATCAAAAGCTGCTCGATTATTTTCTCGTGCGCTTCGATTTTGTCAAAGGCCTCCTGCCGACCAACCAGCCGCTTTCGCAGGACCGGAAGCTTCTCATCGGGGCCTACTTCACCCACGAATATTCGCTCGAAGCCGCCGCGCTTTTCAATCCGTCCATCGTTCCCCACCCCGATCAAACCGGCCTCCCGCCGGGCACGCTGCGCTTCATTCTCAGCCTGCGCGCCACGGGAGAAGGCCACATCTCCTCCATCACCTTTCGCACCGGCGTCATCGACGGCCAGGGCAAGATCACCGTCCACCCCCCCTCGCGCTACGTCACCACGCCCGACCACATCCCGCCCATCTCCTACAACAAGGAAATCTTCTGGCACAAACTTCAGGAACTGGGCATCGCGGACAACATCTCCGAAACCATCCTCAAGACCCTGCAGGATCACTTCACCGTCGACGAACTCAGCCAGGAAATCCTCTACCTGCGCCGCTACGCCCATCATCGCAACACCGAGTTTGATCGCACCGCCAGCCGGCTGCTCAATCTCGCCAAATCAAACTACGAAGTGGTTTATTCTCCCGAGCAGTCCTTGACCGAGCGCGTCATCTTTCCCAATGCTCCCAATGAATCCAACGGCATCGAGGACGCGCGATTTGTCCGCTTCGTGGAACAAGACGGCAGCGCCCTCTACGTCGCCACCTACACGGCTTACGACGGCCGCGTCACCATCCCCCAGCTCCTGGAAACCCGCGACTTTCTCCGCTTCCGCATCTGCACGCTCAACGGTCCCGAAGTGCAGAACAAAGGCATGGCCCTCTTTCCCCGGCGCATACACGGTCACTACGTCATGCTCTCGCGCCAGGATGCGGAGAACCTTTACCTCATGTATTCCGACGATCTGCACTTCTGGCACAACAAAGTCCCGCTCTTGAAGCCAACCTATAGCTGGGAATTTTTGCAGATTGGCAACTGCGGCTCGCCCATCGAAACCGAAGCCGGCTGGCTCGTCCTCAGCCACGGCGTGGGCCCCATGCGCAAATATTCCATCGGGGCCTTTCTGCTCGACCTCGAGGACCCCTCGCGCGTCATCGCCCGGCTCACCCGCCCCCTCCTCAGCCCGGATGAAGTCGAGCGCGAAGGCTACGTTCCCAACGTCGTTTACAGTTGCGGCTCGCTCGTTCACGCCGGCCAACTCATCCTGCCCTACGCCATGTCCGACACCGCCAGCTCCTTCGCCACCGTCCCGCTCTCCGAACTCCTCGCCGCCATGGAACCCGTCCGCCCCTAAATTCTCCATAGCTCCTGGAGGGGGTGGGATTCGAACCCACGGTGGCCTTGCGACCACGACGGTTTTCAAGACCGTTTCCTTAAACCACTCAGACACCCCTCCGTGTGGCCAGGACAGAACTTTATCGTTCACTGGCCGGGTAAACAAACAGAATGTGGCGCCCCCGCCCCGGCAATTTCCCTGGGCTTGATTTCCCGCGCTCTAACCAGGCCGATAGCGATAACCCGCGGCACGCACCGTCTCGATGATCTGCGGGTCGAGCGGATCGCGCTCGATCCGTTTGCGCAGCTTGGAAATGTGCTGGTCCAGCGTGCGCGACTCCGGGAAATAATGCAGACCCCAGCACTGGTCCAGCAGCGTATTGCGGTCCACCACCTCGCCCGCGTGCCGGTGCAGCAGCTCCAGGATCGCGATCTCCCGCGGCGACAATTCGATTTCCATCCCCTCCCGCTCCGCGCGCAATTCCGCCGGATAAACCACCACCTCGCGCATGGCGAAGCTGCGCCGTGCCGCCGTCGCCGGCGTCGCGCGCCGGATGGCCACGCGCAGGCGCGCCAGCAATTCATGTTTGCCGAACGGCTTGCGGATGAAGTCGTCCGCCCCGAGCTGAAAGCCCACCACCACATCAATCTCCTCGCTCTTGGCGGAAAGAAACAGGATCGGCACCGCCGGCTGCACCGCGCGCACCTCGCGGCAGACGTCGTAGCCGCTCGTGTGCGGCATCATGATGTCCAGACACAACAAATCGGGCCGGTGCTTCTTCCAAGCCTGCAACGCCTCCGCGCCATTCTGCGCCAGCACCACCTCAAAACCCTCGGACTTCAGGCACGCCTCGAGCGACTCGCGCGTGATCGGGTCATCATCCGCCACCAGGATTTTCATGAACTCGCCTCCGTGGGGAAAGCCGGCACCCGCAGCTCAAACGTCGCCCCGCTGCGGCCCGGCACGAGACGCAGCGTCCCGCCCATCCCGAAAGCCAGGTCGCGCGCGATCGACAGGCCCAGGCCGGTGCCGCTCGCGCCCTCGTTGATCCGGCCGTTGAGTCGCTCGAACGGGCGAAAAATCCGCTCGCTCTCGGTCGCGGGCACGCCGGCCCCCTCATCGTGCACCGTCACCGTCAGCACATTCGCGTCCAGCGCGGAGGCGATATCGACCGTGCCCGGCGGCACGTACTTCTCGATGTTGGAAAGAAGATTGGCCAGCACTTGCGCAACGGCGTCTGCATCCAGCGCGCACGCCATCCCGGCCTTGCCCGCGAAGCGCACGTTGAGCCCCCGCCGCACATACGCCGCCGCGAATTGCGCAATCACGGCCCGGATGATCTCATCCGGCACACAGGCCCGGTTTTCCCAGCGGTACTTCTCCCGCTCCAGCGCGGAAAACGCGAGCACATTGTCGACCAGCCGCCGCAGGCGCAGCGCTTCCTCCTGCACCAGCGCCAGCCGGCCCGCCGGTGCCGTCGCCTGCTCCCCCAGCATCTCCTGGCTCAGCTCCAGGTTGAGCAGAATATTCGTCAGCGGCGAGCGCAACTCATGCGAGACGCGGTTGACGAACGTGACCTGCTGCGCCGCCTGAGCCAGCAACCGCCGCTGCTCCACATAGGCGAGCACGCCGAGCACCACGATGACCAGCGCCAGGAACCCGGCCCCGGCCAGGATGCGATAATCGTACGTCGTGCGCAGCACCACCGGGTCCCACGCCCGGATTTCCCATGTGCCAAAAAAAGAGCGGACGGGCAGGACAAAATCAGGCGCCGCCACGGGCACATCGCCCGTCGCCAGCAACGCCGCATCGTCCGATTCCAGCGCGCAGATCGGCCCATTGCGCACGCGCAGCGGGGAGAACGCCCCCCCGGCCCACTGCCCCAGCCAGGCATCGAGCGCCGAGTGCAGCGGCTTCGGGTCGATGAGCAAAGCCACGACCGCATCGGATTTCGGCCCCAGCCGCTGCCAGAACAGCGGCGGCTTGCCCGGCTCGGCCACCCAGCCCCAGGCCGGCCCGTCCGCCTGCAGCAACTCGTCCCGGGAAAGAAGCAGGACATCGTCTTTCCCGTCATCCGCGCCGGTCGCAAAGACCGGCTTGGGCCATTGCGCCGCCGTCGCGAATCCCACCGGCACATGCAGGTCGCGAAGCGCGCCGTTCGCACCGTGCACCAGCGACCACTGCGCCACGCCGACCAGCGCGTCGCAGGCGCGGAGATTTCCGCCTCATCGGTCGTCCCCGCCGTCGCCGTGGCCAGCGCGCGCAGATGCTTCTCGTAAAGCCGCTCCAGTTGCCCGAACTGCGCCGCCAGTTCCTCGCCCGCCGCCTGCACGGGCGCGCGGTTCCCCGCCAGGTGAACTCTCTCCTGCCGCCACGACAGCCAGATGCCGCCGATCAACACCAGCCCCGCCGCCGCCAGCGTCACGACCAGAATGGCCCGCGGAGACGTGGAGGTCCGGCGTTTGCGATCCATGACAGCACCCTTTATATCACATTTCATTCCCGCGCCCACGGCCGCCTTCGAGCAGCCCCGACATCTTGTTGGGGTGGCAAAGCGAAGCCACAAGAAGCTGCCGGCAATGCCCGCACTCCTCGACTGCCTCCTGCCCCGCCCTTCTTCACGGACTCGCCACAGTCGTTTTCACGAACGCCAGCCAGACCCGCCCCGTCGGCTTCAGTCCCGTAAGCCCGACATCGCCCGGCGGCGAAATCGTGCCGACAAACTCGTTTTCCCCAAGGGGCGCGTTGATCGACGTAACCAGGCTTTGGATTTCGAAACAGGGTCCCGGGCCATAGTCGGCTGTGACGGTTGCACCCTTCAGAGTGCCGCGGTATTTCAGCCACTGCAATTTCGTCACGTCGACAGAAACGAGAGAAGTGTTGCCGATGAACTTTGTGGCCACCTCGGCGGAGAAGCCGGTGTCCTGGGTGCCGTAGTCGACGGAGTCAAAGCTGACCGGGTACGGGAACTCGCAGACTTCGTAAGCGACACCCTTGTCGCCGTTGCCGCGAATGGCTGCGACGTGCTCGAGCTTCGCCTCCTTCTGCGCGACAAGTGCCTGCACGGCGGAGAAAACTGAGCCGGGTTGCGGAAGTTGGCGCAGGACTGCGTCGGCCTGGTCACGGCTCATTGAGTAGAAACTGAACTGGTTTTCCAGAATGCCGGGCGTGGACTTTGGCGCGGGAGCGGAGGGTAAGGCGACAAAATCCATCCTGCCAAACACGAGCGTGGTGCTGGTGTCGGCCGTAGCGTCCGAGGTGGCCGTACCGAGGAAAGACATCCTGCCGAAAGGTAGGCTGACATGGCCAAGACTCAGACGCTGGGCGTCGAATTGAGGGTGGGAAAGGACGCCGCCGCTGCTAAGTGTTTCTCCCAGCATCGAGCGAAGCGTCGTGTTCTCGAGAAAGGCGGAAAAATCGACGGCTTTGTTATTCTGGGTCGAGTCACCGTTGTAGCTGAGGCGCCGGCCAATGTTGCGGCCCTTGTACGCGCGAGTGATGGGGAGCCTGTGCTCGACAATGAACCAGTCGATGGGAAAGTTCATGAGGATGCAATCCTCGATGACTGCCTGCCCACCCGAAACACAAGACGCCGCGAGGACGTCGTCGAAAGTTGCCTTCCCGGCCTTGACCAGATCGAGCACGCGCTGGTACCGCACCTGGTCGGAACTCTCGCCCTGAAGAATCGCGGCCCCATCGGCCTGGCTCGTAGTATAGATCTCAAGCGTGAAAACCAGGTTGCTGATCGGCCCGGCCGGTGGCGCGGGCGCAGGCGCGTTCTTCTTGAGGAACGGATCGGTCTCCGGCGCGGCACCGGGCGCGGCGTTCGTTTGCGCCGGCAAGGTCGGCGCGGCCAGGACAACAGCAAGAAAGGCAGCCGCCAGCGCGGACCGCCCCAGACGGCAGGTCGTGGTAATTTCCATGCGCCGATCCTGCCTGAAAACCGCGCGGGCTGCGTCAAAGGGTTGTCTCCGGCGTGTAAAAGTTCTGTAAAAGCGCCCCGCGGCGGCACCGATCCGACCGACCTCCCCAGCCCAGATTACCCTTGTTTGGCCCTGGGGGCTCCCGTATCCTGACTCTCCCCGGAAATGCGGAATTTGCGGGCCTATGATCGTCGTCCTAAAGCCCAATCTTGATCCGGCCGAAGTGGAGAAGGTCATCGCCGAGGTGGCCAAGCTGGGCTACGAACCGCGGCCCATCCACGGCAAGGTGCAGACGGTCATCGCCGCGATTGGCGACGAAAGCACGCACCACACGCTCGAGACCCTCGCCTCCTGGCCGCAGGTCGAGCACGTCCATCGCGTGCAGAAGCGCTACAAGCTCGTCAGCCGCGAGGCGAAGAAGGGGCACGATTCCATCCTCCACATCCACGGCCAGAAAATCGGCGCGGGCCAGAAGTTCTGCTTCATGGCCGGCCCCTGCTCGGTCGAGAGCGAGGAACAGCTCATGACCACGGCCCAGGCCGTCAAGGCCGGCGGCGCGACCTTTCTCCGCGGCGGCGCTTACAAGCCGCGCACCTCGCCTTACGAATTTCAGGGCCTGGCCAAGGAAGGCCTGCGCATCCTTTCCCTCGCGGCCAAGGAATACGACCTCGGCATCATCACCGAGGTGCTCTCCGAGCGCGACGTCGAACTCGTTGCCGCGCACGCCGACATCCTGCAAATCGGCGCGCGCAATGCGCAGAATTTCGCCCTCATCACCGAGGCCGCCCGCAGCGGCAAGCCCATCCTGCTCAAGCGCGGCCTGAGCATGAAGATCGAGGAATGGCTCCTCGCCGCCGAGTACATCCTCGCCCACGGCAACCCCAACGTCATGCTCTGCGAGCGCGGCATCCGCACCTTCGAGACCTACACCCGCAACACCCTCGACCTCGGCGCCGTCGCCGCAATCAAGCACGAGTCGCACCTGCCCATCATCATCGATCCCAGCCAGGGTTGCGGCCGCGCCGACCTGGTCCTCGAGCTCTGCAAGGCCGCCGCCGCCCTCAACGCCGACGGCCTGCTCATTGAAGTCCACCCCAACCCGGCCGAGGCCTGGAGCGACGGCCAGCAGCAAGTCGATTTCGACCTCTACGCCCGGCTCGTCGAGGAACTAAAACCATTTGTTTCCGCCGTCGGTCGTCCTCTAGAATAAACCCACATGAGTTCAGGCGCCCAAGGCCATCGTCAGCCCCCGCCCAAGCGGCAAACCGCGCCCGCCGCCGCCGGCGACGAGCGGCAATCCGTCCTCATCATCGACGACGAAAAGGACGTGCACTACTCCTTCCGCCGCCTGCTCGAAAAGGAACCGCTCGAGATCCACAGCGCCGAGTCCGGCGACGAGGGCATCAAGCTGGCCCGCAAACACAAGCCCGACCTCATCGTGATGGACATCCGCATGGGCCAGCAGAGCGGGCTCGACACCCTCAAGGAACTGCGCCAGATGAACCCCAAGCAGGTCGTGGTCATGATGACCGCCTACGGCACCTCGCAGACCGCCATCGAGGCCATGAAGCGCGGCGCGTACGACTACGTCCTCAAGCCCTTCGACATCCCCCAACTCAAGGTCCTGCTCTTCGAGGCCCTCGCCGCCGCGCGCGCCATGAAGCAAATCGTCGCCTTCCCCACCAAGCTCACCGCCGAGGAAGGCAACCAGACCATCGTCGGCAACTCCCCCGCGATGCAGCAAGTCTACAAGCTCATCGGCCAGGTCGCCCCCACCAGCACCACCATCCTCATCACCGGCGAAAGCGGCACCGGCAAGGAACTCGCCGCCCGCGCCATCTTCCAGAACGGCTCCCGCGCCAACAAACCCTTCATCGCCATCAACTGCGCCGCCATCCCCGAGAACCTCCTCGAGAGCGAACTCTTCGGCCACGAAAAAGGCGCCTTCACCGGCGCACTCGCGCAGCGCATCGGCAAGTTCGAGCAATGCGACAGCGGCACACTCTTCCTCGACGAAATCGGCGACATGCCCATGACCACGCAGACCAAAATCCTGCGCGTCCTGCAGGAGGGCGAAATCTCCCGCGTCGGCAACAACCAATCCATCAAGGTCGACGTCCGCATCATCGCCGCCACCAACAAGGACCTCTGGCAGGCCGTCCAGCGCAAGGAATTTCGCGAGGAT
>Ga0116226_10002239_pt1 | contig 16748 bp, 32 predicted proteins | sample S1TSphfallax_FD_89692 | JGI IMG/M metagenome (GOLD analysis project Ga0116226, IMG submission 89692) | Host-associated microbial communities from peat moss isolated from Minnesota, USA - S1T2_Fa - Sphagnum fallax MG | ecosystem: Host-associated > Plants > Peat moss > Unclassified | place: USA... | reverse complement strand
GCATGTGCTCGGACTAACGTCGGACTAACACAATTTTAATTTAGGAAATCAATAGGGAAAAACCCGTATGTTGGCGGGGCGAGACAGAGGCTCGATACGGGTTGACAGGGAGTTATTCTTGTGTTAAATAGCGCAACATCATGGCGTATGCACCAATTTTAGCATAGTCTTTTTCTGCAATAGCTTTTTCAAACAATTTAAATATATCATCTTCTTTCATCGTATACCATCCCGCGCGGCCTTTGTTTGTTCCGGATTCATGAAGCAGTTTCTTAATGCACGATGAAAATTCATCGATACAATCGTTGTTAAAATTGTATTCTAAAATGGTATAGTTCATTTTTCGTCCCTTACCCAAAATGACGTTTGAATTTGCGTCAAAGTTCTTTGCGGGATGCAAACAGCGCTCGGTACAAGATCGTTAGGCTCGTAGCCAAAACCATGGATACGGTAACGAGTATTGTCAATAGCGCGGTTCGGAGTAGTTGCGGAAGTATAAAGCACCTTAGCCACCGACCCATCTTCGCACCTCCAAGTTACTTCATAACGAAGTTTAGTCATTATATCGCCTCGCACACGCTTTGATCAACATCACGCAACCGATATAAAAACACCACACCGACGCAAACAACAAACAATCGCTCAAGTTCTCCACGACAGCACCTTTTCAAGTTGGCGCTTGCATGCGCGTTGAAAAGCTTTTTGTTTGATTTTTTCGAGCCACACTTTCATTCTCCTATGCTGGAAGTCGCACAAGTTTAGTTTTAATTTCTAACCCTTTCTTATGAACGCACCATTTCATTCCTTTATAATATGCTTCATTGACGTTTTGATGACTTTCCTTAATCCATTTTTCATTTTTGATTCTGGAATAAACAAAGCCGTGTTCCGTTCTAACATATTCCACAAGCTTTAAAACACCATCAACTCTACGCGCCGATTCGCCATAACCTGATAGCATTTTGCATCTCCTAGAAAGTGATTCTAGTATAGCACACAAAAGAAAACGTGCAAGAAATTTCGCACGTTTTATTTTGCACACTCAAAAAGGTGGCACGCCAGGAATGACGATAGCTGCAATGATAGACGGCCTCAATTGAGGATACTTCCACCATAGATAATAGCCGATGACTATTGCCATGACGGTAAATATAGCCAATAGCTTAAAGGTCTTTTTCATCGGGCTTTTTCGTAGGCACGAATTGGGATTCTATTTCTCGCAGCAAGCGCCGGGTTTCGCGTTCGGCCAAGATGGCGCGTTCGACGTATGCGCCAACTTGAAGGCCGAACAGATAGCCTAGCACAAACAACGCGAGCAAACAGAGTAGCGTTTTAAGTTTGCTCGCATCCATTATTGTGCCGCCCCAGTATGATTGTTGACATACAGAACGGTAAGCGCAGGCAGAACAGCAGCAAGTGTAACCCACGCCGAATTAACGTCAGTCGGTGGGGCCGCGCAAATGGGGTTGATCACCGCCGCGACCGTAACCAGCGCCTTTTGATCAGCGTCGGACAATTTTGGAGCGAGCGTTTGTAGCGCAGCAACTTCAGGCACTGCAACCGTGCACGCATTTGCGACGAGTGCGGCATAATCCACTTGCCCCGTTTGCGTGGTTGCACAACCGGTAAGCGCCAATCCCGACGCGATTGCAGCAGTGAGAAAAACACGTTTCATTTGGAATCTCCTTTAGTGAGCGACGCACGAACTTGCGAACCACCAAGAAAAGCCGCAAGTGAAAGAAGCGCTTGCGATGAAGTCGGATCGGAATGACCCGAATATTTTAGAAAAACATCTGCCCCGATAGTTACGACAAGCGCAACCAGATGGAAAACGTCCATTATTGCGACTCCAAAAGTTTTTTCTCAAAAAACCGGTTAGTCATTCGCAATTCAAGTTGAAGAATTTGCGCTTTAATGTTGATCATCATCCACGCATTAACACCAGTGGTAAGAGCAACGATAATTTCCAAAAGCATCTTGTCATCCATTTATTTGGCCCCGTCCAAAAAGAAAGATAGCACCACCGATGATGACGATTCCAAGCGCAATCATTGTAATACGAATGAGTAAACCGTCTGGTGCGGAATTGGCAGTTCCGCTATTGCTGCTCGTTGTCGGAAGTGCCGCATTTGAAATTGCATTAGTTACTGCGCCTGCTATTGCAGAACCTAACGGATTACCGGACGGCAACGGCGTTATAGAATCATTTGACACCGTTGTCGGCCCGGTTAAACCGGGGAGTGTTGGCAATGGTGGAAGTGTGTCTCCATTCATTGTATCACCCCGCGTATTGGAAAGGATTTGTTAGAATGTTGGAACTAGCTTGTGCAGGAACAGGATTCGATTGATATTGCTTGGCATAATCAGGAACCGTGTTATACACACCACTCATGTATGACTGAAAAGCGGCGGTTGCGCCTTGTTGAAACGACGATAGCATGTCGTTCAAGCTGGTGTAAAATGAACCGCCCGAATCGCTCGTGCACCCGCATCCACCATCATCATCAGTAGCCGCAGGAATCATCGGTAGACCGGATGCCGTACCAGTTGGCGATTGCCCCACACCGGGAATATTATAAACCCGATAATACGGCGCGGCGCTATTGGCAACAGTATTTTTAGATCGCGTCAAAAGATAGAGAACGCCACCAATGACGGCGGCACCCCCAATCCAAAGCGCTGTTTTGGCTTTTTCATTCATTTCGACACCTTAAAAAGAGAAAATCTTGCTGAAGGTTCCGGCCAAACCCCCAACAGCGCCGATGATACCGCCGATGCTATTTCCTGATTGACTTGCCGATGCAACACCAACTGCGGCTTGCGCATTTGATGCGGCAATACCCATCTGCGCTTGCGCTTGCGCAATTCCAACTGCGGAATTAGCGTTAGCGATAGCAACTTGCGTTTGCCCGTTGACAGCAGCAATGCCCAAATTCTGATTAGCCTGAATTTGAGCGAGAGAAACTTGGGCTTGCGTTTCCGCCATACCCAATTGAGTCTGCCCAGCAATTTGTGCCATTGCTTGTTGATTCTGAATTCCCAATGCCGCCAATTGCGCGTTCAACGAATTTGTTTGCTGCGTCGTTTGGATGGTGCCCTGCGTTTGCAAATAAGACAACTGGAAATTCTGTTGACTCGTTTGCGATGCCGCCGCTGCCGCTGTTGCCGCCGTCTGAGCATCAGCGGCAGATTGCCCGCTCGTATCAGTTGTCGTTACAACGGTGCCAGACGAGCCGCCACGAAACAGCAAAAACAAAACCAAGCCGCCGATCAAAATAGCCGCCACTGTTCCCATCGGATGCTTTTTGATTAGCGAAAAATCCATTTTGAATTTTGCCATTTCTTACCCCACATTCGAAGCGTTATTGCCGGTATCAGTTAGCGGTTGGAAAAACACTTGGCCCGCAATGGTGCCGGAAGTGCCGCCAGTGACAGGCTGCAATTGCTGAGTAAGCCATTGCGGTTCAAAAGGTTTAAAAAAGCTTTGCACCAAGACGCCCGCACCTTGAACCATATTTTGCGGATAATCTTGAAATTGAAGCAGCGGCGCGTGATATGCTTGGCCCGGAAGAGGAATTCCTACAGGGTTAAACATATAGGCCGGAAATTGGCCTGCGCCCATTTTACACCCCCAAATATTGAGTGCCGAAATTGTTAAGCGTGCTGCCCGTAATCGGCGAAAGTGCGGTTCCAAGCGCATTGCTAAAGCCGGAAGCGCCAGCACCAATAACAGCGGTAGTGTTCGATTGCTTTGAGACGAGAACGGCAAGAATCGCGACGCCAACAATCGCGAGCAAAACCGTAACGATGGACGACGTAATTTGATTCATTTAAGACTCCAATTATTTGAGATACGAACCGATGTTGCTCAAACCGTTATTGAAAATTCCATTAGCGGCACCTTGCACGGCTGGATTAGTGCTCCAAGCCGGGCCGCTACCCAAATCGATGCCGTTGACAACGACAGTGCCACTTTGAATGGGCGAAAGAATCATTTTCAACAAAGAGTTAAAGGCATTTGAACCGGTCTGCAAAACTTGCACGCTCGATGATTTCTTACTCAATATCACGGCGATAATCGCAATTACAATAATGCCGACGATTATCTTAACGAATCCATTCCATGCATTTTCCATATTACATCCCCAATCCTTGCATCTGCAAAACGCCAGCGCCAAAGTTAGAAAGATTTGGAATAATGCTAGATTGGTCAAGCCCTGCGCCTAGATTGGGAGTAATGTTCGATCCCAATCCGGGCGCAGGCGAGCTAGTATCACTTGTTCCCGATGTGCTGCAATTACCTTGTGTCGAAAGGCCCGTCATAAACTGACTGAAAAAACCTTTATTTGACAGGAACAAGACAACCAATACAAGCGCGAGAAACGCATCCGAAATTGGCTGTAGCTTTTTAATGTAGCCGACGGAACCGACCGCAAGAATAGCTACAATCCAATACAGATAGTTTCCACTTCCCGTAAAATCCGATTTGATGAGAGAAAACAACGTGCCAGTTTGCCCGCGAATTGCAGCGATCAAAATGATAGCGCCGATAATTAGCAAAGCGAAAGGCATGATTAAATTCCCAAAACGCACCGGTAAGTAGGAAGTTGACCTTTTACCGTGATAAACACGATGAAAGAAATAATCAGCGCAAATGCCATAAGCGCCGATTGTCGCATGTTACGCACCTACCGCTGACTTTGCTTTTCCGAGTAGTCCTTTCGAACCTGCGAAGTAAGCGATTGCAATAATAGCGATGGTGAAAAGCGATACGCCGAAAATTTTCATGATTAAGCTGCCTCGACAATGTGGTTAAGAACTTGCTTCCAGAAGAAAGCGACAATCAACGCGAAACCGAGAAAAAGGAACCATCCCAATGCCGACATTTGCTCATTGAATGGCTGTTTAAGCCACGCAGTGAAGATGCCAGTTTGGGACGTTCCATTTTGGTTGTCAGACATAATGGAACGCCCCTTTTACTTAGCCCGCCGAAGCCAGCGAACCCGCGTTGACAAGGTTGGTAACCGTGGCAAGCGCTTCCCACCCAACGATGACTTGCGCGCCGGTATTAGCGACAGACGGATTCAGCACCAAATTCGTGTTACCCGTTTGCGTCGTGTAAATCGGCTTGTCGCGGTGATCGAAGTAATACACTTGTCGCGGAAAATCGTTGTTAATCATCAAACGTTCTTGGCCCTTCCAGTAGAACGGATCGGCCTTGCGCGTATCGGTGTAATTGGCCGTACGGAACGACCAATAGTTGATATCAGAACCCGGCGAAATTGAAGCCCACGCCGAACCGTTCTGATAAAACGCGGTTGTCGAAAGAAAGTGACGGAAATTCGAATAACCGATGTAGTTATCGTACGACGCTGCAATTGCGGTTTGCGGCGTGTATTTGAATTCGTAAATCGTATTCAAATCGATAAACGGCAAAATCGGCGCGCCGGTTTTTTGATTGACCGGCAATTGGTCGTAATACGATTGATACACCGTGACAGCGTAATTCGTCACGGTTGCCGTATTGCCGGTATAGACAGCCTGCGACGGGTCGCCCGACGCGACGGCAAATTGCCCCGACGTCGAAAGCGTAAGTTGCAGATTCATTGTCGCATTGACAACACCGGCATAAATCGAACCGGTCAAATCCGAGTTCGAATAAGCCAGCGGTACCCAATACCACATGCGAATCGTGTTGCCGGTAGAAGCGGCTGCGGGCGCAGAAGGCGCGACCATAACCGGATACAGGTTGCCGCTACCGTAGCCGACCGGCGAATCGGATGGGCGCGTGCAAAGGAACGGATTATTGGTACGCGCGGTATTGATGTAATGCAGATGCCATCCGTACGTATTAATACGTTGATAATTCTGCAAGTCTTGGAACATGACATTTTGCAGAATGTTGGCGGGGCCAAACGGCGAAAGCGCAAGCGGATTCGTCGCGCCGACCGTAAAGGTAGCCACGATTTCAACCCAAAAACCTTTGATCAAACCGACGTTTTGCGGCGGAATATTCAAAATAGTTTGCGTGGCCGGATTGATATTCCCCGAATAAATTTGTTGCAGCATCGGGTACGCATTAGCGATGACAGTTTGCCGCGCCACAAGGTTAGCTTGCATTTGTGCTTGCGCTTGTTGAGCGGGCGTCATTTGTTGCACTTGTGCCATTATTTAGCTCCAGATACGAGTTTTGATGCAAAATGAAAAGCAAACATGGCAATCATAACCATCAAAATAATGACTGCCCAATTGATTGGGTTTTTAATCAGCGGCCAATTAAGCATGATTTATTCCCCGTTGTTCATCGCATATTGCCCACCGGTTGCTTTATGGAACATTTGCGACAAAAATGCAAGAATGAAATAACCGACTACCACCATGAGAACTACGGTAATCCAGTTGGTTACATTCCAAGTCAAGATGGTTTCATTCACTTCTAGCCCCTTTAAGAAATTGGCTATGGCTATTATAGGCCATTAATTAAATTAAATAAACGTAAATCTTGACGGCTCGATAATTTCGTCGTCCCCCTTATAGACCAATTGGCGTTCGAACATACTGAGGATTGCAGCATCGTCCGGAACGGGCTCCATGACAACAAGCTGATTGCGCGAAACGTCGTACCAAAGCGAATGGAATTGCGGCAACTTGGGCGGGCTGTTCACTTCCGTCATCATCCAATATTCCAAATTGGTCGGGATGAACGATTTAATTCTGTCACGGTCGTCGCGATCGGTTAATTGAAATACCTGATAAAAATCAGATTCCGAAATTGCAAATCGCGTAAGCCACAAGGGGCGTTGCGACAGAATAATCATCGGTATATGTTTGCTGCGCCCCTGGGTTAAAATGGCTTGAAGTGCAGGATCTTTTCTATCCACCATATAACCTTCATCGATATAGATGCCGCAATTTTCTTGCCGATGAATTCGCCACAATAAATCTGTCACCATTGCGTCGTCATTTTGAGGAACCGGATGATAAATGTACAATCCCGGCTCTTCAGGTGTAAAATCTAAATCGACATGCTGCGCGCCTGGAACGCTATCGATTAGCTTTTCTCCTTTATGATTCAGCACAATCCAAGGCGCAGCATTCAAATCGCGCATTGCCAGATTCCAACAGGCCGCACGCGTTTTACCACTCCCCGTTTTACCGAGAATCAATTGGCGTTGACTGGAATCTGGCAAGCGAATCATTGTGCAACCCCAAATTGGCCAGGATTAAATTCCATAACATTTGTCGGGCCTTCACTGCGTTCGACCGGACGGCGTTTGTCATCTTTTTGATTCTTGCGTGTTGCCATTAAAGCCATTACGCGCGGCACATAAATTGCGCCAATAACACCCGCCAAACCGAGCCAAGCCAGCGTTTTTGGATCGACTGTCGCGTGATAATGTTGTGTCACATTACCAATCGATTCGGCCAACAATTTTGCGTCTTTATCATCAAGCGCAATTTCTTCGCACTTCAAGCCAATTGCCAAAGCGTTGTGAATGCCAAGCAAAAGCTTTTCGGTGCCGCTTACAGAAACGTCTTGCGATTTTTGCGTCGGCTTTCGATTACCACTTCCGGCCGGACGTCCACGACTGCGTTTTGCGGCGGGTTCTGAACTTGGCTCGGATTTTGCACTTCCGTTTCCGTCGCCAAGATCGCTTGGGTTGAAGCTTCCGATTCCGCCAAGACTTCCGATTGCATCAAGTGTCGAGTCACTTCGATTATCTCCAACAGGCGCATTTCCATCGCTTCCGATTTCGCCCGCTGCATTTCCAACTCTCGTCTTAGCCATAATACGTTTTCCTCCACTTGTTCAACATCATCAACGACAATTTGCACTTGGCGCGCGGCATCCATTTGCGCTTGCGCTGATTGCGCTTCCGACATTGCGATTGCTGATTGTGCAGCAGTGACAGCAGTTTGTGCTGCCGCTGCTGCCGTGGATGCTTCTACTTCAGCGCGCGCGGTTTCTACAACCGCCTCAGCAACCGTTTCAATAACGTCCACGTTATCCATAATTAGCCCCGGAATCCAAGCGCGCTTTCAGCATGGGCAATAAGCGCATGCACGCGCGAAACAAAGTTTTCGGGCAATTGCGCGCGAATTTCTTCCGAAATCGATTCGAATTCTGCATACATCTTTTGCGAATCGTCAATCACTTTTGCAAACGTTTCGGGCGTAAAATTGCCAAACAGCGCGTGAATTTCGCTGTAAAGAGTTTGCACTTGCGCGACTGCCTCGCGAATCGCAACGAGTTCTTGTGCGATAGATTCGGGCGTTTGCGCAATTGTACTTACAGCGGCAACATTAGCGGCGGCCAACGATGCCGGATCGATTGCAGGCGCGCCGCCAGCATCAACATTTTCGATAGCTTCAGACATTTTCAGTTTCCTTTGCAGATTGGATTGCATCGAGTTTTTCAAGAATCAGTTTTTGCTGCTCGATGATGATATCGGCTTTCGCCTCATTATTCGCAATGCGTTCTTCCGCTTTTTTGATGAACTGCATTACAAAATTTTGGAATCCAAAATAGTTTTCCATGAATGCTTTTTCATCAATTTTTAGCATTTTCAAAAACATGCCAAGCATCGATGTAATCATTGGATTATCGAACTGCATTTAACCCCCCACAAAATTAGAAAGAGCGTAACCAACCTCATATTGAACCGATCCGGTTGCCAAGTTAGTGCTAAGACTCATGACAAAATTACTGTTTGAATTCTTTGACGTATATTGAATCGTTTCAAAAACAATAACGTCAATATCCTTTGTTGGTGCGGTATAAACGGGTGCAGTAGCAGGCAAAAAGATTTTGCCCGATGCTACTGTAATACCGCCCGTTGTACCTTCACTAAAACTGATTTGCGCTGTTCCGCCCCCCGTAATAGTCGCATCGGGCGTGATACTTGCTCGTAGCGATTGGACAACGAATCCGGGCGCGCCCGTAAAAATTGTGTAAAAATTTTGCGCATTAATATTGGCTAAGACTTTTCGCGATGTTGCCCAAACAAGCGGCGCAAGCGTGCCGCCGCTTACAGTAATGAAATTAGCGGATTGAAAAAAACCGCTAGATACTGCCGAACGCAAAACGGGATCAGAAACAATCAATGCTCCATTCGTATCGTATGTTCCAGAACCGCTCGCGCTCCATACCGCCGCACTCATGGGAATATTAGTGAGCGCAATGTAAATCACAACGGCACTTGTGGAGTTGCACGTAATCGACAATTTGTTCGTGACAAAAAGCGGAATGTATGCCTGCGCGCCAGGGGCGATTTTAATCGGCTGTTGCGTGTTCGAAATAACAATGGTCAGCGGCGTGGTCGCCACCGAATTGTCTACGAAAATTGTTTGCACCATCGACATATTGCCGCGCTGCTGCAATAGCGTCAGGTCAATTTGCTGAGTTTGCGTTGCCGTAAAATCAAGGAAATACGGCACCACCAATGGACCTTCCGGGGGCGCTGCCCCCAATGAGGTTTTCAGCGTGGTAGGGGTTTGAGCCATTTAATGCCTCCTAAATAAAACAAATAATACACCCAATTTAATTAAAATCCAACTGCCAACCGGTCGGAGATATATTCCCCGGCCTGCCCCCAATTCGGTCATAGCAGGGCGACCAACACGGCCCGGCTAGGGGCGGAATTACGGGGAGGGTAATTCCCGTAAAAGGGGCGATATTTAATTGCAGAGAATATGCAGGATAAAATGTGCGCGTTCCACCATTATCCGAATATGCATTTTGTCCAATGATCCACAAAATTCCAGACTTATCAATCCATTTTTGCTGCGTTCCCGCATTATATGAATTGAAGAATTTTGGATCGAGAGTCGTGGCTAATTGACGCAAAATATTCGACGGCTGGTAATTCAGTTTCCAATAACGCAATCCATCTTTGGCAATCAAATAGTCCCCATCAGGAGTATTCAACAGCCAGCACGACGCGCACGCCTGAAACGTATATTGCAGCGCGTTTATTCTGGCATTAACTGCCGCACTATCCGTTGTCCACAATACGTATGGCGTAACGGTAAATGCCATCGTTCCACCCGCCACGTTATAATTGGGTTTAAATGTACGGACAGAAATCGACGTGCCATTTAGCGGGCAAAACCATTGATAATTGTTTGCGATTTCTGGCGCAGGCACAATGAAATCCATCGGATGCGAAAAATTATTTAGCGGATCAGTTTCTTGGTACAAACCATATATGCCGCTAAATCCATAATGTACGGCATAATAAGGCTTTCCCGCATTGCGAGCCAATGGTGAATAAAACCCTTCCTGCTGAAATTCTCCATTAGGAAACGTTACAGTTATATTTATACGTCCACCATTTGATTGACCACTAGCTGTCGCAAAATAAGTATATGGCACTGTCGCGCCACCATTAACTACCGGCCCCGAAATAAAGAATCCGTTGTACTTACTGCTGATTGCGGAAGTGGTGATATTGTCAGTAAAAGGAATTTGCGCATACGTTCCTAGCATCCCTGCCGACGTATTAGTCGATACCAATGCGCCCGCCGCCTCAACCATCGGAAATACGCAACAATTTTGATACATAAACGGAATTGAAAAATTGCCCGAGTCACTATATTGAGAAATGGGCGTGCCCGTACCGTTGCCGATTGACAGAGTTTTGACGCCGCCAATTGTCGCAAGCGAAAATCCACCACTAATGACTTGGTTATATCCAGAATACGGTTGACTATTTGCGCCCGACAAAAACTTATAAGCCGCGCTATTTGCACTACCGGGCGTCATTCTAAATAACGGTTGCGAACCCGTACCGCCGAGAATATTAATCGACGTGCCAGTCGTTCCAGTCAATGTGTAGCCCGTCCAAAAAACAGGCACATCAATTTGACCTTGAAAACTTGCCGTGACTGCCATTATTGCACCTGATATCCAAAGTGTTGCAATGCTTGCGCAATCAGTGCGCCATAGCCTGGCCCGTCGCCGTTATAAATTTTTCCGAATAGTTCGCGTTTAACTTTTGAACATGCCAAATCGTAAATGCTATATTGCGACAATTGTTTTTGCGCAAGAAAAGTATTGAACGCTTGAAGTTGCAAACTATCTCCATTCAGAAACAACCCAAAACAATCAGTAACTTTGAGTTGCCCATAAAGATTAAAGCCCATAATTTGATAGCGCCCAAAACTAGAGCTATAGATAACGCGCGCCGATTGCAAAGAACAATTATGGATTTTTTGAATTTGCGATACAATTTGTGTCATAGCAGAATTGCCCGGCACTTGTGTTTTCGCATATTGCAACGGTTCGAATCGGTAAGCCATACCGTCTCCCTTCGATTCGACCCATGCTATTACATCCGCGATACCGATAGAATTTGCCATTGCGGTAATCCTTACAAGGTGTTGTAGAATAGAAAAAGGCCCGCCAGGATGCGAACCGGGCGGGCCAAAATGAAATACGGGCGAGTGCCCAAACTGCTACAGGACAATTAAGTATATGGCAACCAAGGGGAAAAAGTCAAACAGTATTTTCGCGAGCGCGCGAAAACAGTTTGGCAATCCATCATATGGCCGTCGCGAATTCCGTCGCGACCTAGGGCGACTCCAACGTTCTGGCCTTATCTCGGATAAGGTGGATGTAAAATCGCAAAATGTTACCGACTATATGTTGCGCACGATTCGCAAATTTGGCGACGTGTTGCAAGGTAAAGCGCAAACCGTGAAGGTGACGCCAAAAGAAAAGAAATACTACAAAGAAACCGGGCATCGCACAAAAGGTCATGTTGCAATTATTGAAACCCCACGCGGTGAAAAAGTAAAAAGACTTCCACCAACTAAAGACGGCATTCCCCGATATGAAGTATTAACGAAGGGGCCAAAAGGAACGCGGCGCGCAACTCAAATTCTAGTTCCCGAAACAGATTTAGAACGTTACATTACTTTCTTAGTTGAAGATGCGCCAGATTTAAAGAAAGATCAATATTACGGCATTCGTTTTTATGGAAACAATCTTGCGCGTTATTTTGGTGGAGACGAAGCCAAGCGTTTGCTAATGCAATATCTTCTAGCATATGCCGACACAAAACACAACACCAATTTTGAATACGATGTTGCAAATGAAGGTGACGAGACCTATAAAAATTTTGAAGTTGTGGAATTTTTCCGTGCGGAAGATTGGGAACAAGAAATTGTAGAGCAACGCCGTGTTTCACGTGAAACACGCAACGTGGCAAATAGACAGCGTTACAATGATTGGCTTGCAAGAAAGTATGCTGCTATGACACCGCTGGAAAAGCGTTACTATAATGAAAGGCGACGCGAAAGCACTGAATCAGCTACAAAACGCAAACGCGTCGAGCGACAAAAGATCGCGGAAAGCGACCCAGAAAAATTGCTTGCGAACCGTGAAGCTGCTAAAATAAAAATGCGTCAATTACGCGCCAAACGAAAACAGGACAAAAAGTGAGCGAACTTACATTAGCAACAGGGGATTGCGAAACCGATCCCTTTGAATACGGTTTGGTCCCCATGCCTTTTGTATGGGGATTTTTTACGCCCAAAATGGGCTATGTGTCATTTTGGGGAGACGGTTTCACGCGCGAGGAACAAGCGGCATCCTGCGCCAAGAAATTTATCGATTTCTTGTATTCATTAGATCGACCCTATTTGATCTATATGCACAATGGCGGCAAATTCGATTTCATGTTTCTGTTGCCGTACATCTACGGTGCAATGAAAATCGTTAACGGGCGAATCCTTGAAGCCCGTATCGGCCCGCATACCATCCGCGATTCCTATGCTGCCGTGCCCGTTTCCCTCGCTACGTACAAGAAAGACGACATTGATTACAACAAACTCGCTTTCGACGTGCGCGACGAAAACAAACAAGAAATCTTGCACTATCTCGGTGGCGATGTTCGCTACCTCAACGAAATGATGGAAGGGTTTAGAAATGAATTCGGAAACGTGCTCACAATCGGCACAGCTGCCATGCGCGCACTCAAAGAGTTTCACAAATTTGAAGAATTTACATCCGAACAAGATTCATTCTTTCGACAGTTCTACTATGGCGGAAGAAATCAATGCTTCGATTCTGGCGTGCTTAAAGGAAAGTGGAAAGTTTACGACGTTAATTCTATGTATCCGGATTGCATGCGACGAATGCTCCACCCCGTTAGCGCGACTTATATTGAAACGACACGGTTTAACGATAAGACAGACTTTGTTATCGTTGAAGGTAGAAACTTTGGCGGCCTCCCCATCAAAGACCCTAAACTGCACTTTCTCAACTTCGCGTCAGAATCCGGAACATATCGCGTTACGGGTCACGAATTACGCGCAGCTTTGGATACGGGAACATTTGAAATCGATAGAATTGTAAGCGCATTTGAATTCACGGCGCGCATTACGTTTGAGGAATTTGTCGATACTTACTACACGAAGCGGTTAGCCGCGAAAGCTAACGACGAAGATTTGTTGGTGCTGTTCTATAAGTTGATTCTCAATTCCGGTTATGGAAAATTCTGTCTCAATTCTGATAATTTCAAAGATTGGGAAATGACCGGATATGATGAGATTCTTGATGAACCGTGGAATATGGAGATACAAAATGGCGATTTTATATTGTGGTCCAAGCCTTCGATTCAAGCAAAATTCTATAACGTCGCAACGGGCGCGTCGATTACTGGCGCGGCTAGATCGCAATTATTGCGCGGTTTGGCAAAATCGACAAGACCGGTTTACTGCGATACAGATTCGATTATCTGCGAATCGCTTGATGCGGACAGTGATTCAAAACGGCTTGGCGCGTGGAAACTGGAATCTGAGGGGGACGAAATTTGTATCGCCGGTAAAAAACTCTACGCTTTGTATCACAACGGATCGGTTGTTACCGACGATAAAGGTAAACCAAAACAAGCGAGTAAGGGGGCGCGTCTTACCGCCGATCAAATAAGAAAGGCCGCTTTGGGCGGCACTGAGTTGTTCCTCAATCCCGTTCCGGCTTTTAAGATGAACGGCAATCACCAATTTGTGAAACGCAATATCCGTAAAACTGTTTGGAATCCTAAACCTTTTGGAGTTTGATATGAAAATTTCTGAGTTGATGGAACTGCTCGGCGAAATTCAAGGCAAGCAAGGCGATTTGGATGTAATGTTATCGTGCGACAAGAATGGAAAGCTAGTCGGTTATGGAAACGCGGTTAGTGTTTATACGATGGTTCCGGGCACGCCGCACCAATTTGTTGAAATACGAAATGTAGAATAAGAAAAGGCCCGCATTCTAGCGGGCCTTTTTCTATGCTACATAAACTTTCTTGATTTCGTAAATCCATCCTTTTACGCCGTGTATTTCAATCCACGTTTCAGCGTCAGATTCACTATCGAACGATTGAACGTGTTTTTGTACAGGCATGAATTGGCGTACTATCCATTCGGTTGTCATAATCAATGTGCCAAAAGATAGCCGTAAATTACTCCAACGACGACAACAGAAATCGCAATGCGAATCTTGTTGCAGCGCGAGCACGGTGTATTGTAAAAATTATCAAACATGTCAAATTTCCTTGAACACTGTTTCACGTGAAACTTTTCCAGTGCGTTTGTCGATAACAGTGTTAACATACCATTTGAAACGCGGCTTTCCCAAAATACGATTCAGTTCTTTGCCGCAACCTTTCCAGGTGGCAGACGTCATCGTTGCGCCGGACGGATTGATATGCTTGAATGCGCGATGTGAGATATCCATTTCGTGTTCTCCAATGAAAAGCCCCGCACATTGGCGGGGCCGATTTTAAAGCGCCGATTACGATTCGATTTCGATTTCAGCGATTTGGAACGTGGCGTACTTCTTGCCGCCTTGCATCTTGAACTTCTTGATTTCGAACGACACGCCAATGTAACCGTTGTCCGGATACTTGTCTTCGATTTCCGTTTTCAGAACGCTGTTGACGATAATCTGTTGGTGCTCGCCTGTTTCCAGATTGATCACGCGCGCAACATGCGGCGCTTCTTGAACTTGTTCGCCCGCCGCTGCCAAATTGGCCTTGCGCGTACGAACCGATTCATTTTCCTTTGCCTTTTCGATCTTGGAATCGAAAGTGACGTAAATCGGTGTGCCATTGTCGGGCACCTTCAGCAGCGGCACCGTAACATGCGACTTGACCTTGAACTTGAAACCCGTACCCGACGTTTTCGTTTCTTGCGTCGGAAAGGCTTCTTGTTGAGTTGCTTCTGCTGCTTGATTTGCCTTCGCCATTTTGAAACTCCATTTAAATGAATGCCACCAATCGATCGCGTAATTTGGTTCTAGGTGGCAAAGAACCCTGCGTTTGAAGTACAGCTAATTCTAACCCGTCTGTTGATACTGTTGCAAGCGCGGTAGCCAAAATATGCGCTAGTTCCAGTCGGTAAGCAATCTCATCTGCTCTTGCTTCACCTTGCGCTGTTATTCCGTCTTCAACACCTAACAGCGTGGAACAAATTATAGTGGAGTCATCTTCAAGTGTCACCAATGACGCCCTACAATTGTAACTATCGACCATCGGGTTTGATGTGAAAAATTTATTGGTGTCCATAGTTGCGCTCCTGTTATGTGGTGCTACAATTCTAGTACACAAACAACGGGGCAACAAGAAATGATATTCCTCCAAAAGACCAACGGCGCAGCCATCGCCGTCAATCCAGCCTTGGTGTATATGGTCACTCCCGGCCAATCGTGGAATCAAGGCCAGCACGAAGTGCACTCTTCCGTTATCAGTTTCATGAGCGGCACCGATGAGTATGTCATCGGAACGGTGGGCGAAATCGTGAAGCGGTTGGAGAATGCGCAATGAAGCCGCATATTGTGTGCTATCGTGGAATATGGCTCGTAATTGGTGGATGCACTAACATTTCTACACATTATTACCATCTTTGGCGATTAGCCAATAAGTTTTGTGCTGATAAAAATTGGAGTCCAAAATGAAAGTGCGCTACACACTGTCTGAGCAACTCGTCAAGAAATATACCGGCGAAGATATTTTGAATGCCGCACAAATTGTTTGCGAACATAAGCATATCGAATTTCGAGAAACATCGGCACTGCGAACTTTGCGCAATAGTACGCACAAAGTTACGTTGGTCGAACTTAACGATGAAGTCGAAATTATTGTAAAGTTCATGAAGTTTTCAGCTCACAGATTCAAAATTGCAGCATGAAAAATAAGACCGCAAATTTACTTGCGGTCTTTTTCGTTTGTGCTATACTAGAATCACTTTAGGAGGTTTGAGTGAAATCAATCGCAATTTCGGTTTATGGATTTACACTGTTGTTTCATGACACGCGCGAAACATATCCTGGAGATACGGAAAACTTCAAAGGATGTTTTACGCAACAAGAAAAAGTTTTGCATGTTGGTGTGTTTGATTCAAGTCATAACACTCTTGTACACGAAATTTTTCATGCTGTCGTGTTCGTTGCTGATTACATCGGTCAACGGTTGAATAGCGAAACAGATGAACCGTTTGCTTATTTGATCGATTGGATTTATAATGAACTTCAAGGAGAATTAAAATGAAACTTGTTGAATATATGGAATACAAAACTTATTGCGCGAAAAACGGTGTGCATCCACCATATGACTATTTTACATGGCTATTGATGCAAACACAGTTTTAACTCCCTGTCAACCCGTATCGAGCCTCTGTCTCGCCCCGCCAACATACGGGTTTTTCCCTATTGATTTCCTAAATTAAAATTGTGTTAGTCCGACGTTAGTCCGAGCACATGC
>Ga0116226_10002238_pt1 | contig 16750 bp, 17 predicted proteins | sample S1TSphfallax_FD_89692 | JGI IMG/M metagenome (GOLD analysis project Ga0116226, IMG submission 89692) | Host-associated microbial communities from peat moss isolated from Minnesota, USA - S1T2_Fa - Sphagnum fallax MG | ecosystem: Host-associated > Plants > Peat moss > Unclassified | place: USA... | reverse complement strand
TGCGCGTGGCGCTGGAGGCGCATGGGATCGGGTGGCCGATGTGGGACTACCAGGGCAGCTTCTCGCTGGTGACGAAGACGGACGGCAAGGCGGTGGCGGATGCACGGATTGTTGAGGCGCTGGGACTGCGTGCGGTGCGTCCGTAGTACGCGGCGGCGGATTATTCCGTTCCGGACCGAAGATACTGTGATAGTGTTGTCGGCAAAGATTCCAGGGTCTCCCCAATCACAGACGCTTCCACCCGATCTGTGAACTGGGCATGTGGGCTGCGTGTGTGGTTCGGGCGTGACGCCATGCACGGGAGCCGGGAGCGGTTGGCCATGAGCGACGCGACGGAATTGCTGCCAGCGCAGAGTGTATTCGGGATCGATAACGAGGCAATCGGCGAAGGTGCGAATGAGGAACTGGCTGGGCCTCCGCACCAGGCACCCAGTCAGGCCCCTGGTCTGGCGACTCGGCCAGTCGAGCGGCAGGAGCGCGTGGCGAGCGTGGACGTGCTGCGCGGCTTCGCGCTGCTGGGCATTCTGGTGATGAACATCACCGACTTCGGCCTGCCAAGCTGGGCGTATGCGATCCCGCTGAGCACGCCGCTGCCGGTCTTCAGCGGACCCCACATGCGGGCGAACACGATTGTGTGGTTTCTGCGGTGGGTGCTGGCCGAGGGCAAGATGCGGGCGCTGTTTTCGATGCTCTTCGGGGCGGGCGCGGTCCTGCTGACGAGTCGCGCGGAGCAGCGCGGCGCGGGCGACCGCACGGCGGACATCTTTACCCGGCGCAATATGTGGCTGGTGCTGATTGGGATGCTACACGCCTACCTGATCTGGGAGGGCGACATTCTGTTCTGGTACGGGATGACGGGGCTCTTGTTTCTGTATCCCTGCCGCAAGTTAAAGGCGAGGACGCTGATCCGCGCCTCGGTGGTGGTGTTGATATCGTTTGGAATGCTGGCCGGAAGCGGTCAGATGGCCCAGCCCTATTTCGCTCGCAAGAAGGCGCTGGCGGCGGACGCGGCGATGCGGGCGGGGAAGCCTCTGACCGAGGACCAGATATCCGACCTGAAGGCGTGGCAGGACGTGCAGGATCAGTGGCGGCCGCCCCAGAAGAAGCTGGACGAAGAGCTGAAGGCGATGCGGGGCGGATATCTCTCCGCGCAGGCGCACAAGGCCGGCGACGTGCTGAAGCTGGAGACGATGATTTACTACTTCGCGTTTGGCGATGTTCTAAGCTTCATGCTGCTCGGCATGGCGATGTACAAGAACGGCTTCCTGAGCGCGGAGTGGAGCTTCAAGGCATACGCCGTGACCGCGGTTGTCGGGTTGGGGATTGCGTGGCCGGTGGTCTTCGAGGGGTGCCTCCACGCGTGGCGCAGCCACTTCGACCAGTTCGTGACGACGGAGTGGTTGACGCTGCCGTATGAGATCGGGCGCGTGGGCGGAGCGCTGGGCAACGCCGCGGTTGTGCTGATGATCTTCAAGGCCGGGCGGATGCGATGGGCGACGAAGGCGCTGGCGGCGGTGGGGCAGATGGCGCTGAGCAACTACCTGCTGACCAGCGTGATCTGCAAGACGGTATTTGTGTGGAGCAGCCTGCGCTGGATCGGGCGGCTGGAGTACTACCAGCTCTACTACGTTCTGGCGGCGGTGTGGGCCGTGAACCTGGTCTGGAGCCAGGTCTGGCTGCGCTACTTTCGGTTCGGGCCGGTGGAGTGGCTGTGGCGTTCGCTGACATACTGGAAGCGCCAGCCGATGTGGATCCGAGCCGCGGCTTAACTGCGCGGCGGTTTACAGGCCCAGAAGCGTGGGCCAAGTCGAGGGACTGTCCGTGAGCATATCGGGTGCGGCCGCCGCCAGGGTATGCGGCGCAAGGCCGAAGGTGCAGCCGAGCGACCGCGCGCCGCAGTTGCGGGCGGTCAGGATGTCCACGTCGGAGTCGCCGATCATGACGGTCTCCGCGGGTGCGATCGGAACGCCGACGAGCACGGATGCCTCGGCGATGAGCGTGAGCAGGCCGTGGGGGTCTGGCTTCTTGGTGTGGAAGCTGTTGCCGCCGTAGTTCTGGAAGAAGTAGCGGTCGAGGCCAAAGTGGGCGCAGATCTCTCGCGATGGGGCGACTGGCTTGTTGGTGAGAACGGCCATGGGCAGTTCGGGATGCGCGGAGCGAATGGCCGAGACGGCTTCGACAACACCGGGATAGACGTAGGTGAAGTCGAGCTTGTGGGCGCGGTAGTAGTCCAGAAAGAATGCCAGCGCGTGGGTGACATACGCTTCGTCGGCGGAGTCGCCCTGCGGGTCGCCGAGAGCGCGGCGCACGAGCATCGAGGCGCCATCGCCGATGTAGCTGGCGATGACGGGTTCGGGGAGCATTGGCTTGCCCAGGTGCGTGAGCATCGCGTTGACCGAGTTGCAGAGGTCGACGCGGGAGTCGATCAGAGTGCCGTCGAGATCGAAGACGAGGAGCCTGGGCGGGCCGGGAGACATGTCCGTTACGCTAACAGAAGATCAGCGGACGGTGATGTCTCCCGAGCCGGTGCTGATGCGGACGGTGGCGCCGCCGCCACGCACGGTACCGGCGATATGCTGTTTGTTCAGGCCTGCCTGCATGGCGATCGGCGCGCTGACACTCACCGAGCCAGAGCCGGTGTTGGCGTTCAACGTGCAGTGGGCCTCCGGACCAAGGGTGACGCGGACCGATCCCGAGCCAGTGTCGAGCTTCCACTCCGCGGCGGGGTTGCCATCGATCTCGAGGTCACCCGATCCGGTCTGCGCCTTCACGGCCCCACTGAGGCCAAAGAGACGGACGGAGCCTGAGCCAGTCTCGGCCTTTACATCGCCGGCCGCCTGCTGGTGGAACTCGATGTCGCCCGACCCGGTCTCGAGGCTTGCCGCGCCGTGGACACCCTCGGCGCGGATCGATCCCGAGCCGGTGACGACGCGCGGTGTGGGACCGACGTTGCTCAGGCGGATGTCGCCCGAACCGGTCTCGGCTGAGACCAGCGCGGTGACGTTGGCGACTTCGATGTTGCCCGAGCCCGAGCCGACCTTGAGCGTCGTATTGGCGGGCAGGGTTACGTCGTAGTCGATGGAGATGTTGCGGAAGCGGTTGGAGTCGCCGTTCGAGGACCCGATGGTGATGGCATTGCCGTTCTGCACGATGGGCGGGTTGCTGGTGATCTCGCTGACGCGGCTGGCGTCGGAGCCGCCGCCACTGAACCAGCCGTGCTCCGACTTCACCCTTGCCTGGATGCTGACCGTCGATTGAGATCCGGTGGAGACGTGGATGTATCCGGAGCCGGTACTGATGCTGATGGTGGGCGCGGCCGAGACAGTCAGGGTGCGGGAGAAGGTGCCTTCGGCGGCGAAGGCGGTCGTCGCTGTAGCGAGGCCGAGGGTAAGGGACAGGATGCGAAGGTTCATGACAGACTCCTTAGTTCGGGCGGGGCGTCGACTAACAAGAAGCATGGCTACTGTTGCAGGATGACGGTGTCGCCGATCTTGAGGCCAGCGAGAATCTCGGTCTTGGTGCCATTCGAGATGCCTGCATGGATCTGGACTTTGCGGCGGCCGTTCTTCAGGCTGGGATCAGGGACTTCGACGCTGGCGTTGCGGTCCTTGTCGTAGAGGACGGCCTGTTCGGGGACGGTGAGGACGTTCTTGTGCTCGTCGAGGAGAATCTCGGCGTTCGCGGTCATGTTGGCCTTCAACTCGCCGCCGGGATTGTCGATGGAGACGCGGACCTCGAAGGTGGTGACATTGTCCTTCTCGACGCCGAGCGGCGCGATGCGGGTGACCTTGCCGAGGAAGGTCTTGTCCTTGAAGGACTCCACCTTGATGCGGGCGGGCTGGCCGAGATAGACCTGACCGATGCCGCCCTCGTCGACCTTGCCCTGCACGTAGACCTGGTGGGTGTCGCCGATGGTCATGACGAGGGTCGCGGTAGAGCCCAGTACGAGGATGGAGCTGACCGCGTCTCCGACCTCGACGTCGCGCGAGAGGATGACGCCGTCCATGGGGGAGATGATCGTCGTGTAGCTCAGCTCGTCCTCGAGCTGTTTCAGCGAGGCCTGGGCCTGGGCGACCTGCGCCTGGGCCTGGTGCATCTTGGCGGAGTCCACCGTAATCTGCGAGATGGCGCGGTCGCGGACGTTGGCCGCGGCGAGATACTTCTGCTGTGCGTCGTCGAGTGCCTGCCGGGACACGACACCGTCCTTCGACATCTCGAGCGCACGGTCGTAGGTGTGCCGGTACATGGGCAGGTCAGGCGCCTCGGCGTTGACCTTGTCGTAGTCGATGGCGGCGGAGGCGGCGCGGAGGTTGGATTCGGCGGCGGAGAGCGTGGCTTTCTGCGCGGCGACCTGGTCGAGGATCTCCTGCTGGTCCAGTTGGGCGAGAACCTGGCCCTTGGACACCCGGTCGTTGATGTCCACGAAGAGGTGCGTCACGATGCCGCTGGCCTTCGACTTCACCTCGACCTTGGTGATCGGCTGTACCTTCCCGGTGGCGACGACCGAGCGGGCGATGTCTCCGTCCTCTGCCTTGGCGAGCTGCGAGGGCTCGAAGGTGGTGGTCTTGCCACGAGCGACGATGGTGATGCCGAGGACGATGAGGACGACGAAGGCCGCCATGCCGCCCCAAAGCCAGATGTTCCTACTCTTACGCTGTGCCACAAGTCCTCCAAAGACGATTGCTTCACATCCAGTTACGCAGACTTTGGGAGGATAGTTCCGTGAATCAAATGAGAGAGTTCCAATCGGACAGGCGAAGGCAGGCGTGATTACGGTCAGCGGAGGCGTCAGGTGTACTTGCGGAGCACGCCGAGCACCTTGCCCTGAATGGCGACACTGGCGGCGGGCGCGTAGATGGGCGCCATCTCGGCGTTGGAGGGCTGGAGGCGGATCATCTGGCCCTCGCGATAGAAGCGCTTCAGGGTGGCCTCTGCGCCGTCGATCAGGGCGACGATGATCTCCCCCTCGCGTGCGGTCTTGGTGCGTTCCACCAGGACATAGTCTCCGGAGACGATGTGTTCGTCGCGCATGGAGTCGCCGCGGACTTCAAGAGCGAAGACCTCTCGGTTACCGATGATGTCGTTCAGCGAGATGCTCTCGGTGGTTTCGATGGCCTCGACGGGAAAACCGGCGGCGATGCGGCCCATCAGCGGCAGGCGGTCGGACCCCTTCTTGCCGGCGCGGGCTGGCAGCACGTCGATGGAGCGGCTGCGGTTGTGGGCCCGCTGCAGCAGCCCCTTGGTCTGGAGATTGGTGATGTGTTTGTGCACGGTTGCCAGAGAGCTGAGGCCAAGACCGGCGGCGATCTCTTCGTAGGAGGGAGAGTAACCGTTCTTCTGGGTGAACGAGGAGAGAAAGTCGATGACCTCTTTTTGCCGCCGTGTGATCGCCATGCGGGAATTGTAGCGAATAAAAGGCGAACTCCGCAAATCATGATGGATTTCTCATGTTTTTTCAGTTGACTGGGCGGATACCGGTCCGGATTTGGGACGGAAATAAGCACGTTGCGCTGAGGATAAATGGGCCGGTAGGCAGTTGACGCAGCGTGCTTTTCCGGATTTGGGAAGCATTGCACGAAAAAAGTAACTCTTCGCTTGAAGAGAAAGCGCTTACGGAAGAAGGTAGAGCAACGAGGCCTGCACGAACTCGATTACCGACGAAAGTTACGGACCTGCTTCTGGACCGAGGATGGGGTGACGATGCAAGTTTTGATAGTGGAAGACGATGCCGCGCTGGGGCTGTTTCTACAGAAGGGTTTGAAGCTAGAAGGGCATGATGTGGAGTGGCTGGCGGACGGCGAGGCCGCCCTCGAACGCCTGCAGTCGACGCGGCCGGACCTGATGGTGCTCGACCTGAGTTTGCCGCGCAAGGACGGCACGGAGATCCTGCAATCGCTGGCCGGGCGCTTCGAGGGCATGGCGGTGCTGGTGCTGACGGGCCGCAACGAGGTCGAGATCCGGGTGAAGTGTCTCAACATGGGCGCGGACGACTGCATGTTGAAGCCCTTCAGCTTCCACGAGCTTCGTGCCCGTTGCCGCGCCCTGCTTCGCCGGAAGGAGCAGTTCGCCGACCCGGTGCTGAGGCAGGGCGGCATCGAGCTGCACCGGCTGGAGCGCCGCGTGACGCGCGACGGCACGCAGGTGGACCTGACCGTGAAGGAGTTCGCGCTGCTCGAATTTCTGCTTCGCCGCCGCGGCAAGTGCTGCAGCCGCGCGGAGCTGCTGCGCGAGGTGTGGCAGATGTCACCGGATACGGGCACCAATGTGGTGGATGTGTACATCAACTATCTGCGGCGCAAGCTGGGGGCGGCGCATCCGCTGGATAAGCTTGGCGGCGGCGCTCCGGAGTTGATCGAAACGGTGCGCGGCGCGGGATACATGCTGCGGGACGGAACGTCGCTGGCGCCGACGGCCATGGGCCGCAAGGGGGTGCAGCGGGCCAGGATCCAACCGACGGCCGGGCAAGCTGGCTCGGTCCCACATACGGCCGTGCAACATGCGGCGATGGTCGACGCGGTCGGAGTGCGGAAGGGTGCCTGAGGCCGGGGCGGATGCGCGAGTCGGCGGCAGGGAGTGCGAGATTGCGCTGCTGCGGGAGTTGAACGGCTGCCTGCATGAACTGAGCCAGCCGATGACGGTGCTGCTCTGCACGCTGGATTACGGAGTCGGCCTGGAGTCTCTGACGGAGATGCGGGAGACGATGGCGATCTCACAGGAGGCCTGTGAACGGCTGCGGCTCGGTGTGGTCGCCATGCAGGCACAGGTGCGCCGGGCGATGGAAGTTTGCACAAACGGAGAGGAGAACTGAGGGAGCCAACAAGCATCCGGGGCCGCGTAACAGACCCGATCAAGACCGCAATTGAAGGCGTTACCAGAGCAGGACAACCTTTCAGGCCAGTTTGGGGGAGATGATGAACGGGACATACGGAGCGGTCGCGGAGAGCGGAGTTTCAAACAGCCGGACGGTCATCGTGGCGAGCACCGACGCCGCGCTCAGGTCGCGGCTGCGGTCGAGCCTGAACAGCCTGCGCTGGCAGGTGCGGGAGGCGAGCGGAGGCGCGGAGACCATCGCCCTTCTCGAAGAGATGCGGGTGGAGGCTCTGATGCTCGATAGCTGGCTTCCCGATCTCGATGTGGCGGAGGTGATGGGCCAGGTGCGGCAGATCCATCCCGGCATCGACCTGCTGCGCATGGACGGGGCTGTTGAACCCGAGGGTGTCCGGAGTCCGCGGCGGAACGAGCTGCTGCATGCGCTCCGCGAGGCACAGGAGCTGCTGCCGCAGAACGATACGGCGATCTGGGCGGCGGCCGCGGTGGCGGTGCCCCGCGCCTCCTACGGGGGGACGCATGGAAATGCGCTGGCAAACAGAGGCCCCTCGGTGCCGGTTACAGGGACCCTGGGCACTGCTCCGGAACGCGGTCGCCAGGATGTAGCGGCGCGGCCTATGGACACAGGTCTTACGGAGCTGGTGGGCAGAAGCACCTGCATGGCGGTACTCGGAGAGATGATCCGGCTGGTGGCGCCGCGGTCTACGTCAGTGCTGATCGAAGGCGAGACGGGCACGGGCAAGGAGGTCGTCGCCAAGGCGCTGCACCGGCTGAGTCTGCGATCGGCGAAGCCGTTCGCCGTGTTGAACTGCGCGGCGATCCCCGAGGCGCTGCTTGAAGCCGAGTTGTTCGGACACACACGCGGCGCGTTCACCGGCGCGGTGCAGGCGAGGACGGGCAGGATCGAGGCGGCGCATGGCGGCACGCTCTTTCTGGACGAGATCGGCGAGATGCCGCTGGCGCTACAGGCGAAGATGCTGCGGTTTCTGGAGTGCGGAGAGCTGCAGCGGGTGGGCGACAATGAGACGTTGCGGGTCGATGTGCGGGTGATCGCGGCGACCCACCAGCCGCTCGAACGGAAGGCCAATGCGAAGGAGTTCCGGCTGGACCTGTACCACCGGCTGGCGGTCTTTCCTATCGAGGTGCCGCCGCTGCGCGAGCGCCGCGAAGACATCGAGGAGCTGGCCGACCACTTCCTGGAGCGGATGGGGCACGGCGCACCCAGGAAACGGCTGACCGTCGAGGGCGTGGCGAAGCTGCTCTGCTACGACTGGCCGGGAAACGTGCGCGAGTTGATGCATGTGTTGGAGCGCGGCGTGATCCTCTCCCAGAACCGGATGGAGATCGAGGCCGACGATATCCGGTTCGGACGGGTCACCAACGTCTCCTGAGCTACGGTCGGGACCGCGGCTGACTGAGCACATGGATCGTTCTTAGCCAGGTCTCGGCCAGCGATGGCCAGTGGGTGATGGGCAGGCTGGTGGGGCGAAGGCCGTAGCCATGTCCTCCTTCCGCGAAGAGATGCAGCTCCGCGGGGACGCCTGCCTGCTTCAGCGCCTGGAAGTAGACGAGGGCATTCTCTTCGTGGACTGGGTCGTCCTCAGCTTGAAGGAGAAAGGTCGGCGGCGTGGCGGCGGTTGGCAGCGCCTCCGGCGCGATCGTGGTGCGGTCCGGCCAATGCACCAGGTACCCGGGATAGATGATGAGGGCGAAGTCCGGGCGGGCGCTGATTTTTGGGTCGAGTCCGCCGTGTTCACGGAGCGATGAACTCTTCGGGTCGAAGTCTGGATGGATGCTGAGCACGGTGGCGAGATGCGCGCCGGCGGAGAAGCCGAGGACTCCGATCCGTTTGGGATCGATGCCCCATTCGGCGGCGTGCGTGCGGGTGAGGCGCATGGCCTGTTGCGCGTCTTCAAAGTCCTCGGAGCGCTCGGGGAAGTGTCCGTCAAAGGGAACGCGGTACTTCACCAGCACGCAGGCGACGTGGATGGAGTTGAGCCAGGCGCAGACCTCGGTGCCTTCGAGGTCGTAGGCGAGGATGCGGTATCCGCCGCCGGGGAAGACCAGCACCGCGGCACCGCTGTTGGCGCTCGCATCCGGCTTGTAGAGCGTCAGCGTCGGCTCGGAGACATCGGTCAGCTTGATGATTCTCTTTCCGGCGATCAGGGAGTCGGTCGGGGTGGTGATGTCCCGTTCCGGTCCTTTGGCGGTGGAGGCCTCAGGCGCGCCGTGCGTCCACAAGGGAAGCGTGAGTTGCTGCGCGCGGGCGGCCGGAATGGCAGCGAGAAGATAGAGCGAAAGAATGCGGATGGTCGTCACGCTGGCATGGTACGGGATTCCGGCTGCGAGAATCCACCGTGAGCGGGGATGATCGGCAGCCGCTGCTACGGCGGTAGCCCCGGATGGAATTATGGCAGTGTTCTTATCTGCGGACGCACTGTTTTGGCACTGCGGCTGCTTCTGCCACGGCTGAGGTAGAGCCAATGCAGGTGAACTCCCCCATGACCGCGGCGCTGGGCCGGTATCTGGACCTGGCCAGCGACCAGATGAAGCTGACGGCGGCCAATATGGCGAACGTCGACACGCCGGGGTACAAGACGGTGGGCTTCGACTTCGACCAGGAGTTCGCCCGGCAGTTGAATGCGGTGCCGAATCCGCTTGACCCGGGGGTCGATCCCGATGTGACCCTGGTGGATGGGCTGGTGGCGCGGCCGGACGGAAACAACGTCTCGATGGACCGTGAGGGCATGGAGCTGGCCAAGGCGCAGCTGCGGTTCAAGCTCGGGATCCAGTTACTTAAGGGTGAATTTTCGCAGGTGATGAGTGCCATTCATTCGTCTGATGGGAAGTAGAGAAGCAAGGAACAGGGAACAGGAGCGCACGATGAATCTATTTGCGGCTTTGGATGTGAGCGCGTCGGCGTTGCAGGCGGAGCGGGTACGGGCCGAGGTGGTTGCGGTGAACATGGCGAACTCCGAGACGACGCGGACGGCCGATGGCAGCCCATACCAGCGCGAGCATGTGGTCTTCGAGGCGCAGGACGGCGGCAGCTTTCAGGAGTCGCTGATCGGCGCGGCCGGCTTCGGGGTTGGCGGGCAGTCCCATCCCGGTTCAAACGGAAAGCTGCGCAGCGCGAGCTTCCTGAGCGCGATGCCGGCGAGCGTGAGCGCCTCGGGCAAGGTGCCGGGAGGCGTCGCGGTCACGGGGATCATCCGCGATTCGGCGGACCCGCTGCGGCGGTACGAGCCGGGACATCCGGACGCGGACGGCGATGGCTACGTCTCGTACCCGGACATCAATCCGTTGACCGAGATGGTGGACCTGATGGGCGCGACGCGGTCTTACGGGATGAACGCCTCGGCGATCCAGGCGGAGAAGGGCATGATCGCGGCGTCGCTGGACCTGTTGAAGTAGTCCGTTCGGACGGATTCTTGAAGTCGGTAATGAAGAGACAGGGAGATGGATATGACGGCTTTAGACAGGGCAGGAGCGATGGTTTCAGGGATGGTGACTCAGACTTCGGGCGCGCCCGGGGGCGGAACGATGAAGACGCCCATCGGCGTGTCGAACGGGGCGCCGACGCAGACGCCGTTCGCGGGCGTTATCCACGCGCTGATCGACCAGACCTCGACGCTGGGCAAGCAGGCGTCGGACGCGGTGAACGGGCTGCTGAGCGGGCAGGGCGTTGAGATCCACGACGTGATGATCGCGCAGCAGAAGGCGAGCGTCGCGTTCGAGCTCGCGCTGCAGGTGAGGAACAAGGCGGTCTCGGCGTACCAGCAGATGATGGGGATGCAGTTTTAGCGGTGGCGTGAAGGTCCCATCGATCGCGATGACGCTGCGATGGATGGGGCACACAGATTCTTATCCGGACTAGAACAAGGGGCGTTTGGTGGCGGAGCAGACGGCAGCAGCGACGGCAGCGAAGACGTTGGAGGGCAAGCCGGGCGCGGCTCCTGTCGCTCCGAGCGTCCCGGAGGTCTCGCCGCAGCAGATGATGGTGAACCTGCGCGACCGGATGACGGCGATGCCGGTTGGGCGGCGGAACATGCTGCTGGCTTCGCTGACGTTTATCCTGGCGGCCGCCGCGGCGCTGTTCTGGTATGCGGAGAAGCCGGAGTGGAAGGTTCTCTTCAACGGACTGGATGCGCGCGACGCGGCGCAGGTCTCGCAGGAGCTTGCGGCGGCGGGAATTCCGTATCGTGTCTCCGCCGATGGCGCGAGTGTCGAGGTGCCGTCCGACACGGTCGACAAGGCGCGGATCGAGGTTGCGGCCAAGGGCATGCCGCAGTCCGGGCGGATGGGCTTCGAGCTATTCGACAAGCCGAACTGGGTGGGCAGCGAGTTCGATGAGCGGGTGAACTATCAGCGCGCGCTCGAAGGCGAGCTGGAGCATACGATCCAGACGCTGGGCGTGGTGCGCTCGGCGCGGGTGCATCTGGTGCTGCCGCAGCAGAGCCTCTTCGCGTCGGAGGACAAGGTGGCGAAGGCCTCGGTCGTGCTGAAGCTGAAGCGCTCGGCGGTCGATCCCGGTGAAGCGGATTCTATCCGCAGCCTGGTGGCAGGCGCAGTCGACAATCTCAGCCCGAACGATGTGGTGCTGGTCGATGCGGATGGCCGTGTGAACCTGAAGCCGCACTCGCAGAACATGGAAGAGGGCGACATGGAGCAGGCGCTCGAAGCGAAGCTGGTGAGCCTGCTGGAGCCGCTCGCCGGGCGCGATAACGTGCGGGCCACGGTGCGCCTGAGCTACGACCAGGGCAGCGAGGAGCGTACCGATGAGGTCTACGACCCGACGATGGTTGCGGCGACCAACATGGAGCGTAGCGAACAGAGTTCGACTACGGGGACCAAGGCATCGGGGGTGCCCGGCACGGCGAGCAATACGCCGGCGGCATCTCCGAACGGAGCGGTGCAGGGTTCCGCGCAGGCCGCCGCGCCGGGCACGCCGCCGCTGCTGAACAAGGACACCTCGAAGGACACACCCGTCTACCCGCAGGGCGGGCCGCAGGGCCAGACGACCAAACAGGAGAGCGGGACCTACGCGGTCAGCAAGCACACGACACATCTCGAGCTTGGCCCGGGCCGGCTGGGACGCGTGACGGCGGCGGTTGTCGTGAACGACCGCATGACGACCGAGGGCGCGGGCAAGGCGCTGAAGACGGTATGGAAGCCGCGAAGCCCGGAGGAGATGCATCGCCTGGAGGAACTGGCGCAGGCGGCGGTGGGCTTCGACCAGAAGCGCGGCGACCAGGTGGTGATCGAGAATATGAGCTTCAGCGGCAACTCGCCGGAGCCGCCGGAGCCCCTGCTCGACAAGGTGACCGACGGGGCAAAGGGCTTCCTGCACAGCCAGCCGAACCTTCTTCGGACGCTGGTGATCGGCGCATGTGGCGTGCTGCTGGTGCTGTTTGTGCTCAAGCCGGTGGGCAACCAGGTGATGGCGACGTTGAAAGAACCTGTGATGCTGGCCCCCCCGGCGCAGCACACGGGGGCGCTTGGTCCTGGCGCGCCGCAGGGTGCTCCGGGTTCGGTATCGGTCAAGCAGTTGGGCATAGCGCAGGAGCACTCCGGTGGCCTGACGGTTGGCTCGGGTGATGAGGGATCGCAGGACGCAAGTCTGCCGCGGCGAAGAGGCAAGACCTCCGCGCAGGTGATCTTCGACACCATCACGCAGAACATACAGAACGATCCGACGCAGAGCACGCGGTTGCTGCAAGGCTGGATCGGCGGCCCGGAGCAGCCGCAACAGCCGCAAGGCTAGACGGAATCGTTCAGGACTGAGTTGCTGGGAAGGGGTAAGCGATGGCGGAGTTGACGGCGGGCTCGAGCGAGAACCAGTTGCTGTTGGCGGCGGAGTCGGGCTTTGTGCCGGCGAATCTGCCGGGCATCCGCAAGGCGGCGATCTTCCTGCTGTCGGTGGGCGATGAACTGGGCAAGAAGTTGATGCAGGGCCTCGGCGAGGACGAGGTGCAGCGCGTCACGGACGAGATCACCAAGGTCGAATCGGTCTCGCCCGAGGTCGCCACTCAGGTGCTGACCGAGTTCTACGGCCTGCTGGAGACGCAGCAGTACATGGTGCGCGGCGGCGCGGACTACGCCATGAAGCTGCTGACCGAGGCCTTTGGGCCGACCCGCGCGGGCGCGATGCTGGCGCAGGTGCGGGGACTACAAGAGCGCACCGCCGGCGACCTGGCCATGCTGCAGAAGATGGACCCGCAGCAGCTCAGCAAGTTTCTTGAGAACGAGCATCCGCAGACCGTCGCGCTGGTGCTGGCCCACCTCGACGCCAAGCGTGGCGCGGTGTTGCTGATGTGCCTGCATGAGTCGCTACGCGTGCAGGCGGTGCAGCGGCTGGCGGAGATGCGGCAGTTCTCCCCGGAGATGGCGCAGAAGGTCGCCATCATTCTGCACCGCAAGATGAAGGCGCTGGGTTCGACAGGACGGCGCAGCTACGCGGGATTCAAGGCGGTGGCCGACCTGCTGAACCGGCTGGACCAGAGCGCCAGCAAGGGCATCCTTGAAGAGATCGAACAGAAGCAGCCGCAGATCGCGATCGGCATTCGCACGCTGATGTTCACCTTCGACGATCTGCTGACGGTGCCGCCGGCGAGCATCCGCGAGATCGTCGGCGCGGCGGACAAGAAGATGCTGGCGGTGGCGCTGAAGGGCGCGAAGGAGAACATCCGCGCGCATCTCTACTCCGCGATGAGCTCGCGCGCGGTCGAGATGATGAAGGAGGACATCGAGGTGATGGGACCGATCCGCATGAAGGACGTGACCACCGCGCAACTGGAGATTCTGAACCTGGCGCAGAAGCTGGAAGCGGAAGGGAAGATCATGTTGAAGCTGGAGGCGGAAGATGCAATTACAGTCTGATGCGGCGGGACCGGGCGGCGCTGGACTGGCGCCTGGGCTTTCAGCGACGCGCACCAGTCGGCCCGTGGCTCGGGTCTTCGGCAACGAGGGCAAGGGCGTGGCGCGGCTGGAGTTCGAATCGGTCGAGGACCCGGAGGCGAACGGCACCCGCGTGGGCAGCCGGCCGGAGATGGCGTTGAAGGAAGAGGTGGCCCTGCTGCGCGAGCAACTGCGGGTGCAGACGGAGGCGTTGCCCGGCAAGTTGGAGGAGGCGAAGCGGCTCGCGCGGCTGCTCGCCCACAAAGAGATGGAGCAGGAGACCGAGCAGCGGGTTGCGGAGGACCGCGCGATGGTCCGCAAGGCCTGCGAGGAGTTCGAACGCGAGCGTACGCGGTACTTTGCCGCGGTGGAGGCGCAGGTGGTGAAGCTGGCGCTCGCCATCGCCGCGCGGGTACTGCATCGCGAGGCGAAGATGGACCCGCTGCTGCTCTCAGGCGCGGTGCGCGTCGCGCTGGAGAAGGTGAATGAAGAGAGCGAGACGCGGCTGAAGGTCCCACAGCATGAGGTCGGCTTGTGGACCCAGCTCTTTGAGGGGGAGGGAGCGGGCAACGTGCGGGTGATTGGCGAGGAGGGCATGGCCCGCGGTGAGTGCGTGCTGGAGACGAGCGTGGGCACGGTGGAGCTTGGCATCGAGGCGCAGTTGGGCGAGATCGAGCGCGGCTTCTTCGACCTGATGCAGAAACGGCCGGCGTGATGGAGGCACCCTTCGGAGGCGTCCCCCATGGCATCGTCGTGCCGATGCGCGACACGTCGATGGAGGCGTACTTCCGGCATCTGCAGACACGGCCCGCATGGCGTTGGTGCGGCAAGGTGGTGGAGGCCAGCACGCAGACACTGGAGTCGCTGGGGCCGCTGTGCTCGGTGGGCGAGTGCTGCGAGATCGTCGATGGCGAGGGCACGCGGCATGGGGCGGAGGTGATCGGCTTCCGCGGCCGCAATGTGCTGGTGATGCCGCTCGAGCCGACCAAAGGCATCCGTTATGGAGATACTGTCATCGCGATGGGAACCACGCCGGGCATCGCCGTGGGCGATGGCAAGCAGGGGCGCATTCTGAACGCAGTCGGCGCGCCGATCGACGACGGGCCCAACCCGCGCGTGAGCGAGGTGTGGCCGCTTGATGGGGCCGTGCCGAAGCCGATGGAGCGGATGCCGATCCGCACGACGCTGCCGACTGGCGTGCGCGCGATCGACGGCATGTTGACGGTGGGCCGCGGGCAGAGGATCGGCGTCTTCGGCGGCTCGGGCGTCGGCAAGAGCACGCTGATCGGCATGATGACGCGCAACACCGCGGCGGACATCACCGTCGTCGGCCTTGTGGGCGAGCGCGGCCGCGAGGTGCGGCAGTTCGTCGATGAGGCGCTGGGAACGGACGGATTGCAACGCTCGGTGGTGATGGTGTCTACCTCGGATGAGAGTCCGCTGCTTCGCATGCGCGCGGCGATGGCGGCGACCGCCGTAGCGGAGTTCTACGCGGCGCGCGGAAGGCATGTGCTGCTGGTGCTGGACTCGCTGACGCGCTATGCGATGGCCGCGCGAGAGATTGGCCTTGCTGCGGGTGAGCCTCCGGCGAGCAAGGGATACACGCCATCGGTCTTTGCGCGACTGGCGAAGCTGGTGGAGCGCGCGGGCAACTTCGAGGTGGGGAGCATTACGGCCTTCTACACCGTGCTGATGGAGGGCGACGACCAGCAGGACCCGATCGTCGACGCGGTGCGGTCGCTGCTCGACGGGCACTTCGTGCTGTCGCGGGCGCTGGCGGCGGAGGGATGGTTTCCGGCCATCGATGTGCTGGACTCGCTGAGCCGTCTTATGCCGTCGGTGACCGGGCCCAAGCATCGCGAACGCGCGGCGACGGCACGTCGACTGATGGCGACGCACCAGCGGTCGGCCGATCTGGTCCGCATCGGCGCGTACAAGGCGGGCATGGATACGGAGCTCGACCGCGCGATCTCCGCGATGCCCGCGCTGCGCGGCTTCATGCAGCAGGCGGTTGAGGAGCGCGTGGAATACGCGCAGACCGTCGCCCGGCTGCAGGCGATGGAGATCTAGCCATGCGGACGCGGCTCCAGGGGCTGCAGCGGATCGCGACGGTCTACATCGCGGTGAAGCACGCCCAGGCGTTGGCACTGGAACAGGCGGCGGCGGCGCTGCGCGAGACCGAGACGAGGATCGCCGAGCAGTGGACGCGGGCGCGGCGGTCGAGCGCCGAGGGACGCGAGGCGCTGAATGCGGGCGACGACATGGGCTGGCGCATCGAGGAGTCGCAGCGGCAGTTCGCCGCATGGAACGCCGAGGACCTGGCCGGGCTGCGCCAGAGACGCGAGGCGCTGGTGGCTGAGGCCACCGAGGTCTACCGGACGGGAAGGATGCAGCTCGAGCAGATGGAGAGCGTGCTGCGCGAACTCCGCAAGAAGCAGGACATGGACCGCGCCCACAGAACGCAGCGTGAGTCCGACGACCGCTTCCTCTCGCGGCAGTGGTGGGACGAGCGCGAGCGCCTGCGGAAGGACGCTTCCGAATCGGAATGAATCGCTCCTAATCATCACCGCGCCGACTTTGGCGTTGCGAATGCACTTCACCCTCGCGTAAGGCAGTGGTTCGGGGGCGCGAAGCGTGATCACGACAGCCGTGCAAGGGCAGCAAACGTCGCAGATGGTCGAGATTCAGGGTGCTCCGCAACCGGTCGCCATCGGCCCGGGGGTGGGCTCAGGAGATGACTTCCGCACCACGTTCGCGGCGAACGTAGCGAGTGTCCAGGCCGGAACAGCGAACAGCGAAGCCACCGCGCAGCCCGTGATGAATGCGCTGCACTCGGCGGTTGCGAGCGGTGCCGCGAACACTGCCTCAAACACTGGCGCGCTGCTCGCGAAGACGGTACTGGGAACGGGAGCGAAGGCGACTCTGGCGAGTCTCGCGGCCATGGCGTCCGCCAAGACCAACTCCAGCAATGCCGCGTCCGAGGGCCTCTCATTGGAAGACACGGTGTCGAATCCCGCACTCTCGG
>Ga0116226_10002237_pt1 | contig 16755 bp, 18 predicted proteins | sample S1TSphfallax_FD_89692 | JGI IMG/M metagenome (GOLD analysis project Ga0116226, IMG submission 89692) | Host-associated microbial communities from peat moss isolated from Minnesota, USA - S1T2_Fa - Sphagnum fallax MG | ecosystem: Host-associated > Plants > Peat moss > Unclassified | place: USA... | reverse complement strand
CTCTGTCAACGTCCTTCAGAGGCAACACGATAAAGAGCCGGCCGTCGGTCAAGGCTTCGGTGCCGTCTCGTCGTTTAATTGCGGTCTGCGTCGAGCAAGACGCCGAGTGGAAGCCTAGTGGCGCGCAACTCGTCGAGCGTCATCAGGTCCACCGCTGTGTGGACGAATCGGCGGGCCCTCGCGAGCGCCTCGTCCGCACCTGGAAGCGACGGTGCACGGCGAGGCAGCTTGGCCGCCTCAGCGTAGGTGCCCCCCTCTTCGGAGTAGGCCGCGCGCTCAGCGGCAATCAGTTGGTCCAGGACCGCTGACTGAATTGGGGGGCTCAGCCCCATCTTTGAGATCCGCGACCGAAACAGCTCGGCAAGTTGCTGGCGGCGAAACTTTCCCCAATCCCGGACGGAACCGGGGAGTATCCTTCGTAGTGTCGCGATCCACGTGTTGAAGTCGGCGTCGGCCGCGCCGCTTTGCTGCAGGGTTGCGGCTGCGGTCGGAGTCAGTGACTCAACGAACGCGCGGCGGATCCTATCGTGCTCATCCAGCTGGGCCTTCGGGATCTCAATTTCCGTGTCGTTGCCGTTGGCGGGAGAGTCGCGCGCAACCAGAAGGGGGACAGACTGTTCCAGCACTAAGTGCTTGCCAGAATTGGGGCTGACAAATGTCCGCCAGATCTGCGCTGACGCACTGTCGGGCAGCTTGGAAGCTTCGCGTCCTTGAATGCGATAGAGGACGTCCTTCCCCTGATAGCCGATGCGTTCGAGATCATCGGACAAGTGCCTAAGCACGAATTTAACCAGTGCACCCGAGCCCACGGGCATGCCCACCGCCGTTCGGATATTGAGATTTGGTGAGGTGCTTTGGATTAATTTATTCAGCTGTCCGCCCGTTATTGTCGCCTCGGGCCAGCTGCGCAGCGCCGCTACTATTGCGGCGATGTCCGCCGTGATGTGGATATCGCTCATTATAACCAGCTCCCTTCGAAATGGCCCGCCGCCCCATTGACTGGGGCGGCGCGCGAAATCAATGTCAAGCCAGCAGTTGCCGGCTAGGAGCTAGACGGCATGGGTCTCAAACCATGACCGCGTCCGGATTCCGTGGACACCCGATCCGGACCATTGGCAAAAAAGTGCCCGTCGAGACCAACTCAACCCTATAGGCGAGCGCAATCCCGTGCCAACGATTGAAGGATAGGCGTTGCGCAAAAAGTTTGCAAGATGGCCCGTCGCGCGTGGCTAGCGGATAGGATTTGCTAGACCGTAGACTAGCCGCAACGCTTCAGTCTAACACGCCGAGAACAACCGTAAGAGCTCTACCAGTATGGCGGACCTCCAGCGGCTGGCGCATTGCACGTGCAACGCTGAAGAAGGTTCACGGCATTCGATCGAACGACGGCTTTCAGGATCAAACCACCAGCCCTTGAACGGCACGATTGAGCGCATTGCTGCCGGTCCGCCGTCGGCCGGAACCCATCACAATCGCCGCAGCAGGTAACTTAAATACCCTGCATCCGCCATCACGGGAGGCAAAACCAAGCTTGATTTCGCATCAGGGAAGGCATATACAATATGGCATATACAATAGAGACCGTCCACATGCCCGTGCCATTGCCGTCTTCGAGGCCCAGAGAAGCCAAGCTATTTCGGAATAACCGAAGTCAGGCTGTTCGGATTCCAGTAGAATTCGAATTGCCAGGCGATCGTGTATTGATCAGCCGCGAGCGCGGAAGGCTCATTATTGAGCCAATCGCTAAGCCCACTAACATCATTGAGTTACTAGCCGAGTGGAAAAAGGAAGCGCCGCTTGGGCCGGAAGACGAGTTCCCGGAAATCGATGATTTGCCTGCCAAGCCGGAAAACACCTTTTGAGCGGATATTTGCTCGACACGAACATGATCAGCCACATCATACGCAACCCGGACGGGTTTGCTGCGCGCCGCATTGAGACAATCGATCCCAAGGAAATTTGCACCAGTATCGTTGTCGCGGCCGAGTTGCGCTACGGCTGCGCAAAAAAGGGGTCCGCCAGGCTGCTTGCGAAGGTGGCGGCAGCGCTTGAGACAATTCCGGTTCTGGCATTGGATGTGCCGGCTGACTCGCAATATGGAAGCATCCGCTCGGCATTGGAAACAGAGGGGCTGTCAATTGGGCTGAACGATCTGTTGATTGGTGCGCATGCCCATGCGCTCGGGCTCACCCTCGTGACAGATAACGTGCGCGAGTTCAGCCGCATTCCGGGCCTCAGCGTAGAAAACTGGCTTGAGAGGTAGGCCTGTCGGACGGCGGCACTTTCGGGCCAAGCAAACGTAGGATGGGTGAGCGAAGCGCTACCATCGCGTCTTTTCGGGATGCAACAAGTCGATGGGTTACGCTTCGCTCACCCATCCTACTTTATGTCAGCTTCGCAACATCTGGCATTGACGATGAATGCCCGACCTGAAGCGCAAACCAGTCAACCAAACCAACACGCCACCGCTCCGTCCCCGGACCAGCCAGAAAGCCGATCTCCACCATCCCCCCAACCCCATCCCCCGAATCCCGCCCGTCTCATTCTTGCGACACCCCGCCTCCATTTCCCCCCTCATCCCCGCTTGACCGCACCCAATCCGCAACACCACCCATCCCGCCACCTCACTCAAAATCAATCAAAATCAGCAAGATACCCTAATTAAGTCAGCAATCCTGCCAATTGTGCCACGTATCACAAACGACACCTATACTGACATATAGTTAGCAAAACCACCCAACCTTGCCCCGCCTTGCCAAATCCGCGTCCCATGCCAAGTTCCCGCCATGCCCCCCTCCATCGCCCTCACCACCCCAGCCCCACCCCAGCCCCTCCGCCAAAACCGCCCCGTCGCCCTCTGGCTCTTCACCGTCGCCGTGATGATCTGGGTCATGGCCGGCATCGGCGGCTATACGCGGGACACCGGTTCCGGCCTCTCCATCATGAACTGGGACCCCATCATCGGCACCATCCCACCCCTCACCACCGCCGCCTGGAACAAAATCTTCGCCCTCTACCAAACCATCCCCCAATACCACCTGGAACACCAGGGCATGGACCTGCAGCACTTCAAAACCCTGTTCTGGCCCGAATACATCCATCGTCTATGGGGCCGCCTCATCGGCATCGTCTTCTTCATCCCCCTCGTCTATTTCGCCGCCACCGGCAAAATCGAAAAACGCCTCATCCCCTGGCTCGCCCTCCTATTCGTCCTTGGTGGCCTGCAGGGCGCCATCGGCTGGTTCATGGTCGCCTCCGGCTTCGACCCCAACAGCACCGCCGTCGAACCCTGGCGCCTCACCCTCCACTTCTCCGCCGCCATCCTCCTCCTCCTCGGCGTGCTCTGGACCGCCCTCACCCTCTGGCGCCCCCAACCCACCCCAGCCCCCGGCCAAACCGCCCTCAAACTCTGGGCCATCGCCGCCACCATCTGCCTCGCTCTCACCATGGCCGCCGGCACCTTCGTCTCCGGCACCCACGCCATCGACGTCTTCAACCCCACCACCGGCGCCGGCATGGGCCCCCCGCCAGACTATTTCGCCCTATCCCCGTGGTGGATGAACCTCTTCGCCAACAAAGCCGCCATCCTCTTCAACCACCAGCTCCTCGGCACCCTCACCGCCATCACCGTCATCGGCACCGCCGTCGTCGCCCTCCGCACCGGCGCAGGTGGCGCCATCCGCGACGCCGCCCTCGCCATCTTCGCCCTCGTCATTCTCCAATACGTCCTCGGCGTCACCGCCCTGGTCTCCAAGCTGCTGGACATCGGCGTCGCCCACCAGATGAACGCCGTCGCCCTCCTCGCCTGCCTAACCTGGCTCCTCCACAGCCTCCGCGGCGCATCGTCTAGATGAAAACCGGCGACAAACTCGTCGGCAACTGGCTCCTGCTTCTGTGTGTCATGCTCTTCGGCATGGTGGCCGGTGGCGGCCACGCCCGCACCATCGGCGCCGGCTACATCCTCCAGGTCTGGCGCCCGGTCACGGGTTTCATCCCCCCCCTAAACCAGGCCGACTGGAACCACCTCTTCGCCCTTTACCAGCAAACCGCCCAGTTCCACGCCACGCATCCCGCCATGACGTTGCAAACCTTCAAATCCCTGTTCTGGCCCATGTTCTGGGACCGGGTATGGGGCCGCCTGATGGCGCTGGTCTTCCTCATCCCCCTCGCCATCTTCTGGCTAAAACGCCGAATCACCACCCGCCTCGCCCTCTGGCTCATCGCCATCTTCGCGGCCGGCGGCGCCCAGGCCGCCTTCGGCTGGTACATGGTCCGCACCGGCCTGCAACCCGGCATCCTCACCCCGCCCCCCGCCTGGCTCGCCCCCCACTTCCTCTCCGCCCTGCTCATCCTCGCCGCCCTGCTCTGGACCGCCCTGACCATCAAACACCCGCATCCCGAACCCATCGCCGGCCAGGCCCACCTCAAACCCTGGCTCAACGCCAGCATCCTCCTCATCTTCGCCACAGCAGGTTTTGGCGCCCTGGTCGCCGCCACCAACGCCGTCACCGTCTTCAACACCTTCCCTTTGATGGACGGCCACTGGATCCCCCAAAAAATCCTCGCCCAGCAGCCCGCCTGGACCAACTTCCTCTCCAACCAGGCCACCGTCCAGTTCACCCACCGCGCCCTCGCCTCCCTCACCGCCCTCACCACCCTCACCACCGCCTTCCTCGGCCTCCGCGCCCCGCTCCCCCCCGCCGCGCGCGACCATTTCCTCCTCCTCGCCGGCCTCATCTCCCTCCAATACCTCCTCGGCATGGTCACCATCATCCTAGGCTCTAAAAACCTCGGCTTCATGCACGAGCTGAACGCCGTCCTCCTCTTCGCCACCGCCATCGCCACCCGCCACTCTTTACGTGGCGCCACCCCCTCAAAGCTGTATAGTCCCCACAGCATCGCCGCAGCGGAGTAGCAAAAAAATGTCCGAAGCCCTCGCCACCGCCACCAAACTCTTCCATGCAGCTGGTGGCCTCGACCCCATCACCGCCGCCCGCCACATCGCCACCGCCATGGACGGCGCCGATGACGGCGAGCTCTTCCTCGAATACCGCGAATCCGAAGCCATCAGCCTGGAAGACGGCCGAATCCGCTCCGCCAGCTTCGACACCCGCCGCGGCTTCGGCCTGCGCGCTGTGCTTGGTGAGGCCAGCTACTACGCCCACGCCGGCGAACTGTCGGACGAAGCCCTCGCCCGCGCCGCCGCCACCATCAAATCCGCCCGCGCGCAAGACCACGCCATGGTCGCCGCCGGCCCGTCCTCGGCCCCCACCCCCTTATACGCCGGCCTCAACCCCCTCGCCGAAATGCCCTTCGCCACCCGCGCCGCCCTCCTCTCCGAAATCGACGTCTTCGCCCGCGCCGCCGATTCCCGCGTCACGCAAGTTATGGCCTCCATCGCCGGCGAATGGCAGGTCGTCGAAATCCTCCGCGCCGACGGCTCCCGCATCGCGGATTTGCGCCCCCTGGTCCGCCTGAACATCTCGGTCGTCATGGAACAAAACGGCCGCCGCGAATCCGGCAGCCACGGCGCCGGCGGCCGCACCAGCTACGCCCCGCTGGTGGACCCCGCCTACTGGCAATCGGCGGTGCACGAAGCCATCCGCCAGGCCAAAGTCAACCTGGAATCCGTCCCCGCCCCCGCCGGCGAAATGCCCGTCGTGCTCGGCGCCGGCTGGCCCGGCATCCTGCTTCACGAAGCCATCGGCCACGGCCTGGAAGGCGATTTCAACCGCAAACAAACCTCCGCCTTCGCCGGCCTCATGGGCAGCCGCATCGCCGCCAAGGGCGTCACGGTGGTGGACGACGGCACCCTAAAAGACCGCCGCGGTTCCCTCACCATCGACGACGAAGGCACCCCAACCTCGCGCACCACCCTCATCGAAGACGGCATCCTCACCAGCTACATCCAGGACCGCCAGAACGCCCGCCTGATGAACATGCGCGCCACCGGCAACGGCCGCCGCCAGTCCTACGCCCACTCCCCCATGCCCCGCATGACCAACACCATCATGCTCGGTGGGGACGCCACCAAGGACGACATGATCCGCTCCGTCAAACGCGGCCTCTACGCCGTCAATTTCGGCGGCGGCCAGGTCGACATCACATCGGGCAAATTCGTCTTCAGCGCCTCCGAGGCCTACCTGATCGAGGACGGCAAAGTCACCGCCCCCGTCAAAGGCGCCACCCTCATCGGCAACGGCCCCGACGCGCTCACCAAAGTCGAAATGATCGGCAACGACCCCGCCTTGGACCCCGGCATCGGCACCTGCGGCAAAAACGGCCAGGGCGTCCCGGTCGGCGTCGGCCAGCCCACCATGAAAATGTCCGGCCTGACCATCGGTGGCACCGCCGCCTAAACGGCCCCGGCCCGTAGGGTGGGTTGCGCAAGGACGCAACCCACCATCTCAAAACACCCAGCAAGCGCGTTCTTTTTTGAAAAAAGTACCTTCTTCCTTTTGCTTTCCCCCATCGTCACAATACTTTGCCTGTCCGCCACCCCGCAAATCTGCGAGACTAAAAAATTATGGACCAGTTCACCTCGGACATCGACGACCGGCACCCCCGCCTGGCCGCCGCCACCAGGCGCGCAGTGGTCGATCTCGGCTCCAACTCCGTCCGCCTCGTCATCTACGAAGGCGAGGCCCGCAACCCCGTCCAAATTTTTAACGAAAAAGCCGTCCTCCGCCTCGCCAAAGGCATGACCCGCACCGGCCAGCTCGACAGCGGCGCCATGCAGCAGGCCGAAACCGTGCTCCGCCGCTACCAGGCCATCACCAACGCCATGGGCGCCGGCCGCTGCGAAATCCTCGCCACCTCCGCCGTGCGCGACGCCGAAAACGGCCCCGAATTCGTCAAACGCCTACAGAAACGCCTCCCCGAAATGACCTTCAACGTCCTCTCCGGCGAGGCCGAAGCCCAGCTTTCGGCGGAAGGCGTGCTCTGCGGCATCCCCGGCGCCGACGGCGTGCTGGCGGACCTTGGTGGCGGCTCCCTGGAACTCGTGCGCCTGGACACCGGCCGCATCGGCCACGCCGCCACCCTCCCCATCGGCGTCATCCGCCTGGCGGACCGCGCCGGCGGCGACCTGCTGCGCGCCCGCACCATCGTCACCGAAGCCCTCGAACAAACCCCCTTCATCGCCGAAGGCCTGGGCCGGGACCTCTACCTCAGCGGCGGCGCCTTCCGCGCTTTGGCGCGCATCCACATCATGCAGACCGGCTACCCCCTCAACATGGTCCACCACTACACCATCGGCCGCGAGGAAGCCCGCGACCTCGCCGGCGTGATCGGCGAAGCGGGGAGAAAACTCATCGAGCGCATGCCCGGCGTGCCCCGCCGCCGCATCGAGGACCTGCCCTACGCCGCCCTCATCCTCCGCCGCCTGCTGCGCGCCTCCGGCGCCGCCCGCGTCATCTTCTCCGCCAATGGCCTCCGGGAGGGCTGGTTCGCCCGCATGATGCCCGAAAACATCCGCGCCGAAGACCCCCTCCTCGCCGCCGGCCGCGACCTCACCCGCGGCATTTTGCGCGACCCGGCACTGCCGCCGGCCCTGATCACCTGGACCAACCCGCTCTTCCCCGCCGAAACCGGCGCCCAGCGCCGCCTGCGCCAGGCCGCCTGCTGGCTCTCCGACATCGGCAGCCACGAACACCCCGAATACCGCGCCGAACAAGCCTTCTTCCGCGTCCTGCGCCAGCCCGGCATCGGCCTGGACCACCACGCCCGCGCCTTCCTGGCCCTCACCATGGCGCTGCGCTACGAAGCCGAACCCGACAGCGCCTTCCTCTCCCCCGCCCGCACCCTCCTAGACCTCCACGCCGCCCGCCGCGCCGAAACGCTCGGCGCCGCTTTGCGCCTAGCCTACACCCTCTCCGCCGGCACCCCCCAGCTACTCTCCGGCACCTCCCTCACCATCGCCCCCGGCCGCCTCATCCTAACCCTCACCGAATCCAACGGCGTTTTTGCGGGTGAATCCGTCCTCCGCCGCCTAGACCGCCTAGCCCAAATGCTGGGCCTAGAGGCCGAAACCGAGGCCGTAAGGTAACCCCCAAGTTTTCGCACGCCTGTTTTGAACAAATTTAATATTTTCCTGGCGGTTCATCAAATCTCGATAAGAGACACGCCCAGTATGCAAACCACCACCCCAACCACATTCACCACACTCAGCTTTTCGCCCAGCAAGCCAATGCCGATCGTCATCAGCCCGATATTGATGAACACCCCCGTCACCACGTTTCCGACGCTGAGATCCCATCCGTTACGATACATCAGCAGGAATCCAAGCTCCATCATCAGGATGCAAACGGCAATGCCGCACTGCACCCAGCCGAGCTGCTGCACGCTTGCCCACGCCCGCCCGCCCGACAGGCCAAATGGCAGTAGCACGAGACCGATGCTGAGCACACCGAGATAAATCGCCAGAATGGAAACCATCGGGTCAATGGTGGTGGGGATTTTTTTAACCAAGTTATGATAGCCGATGGTGCCCGCCACAGCGAGTGCCGCGGAGGCATAATGCAGGCTTTGAAGTTTGGCCATCGAGTGAACCTTTCATTCCAGACGTTCGAATCCTTGAACGGCACAGTCACAGAAATTTGTTGTCTCTCTGAAACGCTGCACCATGTATTCACCGGCGGTAATCGGCGTGTAGCGCGCGGGCCTGGCGGGGCCGGCGCAGGTCGGCAGGCACTCGATGCGCGCGTAAAAATCCGGGTCCATGAAAAAGGCGATGGAATAGCGCGCCCTGTCACGGTTATTCATCACGCGGTGCATCGTGGCGATGTAGCGGTCATTGGTCCAACGCTGCATCAGGTCGCCGATATTGACGACCAGCGAGCCCGGCAAAGGCGGCACCGGCACCCAGGCGCCGCGAGCGTCTTTGATTTCCAGGCCGCCAGCGTCATCCTGCAGGATCATCGTCAGGTAACCGAAATCGGTATGTTCGCCAGCGCCGATCTGGCGGCCCGCGAGGCCGTGATGCGGCGGGTAACGCAGCAGGCGCATCTGGGCCATTGGCGTGGCGAAACGGGTGTCAAAAAACGCCTCCTCCACTTCAAGCCCGATGGCGAAGGCGCGGAGCAGGATCATGCCGACGCCCATCATCGCGTCGTAATAACCCTGGATCACAGGTTTGAATGCGGGCAACCCAGATGGCCAGTTATTCGGCCCGTAAAACGGCACCCGGTCGCGCACATAAGGGTCTGTTTCCGGCAGATCCAAGGCAAGGTCGAAGCCTTCCTTGATATCGTCGTGCACGCCGTCGGATTTGTCCGCGCCGTGGCCAAAATAGCCGCGCATGTATTTGGAGCGGCTGATATCGTGCTCCTGCTTTGCCGCCAGTGGCAGGCCGAACAGCCGCGCCGTCTGCACCAGCGCGCCGCGCTGCAGTACCTCGTTCACGCCATGATTGACGAGATAAAAAAACCCGGTGGTTTCACATGCCGCCGCGATGTCTCGCGCGACTTGGGTGAGGCTTTCGGCGCCGAACAGATCGATTATGGGGACGGTCATCCACGACCTCACTGGTTTGCGTTGCTGGCGGGGGGCAATTCAACCGAGCAGATGATCGGACAGCACGCCCCGGAAGGATGTCAGAGAAAACCGGCCGTCTTCGTCATAGGCCGCGTCGGGTTCCGCCGCGAACAGGCGATGGGTCCGATGTTTATGGTATGCTTTCAGCAGGGCCAGAACGCCGGCCTGCTCGGGTTGATACGGATATTGGCCGGACGCGTCCGGCTCACGCGAGAACCGGCGCAGCATGGCGTCCAGGTGGGGCAGATTATACCATGGGCAGTGCGGCACCGCGTGATGCGCGTTGTGATAGCCAAAGTTCAAGGTCAAAAGGTTAAAAAACGTGAGCCCCTTGAATACGGGGAAGGAGAATGTGTGGCGTTGCTCATAAGCCCAGCCGCGATGGCGCGACCGGCGCGCGAGATCACCATGCTCGAATGTGTGCTGAAATGCATCGACAAACCGGATGCAGTGAATGCGCGCGAACACCGCCACGACAAGCCACAGCAGCGCCTGCGGCTTTACCGCCACCAGCGTCGCCACCACCGCCAGTTTTAAACCAAGGTCCGCCGCGGCGCCAAGCCGGCCACCTGCCCCACCGCCCATGTCATGCCGCAGCGTTTCGAATTTCACGATAAAAAATAACGCGGGGATATAACAGGCTTCCAAAAGCACGACCGCCGCGCGTAACGGGCGCCAACGCAGCGCCAAGCTTTGGTTCACATCGACACCGACAAAATCCACCTGCTCCGCATGGTGGCGCAAATGATCGCGCCGGTAATCGCCGAACCCACCTACGCCACCGCCCGACAAAAACGCGAGAATCTCTCCCATCACAAGATTTTGCCGGCGCGTCGCAAAGGCGCATGAATGCGCGCAGTCATGACTGAGGTAAAACGAAAGCATCATCGCCTCCGCCACCGCCGCGGCACCCAGCCACGCGGCCCACGCCGGCGCAAAAATCATCACCCACCCCGCCGCGAACAAACCGGCGATCACCCCCACCACCAGCCAGTTCACACCCGGCCGACGGCGCCGTTTCAGTTCGGCTATAACCAATTTCAGCGACATGGCTCAGCCGCCCCCCCAACGAACTCCAGATACCGCGTCCCCCGCCGCACAAAATTCGTCTCCAGCGCCCGGGCCGCGAAAACCTTCCCGAAATAACGCTCGATCGCCGCCACATTCAGGCCATTCCTGCAGGTATAGACATCGATGCTGACAAAGCCGCTGGCCGGAAACGTGTGAATGCTGATGTGGCTTTCCTGCACCACCACAAACCCCGTCCACCCGCCAGGATCCTTCGGCGTACCGCCCGGCGCGAAATAAACCTCCGGCGCGCAAAGTGGCCGCATCAGCAGCATGGAAGGCAGTTCCGTCAGGCACGATTTCACCAGCATCCGGTCATCCAGCCGCGCTGGCGCGCAGCCATAACCATCGATCATCACATGCTCGCCAAAATGCGCGCTGGCATCGGGAACAACAAATTCATCCACAGATGCGGCCATCCCGTCCTCCCGCCCATTGACATGCAGTGAGTAATAATAACGGAATGTCTATGACAACGACATATGGGTGGGCAAGAGAAAAAGCGGCGGCAGGAGATTAAATCGGCGCCTCGACGGGTTAAAATGAAGTCAAAAGAAAGCAGCTCTTTTTTTCAAAAAAGCAACTGCTTTCAAAACCTGTTCAAGAAAACGCCCAATTCGAAATCAAACCCCACAAACATGTCTCCAGCATTTCCAGCTGCGGCGCAGGCCGACGGCGGACGGAACGGTAATGCGCGATCTCAATCTCCGGCGGCTGCGGCAGCTCATGCGCCTCATGATCCAGCACAACCAGCCCCTCCCCCAGCGACAGGCCCAGGCATCCGATCATCGCGATGCCAGACCGCGCGGCCGCGTGCAGCGCGGACAAGCTGCTCGTCTCCACCGCCACGCACCAGGCGATCAGCTGGCTGTCAAACGCCTCGGCGATGGCGGCCCGCCAGGAACAATCCTCAGGATACATCGCCAGCGGCAGCGGCGAGCGGCTCATTTGAAACCGCGGCGAGGCCGCCCAGACCAGCCGGGTCTTCAGCACCGTGACGGGCTTCAGCACCGCCGACAACGCCGGCGACGGGTCGCCCAGAAAAAGATCCACCTCGCCCGACTCAAAATCCTGCAGCGGCGGCACTTGCCCCGCGGAGAGCACCTCCAAATCTACCCGATCCGGCAGGAGCACGTTTTCCGTCAGCGCCCGCAACAACGACTCCCCCGCCAGATCTTCCGACAGCCGGATACGGATTTGCCCGCCGCGTTCCCGGCTGTGCCGGCCCAGCCGGCGCATGGCATCGTCGCTCACCGCAACAAGCCGCTGCACATAAGGCAACAGTTCCTGCCCCTCGGCGGTCAGCGAAACGCCGCGCGAGGTGCGCTCGAACAGCGTGCACCCCAGAATATCCTCCAGCCGACGGATATAATGCGTCAGCAAAGGCTGCGAGCGGCCCAGTTTTTTCGCCGCAGCACCAAGGCTGCCAGTCCGCGCGGCCTCCAAAAACCCGGTTAGCATCGTCTCATCAAGGAGGCGGCTCATAAAATTCCCTGATGGCGATACACACCAAATAACCAGTTCTCAACCACTCGCTGTCACCCTAGGTTGCCAATGTTAATTACTTGTTATGCAATTTTTAGTTGTAATTCGATTCGATGTAAAGGAGGCGTCCATGTCGTCTAATGAGAATGTGAGCTATAAGGAGGACTACCAGGAAAACGTGATCGAGATTTCCGAACTCATTAAAGTCGCACTGGAGTTAACCGGGGTTATCCAGCGCCGTTTCAGGATTTATCGTTACCATCGGCAGGCTCAGTTGGTTGGTGATATTCGCGGTCTTCTGGCTGAAATTTTCGAGATGGATCTGATTCCTGACGATACCTTCGCTAAATTTATAGCCGGCGCGTTCGAAAGCGAATCCGAGGATGAAATCTAGCCACCGCTTCACGCACGTCAAAACATTAAAAAAGCATTTTTTCGTAAAATTAGATTGGCTTTAACGCCCCTAGTGAGCCGGAGGGCGGAGCGCTCTTTTGCACCCCACAACCTTCATCTCCCGCACCCGTCCGTTCCAAAATATCGCCGCGCCGGTCCATCCGAGCCTCAGCTCACCGCCGCCCATGGGCTGATGGTGGAAACGCCAGCAGCCTGAAACGGCGCAACGTCCCTTGAGGCCACAACAAAAACCTCGCGCCGCAGCAATCGCCGCGATATACGCATCGGCCATATTGATACTTTGCCCCGCGGCTCTCGCATTTGCCATCAGTTCAGCATAAGCGCGCGATGCGTCCAGATCGAACGGCAGAACCCGCCCCGCAAACACCGGCAGCAGCTCTCCTTCCACCCGCTCATGCAGAATTTGCCGCCGCTTTCCGTCCGGCATCGCGGCAATCCCGGAACGCAGGTCCGCCACCGTAACAGCCGACAAATACAATTCTCCACGGCCTGCGCATCGATCCACGCCACCACCTGCGGATCGGGCACGGGCTTCCATGGCTCTGAGACGAGATTCCTATCGAGCAGGATCACTCGAAAATCATCGGCGCCACTGGTGTCTGGTCGCGCCGCCGCTGGATGGCCTCAACATCGTCATTCGCAAGCCCCGCTTCTCGGCCAATTGCGGCCAACAACGAACCGAGCCTGATGCGACCCTCGGGTCGGGCGGCTTTCTCCAGGATGTCGCGAATCTCCGCCTCGGTGCTCCGGCCATGCTCGGCGGCCCGCACGCGCAGCGCCCGATGGGTTTCTCCAGGCAGGTTCCGTGTTGTCAAAGCCGGCATCGCGACACATCATTTTCATTGAAAGCAATGCCATCACTTATATTCAAATGATATCACCTATCCAAGATGGCACAGCGCGACCTGCGCAACGTCGCGAAGCGGTCATTCGAACTAGCCCACGACCCGATTTTGGCTGTCCCCGGCTTCAGAGCGGCCATACTATGGCCGGCCAGACTCCGCGGGACCAGAAGTTTTTTGGTTACTTTTTTTCAAAAAAGTAACTGCTTCCTTATAATTTCTTCCAAAGGTCGCCGGCATAAGTTGCGCTTTTCCGCACTACGGCGCCTCAGGTTGTTGGACCTGCAGGTTGTCCCGGCCGGATTGTTTGGCGCGGTAGAGGAGTTTGTCGGCGGCGGCGAGGGTGGCTTCGGGGGGGCAAGCGGGGTCGGCCTGGGCCAGGCCGATGCTGATGGTGACGGAGAGGTTTTGGGCGATGGTGTGCCAGGGGTGGCCGGCGATGGCGGCGCGCAGGCGCTCGCACGCGGCGGCGGCGGAAGAGATATCGGATTTGACGAAGACGATGAGGAACTCCTCGCCGCCATAGCGGGCGATGAGGTCCGAAGCGCGGGCGTGGCCGGTTAAGATTCTGGCCGCCTGGCGCAGCACCGCGTCACCGCAGGCGTGGCCAAAATTGTCGTTGATCTGTTTGAAGTGGTCGAGGTCGCAAAGGGCGACGCAGAGGGGCAAGTTCTCCGCCGCGGCGCGAGTGAACAGGGAGGCGAGGGCGGTGTCCGCGTAGCGGCGGTTATGCAGGCCGGTGAGGGAATCCTGATTGGCCTTGGCGTGGAGCTCGCGTTTTTCGCGTTCGAGCGCGGCACTTTGGTCGCGCAGGCGCTCGGCTTCCAGGCGGGCGCGTTCGGCTTCGAGCTTGGATTTTTCCAGCGCGAGGCCGTCCCCCAGTATGCGGGTGCGGGAGTGGGCGACGGCGGTGTTGTATTCGCGCTCGATCGCGTGGGCGAGTTTGAAGTGTTTGAGGGCGTTGGAGGAATCGCCGGTGGTTTCGAAGGCGGTGGAGAGCTGCATGTGGATGCGGCCGATGACAGGTTTTTCGGCCTGGCGCTCGGCCTCCGGCAGCAGGTTCTGCAGCCGCGCGATGGCGTCTTCGGCGTCGTGCTGCAGCAGTTTTACGCGCGCCAAAAAATGCTGGGTCATTAATATGAGGTTGGCGTGACCGTGGTCTTTGGCCAAAGCGAGCGACTGGTCCAGCGCCGTGAGGGCGGCGGGGAAGTCGCCTGTCAGCGCCAGTAAAAAGCCGAGATTACCGAGGGCGAGGGCCTGCTGGTAGGTGTGCTGGCCATCGCTGACGTAACTCAGGGCCTGGCGGGCGAGGGCGATGCCTTCCTCCAGCTGTGCTGGGGAGGGTGAGGGCATGCAGTGGATGTTGTCGGCGATGTTGTTGAGGATGCAGAATTTTTCGTGCGGGCCGAGGGAGCTGGCGAGGGCGAGGGCGTCGCGCATGACGGGGTCGGCGGCGTGCGGGTCACCGAGGCTATTATGCACCACGCCGGTGCGGTTGAGCGCCCAGTAGAGCAGGCGGGGATCGCCCAGGCGGGCGGCGATGGCGCGGCTTTTGCCGACCGCCACCAGGGCTTCCTCGTGCAGGCCGAGCAGGACGTAGATGAGGGTGAGATCGGTGAGGGTTTCGGAGAGGATGGCGTCCTCGCCGGCCTGTTCGAGCAGGACGCAGGCGCGTTCATAGGCGGCGGCGGCGTCCTCGTTACGGCCGGCGCGCATGCAGAGATTGGCCTTTTGGCGCCAGGCGGCGGCCTGCTCGGCGGGTTGCGATGTGGCGGCCGCGGCGCGCTCGGTCAGCTCGATGGCCTGGGCGAGGCCAGCATTGGCCTGCGCCGCCGCGGCGGCGGCGAGCAGGTCTTCAAAACTGAGTTGTAACCCGGTTTCGGTCATAATATTACTTATAGGTTATGGTTCCTGCATTTTAAAGTTCTTCGCCATGGCGGAGAAGAGGTGGCGGGCGGTTTTTACTTCATTCGTCGTCAGCCGGATTCTGTTAGGAATTTGTCTACCATTCTCCGCTATGCGGGGGTGGGCAACAACCAAGGCTTAACTTTCAGGGCATGGCTTTCACGGAATCACTCGAAACCGAATTGCATGATTTTGCGATCCTTGCCGCGGCGGTTGGGGGCGGAGGGCTGGGGCTGGCGGCCGGGCGGCGGGCGGGGGCGCTTGCTACCGCCGCCACCACCACAACCGCCGCCGCCTTTGATGCCGGCGCGGTAGCCGCCTGCCACGCGGCGGCTTCCGCCCCGCGGGCGTTTGGCACGGTGTGGGGGCCGGAGGTGAGGGCGCAAACGGGGGTGGACGCGGTTTCTGGCGTGCACTGGCTGGGGGCGGATGGGGCGCTGGCGGGTGGGGTGTTTGTGCTGGATGCGGCGCTGGATGAGGCCGGGGAAGCGGCCTTGACGGCGCTGGGGCGGCGGCTGGAGGCGCAGCTGCGGCTGCGCGAGGTTTTGGCCCGGCAGCGGGAGGTTTTGGAGACCACCGATGCGCTGACCGGGATTTTGAACCGCAAGGGGTTTGAGGCCGCGCTGGCGACCGAATGGCTGCGGGCCAGGCGGGCCAGGGCGGCGGTGGCGCTGCTGCTGTTTGAAATGGATGGTTTCGGCAAGCTGAACGCGGTTTTGGGGCACGAGGCGGGAGACGAGGCGCTGCGGCGCGTGGCGGGCAGTCTCCGAGACGTTGTATCCAGGGCCGGCGATGTGGTGGCGCGGTTTAGTGAGGATGGGTTCGCGGTTCTGCTGGCGGAGGTGAATCCGAGCCGGACGGGTGCGGCGGTGGTGGCGGAGCGGTGCCGGGCGGCGGTGGAAAGCCTGGCGCTGCCGAATGGCGCTGGAGGGAATCTGACGGTGAGCGGTGGGGCGGTGACGATGGTGGCGGACGCGCTGGAGCCGACCAGGCTGCTGCAGCGGGCGGATTCGGCGCTTTATATGGCGAAGGATAGGGGCGGCAACCGGATTTGCGCGTTTGCCGGGCGGCTGGCGGAGGCGGGCGGCGCGATTTGAGGCGCGCCGCCTTTTGTGGATTTTACCCCCAATGGCCTGGAATCCAGGTCCAGCGGCCGTAAACGGGGGCCCAGTGGCCGTCTATCCAGTGGTGCCAGTAGGGCTGGCGGATGAGGTAGGCGCCGGAGACCCAGTAATAGCCGTGGCCGGACCAGACCCAGTGGCCGGGGCGCCAGATATAGGCGCCGCCGGGCGGGGCGGGGATGAATTCGTGGCGCGGCGCCGGCGGGGCGTACCAGCCGTGCGGGTAGGGCGGCAGGGGCTGGGCGGCGGCGATGCCGGTGAGGGCGACGGTGGCCAGGCCGAGTGTGGCGACGAATTTGGCGAAATTTTTGCGCATGGGAGTCCTCGTTGGTTCGCGTTGGCGGAGAATTAGAGGGCGGGTGTGGCGGGAGTGTGGCGGGCGTGTT